>ENA-ORLY01000144-ORLY01000144.1-human-gut-metagenome-genome-assembly--contig:-NODE-144-length-104012-cov-20.844701_pt1 | contig 104012 bp, 96 predicted proteins | sample MGYA00243071_ERZ508832 | MGnify/ENA primary metagenome ERZ508832 (study PRJEB26277, sample SAMN04329777) | human gut metagenome | biome: human-associated habitat | host: Homo sapiens | place: USA... | reverse complement strand
AGCAAAATCATCAAGCAGTTGGCAAAGGCTATCCGACTGCATTACCCTGAAAAGAAAGGCTATTCGGAACGTAACCTCACCTATATGTGCCAGTTTGCAAAGGCATATCCTTTAAGAGCGTTGCAAAGTTTCATAGAAACGGATGCAAGACTATCTGTCCCAACCATACAGAGTGTGACCAATGAAGTATTGAAACTGAATGACAAGCAATTTACGCAGGAACTTACTGCGTAAATACAATCTATTGATTGTCAATCATTAGCAATTACGCAGGAGGTTCCTGCGCAATTTGAAGATGTGGGGAAAACCGTTTCTGCCATTTACAGGATGGGAATCAAGGGAATAGAAGAAACGATGTGCCAATCGTAGAGAACGTACCCATCCGTATGCGTGTCATCTTTGCCAGCCAACGCATCGAGTTTACAGCGGGCTACCGGATTGACGTAACTATATGGGATACAGACAAGCAGCGGGTAAAGAACGGATGTACCAACAAGCTAAAACAAAGTGCAGCCGAAATCAATACGGATTTGCTGAAATACTATGCCGAAATCCAGAATATTTTCAAGGAATTTGAGGTGCAAGAGGTCATGCCGACTACCCAACAGTTGACAGTTGAAGGAAGCTTTCAACATGAGAATGAAAGGCGATGGATATCAAGGAAAGGACAGCCCAAAGCTATATCAGCTACATGAATACGAACGGCATGCTGAATCAGGACAGTTCGAACAACTACCAGCCTTGATGTTTCCGCCATTGGGGAAAATCAATCTAACAATTTAATGCTCATGAGAGAAATGAAACCTACATGCGACCCGAACGGGGCTATTCCGTCAAACGTGTATGCGCCGAGCTGGGCATAATTTGGTTTTCAGATAAGGATTCCGCTTTGTGTCATCTATAAATTACCAGTGAACAGACCCATAGGTCTTCATCTAAAACAATCTTGCCACATATGCAGGCAAGCAGAAAAATCCATCAAAACTTTCATTTATAAGTATTTCGCTTGAGTATTTCAGTGGACTTAGTTTTAATTTATGCTCTCTCCCCAAAACACAATATGTCGAAATCAGCAAAATGTTTTCGGCGGTTTTTGTCGGAATCAGCAAAATGTTCAGCATTAAAAGAGATTGACGACAGTCATCCCCCTCTTCCGAGCCTCACGGCAAGTATAATAAGTTCCTCCTTTCTGTTTTCCGTCATAATAGGCAATCACAAATTGTGGAAGGCTGCCGGAAAGTTCTCCGTCCAAAAGCGTCAGCCTGCGTTCGATAGAGCTAAATCTAGTAGAACAATGAGGCTGCAAACCATCTATATTGCTGAACCACAAAAGAAATGCCATTCATTATAGGCTAATGAATGGCATTTTTTATAATTTTGTAACTGGAGTATTTTAATTAGTATCCTTATAGATATGAAACAACATAAACTATTAAAAGAATATCTTGAAATCTTTTCACGGTTTTCTGCAAATGGACTTTCCAAGCAGCAACGTAAGCAGCGGCATGTTTTACTTTCTACATGGGAAAAGAATATATATAGTGAGCCATTGCCTACACTCGAAGAACTTGAAGAGTTTAGAAAATTGCATGGTAATTATTGCCTCAATCCTATTTTTGTACGGAAAGCTATTGTTCAAACGGTCCAAAAGGATATTGAAGCAGGAGGTATTGAGGGTATTCGTTTCCTATTCAGATGCTTTCAAGGTCATGAAGGGACTTATTGCTATACTAATAATGTACTCTATATGTTTTGCGAAGCTCTTGGTTTTGAATATGATCCACGGCAATTAGCAGATAAACTATTGGATCTAGATCCAGACAATGAATTTGCTGTAAAATACAAATATCATACGTTGAAATACTTTTTAGAGTTCTCTTTGCACGAAATGCCGACAGGGGTACTTAATGGTATGGACGGTGCGGACATAGATGATATTCCTGGAATGTTACTTTCGGTTGATGAATTTCAAGTTATATCCAATAGATTAGGATATGATGACAAGGCCTTGATAAATGAATGCCGTATCTTCTATCCTGCATACAAGGAATACCTTCAATGTTATACCCAGTATAACGGCTTTGAGGATTATTTGATAAAGAACGAAGTTTTAAATCATGAAGCTTACTGATAAACATTATTACAATCAAGAATTCAAGAAAACTCCGTTTTATAATGGAGGCCTTGTTGTATGGTGGACAAAAAAGATTTTTGAACGATGTTGTTTTGAAGGTTGCGACTTTACCGGAGTTGTAGCAAGAGGATGTTACTTTAATGACTGCGTTTTCAAAAGAGGAAAGCTACAGCATTTTGATATAGGTTCTACTACACTTGTATTGCACCGTAAAACGGTTTATCGTCATTGCACATTTGAACGAGTAAAGTTGCGCAATTTCGGAATTGCAGATTTTTATAACTGCACATTCATCAATTGTGATTTCCAAACAGCCTTTATTGCTGCCTCATTTGCTCATTGCAATTTTATCGGAGAGGTTGCCAACTGTGTGTTCTGTGGACCTCAATATAATAGATATTATTACGGGAACCGGCTCGATTATTGGGCTTCCAATAAAGGTAGGTTACATGATGTGGATTTAACCAAAGCCAGTCTGATCGACGTTGACTTTCGCGGTGGCATAGATTTATCAACGACTAAATTCCCGACAGATTATGAAACTGACCGATAAACGATTTTGGATATTTGAGGCAATAGTACTGATATGCACAATCATCTGCATTTTCATATTATGGATGAAACATTGGTTGGTGCTGTTTGGTTTAGCATCCTTTGGATTTTGTTGCCTTATGCTTTTTGGCGGAGCGGTGGCATGGAAACTATACAAAGGCAACCAATGGTGGAAATTGGCTGGATACTTGTTCCTAATTACAGCGGCAATTCTTTCCTTTGGACTGTTCTGCTTTGTGTGGGATTGGAATGATAATGGTGGACGCCCTGCGAATATTCCTCCTGACGAAGGATCTTATATTACTGCTAATGAACTGGTCGGAATTATAATGCTGTTATGGACTATATTCGTTCCTATACTCTCTTGTGTCATTTCATATATCATCCAACGATTATTGTTCCCCAAAAACGAGAAATAAATAATGAAAAAAATATTGATTTGTATAGCCAAAATTATTCTCGTGATAATTGTATTATTTACCAAGTTGTTTTATTTACCTCGCTCGGTGATTTTGCATCTTGGAGCTGGACTTCGTTATGGAAGCTTGCGGATATTCCGACTAAAACAAAAAATATCATATAAAGATATTCGTTATGGCTCTGATGATTTCAGTGTTATAGACCATGCAGACAATAACTTAGCCAATGGATTTTTAGGGTTTCTTGTATTGGCTATAATCTTGTTATTGATAGCTAACTAAATTCTATATACATAATCTTAATGCCTTACAAAAGATGGAAATACATGTAGATTTTACTAATAACCATTTTGAGATGTCATTTATTCCTGTTGATTTTTATTCGTTAGAATCTACTTTTGGGCATCTCCCCATACATCAAATTAAGAATCTAAACTTAGGTTATTTCCCCGATGATGGTAATCCTCAAAAAGATTGTTATTACGACAATAAGGACATCTATAAGATTTTTCCTCATTCTGCTGTAGATTTTCAACTATTTAAAAGAAATTGAAGATAGAGAGTTTTTTTCAATCTATAAATTAGAGGTTGATTTTGGAACATTCAGAATCCTTTACGATGATGATTCTTTTCTTTCAATCACAGGACAGTTCTCAAATAAAGAAGAGTTTGAAACCATAAATTCTATTTATATGCAAATTTGCTCAAACATCCAATGTAATGAATAGCGGTACTAACCAAGAACTTAAATAAGACAAAAACATCTGGCTTTGCATTATTGATATAAAAGATGGTTTTTGTAAATTTGTACAGTTGTGCTTAATATTTTACTTATGAAAAAGTGGCAGAAAATAACAGGTTTAATTGCATTGTCTCTTATTGCAATATATGAACTTCTGACATGGGCTAATACTTATGTATACTTAAAATATGTGGTGGAGCCAACAGACAATGACTTGCTTATTGAACAAAGCTACATGTATATCGACGGATTGTCTTTGGGTATGTGGATGAATTTAGCGTTAGCCATATTCTTATTCATATGTTTATGGCGGAAAGGAATGAACAAAACTTATCCTTCGCCCATTAAACCCATTTCAGTAGAAAAAATAATTATACCCTTCACTTTTGAGAGAGCTTACTGCCGTATCGGAATCACAACCGATAATAGTGGCATTGAACGTATGGAAGTCTATTTTGTCAGAAAAGACAAAACGGCAATCTGTTATGCGAATGGCTATTTCACTCAAATTGTCATTGATGATGCAAAGCTTGATAAATACGATAATCTTGAAATAAATATAGGTACTATTAATAGTATTCGTGCAACAACAGGATTTGCAAATCACATTATTAAATTGTCGGATGAAAGATTGATTGTTTTTGAAGTCCTTCCCAAAGGGTACGGTGAACTATACGAAAGTGTTACAATAATAGCTCCAAGTGACGACGATTACTCAGACTATTTAGAAGATTATAAGCAAGGAAAAGAAATTGATTTCTGAAAAGCAGAAATAAAACAATTAAATCACAAAAGATGATACTACTTGGCATTATAATACAATTGATTGTCTTTACATTGCTGGCAATAGTGATTGCATTGCCATTGGTTGGTATCGTATGTTGGCGAAGCAAGAAAAACAAAAAACGGAATGCAATATTGACATTTATATCTCCGTTCGTGTTCATATATACTTTCTATTTCGGTTGCATGATAGGTGGTTTTACCTGTTCTTCAGTTTTTGGTACAGGTTGCGGTATAGATGGGTATTATCACACAACGTTACCAAACGGCTATGAATTAGAAACTATTTCGGATGACTTTGACCGTGAATATTTTACAGGGTATATTCGCAAAGATGGGAAGGATGTCATTGAATGGGTAACTAAAATCAAGGTTTCAGGCGACTCTATTTATGGAGAGCGGTATTTCGTAAACGAAGCTCCGGGAAGCGAATACTACTTTGTCATTGACACTAAATCTGGCAGCATAACACAATACAAATCATTTCGGGAAGCTAATGAAAATGATCCGACCCTTCTAACAGGATTGACTCACTTGGAGGCGTTTTATTACAAAAGTTGGTCATGGGCTATTCCTTTGGGTATTATTGCATTTATAATATCATTAGGGGTAGTATTTCTTATATGGTTTATTATCAGCAAAAAAACTGCATAATGGAAAGATTAACTACAAAAGATAGATTGTTATTGGTAGGATTATTCCTATTGGAAGCAATAATCATGTTTTGCATTGTTCCCAAAGCCAATGCAGATGAAATTAGCGTACAGGTAGAGTTAGTACTTGGTTTATCCTTAGCACTAATGATAAGTCTGGCGATATTGATAAAGCATAATAGAGGTAAGTGTAAGACTATGCTTTCTATCTTTATCGTATGCGCTGCGACTTATCTTCAAATATCCTACTGTTCTCTGTTTTATGAATGGGGTGTTGTCATTTGTGTGACATTACCTGTATTTCAACTGATATTTGGCTTTTTGATATCCAAATTCTCCCAAAGTATAACGGACTTATGTACAGGCTGCTCCAATTTGATGTTTTCTACTATATGGGCCAATCAAATGGTTGGTTTCTTATGGTTTCATCATGAATCCAGCGACCTTGAAACGGTGGGAATAGCGAGTGCGTGTGCTCTTGTCGGTGTAGTGATTGTGTTTATGATATCGACCATTATGATAATGAAATTCAATCCAAAAGTTCCTTGACAACTATGAATTTACCGATAAGTGGATGGTTAGGAGCAAAGGGGAAATTCAGGTAAGGTTTGGAACAAACAATGGAAAAGATACGAAAATAGATGGATATAGCAACAAGCCATCTATATAACTGAATCACAAAAGAAAAGCTGATAATTACAGACTAATGAATGGTATTATTTTGTAGATTTGTAGACTAATCAAAGAAAAATAGGAACCATGTATAACGACGTATGAAAAAGAAACGCGCAAAAAAATACTGTAAAAAGGTAGAATCATCAGAAAGTACTTCAAAATACTTGTCATTATGGCTTCTTTTGCCAATCCTCTTCTTCTGCCGATGGGGGATAAAAATAAATCAAAATACTCTGATTGAGGTTGGATGGTGGTGGTACATTCTCTGTGCCATAATTGGTTTGGCTATTGGTATAATACGACTTATTCGAGATAAAGAAATTATCTGGAATTGGAAAGAATACTTGGGTGCTATTTTCTATTCTTTTATACATTCGGCAATGGGATTGATAATAGGTGTGCTGCTAATCTTTGGTGTTGAAGTAGCCAATTACTATATTCCATCAGAGCATAGATATTATAATGAATCAGCAACTATAATTAACAAAGATTTCAGTTCTCTTTATAGAGCAGGACTTCATTTTGATGTAGAATTTCATTTTGAAAATAAAGAGCTTGGAGTAATAGCAATTGATTTTGGCAATGACTTCTACAAGCAAGCTGAAATTGGTGACAGATATACCTTCACCTTCCAAAATGGGTTCTTTAATATTCCTATCATAAAGGGTAAAGTCAAACTAGAATAACAGAGTAAACAAAGCCCAGTTATTAAGCTTTTCATTAAAAGAGACGAATACAACAGACATTATAATAATCCGCTTTTGATAAATCAAGGATGAACAGTAAGGAATACAATAAAATGGTTGCAGATGCAAGGCGTGGCGTGAGTCGTAAATTTGGCTTTCGCCAGAGTTCCTATATCAACTTCAAAGTTGAAGGAGGCTATTTTTTCTGTCTGTATTTTCATACTAATGAAGCCAAACTTACTGTCAAGCCGATGTATACCGATGAATTATGGTGGGATATATGGGACGCATCCGAAAACAAAATGGAGCCGTTGAGTCTGCGCGGAACCGGTGCTTATTCTCTGCCGGGGCAAATCCTGACCTCATACGAAATCCCGAAAACGACCAACTTGAATGAGCTTACCAATCTTTTTGAGCAGGTATTTCAAGGCGCAGCTATTGTAATGTCGAGATTTCTGACTGACAACCCTGATGCTGCCCTTTTCTATCCCGATGAATCGAATATGGATCATGATCCAGACAGACTTCTTTATCTTATTGCCCTAATCCACAACGGCAGAAAGAACGAGGCGTTGGATATAATAAAGGAAGCGCGCAAGAACAAGCATTGCTGTATGTTCAAAAGTGGAATGTTTAGTGACAGTTACACGTATATCCGCCGTTGGTGCAAGCAGGAGCAAACAGGCATGCGGATACGACATACTTTTGTTTCCATTTTCAATAGCCTTGCCAAGACAAGGGCATACGCATTGATGGTACTCGGCAGAATTACCAAAAAAATCTGAGAAGTACAATTCATCATGGATTGTACTTCTATCGTAATATATAGTACAAAATCTAAGTTGTCTAACTATTCTAAAGTAAAATAAGCAATAAAAGAATATCTTATTCACTATTAATATACCATATTGTCAATATCTTTCCCTCATTTAGTCAATCGTATCTTTTCGTGGTAGAAATAATTTACGATAACCGGCTTGCCTTTTTCCGATCGCCCGTAAGGCAAATCATTTATTCTATATGGAAATCCCTGTGCCTTGGCGTATTGGGAAATATCCTGTTCCAATGCCTGCCAGTAATCAAGCCTCTTTTTGTTGTATATTTCTTCGTATAACGGAAAGAGGTCGGGATGCTTCTCACGGATATACGTCATTATCCCTCCCTTGAACTGCCCGCGCAGATTCAGGTTTTCGAGCCATATCAAATCGGCATATCCTTTCACTTTCTCGATAATTGCCTTCACATCGGTTATTCCGGGGAATATGGGCGATACGAAACACACAGTACGGATGCCCGCCTCATAGACCTGACGCATCGCTTTCAGGCGACGTTCTATGCTCACGGCATTGTCCATATCCGCACAAAAACGCTCGTCAAGCGTATTGACCGACCATGACACCGTTACTTTGGGAAGCTGCTTCAACAGGTCGAGGTCGCGCAGGACAAGGTCGGATTTAGTGCATATCATAATCTCGGCGTTGCTCCCACGCAGCTCTTCGAGCAGCCTGTGGGTACGGCAAAATTGCTCCTCATACGGGTTGTAACCATCCGTCACGGAACCTATCACAATGCGCTCTCCGTCATATTTGTGCGGATTGGCTATCGGTTTCCAGTTCTTCACGTCCAGAAATGCACCCCACGGTTCTGTATGCCCGGTGAATCGTTTCATAAACGATGCGTAGCAATACTTACAGGCGTGGGGACAGCCCACGTAAGGGTTGACCGAATATCCTCCGACCGGCAGTGAGGATTTGGTCATAACGCTCTGTACGTCTATTTCTTTGATTATTTCACTATTCATAGTATGCGTTTTATAAAATGTTCCAGTAGTAGTTATGGGCATATCAGTAGCTGCATCCAACGGATTAACCCACCGCTATATTTATATTTTTTTTACGAATATTTTATACAGAAACTCATAATATAATATTTTCTCCATCTTCTGGAATAATCAGTCGGTTCATATCCGTCCCGTGATGGCGAGCTTCGTTGCGCAGGATGGCACGGGTGGTCTGGCAATGATCGATGGCATCCATGTGTACGGTAATCAGCTTGATGTGTGGGGGGAGTGTGTCAAGCATCGCCATTACTTCCTGTTCATTGGGGATGATACAACCGTCCGTCTTAGAGAATTCGGGGAATACCGCACCGCCACTGTTCACCACAATATAATTAGGACGATACTTTTCCACGGTAGCAAGAGTACATTCTTCCCATTTGCAATCGCCCATGATATAAATAGTCGGAAGCCCTTCGGACATCAGCACATAGCCCGAAACAGGTCCCATCATCTGGCCTATCTGACCGAAACCGTGATGGCCAATAGCACGGTGGATGGTCAGATGACCTAAGGTTATGCTCTCTTCAATCGTTTCTACATTTGAGAAACCATCTTTCAGGATGGCGGTCTTATCTTGTGGCTGGGTGTAGAAAGGAATATCTTTCGGCAAATGCTGCTTTACACTTGGTTCGTAATGGTCGATGTGGTTGTGGGTGAGCAGTACCATATCAACACCTTCAGTAATGTCGCTAATAGGCATTACGAGATGTACCCTCGGATTCTTATATACACCGAGAGCGGATTGCAGGGTTCCTTTGTCGGCAAATACGGGGTCAATAAGAATGGTATGTCCTGCATAGTTGATTTTCAAGGTGGCACTGCGTATCAACCGAATAATTGCTTTTTCGTTCATGATGTTATGTTTTGTATTATTTTTCGGGTACAAAGTTCGAAAGGATATCCCAATATCTCTATGCCTTAAAAACAGGAATATATGCCATTTTGATAAAAGAATGATGTATATTTGCAGAAAGCAAAAAACAAGAGTGATGAAAGCTATAATCAATCCCGAAAGACTTGTAAGCGTTCCGTTCAATAAAACGCAATGTGGCGTAGACTTCTACATTAACACAGGCGAAAGCAAGGACATCTGTGGTGTCTTGACCGAGCATAAGGCGTTTAAGACAGATTTTTTCAGCTTCTATTTCTTTCGTCGTGCCAATGGATATTTGTTGCTGAACTTCCGAAAAGTGGAGTTACGGGATGGTATGGTGCTGCTTTTGTCGCCGCACCAGCAACAGGAATGGCACGTGAACGAGGTAGAACTGGATTACACTTTTCTTATTTTCCGCGAAGACTTTATGCGCACGTTCATTGCTGACAAGTTCTTCGTATATCGGCTGTTGTATTATTATCAGACTGATACACCGCCCTACTTGTTTGCCGAGCCGGAGGAGCTGACGGAATATATGCGCCTCTTAAAAAAGATAAAACAAGAACTACAACATCCTGTGGTAGACACTTACAACCTCATTGTGTCAGTGCTTTATTATCTACTGGTAATTATCAACCGGGCATACGCTCAAACTTATCGTCTACCTGTCGAAGTGCCAAAAAACAATTACGCATTCAAATTCAAGGACTTACTCGAAAAACATATCCGAACGACACAGCGCGTTCAAGAATATGCTGATATGCTTCGGGTAAGTCGTATCACCTTGAATAATTCTGTCATGGCGCAATTTGGTGTATCAGCCATTCACTTACTCAAGCAACGTCTTTTGGAAGAGCTGAAAAATGAGCTACTGTTCTCCAATCTGAATGTGAGCCAACTGGCAGACGAGTTCCACTTTTCCGACCCCAGTCACCTCATGCGTTTTTTCAAAAGAGAAACAGGCAAGACTTTTACCCAATATCTAATGAATTACAAAAGAGGAATATATGAATAGAAATTTCATATTTGGCAAATGAATTCCATATTTAAGATATTTATTTTTTTGAATAACTATATTTTTCGTCATAAAGGTTCATTCTGTCAGTCCATAGAAATACCAATCGCTTTGTAATTGACATTCTTTTGAAGAATCTTAAAAAATACAAAAACACCCAATTTTACATTCTTGGGTGTAAAAAAGGGTGTAAATCTCGCAAATGCTTGATTTACACCCTTTATTGCGGAGAGACAGGGATTCGAACCCCGGGTACCTCGCAGTACAACGGTTTTCAAGACCGCCGCAATCGACCACTCTGCCACCTCTCCAAAACTCTTTTGCAAGAGTGCTTCCTTTCAAAAGCGATGCAAAGGTACGCATTATTTTGAAACCTGCAAATAAATTGCCGCTTTTTTGATTATTTTTTCTCATTATCGTAACTTTGCAAACGAAAACTTATTTGTTATACAGACTAAAATACAGTAATGATATACCCTCAAAATTTTGAACAGAAAATCGGATTTGATCAGATTCGTCAACTTTTAAAGACCAAATGTCTTAGCACATTGGGAGAAGAAAGAGTTGAGTCAATGGATTTTTCTGATAGCTACGATGAAATAAACCGCCGGTTGGAGCAAGTGACGGAATTTGTACGTATCATTCAAGAAGAAGATGATTTTCCCAGTCAGTATTTTTTTGATGTACGCCCATCACTCAAACGTATCCGTGTAGAAGGCATGTATATGGATGAACAAGAATTGTTCGACCTGCGTCGTTCATTGGAAACAATACGTGATATCGTACGTTTCCTGCAACAAACGGATGATGAGTTGGCTGACAATGATGAAGCCCACTCTCCATATCCTGCTTTATATGAGCTTGCGGGAGATATCATGGTTTTTCCCCAACTCATTACACGCATAAACAACATTCTCGATAAATTCGGAAAAATAAAAGATAATGCATCTCCAGAATTACTGCGTATCCGACGTGAACTGGCATCTACGACGGGAAGTATATCACGGAGTTTGAATAATATTTTACGAATGGCTCAATCGGAAGGTTACGTCGATAAAGATGTAACTCCTACGATGCGCGATGGACGACTTGTCATTCCAGTTGCTCCGGGTATGAAAAGAAAAATACGAGGAATCGTTCATGACGAATCGGCTACCGGAAAAACAGTCTTCATCGAACCAGCTGAAGTTGTAGAAGCCAACAACCGTATCCGTGAACTGGAGGGAGAAGAGCGACGTGAAATCATCCGTATACTTACCGAGTTTTCGGCAACTGTACGCCCACAAGTTCCTGCGATTCTACAGTCGTATGAGTTTTTAGCTGAAATAGATTTTATCCGTTCTAAAGCTCTTTTTGGAATCGACATCAAAGGCGTAAAACCTTCTTTCGAAAGCAAACAGGCCATAGATTGGTTCGAAGCTGTACATCCGCTTCTTCAAATGTCACTTGCCAAACATAATAAGAAAGTTGTACCACTCGACATTGCATTGACAACGGAGCAACGGATTCTATTAATTTCGGGTCCTAATGCCGGAGGTAAGTCTGTATGTTTAAAAACTGTCGGTTTGTTGCAATACATGCTTCAATGTGGTATGCTTGTATCAATGAATGAGCGGAGTCATGCGGGTATTTTCCATAGTATATTCATCGATATCGGTGACGAACAGAGCATCGAGGATGATTTGAGTACTTATTCTTCACATTTGACGAATATGAAGAATATGATGAAGTATTGCAATGAAAAGAGTCTGATATTGATCGATGAGTTTGGAGGAGGAACAGAGCCACAAATCGGAGGAGCCATAGCAGAAGCTGTACTGAAACGCTTTAATGCTAAAAAGACGTTCGGAGTCATTACAACTCACTATCAGAACCTGAAACATTTTGCAGAAGATCATGAAGGAGTGGTAAACGGAGCCATGTTGTATGATCGTCACGAGATGCGTGCCCTGTTTCAGTTACAGATTGGTAATCCGGGAAGTTCTTTTGCCGTAGAAATAGCACGTAAAATCGGACTTCCGGAAGAAGTCATAGCAGATGCTTCTGAAATTGTGGGAAGCGAATATATACAAAGCGACAAGTATCTGCAAGATATCGTACGTGACAAACGATACTGGGAAACTAAACGCCAGAATATCCGCAAGCGAGAAAAAGTAATGGAAGATACCATTGCACGCTACGAAAGAGAACTAGAAGAACTGGAAAAAAGTCGTAAGGAGATTCTGAAAAAAGCAAAGGAAGACGCCGAACACTTGTTGGAAGAATCGAATGCAAAGATAGAAAACACTATCCGTACCATAAAGGAAGCTCAGGCTGAAAAAGAACGTACTCGCATGGCACGTCAGGAATTGACTGATTTCCGCCAGCAGGTAGAAGCCGCAGACAAAGCAGCTTTAGAAGAAAAAATAGCACGCAAGATGGAGAAATTGCGTGAGAAGCAGGAACGAAAGAAAGATAAGAAGAATAAGCAGGCTAATCAGCCAGCAGCTCAACCTGTCCCTAAAGTTGTTCCTATTCAAGCAGGCGACTATGTACGTATTAAAGGACAGACCAGTGTCGGACAGGTTATGGAACTGAACGGAAAGAACGCTGTAGTCATGTTCGGACTGATGAAAACAAACGTAAAAGCTGAACGTCTGGAACGTGCCGAAGCTCCCAAACAAAGCTTAAATACAGCAAAAGCAACTTTCGTAAGCAGTGAAACGCAAGAACGTATGTATGAAAAGAAGCTCAACTTCAAGCAAGATATCGATGTACGAGGAATGAGGGGCGATGAAGCTATACAAGCCGTAACTTATTTTATCGACGACGCCATATTGGTTGGAGTTAGCCGAGTACGTATCCTCCACGGAACTGGAACAGGCATCTTGCGTACACTTATCCGCCAATATCTTGCTACCGTACCCGGAGTCAAGCATTTTCAAGATGAACATGTACAATTTGGAGGAGCAGGTATTACGGTAGTTGATTTAAAATAAAAATATCATATCTTTGTATTATGAAATCAATAAGAGAATTATATCGCATTGGTACAGGTCCCTCAAGTAGTCATACAATGGGACCTAGAAAAGCAGCCGAACAGTTCCTTGCCCGCCATCCGGAGGCAACATCTTTTCAGGTTACCCTATACGGAAGCCTTGCTGCTACCGGTAAAGGGCATATGACCGACGTCGCTATCTTAGACGTTCTTCAGCCTCACGCTCCTGTAGAGATTTTATGGAAACCTCATATTTTCTTTCCTTTCCATCCTAACGGAATGACTTTCAAATCGTTCGATAGCAACAAGAAACAAACTGAAGAGTGGACGGTATTCAGTGTAGGTGGAGGAGCTCTTGCCGAAGAAGGACATGACAAAAATGCCACGCCTGAAGTATACAATATGAATACCATGAACCAAATACTTTATTGGTGTGAACACACGGGCAGAAGCTATTGGGAATATGTAGAACAATGTGAAGGTCCCGAAATATGGAAATTCCTTGCTGAAGTGTGGGAAACAATGAAAGAAGCTATCCAGCGAGGTCTGGATGCCGAAGGAGTTCTTCCCGGTCCTCTTAACTTGCGTCGAAAAGCCTCTTCATATTATATCCGCGCTAAGGGATTTAAAGATTCTCTCCGTTCAAGAGGATTAGTTTTTGCTTATGCCCTTGCTGTCAGCGAAGAAAATGCTTCGGGAGGAAAAATTGTAACCGCACCTACCTGTGGAGCATGTGGAGTAGTGCCAGCTGTATTATATCATTTGCAAAAAAGCCGTGACTTTAGTGATGCTCGCATCCTGCGTGCACTGGCAACAGCCGGATTGGTAGGAAATATCGTAAAATACAATGCTTCCATTTCAGGAGCCGAAGCTGGATGTCAGGCCGAAGTTGGAGTAGCTTGCTCCATGGCTTCAGCTGCAGCTAGCCAATTATTCGGAGGAAGTCCGGCACAAATTGAATATGCAGCAGAGATGGGATTGGAACATCACCTGGGAATGACGTGTGACCCTGTATGTGGACTGGTACAGATTCCTTGTATCGAACGTAATGCTTATGCGGCCGCTCGCGCTCTTGACGCTAATATTTATTCAGCATTTACAGACGGACATCACCGCGTATCGTTCGATAAGGTAGTAGAGGTTATGAAACAAACCGGTCATGACCTGCCTTCACTTTATAAAGAAACCAGTGAAGGAGGATTAGCAAAGAACTACCAGCCAATGGAATAAAGGATATTAATCTCTTTAGCCAGAATTTTCCTTAAAAGCTTTTCAGAGAACATAAAGCGACTTTTAAAGAAAGTTCTGGCTAACTTTTTATAAACAACAAGATGAAATTATACAAGGTTTATTTATTCGACTTCGACTATACACTTGCAGACTCTTCCCGAGGTATCGTAATGTGCTTCCGCAATGTATTGGAACGCCATCAGCATACTGGAATAACAGATGATGAAATTAAACGAACTATCGGAAAGACTCTACAGGAATCATTTTCTATCCTGACAGGAATAACAGATGCCGATACACTGGAAGCATATAAAAAGGAATACGTAAAAGAGGCTGACGTACATATGACAGTCAACACCTTTCTTTTTCCGGAAACAGAAGAAGTGCTCACCCGCTTAAAAACACGTGGAGCCAAAATAGGAATTATTTCCACCAAATACCGCTATCGCATCATGGAGTTACTAAGCAAGAAACTTCCATCAAACTTTCTCGATATCATCGTAGGAGGAGAAGATGTAAAAGAGCCTAAACCTTCTCCCGAAGGAGTTTTGCTTGCAATAAAAGAATTAGGATGCAACAAGGAAGAAGTATTATATATAGGAGACAGTATTGTAGATGCTGAAACAGCTCAATCGGCACAAGTTGACTTTGCCGGAGTGCTACATGGGGCTACAACCCGAGAAGAACTTTCGGCTTATCCGCACGTAGAAATAATGAAAAGCTTGTCTGAACTCTAAAAAAATCAGATAATTTCTTGCTAAACTATTGGTTATATGAACAAAAACCTGTACCTTTGCACCCGATTTTAACCCGTGGAGGTAGAAAAGCAACCGAATGAGAACGGTTCACCTTGCGGAAGAAAACCGTTTAATATATATTTAAAATGTACGTAATTGTAGAAATTAACGGTCAGCAGTTCAAAGCTGAAGAAGGCAAAAAACTGTTTGTTCACCACATTCAGAATGCTGAAAACGGTGCAACTGTTGAATTTGACAAAGTTTTGTTGGTAGACAACAACGGTACTGTTACAGTAGGTGCTCCTACCGTAGAAGGTGCAAAAGTGGTATGCGAAGTAGTTTCTCACTTGGTAAAAGGTGATAAAGTATTGGTATTCCACAAGAAGAGAAGAAAAGGTTACAGAAAACTGAACGGTCACCGTCAGCAGTTTACTGAATTGACTATCAAACAAGTTATTGCTTAATCATTAAAAACGTAGAAAGAAATGGCACATAAGAAAGGTGTAGGTAGTTCTAAGAACGGTCGTGAGTCAGCTAGTAAGAGATTAGGCGTAAAGATATTCGGTGGTTCAGCTTGCAAGGCTGGTAACATCATTGTTCGTCAAAGAGGAACAGTTCACAACCCAGGTGAAAATGTAGGTATGGGTAGCGATCATACTCTTTACGCATTGGTAGATGGTACAGTATGTTTCAAGAAAGGTCGCGAAGACAAGAGCTTCGTATCTGTAATTCCTGCTGAAGCATAAACTTTATACCACAAAGGAATCAAAAGAAGATATTCTTTATTAAAAAGAATATCTTCTTTTTTTATATACATACACAAGGAAAAACAGATTCCTATCAAAAAAATCAGGGAAAAGCTATTCTTATAAGAACTAACTTTTCCCTGATTTAAATATCCTTATTATTCTCTCCTTTATCATTCAGCAGGAGTTGCTTCTACAAAATCAGACTCACCACTAGAGATAAGCAGGTTATACCATTGAATCAATTTCTTAATATCACTAGTATGAACACGATCACGGTCGTATTCTGGCAAAACTTCAGCCATGAAAGCATGCAATTCTTCAACAGAAGCCTTTTTGTAATCCAAAGAAGCTACCTTTCCGTCTTCTTTCTTTTTTACAGATTCCAAAACTGTAGCCAAAGGTACTTCATCATCGTTAGTATACATAGCGATATCACCCAGTGAAATCACCTTGTCACTAGCATAGATAGGCATTCTTTTCTTATTTTCAACAGCTTCTACAATCAGCATATTTTTAGCTTGAGAAATCAGTTTATACAATCCCGGTTTTCCAGAGATAGCTAAGATGGTTTTCAACATACGATTTTATTATTTTTAGTTATTCGAAAAACAAAAATACAACTCACATACGACATACACAAGCATCTCGCCCACCTTTTCCATTTTTTAAGGCTTTCAGCAAATTCTCCAATTGAGGAAGTAACGATCTGCCATCATTTATTACAACAAAATCTGCTCGAGAGCATTTCAAATCCTCATCCATTTGAGAAGCGATACGTTCTTTTACTTGTTCTGCGGTAGAATGATCGCGCTCCATTGCTCGAGAAATCCGAATTTCCAAAGGTGCATATACCGTAACTACATAGTCTACCACATCTTCAAATCCTGATTCATATAGAATAGCACTTTCTAAGACAACCAGTTCATCATTAGACCTGGTCGCAGCCCAACGCAGAAAATCTCTCTTCACACAAGGATGTACAATAGAGTTTATACGAGCAGCATTCTCTTCAGTTGCAAACAAGTAATTTGCCAATAATGCTTTATTGAGTTTTTCTCCAGAATACACCTCTGGGCCCAACAGTTCTATTAACTCTCTACGAATATCTGTATCAGAAAGCATCAGGCGCTTTGCCTCACTATCTGTATCATAAACCGCAAAACCTTTCTGGCTTAACATACGTGCCACATACGACTTTCCGCTTCCAATACCCCCTGTTATACCTAATTTAATCATAACCTTAAGTAATTAATCTTCTTCTACAGTTTGCTGTTCGATTAGATAATCAACAGAAGAAGGAACAACCCTTACATGACTCACAAAATCAGGAAATCCTTTTACTACCAAGGGCAATTTATCCCCTTGGGTTCTTAATACATCTTCATAAGTAACCCCAATAAAAAAGTCATCAGACGAAACGTCTTTAAAGTGCCTCAAACCTACCTGAAAGGTAACCTGCACTTTAGAAGGAAATGTTCGCAACACCTTACCTGCAGGAAAATTAATACCCACAACAGGTACATCGACTGTTTTTTCAGAGTACATGTCAACGTATACAGACAAATCATTATAAGCAGGAATAAATTTCACTCCTTTCACCTTATTCATCCCTACCCGCTTCTTCAAAGTATCAGAAATGTTTTCCCAAAAGAAGTTTTCCGTGTAAGCAGCCTTAAGCGTATCCAATATTTCCTGCGGCGCATACGCCATAACAGAATCAGGACTAAAATCTATCTTAGAGATATAATACTGACGGTCGGGCTGAATAGTTCCGGCAAGTTTGACAGGGACCTTTTTTGCTTTTGCTTGCGTATAAATGAAATCAAGTGTATCAGGACGTATTGCCAGTACTTTAGTAGAAACATTCAACTGTGCTGCAATCTTTTTTATCAAGTCAGACGATGAGATATGCACATGCGTACCTTCACCCTTGTAATCATTAAAGTCGAAAGAGATAGGGAAAAAAGTTCTACCCAACATATAATTCAGCAAAACCGTCCCCCTGTCTTCCACTCGTATACGTACCTCACTAGGAAAATCAGATGTAAGCACTATCTCTTTAGGGACATTTTTCAAACGCAAAGGCACTTTAAACTCTGTCTGATAAGACTCATCCAAGGTTTGCAGCATCCAAAAGCAAAACGAAACCAGCACAAAAAACAAGAAGACCAGACACTCCCTGCACTTATCGCTAAGCAAGAATGTTCTGATCTTCCGTAATCCCAGTCTATAATATCTTTTTATGTTCTTTACATCGAACATACCGACTTACTCTTTATTTAGTCTGAGCCTGAGCATCTGCATAGATAGAGTTTTTATCTACCTTAATTTTAACGCTAGATGCTATTTCTACGATAACAGTGTTATCTTCTATTTCCTTAATCTTTCCGTAAATACCTCCGGCAGTAATAACAGACTGACCTACTTCCAAATTCTTACGGAAGTTTGCTATCTCTTTTTGTTTCTTGTTCTGAGGACGAATCATAAAGAAATACATAATAGCAAAAATTGCTACCATCATAATCAGGAAAGAGTAATCGCCTCCACCTCCTGCAGCCTGCAAAAATACAGTTAACAAATTCATAAATTCTTCTTAGTTTAATTAATATTAGACGAACAAAGATATTAATTTTTCGTCAACTTGTTTTCCTTTTTTAATTGATTAACTATTCCGTCAAGTGTTCCATTGATAAATCCACCACTTTTCGGCGTACTGTACAACTTGGCTATCTCCACATATTCATTCAATGAAACATTGATTGGAATATTCGGGAAACTCAAGATTTCAGCAAGCGCAATCTGCATAATGATAACATCCATTACAGCAACGCGATCCAAACCCCAGTTCTTAGAGTTCTCACTGATAAGGTGACGATAGTAATCTGCATTCAAAATAGAACGACGGAACAAACGACGTGCAAAATCCTGATCTTCCTCATCCTTAAATTCCGGAAGCAATTCCTGCTTATCTCCGTTTTTCGGATCAAAACGCTTGATTGTTTTCAGTACAAAAGTATCAACAATCTCTTTATCATCGTTCCAATAAAGACTTTGGTCCTCCAATACAGCATCAAGCTTTTCGTTATTGAAGACTATTCTTTTATAAATTTTTCTCCAAAGTTCCCGGTCCTCTTCGTAAGATGACGTTTCACTTGCCATATATTCCTTATATATATCGCTCTGCAAAATCTGTTCGTAAAAACCCTTTACGAAATCTGTTTCATTTTCCCAAGTTTTCTTCTGGGTACTAGCAAATTCATTCAACTGACGGTTTACTTCCAGCTGAGCAATGAAACGGTTGTCAACAAACTTTGTGTTGGGATTCAAATCTTCCTTTGTCGGCGCTAATTTGTGCTTTGCCGCATCCAGCCGCTTGCTGGCATAACGTGTAACCTCCACCATTAGAAGCAGGAGATAGTTATACAAATCATACGCCTTGGATAAACTGAAGAATAACTCCTTTTCTGCAGTATCCAAATTCTTTCCACCGTTCTGATAATAAGCGTAGATAATCTGAACTACCTTAAGACGAATAAGAACTCTGTTAATCATACTATATTTAAATACAATTTCGAGTTGCAAAAATAACTATTTTCCAGTATTCAAAGCAAATATAATACGCTTTTTTATACAAAAAAATTATCTAAACGCAATTTTGAGAGGCAGTTCTTTTGTATATTTCAAAAAAATCATCAAATTTGAAGCGATTTTATAACATACAAATTATGGAAGACTTGAAAAGAAATACAGCAACAGACGTAGACAAAGAAATTGTTTTTTCTAAAGCCATTAAGGCAGGAAAGCGTATTTACTATCTGGACGTAAAGAAAAACAGAAAAGGAGAAATGTTTCTTGCCATAACAGAAAGCAAGAAAGTAGTGTCGGCCGAGGGAAGTTCTCCTCAAGTCAGCTTCGAGAAGCATAAAATATTTTTATACAAGGAAGACTTCGAGAAGTTCTTAACCGGGCTTCAGGAAACTATTCAGTATATAGAATGTGAACAGGGTTCGATAGCCGGAGAAAGCCATGTAGCTGATACAACAGATGCTTCTCAATTTTCCAATGTATCTGGCGAACACTTGCAGTCAGATGAAATAAAGATAGACATAGATTTCTAATAAATACGGAAAACGCTTTTCGATAAGAAAGCTATATCAAAATAGGGCAACAGACACATACGTCAATCTATTTTGATATAGCTTTATTTTTTACACATTACGGTGACATACTGTTCCGTTAGCCTGATAAGTAGGCATAACCAGCACTTCGGCTATCTGTACATGTGCAGGAGCTGAAGCTGCGTAATACACCACCTCAGCAATATCATCCCCTGTAAGCGGACGTATACCTTTATATACAGCATCGGCTTTACTTTTATCTCCCCGGAATCGTACGACAGAAAAATTTGTTTCTACAAGTCCCGGCTTAATATTTGTTACCCTCAGAGGAGTATCTACAAGGTCTATTCTCAGTCCGTCGGACAATGCTTTGACTGCTGCTTTCGTTGCACAATATACACTTCCACCTGCATAGGCTGCATCACCTGCTACCGAACCTATATTAATAATGTGGCCGCACTGACGCTCTACCATTCCCGGAACTACCATCCGAGTCATTGCCAGCAATCCCTTTATATTGGTATCGATCACCACATCCCATTCATCAAGCGATCCTTCATGTTCCTTATCAAGCCCGATTACCAGTCCCGCATTATTAATCAGCACATCAATATTCTTCCATTCCTCTTGGAGAGAGTCAAGAGCTAACTTCATCGCCTCACGGTCGCGCACATCGAAAGGCAAGGTAAGCACTTCGCACCCTGACAAAACAAGTTCCCGCTTCAGCGCTTCCAGCTTTTCTACATTTCTTCCGTTCAATATCAACCTGCATCCTGCTGAAGCAAATTTACGCGCACACCCCTCTCCAATGCCACTCGTAGCACCTGTAATAAATATTGTCTTTCCTTTCATAAAACCAAAACATATTTAAGTATTATACCAATCATTATCATTCGCAAAAATATAAAAGTTATTGTTTCGAAGAATTTGTTTTATATCGAAAACTAACATTCACACATTTACCAGAAAAATATTCTGATATTTTTTAGACAAACATTGGCTTCATTACCATTCATTTCCAACAGATTTTTATCAGAAAAGGTTAAAAAGCTTCATACACATTTTGCAAACTTAAAGATTATCACTACCTTTGCACCGCTTTTTTAAGCTCATCGTGTGATATACCACATCGTGTGATGGCGAATTAAGCAACAAAAACAACTTAATTTAGAGTAACACAAAAAATTTTCAAACAATGAAATCAATCGAAATTAAAGGTTCTTTGAGAACTGAAACAGGAAAGAAAGCTGCTCATAGCTTGCGTCAGAACAATGGTGTTCCTTGCGTATTGTACGGAATGCAGAAAGACGAAAACGGAAACCAGGTTGCAACTCACTTCACTGTAACTGTTGACGGTTTGCGTAAGTTGGTATACACACCGCATATCTACGTAGTAGACTTGAACATCGACGGTAAGATAGTAAACGCTATCATGAAAGATATTCAGTTCCACCCTGTAACAGATGCTATCCTGCACGTTGACTTCTTGCAGATCAACGAAGAAAACCCAATCGTAATGGAAGTTCCTGTACAGTTGGAAGGTTTGGCAGAAGGTGTGAAAGCCGGTGGTAAATTGGCTCTTCAGACCCGTAAGCTGAAAGTGAAAGCTCTTTACAACTTGATCCCAGAACGTCTTGTTGTAAACGTAACTAACTTGGGTCTGGGTAAGACTATCAAAGTTGGTGAATTGAACTACGAAGGTCTGACTTTGCTGAATGCAAAAGAAGCTGTTGTTTGTGCAGTTAAATTGACTCGTGCTGCTCGTGGTGCTCAGGCTGCTGCAGGTAAATAATCTGATTTAACAATCTGACAAACAACAAAAATCCCTTTCAATGAAATATTTGATTGTAGGGCTGGGCAACATTGGTGCTGAATACCATGAAACCCGCCACAACATAGGATTTATGGTATTGGACGCCCTTGCTAAGGCGTCCAATATTGTTTTCAAGGACGGACGATACGGAGCAACTGCAACACTCTCACTCAAGGGTAAACAGCTTATTTTATTGAAGCCTTCTACTTATATGAACCTGAGTGGAAACGCTGTACGATATTGGATGCAGCAGGAAAAAATTCCGTTGGAAAATGTACTTATCGTTGTAGACGACCTTGCACTCCCATTCGGAAGCTTGCGCTTAAAAGGTAAAGGAAGCGATGCGGGACACAACGGATTGAAACATATAGCTGCAACCCTTGGTACACAAAACTATGCCCGTCTGCGCTTCGGTATCGGAAATGAATTTCCCAAAGGAGGACAGATAGACTATGTTCTGGGTAAATTCAATGATGACGACATGAAACTGATGCCCGAACGTCTTGAAACTGCGGCTGAGATTATCAAGAGCTTTTGTCTTGCCGGACTGAACATTACCATGAATCAGTTTAATAACAAATAAAAAGCAATATGGCTGAAGCAAGAATTGACAAATGGATGTGGGCTGCCCGCATATTCAAGACTCGCACCATTGCTGCCGAGGCTTGTAAAAAGGGCAGAATATGTATCAATGGTGCCCAGGCCAAACCTGCACGAATGATAAAGCCGGGTGATGTAATCCAAGTGAAGAAACCACCTATTACCTACTCGTTTAAGGTATTGCAGGCTATAGAAAAACGCGTAGGAGCGAAGCTGGTTCCTGAAATCATGGAAAACGTTACCACTCCCGACCAATACGAACTATTGGAAATGAGTAAAATCAGTGGTTTCGTGAATCGTGCAAAAGGTACGGGACGTCCCACCAAAAAAGACCGACGAGATCTGGATGAGTTCTTTACTCCCGAATATCTCGATGATTTTGATTTTGACTTCGATGATAATGAAGATGAAGAATAAGCAAAACCGGATACGGATCATGCATATCTTATGCTATCCCGTATCCGGTTTCTTTATTTGATAAAATTATAAGTTAGCCTTAATTGCGTCAATCAGTTCCTGATATTCAGCTTCAGTCAAATAAACTTTACCCGGATTCATCTGGAATGTTCCTCCATAATCGGGACCATCTACATACTTCGGAGCCAGGTGAAAATGCAAGTGAGAAAGTTTGTCACTATAAGCTCCATAATTAATCTTTTCCGGATGAAATGCCTTGTCAATTGCACGAGTCACACGTACAACATCTGCCATAAAAGCATTTCTTTCTTCATCACTCAGTTCATTCAAGTCGTTTACATGATCTTTATAAGCAACCAGACAACGACCTCTGTAAGTCTGTTCTTTAAAAAGGAATACACGTGAAACACTCAGTTGAGCGATTTCAATCATTAAATTATGCAATGTTTCATTGTTCTGACAATACAAACATTCTTTCGGATCACTTTTCATAATAACTTTATATTTAATAAATTATAATAACTGCTTTCAACAACAATAGGCAAACAACTGGTTCAGGTCATCTTCTTCCCCTACTACCCAAACCACATCATCCTCTTTTAGAGGCATATGCACCTGAGGAGTACGCAATACATCTTCTCCAGCCGATTCTATACCTACCACCAGACAATGATACTTATTACGTATGCCACACTCTATAATACTATGTCCGACGAAAGGTGAATCTTTAGCGACAACAAACTGCTTCAGCTTCATCTCATGCTTTCCAAAATCTTCATCGTCGTAAGTATGTATTGCCTTCTCGGCTACCGATGCAAAAAGCGACAACTGTTCATCTGTTCCGATAACCTGAATCAAATCATTTGGGAAAATACAAGTATTTCCATCAGGAATGTTCAGCCTATGCTTTCCTCTGATAATAGATGCTACATGCACATCATACTTTTTACCTAAATCAAGTTCTCTCAATGTTTTTCCGGCCCATGCAGATTCCGCAGGAATCAAAAAGTCACTTAAGTGAAGGTCACGGTCGAGCAATCTTCCAGCATACTCAGGTTGCTTTTCTCCCAAATACTCCTGCTGGATTTCCTTATAATGCAAATTCCGGACAAACGTACGTTCCAGCACAATTGACTGCTTTTTAAGGAAACGAGATAAAATCATAGCACAAACTACAATAATGGCTATACCAACCATCAAGGCGGTCGAAGCACGGAACAGGTTTTCAATTATAAATACAATAAAGCCTATAGCTATCACAATACGAAGCAGAATAATTGAAATAAGCGGAGCATGATTAAACCGGCTGTCCGACCACAACGACTTAAATTCTTCCGAACGGTTTTTCTTCATAATCATGGCGCGCAAGAAAGGAGCTATAGCAGCAATCGTTAGAGCTGCACCCAATATCCGTCCCCATAAATCTCCCAACATGTCTGTAGCCAATGGTACAATAAAATGCAAGAACAGTGCTGTAACAGCTATCGAAAGCACAGCGTAAATCAAGACTATGCGGATAATAGCTATAACCAGCTTCTTCCAGTTGTTGCTATGGTTAGCCACCGAGGCTCCCGACGAGTATCTGTCCAGCAACCGACGCCAACGGGATGGCATATATTTATCTATCACATTATATGCCGGTACTGCAAGACGAATCATATAAGGAGTAAGGAATGTAGTAATTACCGAAACAGCCACTACTATAGGGTAAAGAAAATGACTTGTTACTTTCAGACTTACTCCAAGTGAAGCTATGATAAATGCAAACTCACCAATCTGTGTCAGACTGAACCCACATCGCATAGCCGTTTTCAGCGGTTGTCCGGAAAGCAATACACCAGTAGTTCCGAAGATAGTCTGTCCCAACAAAACTGCAAGAACGATAACAAGAATCTGATACTTATACTCTACAATCATCGCAGGGTCGACCATCATACCTACTGATACGAAGAATATAGCTCCAAACAAATCTTTCACAGGTGAAACCAGTTTTCCTATATGCTCCGACTCGATTGTTTCCGATAAAATAGATCCCATGATAAAAGCACCAAAAGCAGGAGAAAAACCAACAAGAGCTGCCAGATAAACCATTCCAAAACAGAGTGCCAGCGACACTATCAGCAAAGTTTCGTCACTCATCAGTTTACGAACCCGTTTCAGGAAAAGCGGAATACCATAAATACCCACTACAAACCAAAGAATCAGGAAAAACAGCAGTTTCAATATACTATATACCATCTCTCCCCCTTCGAAGTTCTGGCTCACTGCCATAGTAGACAGCATAACCATCAGGACAATGGCAAGAATATCTTCCAGAATCAAGATACTCAAAACCAAACCAGCAAAGCGTTGCTGCCGGAGTCCCATATCATCAAATGCCTTATAGATAATAGTGGTAGATGACATGGCAAGCATACCACCCAAATAGATACAATCCATACGGTTCCAGCCAAAAGTCCAACCGACGAAGACTCCTACCAGAATCATACAAAAAATAATGGTACAGGCAGATATTACAGCAGAGCCTCCCACTTTCATCAGCTTTTTGAAACTGAACTCCAGTCCCAATGCAAACAAAAGAAAGATTACACCAATCTCCGACCAGATATGAATACTGGCAGAATCAACAACCGAAGGAGTAAACTTAAAATGTGGGGTACAGATAAAGCCGGCAACAATATACCCCAGTACCAAAGGTTGCTTCAGCTTTTTAAATATAAGCGTCATGATACCGGCACAAATCAAAATCAGTGCCAAATCGCTTATTAATGGAGTTAATTGGGACATTTGTAACTACATTTTATAATTATTGCCGCAAAAATAAGTAATAATTTTAAAGTTGCGTCGCCAGAAAGCAAGTTATTTCCTTTCGGATAAAAAAACCTTCCAAAAAGATTTTTTTATACTTACAGAGGGTATGAAGAGGATAAATTGCGAATTGAAGCAACGGACAATTACTATATGAGTATTTTTGACTAACTTTGCCCGACAATAATCATAATATTATCAGAAAGGAAACATGATAGTCTGCATAGCCGAAAAGCCCAGTGTGGCACGCGACATAGCCGAAGTATTAGGTGCAAGAAATCGGAAAGAAGGATATATCGAAGGAAACGGATACCAGGTAACCTGGACCTTCGGTCACCTTTGTACGCTGAAAGAGCCACACGAGTATACTCCGTCGTGGAAAGCATGGAGCTTAAGCAGCTTGCCGATGATACCTCCCCGGTTTGGCATCAAGCTGATAAACGATCCGGGTATAGAAAAGCAGTTCCACATTATAGAAGGGCTGATGCAGCAGGCTGACGAGATTATCAACTGTGGTGATGCCGGACAAGAAGGAGAATTGATTCAACGGTGGGTAATGCAGAAAGCAGGAGCACACTGTCCGGTCAAGCGCCTGTGGATTTCATCACTTACTGAAGAGGCGATTCGAGAAGGGTTTGCCAGCCTGAAAGACCAGTCCGAATTTCAGCCGTTGTACGAAGCCGGCCTGAGCCGTGCCATAGGCGACTGGGTACTGGGAATGAATGCAACTCGTCTGTATACATTAAAATACGGACAAAACCGTCAAGTACTTTCCATCGGAAGGGTACAGACTCCGACACTTGCCCTGATAGTCAAACGACAGCAAGAGATAGAGAACTTTAAACCTGAACCTTACTGGGAACTTAAGACTGTATACAGGGAAACGACTTTCAACTCTACAAAAGGTAAATTTTCTTCTAAAGAGGAAGGAGAGAAATTCCTGGAAACAGTAAAAAACTCAGATTTTACCGTGACCGATGTATCGGCCAAAAAAGGAACAGAAGCTCCTCCCCGCTTGTTCGACCTGACTTCATTGCAGGTAGAATGTAACAAAAAGTTCAGCTACTCGGCCGATATGACCTTGCAGCTTATCCAGTCGCTTTACGAGAAGAAAGTAGCTACTTATCCACGTGTAGATACAACTTTTCTAAGTGATGATATTTACCCCAAATGTCCGAATATTCTTGCCGGACTGAAAGATTATGCAGGTTTTACAGCCCCGTTAGCCGGAAAGAAACTACTTAAATCAAAAAAAGTTTTCGATAACTCAAAAGTTACCGACCACCATGCCATTATCCCTACCGGAGTACAGCCTCAGGGACTAACTGACATGGAAAAGCGTGTATTCGATCTGATAGCACGCCGTTTTATCGCTGTATTTTATCCGGACTGTAAATTTTCTACAACTACGGTATTGGGAGAAGTCGATAAAGTGGAATTTAAGGCAACCGGAAAGCAGATTCTGGAACCCGGATGGAGAGTGATTTTTGCCAAAGAACAGCAGGAAGAAACAAAAGAAAATGAAGAAGAACGTGTACTTCCTCTCTTTACCATAGGGGAAAGCGGACCTCATACTCCTGATTTGACGGAAAAATGGACCCAGCCCCCCAAGCCTTATACCGAAGCCACTCTGCTCCGTGCCATGGAAACGGCTGGTAAGCTGGTTGACAATGACGAATTGCGCGATGCCCTGAAAGAAAATGGTATCGGCCGTCCGTCTACCCGTGCGGCTATCATCGAAACACTTTTCAAGCGTCACTACATCCGCAAGGAAAGAAAGAATCTGATTGCTACTCCAACAGGAGTGGAACTGATACAGCTTATTCACGAAGAGTTGCTAAAATCGGCAGAGTTGACCGGTATATGGGAAAAGAAACTTCGTGAGATAGAACGCCGCAGTTACGATGCCGCTACATTTCTTACTGAACTGAAACAGATGGTAACAGAAATTGTATACAGTGTACTTCGTGACAATACAAACCGCCGAGTGACTATCATGCCCGAAGATGCACCCGAAAAAGGAACTCCGCAAGCAAAAACAAAGAAGAACAGCTCTTCGAAAACAAAATCATCGGATACCGAAAACGATGCATCTCCAGCTAAACCTAAACGTACCCGTAAAGCGAGTAGCAACACCGATAAGGAGAAAACACCTCGGGCTGAAACTCTTTTTTCGGTATCAACAGAAGGTAACGAAATAAAAGGAGATGAGATAATAGGTACCCTCTGCCCACTCTGCGGCAAAGGGCATATTATCAAAGGGAAGACTTCCTATGGATGTTCTGAATGGAAAAATGGATGTACTTTCAGAAAACCATTTTAAGATTTTCCGGCAAATACCCGCTACGTATACGCCATTCCTGTGGATAAAGATTGTTGGCACGATTCCCGATGTTCTTCACAAAGCCCAAAGGGACATCCTGATATGCTACCAAAACATATCCACGGGGGATTCCTGCATCCAGTACAACCGCTTCTTTTCTTAAATAGGCAATAGCCTGTTCGTACGTCAGATTTGCTACGGGGAAACAATCTTCACAGCGCCTTGTCGACATAGCCAGCGAATGGTCGGGAATACAATCCTTCCCTTTCAGCTCGGCTACCGTTACTCCGGCATGCAAGACTTTCAAAGTAGACTTTATCATTTCATACAAATCCTGATATGCTACAGGAAAAGCCGTTACGATATTGTTATCTACTGTCCATAAATAGTCTTCCGGACGGTTTACCCATGCCTTGACGTCCTTCGGACATGCCACCGTCTGTCCACCGGCTTTCTGTCCTTTTTTCTTTTTATCTTTTTTCAGACGCTTTCCCATACAGTCTGAGGAACTTAACGTATCATCTTCATTCTTACGAAGCACAGCCAGAAATAATCCCTCTCCTACCGTACGGTGAGGCAGAAAGCGATATACCGGAAACTCGCCACCGGTCAGATTCCCTGTAATGTTCCATTCCTCACCAACCGCAACAGGAAGAATTTCAGCTCCCAGTTCACGGGCAATCCATGACACATTATCTTCGTTCTCTTCACGGTTATATGTACATGTACTATAAATCAAGAGACCTCCCGGTTTCAGACAAGGCCAGATATCTGTCAGAATACGGCGCTGCCGCTGCCAGCAGATATCGACATTTTCCACACTCCACTCGTCTACCGCTACCGGATCTTTGCGGAACATCCCTTCGCCGGAGCAAGGTACATCAGTCAGAATCACATCAAACACAGCTTGCAGTGGAGCAAAATCAGCCGGATCATTATTCGTAACAACGACTTCTTCATCTCCCCATTTTATCAGATTTTCTGCCAATACCTGAGAACGGTTTCTCATAACCTCATTGGCTACCAGCATACTGCCTTCAGGCAAAACCGAACGGGCCAATGTAGATTTTCCTCCCGGAGCAGCACAAAGGTCGAGCATGACAACAGGCTCGTGTACATACTGGCGCAAAGCCTGTTCCACAAACATGGAAGATGCTTCCTGCACATAATAACTTCCGGCATGAAACAAGGGATCGAAAGTAAACGTAGGACGTGTACCCAGGTAATATCCAGTTTCGCACCAGGGGATAGAAGTACTTTCAGCAGGAACAGACTTACATTTATTCCGGTTCAAGCGAATACTTACAGGAGTATCATGCTGTAAAGATTCAGCTAATTTTTCAAACTGTTCTTCTCCCATCAAACTGCGGGTACGTGTAACAAAATCGGAAGGAAGGTTCATATAAATAATGTGTTCGATATGGTTTTCGTGCTGCAAAAATAAGATAAATAGCATTTTCCCCCAAGATATTTTCTATACCTTTGCAAATAAAAATAAAGAAACTCATTCTAATGAAACAATATTTAGACTTACTACAACGCATCCGCACGGAAGGTGTCAAGAAAGAAGACCGTACCGGAACTGGTACGATTAGTGTATTCGGACATCAGATGCGCTTCAATCTGGAAGAAGGTTTTCCGCTGGTAACAACCAAAAAGCTCCATTTGAAATCGATTATCCACGAACTACTCTGGTTCCTGAAAGGTGATACCAATGTAAAATATCTACAAGAAAACGGTGTACGTATCTGGAATGAATGGGCCGACGAAAATGGTGACCTGGGACATATTTATGGTTATCAGTGGCGTTCATGGCCCGATTATGAAGGAGGATTCATCGACCAGATTTCGGAAGCAGTGGAAACCATCAAGCACAATCCTGATTCAAGACGAATCATTGTCAACGCATGGAATGTGGCCGACCTGAAGAACATGAATCTTCCGCCTTGCCACATGTTTTTCCAGTTCTATGTAGCCAACGGACGTCTGAGCCTGCAAATGTATCAACGTAGTGCTGATTCGTTCCTCGGAGTGCCGTTCAATATTGCTTCGTATGCCTTACTGTTGCAAATGATGGCTCAGGTTACCGGATTGAAGGCAGGAGATTTTATACATACAATAGGTGATGCACACATCTACCTGAATCATCTGGAACAGGTGGACTTGCAGCTTACCCGCAGCCCTCGTCCACTGCCTCAGATGCTTCTGAATCCGGATGTAAAAAATATCTTCGATTTCAAATACGAAGATTTCGAACTGGTAAACTACGATCCATGGCCTCACATTGCAGGAAAAGTATCTGTTTAACCCATATAATCAAACATAAAAAATATGCTGTCGATTATCGTTGCTATCAATAAAAACAGAGGAATCGGATTCGAAAACAAACTGTTGTATTGGCTGCCCAATGACCTGAAACGCTTCAAGGCGCTTACTACCGGACATACCATCATCATGGGTAGAAAGACTTTCGAATCACTGCCCAAAGGCGCCTTACCCAACCGCCGCAACATCGTGCTGAGCCGTAGCTGCCACGATTTTCCCGGTGCTGAATGTTTTCATTCCCTGCAAGAAGCTTTGGAACAATGTAAAGAGGAAGAAGAAGTATATATTATAGGAGGAGCAAGTCTGTATGCCGAAGCGCTGCCTCTTGCCGACAAGTTAAACATCACCGAAATAGAGGATTCAGAAAAGGAAGCCGATGCATTTTTCCCTCCCATCAATTCCGAAGAATGGAAAGAAGTACAACGAGAAAGCCATTCTACCGACGAAAAGCATGAATATGCTTATCACTTTGTAGATTACGAACGTATCTAAAACAATAAATCCCCGCTTCAAATCGGCGGGGATTATCTTTTTTATCTCTTCTTTTTGAAAAAGTCTTTCATCAGTTGTGCACAGTCATCGGCAAGAATACCTTTTACTACCACCGTCTTGGGATGTAAGGCATCGGGAGCATATCGCTGATAACCTCTTTTTTCATCTTCCGCACCGAATACCAGTTTACCCGTCTGTGCCCAAGCAATCGCTCCAGCACACATTACGCAAGGTTCTACCGTCACATAAAGCGTACACTCATTCAGATACTTGCCACCCAAAGTATTGGCAGCAGCCGTAATAGCCTGCATCTCCGCATGTGCCGTCACATCGTTCAGGGTTTCCGTCAGGTTATGCGAACGCGCAATGATACGGTCGCGACAAACAACAACTGCTCCCACAGGGACCTCTCCCCTGTCGGCAGCTTTCTGCGCCTCAATCAAGGCCTGCTTCATATAAAAAACATCATCAGCCATAAACTTATCTGCGCATATCGTGTTCCTTAAACAAAGTAGGATAATCGTCCTCCATATTCTGATGAATGAATGCCAATATCGTTTCACGAAGCCAGCGCGCCTTGTTTTTTATCTGGTAAGTTTCCAGATAACGGTCTACAATCTGCACTTCTTCTTCACTCATCAAACACACCATCCGCCGTTTGCGTGGCGGAACCGATGGAGGTACCTTTTTTCTTTTTTTTCCGTTATTCATCATTGCAAATACAAAATTAGCACACTTCAACCAAATACAAAACAGAAAATGCGTATTTTTGCAAAAAACAAAATGGCTAAACACAATGAACTAGGGAAAGAGGGGGAAAACGCAGCTGCCGAATACTTAATGAGCAAAGGATATAGCATCCGTCACCGCAACTGGCATTCCGGCAAGAGAGAACTGGATATTGTTGCACAAAAAGACGGTGAACTGATTGTCGTTGAAGTAAAAACCCGGCGAAACGAAGAGTTCGGCAAGCCTGAAGAAGCTATCACCGACCGTAAAATAAGAAATATCATCATTTCGACTGATACATATATCAAAAGATTCGAAATAGACCTTCCGGTCCGCTTCGATATTATTACAGTAACGGGCACAGAACCTCCCTTTCATATAGAACATATCCAAGAGGCATTTCTGCCTCCCATTTGGTAAAATTGTAAAAACAGAAAGTTTAAAAGCTATGGATATAGAAGCACTCCGTCAATATTGCTTAAGCAAGAAAGCCGTAACAGAATGTTTCCCTTTCGATGAAACAACCCTTGTATTTAAAGTGGTAGACCGCATGTTCCTGCTGGTTGACCTAGAACATCCAGACTGTGTCAGCATGAAATGCAATCCGGATTATGCCATCGAACTGCGCGAACATTATAACGGAATAGAAGGAGCTTATCATTTCAATAAAAAGTACTGGAATCAGGTCGCCTTAAACAGTGATGTACCCGACAGCCTCATCCGCGAGCTGACAGATCACTCGTACGAAGAAGTCGTCGGGAAGTTCACAAAAAAACAACGTGATGTTTTCAATAAAATATCAGCAAGTTTTCAGGAAAATATCAGCATATTTTCCGAACATCTTCCTGAACCTGTTTTTTTACATGAAACCAACTCGACAAACAGTTATCTGGACGAACTGTGCAACAATTCTTCCGTAGAAGAACTGACCAGCGTTTATACCGATTTTCAGACAGCCGGACGAGGACAGAGAGGCAACAGCTGGGAGTCGGAAGACGGAGCAAACCTGCTTTTCAGCTTCGTACTTTATCCCGATTTTCTGGAAGCCCGGAAGCAATTCTATCTTTCACAGATTACAGCCCTCGCACTGCAAGAAGTTTTATCGCAATACACCGACGGAATCCGCATCAAGTGGCCCAACGATATTTACTGGAAGGACAAAAAAATATGTGGCACACTGATAGAAAACGACCTGACAGGCATACACATCAGTCGTTCTATTTCGGGGACAGGAGTCAATCTGAATCAGGAGCGTTTTATAAGTGACGCCCCCAATCCGGTATCGCTTTTCCAGATAACCGGACAACGCTACGACCGTAAGAAAATACTTCATCAATTGATGGAGCGTGTGGCTCACTACTACACACTTCTGAAAAACGGAGAAACCGAATTGATTGCCTCACGCTATCAGGACGTGCTTTACCGTAAAGAAGGTTTCTATCCCTACACAGATAAAGACGGAAGTTTCCGCGCCCGCATCTGTGGAATTGAGCCATCCGGAGCTTTGATTCTGGAAGACGAAAGCGGGAAAAGAAGAGAATATATGTTTAAAGAAGTTTCTTTCGAATTATAACCTCAGCACATGTCACCAACCAGCCAGCGAATACTGCATATAGCCATACCCTCTATTATTTCAAATATCACAGTACCTCTTCTAGGACTGATAGACGTAACCATTGTAGGACATCTTGGTTCGGCTTCTTACATCGGAGCCATAGCCGTAGGAAGCATGCTGTTCAATATGATTTACTGGATATTCGGTTTCCTGCGGATGGGAACAAGTGGCCTGACGGCACAATCCTACGGAGCACACGACCTGAAGGAGGTAACCCGCATCCTGCTGCGTTCTACTGGTATCAGCCTGATGCTGGCACTAGCTCTCCTCATCCTGCAATATCCGATACGTCTGATAGCTTTTGAACTGATCGACACAAGCGCCGAGGTACAACAACTTGCCACGCTGTATTTCCATATCTGTATCTGGGGAGCACCTGCCACACTGGGATTGTATAGTTTCTCAGGATGGTTTATAGGTATGCAGAACTCACGCTTCCCGATGTTTATTGCCATTACACAGAATATCGTAAACATAGTTGCTAGTCTGCTTTTCGTATTTGTATTCGGCATGAAAGTGGAAGGAGTTGCTCTGGGAACCCTCATTGCACAGTATGCCGGACTTTTCATGGCTTATCTGCTCTGGCTGCGTTATTACCGTCCTTTACGAAAATATATCAGCCGTAAGCAACTCTTTACTCATGATGCCATGAAACGTCTGTTCCAGGTGAACCGGGATATATTCCTGCGTACACTCTGCCTGGTGGCCGTTACAGTATTCTTCACATCAACCGGAGCAGCATTCGGCGATGTTGTTTTGGCTGTCAATACATTGCTGATGCAGTTGTTTACGCTATTCTCTTACATCATGGATGGATTTGCCTATGCAGGCGAAGCGTTGACCGGAAAATATATAGGAGCTGGAAACAGGCAGGAATTACAACGCACTATCCGTCATTTGTTTGGCTGGGGAATTGCCTTATCGCTAGCCTTTACTCTGCTGTATGGCATAGGAGGTAAAGAATTTCTAGGTTTGCTAACAAACGAACAATCGGTTATCTCTGCGTCGGGGGATTATTTCTACTGGGTACTTGCCATCCCTCTTGCAGGATTTGCAGCATTTCTGCTAGACGGTATCTGCATCGGAGCCACTTCCACCCATATCATGCTGAAAGCGATGGTTGTAGCTTCGGGAAGCTTTTTCCTGATTTATTACAGCCTGCATAACGTATTGCATAACCATGCGCTATGGCTGGGATTTATCGTTTATCTGGCATTGCGTGGCATCATGCAGGCACTACTGCTTAAATCTTCCAGTCTTCGTACTGCCAGATGATGCCTTTTTTCTGCTGCTTTCCGATACCAGAACAAAGCTTTTTCCATATCCGGTGTACCTGTCCATCCTTCCTCGTAGGCTTGTCCGATACGATAAAGCGCATAGATATCTTCCGATTTTCTATATGCCTCAAAAGCCAGAGGAAGAGATGACGGCAACTCGCCGCACCCTTTTCTGTATAAATCTCCCAGATTAGTAGGAGCATACAAATGGTCTCCCTGAAGATAAGCCTGCTTGAACCAATACTCTGCCTTCAGTCCGTCGCGTCCAACACCGATACCTTCCTGATAAATGGTTCCCAAATCATTCAAAACGACTCCTGCAACTTCCCTGCCCGACTGATAGTCTTCACCCAGTTTAAGCAGCATCTCCGTATCTTCACGAGAATAACTTTCCCAAGTTTCCGCTCCGTCAATTTGCCACGATTTTACCCTGCCTAGCGATATATGCTGGGGAACGTCCACTTCCGTTTCCTGGTCTTCCCGATTGCGGTCTTCTTCCAGTTCTGCATCTGTTGCCTGAGGAAGCAAGCCATTTCTCATGATATACTGTATGTAGCCATAAATCCGCGGAGTTGAAGAATGCAGATTAACCCCATATTGTGCCAGCAAGTCTAAGGAAATATATCCTACACCTTCCAACGGAAATCCCACATAATAGCGGGGAAACACAGACAAGGCGGACTTTAACATAGCGACTTCTTCCCCGATGGAGTCTTCAATCCAGGACTCATCGTATACACGATAAGCTGTTCGACCTGCCGATTCGGAAATAACCAATGATTCATGATTGAGATGCTGACATAAGCAATCGGCCAGATATGGAAAAAATTTATAATCGCTATAAGAAGCAAGTCCGTCTATCATAACTTCATATTCATCCGGACCTTCTGCTATGACAAACAAAGTAGTGGAAATCCCCGGACGGCTGAAATAGTAATAAGAACGTTCTTCATCATACCCTTCAAACTCAAAACGCACAGGAACATCCAGTTCATGCAAAAAAGCATCCAGATTCAACCTTTCCGACGAATGTATACAGACCGATCTCATGCTTTTTCTTCCTCCTCAGTACCATCCAACAGATATTCTTTTCGGAACATATCGAGGAACAACAAAAACAAAGAAACCAGCAACGGACCGAAAATAATTCCCATAAAGCCAAAAATAGGCAGTCCGGCAACTACACCAAAAATCGTAATGAGCGGATGGATGTTTGCCATTTTCTTCTGAAGGAGAAAACGGATCAGATTATCACACTGGGAAATTATAATACCTCCATATCCCAAAAGGATAAGCGCATTGATCCATTCGCCCATTATCAGGAAGTAAATGGATACGGGAATCCAGATTAAGGCAGTACCTACCAATGGAATAATAGAAGCAAAGGCTGTAAGCAAAGCTGTCAGATAAGGATTGGGAGCATCACATAATAAATATCCTCCTAACGAAATAATTCCTTGTATAACAGCCAGCAATGGTATACCTATCGCATTAGAACGAACCATCAGCTGAATCTTATTCAACACTTCACGCTTGTTGCTTTCTTCAAAGGGCATGATCGTAGATAAATAATGTTCCATTTTCCGACCTTCCCAAAGCATGAAAAACATCAGCATAATAGCAACAGCCAAGTTTACAATAAGATCACTTACACCTGTCATGATTTTCTGACCAATAGACGATGCCTGTACAACCATAAATGACAAACTTTTCTCCGACAGCAAATCGAATCCCGTACGTTCTTCGATGATGTCAATAACCTGATGAGCCGGCTGGATAATGGCCTGAGTATCGAAATGCATTCCTGAAATCTGACTTACAATAGCCCAACTGAACAGCGACACCGGAATCAGAATAAAAAGTGTAACGCCGATAGTTATCATCCACACAGCCAGCAAAGGTTTTATCTTCGTCTGAAGCCAGTTGGAAAAGTTACGCAACAAAATATATAAAGTAAACCCTCCTAATATCCCGTTCATAAAAGGCTGAGCCTGACGAAATAACAATATTCCTAACCCTATAATGAAAATAATTAGAGAATATTTCCAGTATTGTTCTTTCATACCTAATAAGTTCCGTTTTTAGTTTGTAATAAATATATTGTATGCTTGGGGCAAAGTTACGGAAATATACTTATCAGCAAGTGATTTACAATTGAATTTTCAGTGAAAAATTACCGGAAATAATATTCTGAGAGCCTTGTTACTTTATCTGCATGATTCCAACAAAATCCCTGTAATAAATTATACCTAGTACGATTTTCAAATCATGAAACAACTTTAAACAAATAAGAGTGATAGCATGAACAAAAAGGTCGTTTATGGTAACCGTCATATATACTTCCCAGCATAAAACAAACGTCCCATAAACGACCCGGCATTGACAAGTAACATATAGTCAAATGCCTCAACCACTTAAAAAATACCTAATACCTAGATATTTTTTTCAACATTTTTATTCTAATCCAACTTCATCGACAAAAATGAAAGCAGGTCGGCCGCTTCCCCAATGCCATGAAGGAATCTTATATTCCGGCTTCGCTATAATCTTGATATAACGAGCATTTACTGTATCAAAGTCCACTTCATGTTTGTAAATGCCGTTTTTATCTTTTGAAGTGACAGCCGGATAGTCGACAGTCTTTAATTCTTTATAGATTTTACCATTGGCAGATGACAATACAGAAATACTTCTTACATCCAGAATTTCTTCACCAATCTCTACATAAGTACGTACCCAAGCTTTATGGACAGAGATTTCTTGTTTCAAATCAACAACCAGCTCCATGTCATTTTTGTAAAATGCAATCCACCTGCCAGTTCTGTAATTAGGTGTTCCACTCAAACCATCAACCAACGTATATTCACCATTATATTTATACTTTTCATTGATTGGTTGTAACAATATCAGCGGTTTGGCAGTAGCCTTGTTAAAATCGATCTTTTCTGTAAGTACGGCACTCTTAGCATTACGACGTATTGTAACAGCCTTTAAGACACAGCTTTCTTTTAAAGCGAGCGTATCAGTATATTGCTGAGATTTTTCTGTAGGTTCACTACCATCAAGCGTATAATAAATAGGAGAATCTCCTATAGCTGATAAAACAACCTTTATGGAATTATCTGTATAATCAGTAATATACTCAGCCTTGACATTGAAGACATGTTTGGCATAATTATATCCGTTATCATCATACACTGATATCAGTTTAGGCAGACGCTGCAAGAAATTATCGTAGTTTTTCTTTTCCGGAAGAGTCCACTGAACTTCTGACAAAGCAGCCAGACGAGGTAATTCCATATATTCCAACTGACTATAAGTAGGAATATATTCGGTCCATAAGTTAGCTTGCACACCGATAATATGAGCAGCCTCCTCTGGTGTCAGACTCTTATCTACCGGTTCGTAGCTATATACTCTTTCTACAGATACATATCCTCCGATAGCCAAAGGCTCATTCTCTGTATCTATCGTCTGATAATAATCAAAATACAGATGCGAAGCTGGAGTCATGATAGCGTCATTGCCCATCTTGGCAGCCTCAATGCCACCTTCGCTACCTCTCCATGACATAACTGTAGCTGTAGGACTCAAGCCACCTTCCAGAGTTTCATCCCAACCTATAATTTTACGTCCTTTTTCATTCAGGAACTTCTCTGCATATCCAATAATATAAGACTGCAATTTCTGTTCGGCCGTATGTTTAGCATCAGACTTAATTCCCAAAGCCTTAATACGTGCCTGACATTTCGGACATTTCTGCCAACGTACCTTTGGGCACTCATCTCCTCCTACATGAATATACTCAGAGGGAAAAACTTCAACAATTTCACCCAAAACATCTTCTATGAATTTAAGCGTTTCATCATTACCTGCACACAAGACATCCTCAGATACTCCCCACTGCTGCCATACTTCATACGGTCCACCCGTACATCCCAGATAAGGATAAGCAGCTAAAGCAGCTTGCATATGTCCTGGCAAATCAATTTCCGGAACGACTGTTATAAATCTTTCCTGAGCATATTTTACAATATCACGGGCTTCATCCTGAGTATAAAACCCTCCATATTCTACATTATCATATTCTCCCGAATTACGTCCTATAACAGTCTTTGCACGTTTAGAGCCAATAGTCGTAAGTTCCGGACGTTTCTTTATTTCAATTCTCCATCCCTGATCGTCAGTAAGATGCCAATGTAATCTGTTTATATTATGCAAGGCAAGCATATCTATAAAACGCTTAATAGAATCTGCCGGAAAGAAATGACGCGAAACATCCAAATGCACTCCACGATATGAAAAACGCGGAAAGTCATTTATCTCTACTGCCGGATACACTACATTTCCATGTTCTGTATCAGCCATAGCCTTACGCAAAGTCTGAATCCCATAAAATACTCCTGCTGCTGAAGCACCTTGTATGCAAATATTATTATCACCAACAACCAGGCGATATGCTTCCGAGTTCTTATCATCCAGTCCGGTTGACAAAACAATTGCATTCTTCTCTACTTTCTTATCTGTAACGTCCAGTTTCTTGCCTGTCTGTCCAGCTATATACCCAGACAAAAACTCAGCATTACGTTTCATAGCCTCATCACCTTCAGGATATACAATAGAAGTCGTACCTGCTAGTTCAAAACCCTTATCCGATGAGATTTTTTCAACATGCTGTGGTAAAGGAATAATATCAAAATCGGCCTGAACAGTCTTCTCACTCGTACACGAATAAAAAACACTTCCCCATACCAAAAGAACTAATCCCGTAATTATATTCTTCTTCATACAGAACTTTATTAAAAAAATTAAGAGCAAACTCAATATAATACATAAAAAGTCTGCTCTTAAATAACTTAATGTGTAACTAAAAAATAAATGCAGCTATAATATTATTTCACAATGATTTCATCGACAAACTGTATACCATCTTTATATAAAGAATCAGCCATTGCCTGATATCTGATATATCGTGCATCAGTTTCACCTTCCCAACTGAATTTTTTAAATGACACTGAATCATCTTTTTGAACCTGATGATCAATAGCAGTCAGTTGAGTATAATCTTTACCATCAATGGAAGATGATATGACAACTTTTGATGGCATGTATACATAAGGTCCCCAAATCTGCATGAAATCAGCAGATATAGAATGAATCTTTGTCACCTTCTCCAAGTCAATCACTACATCCATCCGATGATTATTTGCAAATCCCAGCCAACGTTTATCATTATAATTCCATCCTCCACGCAGACCGTCGGTCAGTGTTTTTTCTCCATTTGCCGGATAATTAGGCCAATAAGGAATATTGAAAGTCACTTTTTTACCCAAAGCCAAATGTTCTACCGGCTGGCTATATTCTTTTCTATTACCTATTTCCTTAGCATAATCAAAAGTATTATATCCTTTCTCTTTAAGTACCGGTATTATCTTTAATATTCTTTCGTGGAAAGAATCCCAAGATTTTTTTTCAGGTGCAGTCCATGCTACTTCCGACAATGCAATGGCACGCGGATAAAGCATATATTCCATATGCTCATCAGTTGGAATATATTCTGCCCACAAATTTGCTTGGACTCCCAATATAAAATCTTGTTTGTCTGCACTAATAGAATCAGGAACTGGATTATAAGAATATACTTTTTCCAACGGCAGATAACCGCCAATAGCCTCAGGCTGAGAATATGGTGCATCCTGATAACTGTCGAAATAACAATATTCTCCAGGAGTCATAATTGCATGATGACCAGATAATACGGCATCAATTCCGCCTTGTTCACCACGCCATGACATAACAGTTGCATTAGGAGCTAATCCACCCTGAAGTATTTCATCCCATCCCAGCAAACTGCGTCCATGTTCGTTCAGGAAACGCTCCATGCGATGAATCAGATAACTCTGCAATTCATCAACATCCTTCAACCCTTCTTCTTTCATACGCTTCTGACATAACGGACAGCTTTTCCATGCAGCTTTCGAAGCTTCATCACCTCCAATATGAATATATTCGGAAGGGAACAACTCCATTACTTCTGTCAGCACATTTTCAAGAAATTCAAATGTCTTTTCATTGCCGACACAAAAATCAGACTGCTTTCCCGGTTCATGGGTACACGATAACTCCGGATATGCAGTAAGCACCTCTTCTGAATGAGAAGGCATTTCTATCTCTGGAATGATAGTGACACAATGTAACCGTGCATACTCTACCATCTCACGGATATCATCTTTTGTATAATAACCTCCTTGTGCTTCCGGATCTGTTTCTTCACAATATCCTCTATCACCATTCCACCACTCTTTCCAAGTCTTTCCTTTACGCCATGCAGCCAACTGAGTCAAACGAGGATATTTATCAATAGCAATTCTCCATCCTGCTGCATCGGTAAGATGCAGATGCAATCTGTTAAATTTATAATGAGATAACAGATCTATCTGCTTCTTTACAAATTCTTTCGAACGGAAATGACGCGAAACATCAAGCATAATTCCTCGATAGGGAAAACGAGGTTCATCTACTATATCAACAAACTGTACACATCCTTTACCCTGCTCCGCCAACTGGATTAAACTCTGTACCCCATAGAACAAACCTGCATCAGACAAAGCTTTTATAGAAACTCCATCTTCGCCAACATGTACAGAATAACCTTCGGGAGAAGAAATACCCTCAATAGCATCTACCAGTTCCAGACGAATAGAATTTGTCTTTGTATTATCCGCTTCGTACGATACTGGTAAGTTAGCCTCAATAAATGCCGTTTTAACTATAGCCCAATCATCTTCATTTCCCTCAAAAGAAACACGAGTGTCCTTGTTCCATTCGAACACACCATTACCAAAAGAACATGAAAGCGGCAAAGGTGTTATAGCTACTTCATCTTTCTTTGTACAGCTGCCAGCCAGCAACAGCACCAGACTCAAAAGAGCCAACAGTGATTTTTTCATATAATCATTAATTTAAAATTATTTCGTCTATCAACAAAAATGGAGCCTTACCTGCATCCCAGTGCCAATCGGGCATACTCTTTTCACTGATTACCTTTATTTTAACATATGTAGCCTTACAAGAATCAAATGAAAACTCATGTTCTATAATTCCATCTGAGTCAGACTCCTGCATTTGCTTATACTCTTGAGAAGCAACTTCTTTATAATTCTTATTGTCGGAGGATACAGAAACAGAAAAACCTCTGGCATCGAAAAGCCATGCATCTTTTCTGACATATACATGAACTGAAGCTGAGCTCAATATAGTTTCAGCCTGCATATTTATGACAGCCTCCAAATCATTACCTGCTACAGCCAGCCATGCTCCTGTATCGAAACTGTGATTACCATTTCTTCCGTCGACCAAAACGACCGGTCCGTCAGGGCTAAAACGGGATTCATTGGGCTGCAACAGCACAACAGGTTTCAAGGTAGCTTTATTGAAACGAATGGTATCAACAGATATTTTACTTGTACGGTCCGGATGAACTGCCATTGTTTTTAATACAACAGACTGGTCTATCGTAAAAGGTTTTGTATATTTCAATGATTTTTCTGTTGGATCCTGACCATCAAGTGTATAATAAATAGGATCATCGGCCATCGTACTTAACTGTACATTCAATACATGATTTACCGTATCAGCTTTCATGTCAACATTTACATCGTACACACGTGTAGCATAATTCCAGCCATAACAATCGTATACAGCAACCAGATGAGGAACTCTCCGCAGAAAACCTTTATAATCTTTTTTAGAAGGATCAGTCCACTGAACTTCCGCAACTGCTCCCAGACGAGGAAGAACCATATATTGAACCTGAGAGAATACAGGAATATATTCTGTCCATAAATTAGCCTGTACACCTTTTATATATTGCTGCTCTTCTTTCGTCAGTTCCTTAGGCATCGGTTCATAATTATAAGTCTTTTCAATGGGCAGATATCCACCGATAGCCAGAGGCTCATCTTCCACTTTCTTAGACTGATAATAATCGAAATACAAATATGTATTGGGAGTCATTATCACATCGTGATGCTGATGAGCAGCTTCAATGCCTCCACTTTCACCAATCCACGACATCAATGTAGCATCAGGCACCAAACCTCCTTCCAGTATCTCTGTCCAACCAATGATACGCTTTCCTTTCTCTTTCAGGTATTTTGCAGCTTCCTGAATCATATAACTCTGCAAACGTTGTTCCTTTGTATGTTTGGCATCCGATTTCAACCCCAGACTCTTGATTCGCTCCTGACACTTCGGACACTTTTCCCAACGTACTTTCGGACACTCATCTCCGCCAATATGAATATATTCAGACGGGAATATATCAGCAACTTCAGACAACACGTCTTTTACAAACTGCAATGTAAAATCATTTCCTACACATAAAACATCCTGAGATACCCCCCATATCGTTCTTACTTCATAAGGTCCTCCGGTACAGCCCAATTCTGGATAAGCAGTCAGTGCAGCCTGCATATGTCCCGGCAAATCAACTTCAGGAATGATAGTAATATGACGCTTGGCTGCATAATCAATTACATCACGCAATTCATCCTGAGTATAATATCCACCATAAGGTTTTCCATCGTATATACCACTATACCAACGACCGACTACCGTTTCTTTACGCTCTGAAGCAACAGACATCAGTTTGGGATACTTCTTTATTTCAATACGCCAACCCTGGTCGTCAGTCAAATGCCAGTGGAAACGGTTAATATTATGCAATGCGAGCATATCAATAAAAGTCTTGACTTCATCTACCGTATAGAAATGACGAGCCACATCCAGCATCGCACCACGATAAGCAAACCGAGGCTTATCATAAATCTCTACTGCAGATAAATTCACGTTTATATCCTGAGCCACAGGTAAAGATTTTCTTAAAGTCTGGATACCATAAAAGACACCAGCTTCGGAAGCTCCGGAAATGCAAACTCTTTTATCATTAACAATCAATTTATATGCTTCTGCGTTATCGTCATTCAGATCAAGAGTCAAGCAAATCGCTCCATCTACCGGCATACCAGCATGGGAAGTCAGCTTTACTCCTGTCTGTTTTTCTACATAATCAACCAAGAACTCTGCATTATCCTGCATCTTCTGATTGTTTTCAGGATATATAACATAAACTCCGTCTTTCAACAAAAAAGAAGCATCTCCTTTACAATTTACATCTAGTGGTTTGGGAATGATTTCATAATCAGAATTCAACGTTCTTTTTTCGGAACATGCATAAAAACAAGTAGAAAACAATATACACAGCACGCCCATTAAATTAAATGAAACCCTTTTCATACAGCAAGTAAAGATTTAAGTATAACAAAATGGCAATTCCATCTATTTTTGCAATTACCTTATGCAAAGGTATAAATTTAAATAACAATAACAAGAATATTAATTAAATATTTTAATAATAAACAAATCCTTATTTCTGTATTTAAATAATTACAACATATATAATTGACATCATCAATATATCAATAAAAGAAGTTCGATAGAAATAAAAAACATATACAAAAAAACGTTATTTCTATTCAGATTTTAAAGGACTATTGCTGTTTAATCAGTCAATACAGATCCAAAAGCCAAAACCAGAAACAGAACTCAACAAAATAACCATCGGCTTATCTTCTTGCAGCATATATAATAAGGAGTATAAAAATTACCCTTTCCTTCTTTTCTTCCACAACTGCCAGCTATTGATTATGTTCTGCCATACCACATAACTCCCAGGAGCTATCGCCGATGCCGGATTCAAATAAGTGTATGCCATCCATATTGCAAGTACCGTATTTTTTTGTCCTAATGCCTGGCCACCACTGATACGGTTGTCGTGTCGGCCACCAATATACTTTCCAAGCCAGAACTGCAACACACACACAACAAGAGCCCAGAAAGCAATCAGAAGTTCTTCACCCACAGAAATGTTTCCTTCAACAACCGAGCGGGTAGTCTGTCCCATTACAATAATCAGAGCTAAGGCCCACAAATAAAAAGCCATATCTTTCAATCCTACAAGAAAACGGTGAACAGAAGGAAAGAAACGGCGCAAAAGAACAGCTGTAAAAAATGGGAACAACAGCAATGGAAAGACCTTTCCTAATATACGCAAAAAAGATTCTCCAAAAGCAATATCAGTTGGTTCTACCAAAGGAAAGACCAATGGCACCATGATAGCCGCAAGCAAATTTGACAACAATGTATAAGTAGTAAGCGCAGCAGCACTTCCTCCCAGCTTTCCAGTAATAACAGCTGCTGCTGTAGCAGTAGGACAAATCAAACATACCATAGCTCCTTGCAATGCAGCACGCCAATATTCATCCAGCGGCAAAAAAAGCAACAGACATGCTACTAGCAAACAAGACAGGAACTGGACAAGCAACAACCATCCCTGCCAGCATTGCGGAACAAGTTCTTTTACCTCAACCTTACAGAAAGTCAGTAACAACTGGGCAAAAATAAGAAATGGTGTAAGCCATGCTATCAGAATTTTCACAACCGGCCGAGTCGGAGTCAGAAAATCGAATGTCGCAAAACAAAAATAACCTATAACCCCTGCAAGCATTGCAAGAGGAAGTGTCCAATTCTTTATAAACTGTAACATAATCACTCTGTTTATTCAACGGACAAAAGTACGCAAAACCATCAAAACATATTGTAATTTTAATTGTTTTTATAGGCGTTATCTACTGAAAACTAATTCTTGTCAATGTAAATAGAAACAGAGTGCAAAAAAAATATTAACTTTGCAACGAATGAACTATATGAAAAAGAATATATTCTACATACTATATATTATTTGTTTTCTGCTGACTTTCGGACAATCAGAAAATGGACAGGCTGCTGCACAGAAGCAATTTACTGTAGTTATCGATGCAGGACATGGAGGAAACGATCCCGGTGCCATAGGAAAACGCGGACGTGAAAAGAATATCAACCTGAATGTCGCATTAAAATTAGGACAGCTCATCGAAAACAACTGTAATGATACACGCGTCGTATATACTCGTAAAAAGGATACATTTGTTCCACTGCACAGACGAGCAGAAATAGCTAATAACGCAAAGGCTGATTTATTTATTTCAATACACACCAATTCTCTTGCATCACGAAATAGCAAAGTCAGTGGTACAGAGACCTATACACTAGGTCTTCACCGTACACAAGAAAATCTAGAAGTTGCCAAGAAAGAAAACTCTGTAATCTTAATAGAGGACGACTACAAGCAACGCTATGCAGGATTTAACCCAAATTCGGCTGAAAGCTACATCATATTCGAGTTTCTTCAGGATAAATACTTGTCGCAGAGTGTAAACTTTGCTTCAATGATACAAAAACAATTCCGCCAAAGTGCGCGCCGTATGGATAAGGGAGTGCATCAAGCTGGCTTTCTGGTACTACGTGAAACATCAATGCCTAGCGTGCTGATAGAACTGGGATATATCACCAATCCTAACGAAGAAGCGTATCTGTTATCAGAACAAGGTTCTTCTGCTTTGGCCAAAAGCATTTATCAGGCTTTTTTAAATTATAAACAGCATAGCCGAAAAAGTGCAACTGCAGTTTCTCCAGCCAGTGAACCGGAAGAAGATATAGAAACTCCAGAATCAGAACCACAGCAAACAAACATAGAAAGTATGCAAAGTCCTTCTCCTGTTGCATCCAAGCCTTCTGAAAAGAACACTACAGCTACTTCAAAGAAAACAGAAACAGATAACAAGCTGGTATTCAAAATTCAGATACTTACTTCAGACAGAATACTTCCTGCACAAAGCAGATTATTCAAAGGACTGTCACCTGTAAGCCGTTATAAGGAAAACGGAATCTACAAGTATACCTATGGAGAAAGTACGGATTACAACCGCATACTCCGCTTAAAACGAAGTAAAGTAGACGGTAAGTTTAAGGATGCTTTCATTACAGCCTTCAAGAACGGAGAAAAAATGAATATCAATCAAGCTATCAGAGAATTCAAGAAAAACAGATAACAATAGAATCCAGACAAATATGAAAAAAGAAGTAAAAATAGGTTTAACAGGAATTGCCGCGTTACTTATACTTTTCTGTGGCATCAATTACCTGAAAGGTATTAATATGTTTAAGCCGGAAAGTTATTATCATGTAGAGTTTACCGATATTAACGGACTTGCTCAATCCAGCCCCGTATTCGCTAATGGATTTAAAGTTGGTATCGTACGTGATATAGAATATAATTACCAAAAGCCAGGACATGTTGTTGTGGGTATCGAAATGGATCAGGAAATGAAAATTCCTACAGGAAGTAAAGCTGAGCTTATAACAGAAATGCTGGGAACTGTAAAAATGAATCTCATCCTGAATCATGAAAGTACCACATATTATAATGAGGGAGACACATTACCAGGTACAGCTAATACAGGACTATTAGGAGCAGCAGAAAAAGATCTGCTTCCCAAAATGGAACAAATGCTTCCTAAACTGGATTCCATTCTGAGCTCATTAAATAAATTATTGGCAGATCCTGCATTGAGCAAAACATTGCATAATGCAGAACAGCTGACAGCTTCTTTAAATTCAACAAGTGCCCAGTTGAATAAGTTAATGTCAACAGATGTTCCTCAGCTGACAGGTAATGTAACTGCTATTACAGAAAACTTAAAGACTATTACCGACAATTTAAAAGGTGTAGACTATGCATCTACTCTTGCCAAAGCTGATTCTACACTGCAAAATGTATATTTGCTTACAGATAAATTAAACAGAAAAGACAATACGCTAGGATTACTTATGAATGATTCCAGCTTGTATAATAACCTGAATGCAACAACAGCCAACGCTGCTATCCTGCTGGAGGATTTAAAGTCTCACCCAAAACGTTATGTACATTTCTCACTTTTTGGAAAAAAAGATAAATAAACATACTATATAGAAATATTCTAAATAATAAATTAGACTAACATCTAAATAAAACAAAATAATAACTTCTTGATTATCAAGAAAAAAGCAATCAAGAAGTTATTATATTCAAAGACAGAAACAAATATATAAACATTTGAGAAACAACTTCTTGCAAACGAGCAAATCTGGGAATATTTCTAAAGAAGCCATTCAACAAACAAATCACTGATTCCCAACCTATTGTAAGAATAATTAAAAAAGCAAGCAAAAAGACATTTGTTTTTCTGAAAATTGATTACGAAATTTGCAAACGTAGAAGTTTCGCTTTATTAATAACAGATTAAATATGATTGAAGACAATCAGGCTATTGCATTGTGGAAACGTTGCTTAAACTTTATAAAAGATAACGTTAATGCGACAGCCTATAAAACATGGTTCGAACCCGTCGTTCCATTAAAATACGAGGATAAAGCCTTGACTATAGGGGTTCCCAGTCCTTTCTTCTATGAATATTTGGAAGAAAAGTATGTGGGGCTCTTGCGTGCCGCCATTTATAAAGAAATTGGTGAAGGCACAGAGTTGATGTATTCCATACTCACAGACAAGACAAACCATATAGCCATTGATATGAAAGGGACAGAGCGTTCATCAGCTTTGCCTCCTCAGGCTCCTATACATAATGGTAATAAGGCTCCCAGCCTATTACAAGCTCCGGCTGTGCAAGACTTAGATCCACACTTGAACCCTAATTATAACTTTGAAAATTTTATAAAGGGAACAAGTAATGAGTTTTCAAGAACTGTGGCCGAAACCGTAGCTCAAAATCCGGCACGTACATTCAACCCTTTATTCCTGTATGGTCCGTCAGGTGTTGGAAAGACACACCTTATCAATGCCATAGGTACACGTATAAAGGAACTTTATCCGGAAAAGCGTGTTTTGTATGTATCTGCACACTTATTTCAGGTGCAATACACAGACTCTGTACGTACAAATCACTTCAATGATTTCATCAGTTTCTATCAAACTATTGATGTGCTGATTATCGACGATATCCAAGAGTTTGCCGGTGTAACCAAGACCCAGAATACATTCTTCCACATATTCAATCACCTGCACCAGAACGGAAAGCAGTTGATTTTAACTTCCGACCGTGCCCCTGTCATGCTGCAAGGTATGGAAGACCGACTGCTGACACGTTTCAAATGGGGACTTGTTGCTGAATTGGAGAAACCAGACATTGAATTACGCAAAAACATCTTGCGCAATAAAATCCGTCGCGACGGTTTGGTTATTCCAGAATCAGTAATTTGCTACATAGCGGAAAACGTAAATGAAAGTGTTCGCGAACTAGAAGGTATTGTAAACTCACTGTTAGTATATTCTATCCAGCTGAAACGCGAAATAAATCTGGATTTAGCTCAACGTATTGTCCGCAAAGCTGTACGCTGCGCTGAAGTCAAACCACTTACAGTTGATAATATCATCGAAAAAGTATGCAGTCATTATAAAGTGGATGCTTCTACCATCCATACCAAGACCCGCAAACGTGAAGTGGTTCAAGTACGCCAAGTAGCAATGTACCTAGCCAAAAAACATACAGATACATCATCTTCGAAAATTGGTCAGCTGATTGGTAATAAAGACCACGCTACAGTACTTCACGCTTGTAAAATAGTGAAGGATCAGGTAGAGGTAGACAAAGCATTCAAAGCTGAAATTGAAGAAATAGAAGCCAGTTTACATCAAAAATAAAACCAAGAGATACATAAAATAAAAGCCGTGGTATTCGAATACCACGGCTTTTATTTTATGTATCAGACAAGAACATCCCAATTATTTATCAAACAACTGCTGCTTCAATGTTTTTTTCAACAAATCCGACATCGCTTCATTATCAGCCTTTCTATATCTGATATCTGTAAAAATCTGGGCAAGGTTTTCTGTATGATTTATTTCTACAAAATGACGGTTTTCAGGAAGAGATTCCTTATAAGCAAAAATGTCTTCAATCTCTTCTGGTGTATAATCATGATACTTTTCCTGATGGATGACACCCTTTATCGGCAAACGGTCTGGCTGAGCAGGAGATTCATCGGGGTAGCCTACGGTTATTGTTGCAACCGGTATCACCAATTCTGGCAAATTTAATATTTCTATAATCTGATGAGGATTGTAAATAGTAGTTCCTAAAAAACATGTACCCAACCCTTTATCCTCAGCAATCGTACAAAAATTCTGTGTCACCAGCAATGCATCTGTCATTGCATTCATAAAAGAAAGCAAATTATCATATCCCGGTTCAGCTTTTCTTTGGCGACACCATTTACTAAAACGATTAAAATCGGCACAGAAAGTCAGTACAACTGGAGCAGAAGTTACCATCGGCTGGTTAAAATGAGCCGGAGCCAACTGTGCCTTCATTTCCTGATCACGAGTAACAACAACACTATATAATTGCATATTACCCATTGTAGCTGCACGGAAAGAAGTTTCCAGCATATCATTCAACAAATCGACAGGAATATCCTGTGCCTTGTATTTACGTATCGTACGTCTGTTCTTTATTGAATCCATAATTAAAAAGTTGATTTATTTACAAAGGTACAAATAAAAAATAAGTATATAACAATGAATAGCAAATAAACACGCCAAAAAGACAAAGTCATTCAAAACAGTAAACTTCAGGAAAACCATAAAATCATAAATAATTAATAATCAAATAAATATAAAAATAAAACGGAAAACTTTGCAGATTGTTAATAACTTCTTTCTCTTTTATTTTGCAAATAAGAAAAACATCTTTAGCTTTGCAGCGGTTTGTTATTCAATAAAGCAATTCTACAAATTAAAAAGAAAATAACGAACTAATATCATTATATAAAAGTGGAAAAACAAACGTACAGCTATGACGAGGCTTACAAGGCATCGTTAGAGTATTTTAAAGGAGATGAACTTGCTGCCCGCGTTTGGGTAAATAAGTACGCTGTAAAAGATTCCTTCGGAAATATTTACGAAAAATCTCCCGTGGATATGCATTGGCGTATTGCTAATGAAGTAGCCCGTATCGAGGCAAAATATCCTAATGCACTCAGTTCGGAAGAACTCTTTGGATTATTCGATTACTTTAAGTACATCGTTCCTCAGGGAAGCCCGATGACAGGTATCGGAAATGATTATCAAATTGCTTCATTATCCAACTGCTTCGTTATCGGTCTGGACGGGAAAGCCGACTCTTACGGTGCTATCATTCGTATCGACGAAGAACAAGTACAGCTGATGAAACGCCGTGGTGGTGTAGGACATGACCTTTCACATATCCGCCCGAAAGGCTCACCTGTAAAAAACTCTGCACTGACTTCTACCGGACTAGTTCCCTTTATGGAACGTTATTCAAACTCAACCCGTGAAGTAGCTCAAGACGGACGCCGTGGAGCACTGATGTTGAGTGTATCTATCAAGCATCCCGACTCTGAAGCATTTATCGATGCCAAGATGACCGAAGGGAAAGTAACAGGAGCCAATGTTTCAGTTAAGCTGGACGATGAATTCATGCAGGCAGCTGTAGAAAACCGTACCTATACACAGCAGTTCCCTATCGATTCAAACGATCCACAGGTAAAAAAAGAAATCAACGCTTCTGCTCTGTGGAAAAAGATTGTTCACAATGCATGGAAATCGGCAGAACCAGGAGTTCTTTTCTGGGACACCATCCTGAGAGAATCAGTACCCGATTGTTATGCAGACCTAGGTTTCCGCACTGTTTCAACCAATCCGTGTGGTGAAATTCCTTTGTGTCCGTATGACTCTTGCCGTCTGCTTGCCATCAACCTTTACTCATATGTAGTAAATCCATTTACTCCTGAGGCATATTTCGACTTTGAATTATTCAAGAAACATGTCGGATTGGCACAACGTATCATGGACGACATTATCGATCTGGAACTTGAGAAAATCGAAAAAATCATGGAAAAGATTGATTCAGACCCTGAAAGCGAAGAAGTAAAGGGAACTGAACGTCATCTGTGGGAAAAGATTTATCGCAAATCAGGTCTAGGACGCCGTACCGGAGTAGGTATTACAGCCGAAGGAGATATGCTTGCCGCTATGGGATTGCGCTACGGAACAGAAGAGGCTACCGAATTTTCTGAAAAAGTACACAAAACAATCGCAATAGAAGCTTACCGTTCTTCAGTCAATATGGCAAAAGAACGTGGAGCATTCGAAATATACGATGCTGCACGCGAAGTAAATAATCCGTTCATCAACCGTATAAAAGACGCCGATCCGGAACTCTACGAAGACATGAAAAAGTACGGACGTCGTAACATTGCCTGTCTGACAATCGCTCCAACCGGAACAACAAGCTTGATGACTCAAACAACATCGGGAATTGAACCGGTATTCATGCCTGTGTACAAACGTCGCCGCAAAGTAAATCCAAACGATGCAAATGTACACGTAGATTTCGTAGACGAAACAGGAGACGCTTTTGAAGAATACGTTGTATTCCACCATAAGTTCCTGACATGGATGCAAATAAACGGATACGATCCAAACAAACATTATACACAGGAAGAAATAGACGACCTGGTTGCCAAATCTCCTTATTATAAAGCTACATCAAATGATGTAGACTGGCTGATGAAGGTCAAAATGCAGGGACGTATCCAGAAATGGGTAGACCACTCAATCAGTGTCACTATCAACCTGCCAAATTCTGTTGACGAGGAACTGGTAAACCGCCTTTACGTAGAAGCATGGCGTTCAGGCTGTAAAGGATGTACCGTATACCGTGACGGCTCACGCGCCGGAGTTCTCGTTTCTACACAGAAGAAAAAGGATAAGAAAGAAGAAGAGTGCCAATGCAAGCCACCTCAAGTAACAGAAGTACGTCCTCGTGTTCTGGAAGCTGATGTCGTTAGATTCCAGAATAATAAAGAAAAATGGGTGGCTTTCGTAGGACTACTCGACGGACATCCATACGAAATCTTCACAGGTCTGCAAGACGAAGAAGAAGGTATCCTGCTGCCGAAATCAGTAACTTCCGGACGTATCATCAAGAGTTACGATGAAGACGGAACGAAGCATTACGACTTCCAGTTTGAAAACAAACGTGGTTACAAGATGACCATCGAAGGACTTTCTGAGAAGTTCAACAAAGAATACTGGAACTATGCAAAACTGATATCCGGTGTGTTACGTTGGAGAATGCCTATCGAACAGGTTATCAAACTGGTAGGCTCATTGCAGCTCGACAGTGAAAACATCAATACCTGGAAAAACGGTGTACAGCGTGCATTGAAAAAATACGTACAAGACGGAACCGAAGCCAAAGGTATGAAATGTCCTAACTGCGGACATGAAACCTTAGTTTATCAGGAAGGCTGTCTGATTTGCAAGACTTGTGGAACATCACGCTGCGGATAATATGATGAAGCAGGCTACAGACATGTATATTCATCTGAAAGGTCTCAGACTGTACGCTTATCACGGTGTACTGCCTCAAGAGAATCGTGTAGGAGCGCAATATACAATCGACTTACGTCTGAAAACAGATTTTACACTCGCAGCTGAAACCGACCGGCTGGAAGGAACCATAAACTACGCAGATGTGTTCAATGCCGTAAAAGAAGAAATGCGCATTCCTTCCCAACTGCTTGAACATGTAGCATGGAGAATTGCCCAAAGGCTATTGGATGATTTCCAGACAATAAGTGAAATCAATATTGCACTTTACAAGCAAAATCCTCCGATGGGGGCCGACTGTTCACAAGTAGGTGTAGAAGCAACTTACATCAGATAAATAAAGAAAAGGAGTCCGGATGATGAAAGTGACCTAAACCAATCATCACTTCATCTATCCGGACTTTTTTATACCCTTTACTATGCAAAATATCAGTGCCAAAAAGATATCTCTTTTTTTAAGGCAAATCTGAAAAACAAAGCTAAAAAGACTTCAAAAAACATGCCCTTTACCGATTCTGTTTCAACTCCAAAAACAGTAATAGAAAGAGCTAAAAACAGGTAAAAGACATGTTTTTTATATCTCAAGGAAGTTTTTGCAAAAACATCGTGATATTTTCTAAAAAACTGTACGAAAGTTTCTGTCACTTCGTACAAAAAAACAGCCAAAATTCATGTTCTTTATATGAATAATTCATCTTCTTTTTCATAACTTACCAGCAAGTTCTTGCAATCGGCCTCAAACACCTTATAATCCTCTTGTCACAACGTAATCTTTTCCGGCTTCTGTTGCCAGATCATACTCATACACTCTCGGAATAACCGGATATTGCGGATTGATTTCCTTCGATACCAAAGGCTCTTTAATAGCAGCCTGACGGAACAGCGGATTAGGATTTGTCCCCGATGCCGGCTTCAGCCCCTCTCCTTTCAATGGAACATACGAACGCAGACGCAGGTTTCCTCCTATGCGGGAGTGAATCTTAGCAGTATTCAACTGTACGCCATTCCAGTCCATATCGACAACAAATCCTCCGCGGGCAACCAATCCTTTTACTTTACCTTCCGCCCATTTGTCGGGTAAAGCCGGAAGCAAATGCACTGCCCCGTCGTGACTCTGAAGCAACATTTCTGCAACTCCAGCCGTAAATCCGAAATTTCCGTCTATCTGGAAAGGAGGATGCGCGTCAAACAAGTTAGGATACGTACGTCCTTCAGGATATTCTTCTTTTACCTCGTCATTGGGCAGCAGAACCAGCAAATTGGAAATCATCTTATAAGCATGATTACCGTCGAGCAGGCGTGCCCACAGATTAATCTTCCATCCGATAGACCATCCGGTAGCCTTATCACCACGTTGTAGCAAGGTGTTTTTTACAGCCTGAAAAAGCTGTGGATGAGTAAACGGAGAAATCTGATTGCTGGGGAACAATCCGTATGCATGCGATACGTGGCGGTGTCCGTCTTTCGGATCGTCCAGATCTTCCAGCCATTCCTGCAACTGATTGTAACGCCCTATCTGCATAGGAGCCATTTCGGAAAGCAAGGTTCTCAACGAATCTCTGTAAGCAGCCGGAAGTTCCAGAATTTCAGAAGCAGCCAGTGTATTGCTCAATACATCGAAAATAATCTGATTATCCATCGTACAGCCCGATACGATAGTAGAAGCTTTCTTGGTGTCTTCACCCTTCGGACCATGCTCGGGCGACATGGAAGGAGCTGTAACTTTCCATCCATATTTCGGATGAGGAGTCATATACCCCAAGAAGAAATCGGCGGCTCCTTTCATTGCCGGATAAGATTTTCTCAGGAAATCTTTATCGCCGGTATACAGATAATGCTGCCATAAGTGAGTAGTCAGCCAGGCTCCTCCTACCGGCCATGTTCCGTAGAAAGCTTTGTCTACCGGACCAGTGACACGCCAGATATCAGTATTGTGATGTGCCACCCATCCGTTGCAACCATACATCGTACGTGCGGTTTCACGTCCGGTTACAGATAAATCCTGAACCAGACCGAACAAAGGTTCATGGGTTTCCGACAGATTGGTAACCTCTGCCGGCCAGTAATTCATCTCGGTATTGATATTGATGGTATACTTTCCATCCCACGGAGCATTCAACTGATGATTCCAGATGCCCTGCAAATTGGCAGGCTGTCCTCCCGACTGTGAAGAAGAAATCAGCAGGTAACGACCATACTGGAACATCAAAGCAGCAAGTGCCGGATCATTTCCCTGACTGAAACCGGCGATACGCTTCACCGTTTCCTGTTTGGCTGTTTTAGTGTTTTCTCCCCCTAGCGAAAGCGAAACACGATTGAACTGCGACTGATAATAGTCGGTATGTGCTTTCAGCGCTTCGGAATACTCTTTTTTCATTGCACCAGCCAGCAAAGCAGAAGCTTTCTTGCTTTCATTTCCCTTTACATTATGATAATTGACGAAATTGGTTGCAGCAGCGATATACAAGGTAGCAGCAGTCGCATGCTCAACAGAAATATATTTATCCGTCAGACTGACCTTACCGCCTTCTGCTATCACCTGACTCTGAGTTTCAACTTCGATTACTCCTTTCACACCTTCATGGTCTCCACCCTTGCCGCGAAGAACCAGCTTTTTCCCCTGCTTTCTTACCGTACTTTGCAGCGGAGAATCATAGCTTACCTTAAAATTCAATTCACCTGGTTTATCGGCTGTGAAACGGACAATGATAACCCGATCGGGAAAAGAGGCAAAAACCTCACGCTGAAAGTTCACTCCGTCTACCTGATAACGGGTTGTCGCCACAGCTCTTTCCAAATCGAGGTCACGATAATAATTCTTAGCATTTTCATGGTCCGGCGCTTCAATAATCAAGCTTCCGATTGTCTGATAAGGCATACCGTTTCGCCCCGTATAAAACGTCTGGTCAATCAGATTCTGGGCGTCCATTGTCTTTCCGGAAAAAATCAGGTTACGTACTTCAGCCAGACTTTCGAGTGCTTTCGGATTGTCATTCCGGTACGGTCCTCCTCCCCAAAGCGTCTCTTCGTTCAACTGCAATTCTTCGCGCGATGTTCCTCCATAAACCATCGCTCCCATCGATGAGTTTCCTACGGGCAGTGCCTCTACCCATGTTTTTGCCGGTTGCTGATACCACAGCTTCAAATTTTGTGCGTGTGCTGAGAGCATCATCCAAACGCATGCTCCCACTAATAACAAATGTTTTTTCATATAAAGTTTACTTATTGTATTTACGACGATAAAGATAACTAAAAGAGAAATAGCATCCAACAGTTCAAAATATTTTATTCCGAAAACAGAAAATACAATAAAAAAGCTGTCCGGATTTCCGTTTTCAATACGCAAATCCAGACAGCTTCTCTAATTTCTTTAAAGGAAATTCTATCTCTCCACAATCGGAGTATATGCTACTTCATCGAGTACATTCTTATATGCCGGACGAATAATTCGTCTTCCTTCGAAGTTCAGTTCCTCAATGCGGTGTGCCGTCCATCCCACAATACGTGCCATAGCAAAGAGCGGCGTATAAATTTCCATCGGAAGTCCCATCATTTCATAAATGAATCCCGAATAGAAGTCAACATTCGAGCAAACCTGCTTTTTCGTTCCCTTCACCTTCTTGAAACATTCTATGGCACGCTGTTCCAGCAGTTCGAGGAAAGCAAATTCCTTTTCGCATCCCTTTTCGGTCACCAGTTCACTTGCCAGCTCCTTCAGAAGCACTGCACGAGGATCGGAAATGGTATACACAGCATGTCCGATACCATAAATCAGTCCGCTTCCGTCGTATGCCTCTTTCCGTAACATACGCATCAGATATGTATCTATTTCGTCCACATTGGTCCAGTCGGAAATAACCTCCTTCAAGTGGTGAAACATCTTTACTACCTGTATATTAGCACCTCCATGCAGCGGACCCTTCAACGAGCCAATACCTGCCGCTATGCTAGAATAAGTATCTGTACGGGTAGAACTGGTAACACGTACCGTAAACGTTGAGTTGTTACCACCACCGTGTTCTGCCTGAAGTACCAACAACAGGTCGAGCATACGAGCCTCCAGCGGCGTATAGTCTTTCTTTATCATATAGAGAAAGTTCTCAGCAATCGAGAGATTCTCATGCGGATGGCGGATATGCAGCGAACGTCCGTGAATACTATGACGGTAAATGCTGTACGCATAGGCAATGATGGTAGGGAACTTCGATATCAGCTCAATGGACTGACGCATCAGGTTATCGCGTGAAATATCGTCCGGATTCGGGTCGAACGTGTACATCTCGAGCACACTGCGCGCCAGAATGTTCATGATATTCTGACCCTCCAGGTCGATGATATTCATGGTCGTCTTCTTGTCGAGCGGCATATTGTCGTTTATCAGCTCTTTGAAAGCAGCCAGTTGTTCACTGTCGGGGAGTTCTCCCGAAAGCAGCAGATAGGCAACTTCCTCGAACCCGAAACGTTTTTCCTTCAACAATGCATGGGCGATGTCATCCAAATCGTATCCTCTATAGAACAACTTTCCGGGAATAGGCTTCAAACCCTCTTCAGTACGCTCATAACCTACAACGTTACCAATTTTAGTCAGTCCTACAAGAACACCTGTGCCGTCTTCATTACGCAGACCACGCTTCACATTATATTTCGTGAAAAGCTCATTATCAATCCGGCATGCCTGTTTGGCACATTCCGAAAGTTTATATACGATATATTCTTTTTTCATTCTGATACGTTCTTTTGATTATAATGACTCTATTACACGCTGTCCGAACTCTTTCGTACCCAAAGCTTTTCCGTCGGGCATGAAACGAGCCAGATCGACCGTTGCCTCTCCCGTTCCGAACAATTGTTCTAATGCATTTGTGATGAGTGAAGCAGCCTCTTTCCAGCCCAGATACTCCAGCATCATGACAGACGATAGCAATAACGAACAAGGATTGACTACATTCTTTCCGGCAATATCAGGAGCCGTACCGTGCGTTGCCTCAAAAATAGCATGTCCTGTCAGGTAATTGATATTAGCCCCCGGAGCGATTCCGATACCTCCCACCATAGCAGCCAGCTGGTCGGAAACATAATCTCCATTCAGATTCAGCGTTGCAATAACCGAATATTCTTCCGGAATAAGCAAGGTATTCTGCAAGAAGGCATCAGCAATACAGTCCTTAATAATAACTTTTCCTGTATTCATAGCCTCAGCCAGTGCAGCCTTTGCCGATTCTTCACCCAAATCCTTCTTCAACTGATTATACTGGTTCATCGTAAATGTACGGCCGGCAAACTCTGTTTCTGCCACTTCATAGCCCCAGCGCTTGAATCCTCCCTCGGTAAATTTCATGATATTTCCCTTGTGTACCAGTGTAACCGAAGGCAATTTATGCTGCAATGCGTACAAGATAGCTGCACGCACCAGACGCTTCGTACCTTCTACCGATACAGGCTTTACTCCGAACGAAGAAGTTTCGGGGAAACGTACTTTCTTTACCCCCATCTCATCACGCAGAAAAGCATAAAACTTCTGTGCTTCGGGAGTACCCTGCTCCCATTCGATACCGGCATAAATATCTTCTGTATTTTCTCGGAAGATGTGCATATCCACTTTTTGAGGTTCTTTAACCGGAGAAACTACTCCACGGAACCAGCGTACTGGACGCAGGCAAACATACAAATCGAGTGTCTGACGCAAAGCAACATTCAGCGAACGAATGCCTCCGCCTACCGGTGTAGTAAGAGGGCCTTTAATACCTATCAAATACTCACGGAAGGCATCCATAGTCGCTTCGGGCAGCCATTCTCCGGTCTGTTCGAAAGCTTTTCCTCCAGCCAGAACTTCTTTCCATTCGATGGAGCGTTTTCCACTATAAGCCAACTTTACAGCTTCGTTTACTATTTGCTGACATACGGGAGTTATCTCTGCTCCCACTCCGTCACCTTCTATAAAAGGGACAGTTACACAGTCGGGCACAACCAGCCGACCGTCTTGCATATATACCTTACTCATAATCTTTTTATTGTTTTCTGAATGTATTCAGGGCACAACCAGCCTTAAACCAACCTATCTGCATTTCATTGTATGTATGTGATGCCAGGAACATATCTTCTGTTCCGTTTTCATGTTTTACGATTACCTGTAAGGGTTTCCCCGGAGCAAAGCTATCCAGCCCTACAACTGAGATGCAATCGTGTTCCTGTATCTTGTCGTAATCATCTTTATTCATAAAGGTAAGTGCCAGCATACCTTGTTTTTTCAAATTCGTTTCGTGAATACGGGCAAAGCTCTTAGCAAGAATCACACGTACATTCAGGAATCGAGGTTCCATGGCGGCATGTTCACGGCTCGAACCTTCTCCATAATTTTCCTCTGCCACTACAATAGAAGGAATACCTTTTGCCTTATATAGCTTTGCCACAGCCGATACAGCCTCATAATCACCAGTCAGCCTGTTCCATACACTATTGGTCTTGCCATTGAATGCGTTTACAGCCCCCATCAGCATATTATCGGAAATGTTTTCCAAGTGTCCGCGGAAACGAAGCCACGGTCCTGCCATCGAAATATGATCGGTAGTACATTTACCCTGTGTCTTGATCAGCAACGGCATATCTGTCAGATCCTTTCTATCCCATGCTGCAAAAGGAGCCAGTTTCTGTAAACGTTTAGAATCGGGAGCGATAGAAACTTCCAGATTCTTTCCGTCAGCAGCCGGAGCTACATATCCGTTGTCGTCTACCGTAAATCCTTTATCCGGCAAGGTTTCTCCTATCGGAGCATCGAACTTGACTTGCTCACCTCTTTCATTTGTCAATGTATCAGTCAGCGGATTAAAACGTAAATCTCCTGCAATAGCCAGCGCCATAGCCAACTCAGGCGAAGCGACAAAAGCATGCGTATTGGGATTGCCGTCGGCACGCTTGGCAAAATTACGGTTAAACGAAGTCACGATAGAATTGGCACGCTGCGGATCGTCAGTTACACGCTTCCACTGTCCGATGCACGGACCACAAGCGTTTGTCATTATCACTCCACCTACCGCTTCGAAATCGGCTATCATTCCATCACGCTTTGCCGTACAGTAAACCTGCTCCGAACCCGGGTTGATAATCAGCTGAGCAGTCATTTTCAACCCTTTTTCCTTCACCTGACGGGCCAATGAAGCCGCACGACTCAAGTCTTGATACGAAGAGTTTGTACACGAACCAATCAACCCCACTTCCATCCGTTGCGGATAACCGTTTGTCCGCACCTTTTCTGCAAATTCCGATATCGGACATGCCGCATCGGGCGTAAACGGACCATTGATATACGGCTCCAATGTAGACAAATCTATATCAATAATTCTATCATAATATACTTCCGGATTAGCCTCTACCTCTGCGTCAGCTTTCAGATACAAAGCATTGCCCGAAGCCATTGCAGCCACCTCCTTACGTCCCGTAGCACACAGATATTTCTCCATTTCCGCATCATAAGGGAATATGGAAGTTGTAGCTCCTACTTCAGCGCCCATATTACAAATGGTCGCTTTACCGGTAGCAGACAGAGAAGCCGTTCCTTCTCCAAAATATTCGATAATGGCATTAGTAGCTCCTTTTACAGTAAGCATACCCGCCAGCTTTAATATTACATCTTTGGGCGAGGTCCAGCCATTAAGCTTACCTTTCAGACGCACACCGATAATTTTAGGCATTTTCAGTTCCCATTCCATTCCGGTCATTACATCTACCGCATCAGCTCCTCCTACTCCGATGGCAATCATTCCTAAACCGCCGGCATTGGGAGTATGAGAATCTGTTCCTACAATCATTCCGCCCGGGAACGCATAGTTCTCTAATACAACCTGATGAATGATACCAGCTCCCGGTTTCCAAAAACCGATGTTATATTTAGAGGCTACACTCTTCAGAAAGTCATATACCTCCTTATTTGTTTCTTCAGCTACAGGTAAGTCTTCTTTACCCCCCCGATATGCCTGTATCAAATGGTCACAGTGTACCGTAGCCGGAACAGCAACACTTTCTTTCCCTGAATTTATAAATTGCAGCAACGCCATCTGAGCCGTAGCATCTTGCATAGCTACTCTGTCAGGACGGAAATTTACATAATCCTCACCACGGCGAAAAGGAGCAACTGTATCTGCATTATATAAGTGTGCATATAATATTTTTTCTGCCAATGTCATGGCTTTACCTAATTTCATTCGCGCTGCATCCACATGTACTGCATACGATGCATAAAAGCGTTTCAGCATCTCAATATCGTAAACCATTCTGTTTTCCTTTCTTTTTTACCTTTTAAATAATGTCACAAACATATAGAAAATATTTTCAACAATCAATAAAAATTGAGTAAATTAATTCATTTTGAAAGAAAACACCGTAATATTGCATAATTATAACATAAAGAAAGATTCTATTCTTTACAAAGTTCTTTATTTCTTCATTCAATTTACAGAAAAGGAAACAGGAGGTTTCATAAGATTATAAAAACAGAAATAACCTTACATCGACAGTTCTGAAAAAATAAAATCAACGAACATATATACTTCATAGATTATCACTATCTTTGCCTGTAAATCATTAAGAACATCATATGAGCAAACTGAAAAAAGCATGGGAATATATCCGTCAGCATAAATACCTTATTACAATACTTGTCTTTTTGCTGATAATCGGTGTATTAGATGAAGAAAACAGTCTGATACAGCGCTTCTCACACTGGCGTGAAATCCGGACATTAAATACGGAAATAGAGCATTACCGTAAACAATATGAAAGGGACAGTCGCGAACTAAAAGAACTGACTTCAAATCCGGAGGAACTGGAAAAAGTTGCACGCGAAAAGTACTTGATGAAGAAAGAGAATGAAGATATTTATATTTTTGAAGAAGATTTGAAAAAGATCAAGGATGAGTAAATACTATTCTGCTATAGCTACTGTAGGGGCAGTAGCACTACTGTTGGGAGCTGCACTGCAAATCACCCAACTGGCATGGGCTCCATACTTATATCTGATAGGAGCCATTATGTTCGCCTATGTGCAAGTAATGAGCGGTTACGAAGGTAAAAACATCATTATCCGCCGCCTGCGCCGCCAGCAAATAATCGGAGCAACTTTACTGGTTGTTGCCGGAGTAATGATGATTCTCTGGAAACGAAATGAATGGGTAGTATGTCTGACTATTGCTGCCGTACTGGAAATGTACACCGCATTCCGTATTCCTCAGGAAGAGGAAAAAGAAAAGAACAAATAATCCGGTTTAAGAGCATATATACAAAACAGAGCTTGTTTTTGAGAACACAGTAACCAGTTATTATTAAAATATAAAAGCCATATCAAACTCAGTATCGAGTAATGATATGGCTTTATTTTATCACCGTAATTTTATAAACATGAATCAACGGACAATGGTCAGTTCATCAATCAAATGCTTGGCTCCCGCATATTTATCGATGACAAACAACACATATCGAATGTCAACACAAGCAGCACGCTGCAACTGCGGATTGTAAGCAATATCTCCTGTCAGTCCTTCATAGTTACGGTCGAAACCTACTCCAATCAATTCACCTTTTGAATTGAACACCGGAGAGCCAGAGTTACCACCCGTATTGTCAGTCGCTGTAACAAAACATACCGGCATACGTCCATCAGCCATAGCATATGGTCCGAAATCTTTCTTCTCGTACAACTCTTTCAGCTTAGGAGATACCACAAATTCAGGATTTTCCGAATCTTCTTTTTCCATTACTCCCTTCAATGTAGTATAGTACAGATATTCTTTGCCATCGGCTGGTTCATACGAACCAATCTTACCATAAGTCAATCGCAAAGTAGAGTTGGCATCCGGATAAATGGCCTTTCCTTCCTTTTGCTTCAAGGCAAGCATACCTGCAACCCATGTCTTATGTGCACGGTTGTAAGCATTGGTTTCTGCCTTCATAGCCTCATCCGTAGCCTTATACCCTTCTTTTACTGACTTAGCATACTGCACCATCAGGTCTTTCTTCAATTTGTCAGCGCTCGGATTCTGCAAGAACGCAGCCAAAGCTTTAGAGCTTCTAAAGATAGAACTATCGAAGCAAGCATCAACAAAAGCATCTGTACTGCCAGCAAACTGTCCGTCTATTACTTTAAAAATACTGATACGTTGTCCGGCAGGAATCAGTTGCGCATATAAAGCAAGCAATTGTTTAGACACCTTACGGTCGACTACCGTACTGTAATCCTTGTTAAAGAATTTCTTTCCCTGTTCCTGCAAAGCAGTAATGGCAGCCTTAACACCCTTCTTGTCATTCTTTTCCAAAGCTTCCAACAACTTATCAGTATCAGGTATTTTAGAAAACTCTGTACCCAGCATCAAGGCTTCATAAATGGCCTGCTGATGATATACAGCGTCATGGCGTTTTGCAACAATCTGCTTGATACTTTCATAAGCCTGACGATAAGATTCATTTCCTGTTTCGTCGCCAAAAGCCAGAAGGCGTTTCTGCTCATCTTTCTTACGATCGAGTACCTTGAGCGATACAAGCCCTTCGTTCATACCGATAGCATTCTTCCAGTAATTGGCAGAAGAAGCATACTTGGCTGCATACTGGATACGTGTCTTGGCATCTTTCGCCATTTCCTCACCCAACACACGCAGACGAACTCCGCGCACGGTATCACGCATAAAGTTGGTAGTCTGCATACGTTCCTCCACTTCATCACTGATCATGTAACGCCAGTTACGTCCGGGGAATCCCATTACAAAAGTAAAATCACCTTCCTTAATGCCATTCATATTGATAGCAAGGTGCTTCTTGACTTTCAAAGGAACATTGTCTGCCGCATAATTGGCTGGTTTACCATCTTTCGATGCATAAATACGGAAAATAGAAAAGTCACCACAATGACGCGGCCACATCCAGTTATCCGTATCAGCTCCAAACTTTCCGATAGAAGAAGGAGGAGCACCTACCATACGAATATCCTTATATACTGTCTTTACAAACAGATAATATTTATTAGCTCCGTAGAACGGTTTCAGTTCAAGAACAGTAAAATCATCTGTCTTTATATTCTCTTTCTTGGCAAAACGTTTAGCCACAGTCGACAAGTATGAAGGAGAAAGATAATTCAATCCTTCAGGATCCTCATCCTTTTTTAACTGCTCCTGTACATAGTCGGTCACATCGAGGATGCGGTCGATAAACGTAATGGTCAGTCCTTCACAGGGAAGTTCCTGTTCACGGCTCATCGCCCAAAAACCATCCGTCAGATAATCGTGTTCCACAGCACTGTGCTGCTGAATATACTGATATCCGCAGTGATGATTGGTAAGCACCAGTCCCTCTGCAGAGATTACTTCGCCGGTACATCCTCCCCCAAAGTGTACAACAGCATCCTTCAGACTGATGCTGTCGGGACAATATACCTTATCTATACTGATATCCAAACCCAAATCCTGCATCACGGCAGCGTTCTGCTTCTTCAGGTCTGTCAGCATCCACATGCCCTCGTCGGCATATCCGGCGAGAGAGCATGCGGCAAGCATAGAAAATAATATGGTTTTCTTCATTATTCTACGATAGTCATTTCGTCAATCAGATTCTTGCAACCACCCAATTTTTCAACGATGAATAATACATAGCGAATATCTACAGCAATACAACGCTGGAGATTGTTGTCGAAATTAATATCACCCGAAAGTGATTCCCAGTTACCGTCGAATGCAGCACCAATCAGTTCACCATTACCATTCAACACCGGAGAACCAGAGTTACCACCGGTAATATCGTTAGTAGTAAGGAAGCAAGTCGGCATTTCACCGTTAGGCAATGCATAGCGACCGAAGTTCTTCGTAGCATACAACTCTTTCAGCTTAGCAGGAACGACAAATTCCGGATTGTTCGGATCTTCTTTTTCCATTACACCCTTCAGCGTAGTGTAATATTTATAATGGATACCATCCTTCGGATCGTAAGATTTTACGTTACCGTAAGTCAGACGGATAGTAAAGTTTGCATCCGGAGCTTTCGGAGTTGGAGCATACATTTCACACAAGCCACGTACATATGTCTTATGCAACAAATCGATATTGCCGCTTACAGCATCATACTTTTCATTCAGTTTCTTCGACAATTCATTTTTGCTAGAAGAATATTGTACTGCAAGGTCGTTTTCAATAGCTTTAACGGTAGGATTGCTGATGAAAGCATTGAAGTTTTTATCGTTAGAGAAAATGCTATTGTCATACAGAGCATCAATGTAAGCATCATAATTGCCTTTATACTTTGTCTGGATAGTCTGATAGAATGCAGGCAAAGCATCAGCTGGTACACTCTTTGCATACAGCGGAATCAAGACTTTAGCTACCTTACGGTCTACTTCATGATCATAGTCCTTGTTGTGTACATCGGCATATGCTTCTTTCAGGCTGCTGATAGCTTTTTCGATATCTTTCTTTTTGTTCTTCTGCAAAGCTGTTTTCAAATCGTTGAACAAAACGTATGTAGCGCCAAACTCGATACCACTTCTGAAAGTTTCACTGAAGTAAATCATCTGCTTGGTAATCGGAGTAGCCTTCTGAACATACTCGTCAATCTGGCTTACAACCTTAGCATAGTCGGCATTGTTCTGTTCTTTTGCAAACTGTGCAAACTTAGCTTCCTGTTCAGCCTTTGCTTCCAATACTTTATTGTCGACGATAGCCTTGTTCATACCGATAGAGTTTTTCCAGTAGTTGCTGGAAGAAGCGAACTTACTTGCATACTGGATACGTACCTTATCGCTGGCAGCCATTTCCTTACGCAATACATTCTGACGTGCTTCACGAACTTCAATACGAGGAGTGTTTATTCCTTCCATACGCATTTTCACTTCACTTTCAGTCAGGTAACGGCTGGTGCTTCCCGGGAATCCCATAATCATAGCATAGTCGCCTTCCTGCAAACCTTTCAGCGAAATAGCAAGATGCTTCTTCACTTTCAAAGGCACATTGTCGGCACTATATTCAGCCGGGTTACCATCTTTATCGGCATAGATACGGAACATAGAGAAGTCACCTGTATGACGCGGCCACATCCAGTTGTCTGTTTCTCCACCGAATTTACCGATTGATGAAGGAGGAGCAGCTACCATACGCACATCGCTGTATGTCTTGATGAAGAACAGATAGAATCTGTTTCCTTCATAGAACGGAAGAGCTTCGGTAGAAATACCCGGTTTGTCTTTCAAATCACTATTCTTCAGTTCATCAGCAGCAAGCTTATCCAGATATTCTGCACCAAAAGAATTGATTTCAGTCACTTTTCCGTCTTTGATATCCTGGTTCACCTTGTCGGTTACATCTACAATTCGTTCTACAAACTTAAATGTCAACCCCGGAGTTGGAAGTTCTTCTGAACGGCTTTTTGCCCAAAATCCGTCAGTCAGGTAATCGTGTTCTACAGAACTATGCTGCTGGATAGCATCGTAACCACAGTGGTGATTAGTAAGAATCAGTCCGTCTGGAGAAATAATTTCACCGGTACATCCTCGTCCGAATATACCAACAGCATCTTTCAGTGTTACGCTGTTCGGATTGTAAATATCGGCAATATCCATTTTCAAACCTTGTGCTTTCATACGGTCGGCAAGGTTCTGCTCCTTCATCAGCTGAAGAAGCCACATTCCTTCGTCGGCTTTCACCGGTGAAAAGGCAGCACAAATCAGTGCCAATGCTAATACTTTAAGTTTTTTCATTGTTATGATATTTAAAAATAATAATTGATATTTTTTCGTTGTCAGCAAATAGCCAGCAAAGATAGCGAAAAATACGTTTTAAGTAGCTTAATTCAGTAATAATCCTCTATTTAGTTTAATTTTTGATAATTTATTTTCACGTCATTTCTAAACGTTATACCTTTGCGCAGAAATTTCTAAAGGCTTATTGCATGTACAGATTTTACTTTTTTCTCTTTTGTGCCATTATTTGCGCTTCGTGCGGAAAGAAATATAAAATAGAAGGTATTTCTTCTGTATCGAAACTGGATGGAAAAATGCTTTTCATAAAAGTGCCGTCCGGAGATAAGTTGGTAAATATAGACTCGGCTGAAGTGGTACACGGGATATTCAAGATGAAAGGAAAAGTCGACTCTACCGTAATTGCTTCTTTGTATATGGACGACGACTGCATCATGCCGGTTGTCATAGAGGAAGGAAATATCAGTATCAATATCGACAAAGCAGGTTTTTCTGTAAAAGGAACTCCGTTGAACGACAGTTTCAATGAGTTTATCATAAAGAAAATTTCGCTGGAAGATCGTGCGTATGAAGTGGAAAGAATGGAAAGCCGTATGATTATGGACGGCAAAGATCCTAAATTTATCCAAGAAGAGATGGAAAAACAGCGCACCGCGTTAGGAAACGACATGGACGACCTTGCCAAGACATTTATCCAGGAAAATTACAACAATGTATTGGGAACAGGAGTCTTTCTGATGCTATGCAACGGATTTCCTTATCCGGTATTGACTCCGATTATGGAGGAAATAATAAACGATGCTCCCGATTCTTTTAAAAACAATCCGATGATAAAGGAATATGTATCAGTTGCACGCAGCAACATGGACAAGCTGCAAGCCGCACAATAAAACTCTTCTTCCTTTAGAAGTTCGTCATCTTAGAGAATCAAATAAAAAAAGAAGGTATAATTTTACGGAAAACATCAACATGTTTTCCGTTTTTTTTGTACAAATTTCACCCAACATTTCATGTTGTTTTTTCGCAGATATTAAATCACTATGTTTCAGGCAATAACAAACTTTATCCCTTTCATCTGACGCTATCATTCAACAACAAGAATGATCCTTTGTTTAAGCGAAGATGAAAGGGGGAAACTGTATATTACTGATCGGGATTCTCCATCTTACCTTTATACTTCTGAGGTAAATCTTTTTCGATAGCCTTATACGATTCTGCCATCAACATTTGCAGGTTCTCTTCTCCCTTTTTCCCCAACGGATAAATAGGTTCGTGTATCGTCAGAGTCATCGGATGCCAATGCAAAAGCTTACCTGTGCGGGGAAGAATATCAAATGATCCGTCTATAGTAAGTGGAACAACAGGAAGTTGCAACTGGTCGGCAAGCAGAAAAGCTCCCTTCTTAAAGTTTGCCATATGTCCTGTAAACGTACGTGCTCCCTCGGGGAATACAACCAAAGAAGTCCCCCCCTGCAATACTTTTTCCGCACTCTTTATTGTTTCGTATACCTTACGAGGGCTAGATTTGTCGACAAAAATAAAGCCGGCAGATTCGCACGCCTTACCAACGAACGGAAGCTTACGAAGGCTTTTCTTCATCATCCATTTGAAGTTACGCCCCAAAAATCCATAAACCAAAAAGATATCGAATGAACCTTGATGATTGGCAACGAATACATAGGATGTTTTCTTATCCAGGTGTTCATGCCCCTTAACTTTTACCGGAAGCAAAAGCAAAAAACATGTAAGCTGTGACCACAATTTGCCTGGATAATATCCCCAGAAATGTCCGTTACCCAACCAACATCCCAACATGGTAGTCAAAGCAGTAAGTATAGTTGCCACCAGAAAAATCGGCACCCCGATACAGATTTGATAAATAATGTATAAGAATCTCATTGCTTGTTATAGTTTAGGAATTATTATTTTCTTCGTAAAGTAATGACTGTAATCTCTGGCCATGCTCCCAGCCTCATCGGAAAGAGTACATAACCTAGCCCGATATTGACATAAAGTCCTCGCTGGTCTTCCAGATACAGACCTTTATGCTCGGGATAAATAAACTGTGAAAATGAAAAGCCAAATAAGTTGATCTGCATATCGTGAGTATGTCCAGCAAGCATCAGTTGGATATCGGTATCCGGAAGAACGCTTCTTCTCCAGTGAGTTGGATCATGACTCAGTAAAACCTTGAACATACCTTCCGTGCCTTTCTGTGCCCGAGGTAAATCCCCACGATCGGGAAAAGGAGGCTTACCACTGTTCTCCACTCCTATTAAAGCGATAGAATCGTTTCCACGATAAAGTATCTGATGGTCATTCATAAGCATCTTCCAGCCCATCTGTTCCTGTCTTGCCAGAAGCGTATCAATATTAGCAAGACGGTCTGCTTCACTATCCCACTGCACATACGTAGCATAATCGTGGTTTCCCAATACAGAAAATACCCCATCCTTTGCACGAAGTTTTGACAGAACAGGCATAAATTCCTTAATCTCATCGGCCCGGCTATTTACCAGATCACCCGTAAACACGACCAGATCAGGGTGCTGTGCGTTACAGATTTCAACAGCCCGACGGAGTGCTTCCGCATTACCTTTCCAGCTTCCGGCATGTATGTCGGACAATTGAAGAATGCGATATCCGTCAAAAGACTCAGGTAAATCGGGTGAAGAAAAGACAACTTGCTTAACCTGAAAATATTCCTTTCCTTTAATTGCTCCGAAAAGCAGATAAGCAAGCGTGACAATTGCTACAACAGACGATACGGTTTTCCCAAACAACGGTATACGAAAAAACTTACGCAACACCTTCATCAGGATATCACATAATACAAAAACCAGTTTGGGAACAGCAACGCACAATGTAACAATAAGATAAATGCCAAAAGCATCGTGTAACGAATCATGTGCTACGATGAAAACAAGCAATACCATCAGCAACAAAACTGTGGGCAGCCAATATAATCTTTTTTGCCATTTATGCTGAATATACTTTATATATACCTTATATATATACCAGTCGGGCAACAGTAACAACACGATAAAAAACAACGAAACTCTCAGCAATATCATAATCCTATTATTGTTGCAGGTTAGCTACTAAGTATTTTCTGATTTCACTTACCTCACATCCTCGTCGGGCAGCATAATCGGCAAGCTGTTCTTCGTCTATCTTCCCCACAGAAAAATAACGAGATGCAGGATGGGCAAACATCAGCCCACATACTGAAGCATGAGGCTGCATCATACCGTTTTCGGTGAGCTTAATGCCGATACGCTTCATATCGAGTAGCTCATCCAATAAAAAACTGACCGATATATCAGGAAGAGACGGATATCCTACAGCAGGACGTATGCCTTGATAATCCTCATTGAGCAATTGTTTCATGGTGAGATGTTCATCCTTGGCATACCCCCAAACGCTTTTCCGGATAGTTTCATGCACCTTTTCGGCCGCAGCTTCTGCCAGACGCTCGCCCAAGGTTTTGACAAGCATCAATTTATAATCATCGCCCTCGAACAGTTGTTCCATATTCTCGTCGATGGTTGTGGCAAAAGCTCCTACTGTATCTGGTATCCCCGATGACAACGGACGCACGAAATCGCTCAAGCATAAAAACGGATCGTCCGGACGAACTCGCGTCTGCTGCCTTAATAGCGGAAAGCGAGTTCCTTCCAACAGCAGGTTATCACCATCCGAATTGGCATTCATGAGCCGGTAAATGGCATATACCTTATATTTTCCGTCCACACTATTCAGCATACGGTTTGCCTCCTTATGAAGCTGCATAGCCTCGGCAGCTTTGGCTCTATCTTCCACGGGAAAAGAGGCAAGCCAGCTCGCTCTGCAAGCATCGCACCCATGAATATCTGCAATAGCCGCAAAACGAGGCTGAAATCCCCATGCATGAAAAAAATAAATCCAGTTAATATACTCTGTCAAATCGTGTATATCGTAAACTACTGTCGTAATGTCTGTCTGCATTTCTTATCGGTTAAAAGCAAGCGGCTCTCCTCGGTGAAGAGTATCCACCTTGCCGTCGCTGTAAACTAATGTTCCGTTTACAAATGTCTTTTCTACTTTCGCATGGAAGCGTCTTCCTTCCATCGGACTCCATCCACACTTGCTCAAAACACAATCTGACGTTACCTCCCATTCACTATCCGGGTTAACCAGAACCAGGTCAGCTTTATATCCCGGACGGATATATCCACGCTTTTCTATTTGGAATAACTCAGCAGGAGCATGACACATCTTCTGTACCAGCTGCTCTACGGTCAAAACGCCTTCATGTACAAGTTCCATAATGCTGACCAGAGAGAATTGCAGACTCGGCATACCAGATACCGCCTTCAAAGCTCCTCCCTCTTTTTCTTTCAACAAATGAGGAGCATGGTCTGTACCAATGACATCAATGCGATTTGTTGTCAGAGCCCGGCGCAACATATCCCGGTCGTTCTTTGTTTTAATACTTGGATTGCATTTGATACGTGCTCCTAACGTTTTGTAGTCTTCATCGCAGAACATCAGATGTGAAACACATGCTTCCGAAGTTATCTTCTTTTCAGATATCGGTTTATCTTCGAAAAGTTCCAGCTCGCGTGCTGTACTGACATGGAGAATATGCAAGCGTGCTCCTGTTTCTTTAGCCAGCTGTACAGCCAACGAAGACGAACGCCAGCAAGCCTCTTCGCTTCGTATGCGAGGATGGAAGAGAATATCCACATCTTCTTCACCATACTTTGATTTTACAAGTTCCGTGTTCCATCGAATTATAGTCTGATCTTCACAGTGAGCAGCAATCAGCATACCTGCTTCCGAAAAGATTTTCCGCAAGGATTCAATACGGTCAACAAGCATATTCCCTGTACTGGCTCCCATAAACAGTTTTACACCGCACACATGTTTCTTGTCCAGCTGCTGCAACAACTCCGTATTGTTATTGGTTGCTCCGAAATAAAACGAATAGTTTACGATACACTTGTTTGCAGCATCAGCAAACTTATTTTCCAGAGCTTCCAGAGTTGTTGTCTGCGGATTACAGTTAGGCATATCCATAAACGAAGTTACTCCTCCTGCTGCCGCAGCCGCAGTTTCACTTGCCATGTCAGCCTTATGAGTCAATCCCGGATCACGAAAATGTACATGATCATCTATAACTCCAGGGATGAGGTAACAACCGCGGGCGTCGATTTCGGCATCGCAAGGTACAGAAGGGCGAACTTCTCCTTGTAGCACTTCACAGATAGTATCATCTTCAACAACAACAGAACCGGCAAATTTTAATCCTTCGTTTACAATCGTTGCGTTATAAATCCATGTACGTTTCATATTTACTTATTTTTTGGATAACTTTTAAACCAACTGTCCCATTTCAACCGTATCACTCCGAACACGGCCTCACCAAAAATACTGCTATTCATCTTAGAAGTTCCCAGCTCACGGTTGACGAAAATAACCGGAACTTCCACTACTTTAAAGCCACACTTATAAGCAGTAAACTTCATTTCTATCTGAAAAGCATATCCCTTAAACCGAATATTGTCTAAAGGTATCGTTTCTAAAACCCTACGTTTATAACACTTGAATCCGGCCGTTGTATCATGCACAGGAATACCTGTTATAAACCGTACATATTTCGATGCGAAATATGACATCAATACACGTCCCATAGGCCAGTTCACCACATTTACACCACTTATATATCGTGAACCGATAGCAACATCAGCTCCTTCATCGTGGCAAGCCTTATACAAACGAGGCAAATCATTCGGATTATGGCTGAAGTCAGCGTCCATCTCGAATATATAATCGTATTGATGTTGAATAGCCCATTTGAAACCTGCAATATACGCTGTACCCAAACCTAATTTTCCTTTTCTTTCTATCATGAAAAGGCGTTCTGGGAATTCAGCCTGCAATTTCCGTACAATATCAGCAGTACCATCGGGAGAATTATCTTCAACAATCAGAATATGAAAACATTTCTCTAAACCGAAAACTGCACGGATGATATTTTCAATATTTTCTTTTTCGTTATAAGTAGGAATAATAACGATACTGTCACTTGTCTGCATAACTTACTTTATTTTGTGACAAAGATAAATATATTTCAGGTCAAGCCCATGAGAAAACCGAGATTTTATGTACTTTTGTATTTCCGAACATAAAAACTATTAATCACTTATATCGGCATATGGAAAATTATATCGTATCGGCACGTAAATATCGTCCCGCAACATTCGATACTGTTGTAGGACAGCGCGCCCTGACGACCACCCTGAAAAATGCGATTGCCAATCAAAAACTGGCACATGCTTATCTGTTTTGCGGTCCACGAGGAGTCGGAAAAACAACATGTGCGCGAATATTTGCAAAGACAATCAACTGCCTGCATCCTACTGCCGATGGAGAAGCATGTAATGAATGTGAGTCATGCCGTGCTTTCAACGAACAGCGTTCGTATAACATTCATGAGCTGGATGCCGCATCCAATAACTCGGTAGAAGACATACGCTCGCTGATCGAACAGGTACGCATCCCGCCACAAATTGGAAAATATAAAGTATATATCATCGACGAGGTACACATGCTTTCTCAGGCAGCTTTCAATGCCTTTCTGAAAACATTGGAAGAACCGCCTCATCATGCTATATTTATTCTTGCCACAACCGAAAAGCATAAAATTCTTCCTACTATTTTGAGTCGATGCCAGATATACGATTTCAATCGTATCAGTGTGAACGACACGGTAGAGCACTTGGAAAATGTAGCCAGAAAAGAACATATTGAAGCAGAACCGGAGGCACTGAACGTTATTGCACAGAAAGCTGACGGTGGTATGCGTGATGCCTTGTCTATTTTCGACCAGGTTGTAAGTTTTACCAACGGGCATATCACTTATCAAAGTGTAATAGAGAACTTGAATGTGCTGGATTATGAATATTACTTCAAATTGACGGATGCCTTTTTAGAGAACAGGGTTTCCGACTGCCTGCTTACATTCAACGAAGTTCTGAAAAAAGGCTTTGACGGCAACCATTTTATAACAGGATTAACTTCACATTTCCGCGACTTGCTGGTAAGTCGTGATGCTGAAACATTACAGTTATTGGAAGTAGGTGCATCCATACGCGACCGCTATCAGGCTCAGGCTCAGAAATGCAGCCCGCAGTTCTTATATAAAGCCATGAAATTGTGTAACGACTGTGACCTGAATTACCGAGTAAGCAAAAACAAACGTCTGCTGGTAGAGTTGACCTTAATTCAACTTGCCCAGCTAACAGGCGACAATGATGTTCCTGGTGGGGGGCAAGGCCCTACAAAACAGACCTTAAAACCAGCCTTTAATCAGGGACAGCCATCTTCTTCATCCGCTCAGGTCTCAAACAGCCAGCCTTATCCGCAGGCTACCCATGAGGTATCAGGAAACTACGGAAGTACAGCTCCCAAGCAGCCAGCAAAACCAGCTGTTCCCAATGTATCAGCTGCGGTACAGCAGCCAGCGGCTCCAACTACCAACGTTTCTGCCGCGGCACATCCCGGTCCGATACCTAAAGCAAATACAGAAAAGAAAATTCCTGTAATGAAAGCAGGAAGCATAGGTATATCAATCCGGAGACAAGCTGTCCAGCCACAAGCTGCAAACAACGGACCGGTAAATACAGCTACAACTGTACCGGCAGACCAGACCTACGAGGATTATATCTTCAATGAAAAGGATCTGAACTATTACTGGCGGGAATTTGCGACTCGTCTACCTAAAGAGGAAGCAGCCAATGCTGCACGTATGATGAACATGCAGCCTCACTTACTCAAAGACCAGACAACATTCGAAGTGGCTGTAGACAACGATATGGTACAGAAATACATGTCGCAGCTGGCTCCACAAATAGAAACACATTTACGCCAGCAGTTGCACAACCGAAAAATAAAGATGACAGTCCATGTAAGTGCAGCCAATGAAAATCTCCGCGCCTACAGTCATGTAGAGCGCTTCCAGATGATGAGTAAAAAGAATCCTAGCCTGCTGAAATTAAAAGAGGCTTTCGGACTGGAATTATCTTAAATACTGGAATTATCTTAAAAAAACAGAGGAATGAAAGACGGTTGAAACTAAGTCCGTTTTTCATTCCTCTGTTCTAATGTATCTTTACGATTTACAAATCGTGATTCTGCATACGATATTCTGCCAGTTTCTCATATTTCGTACCAGGACGACCGTAGTTACAATACGGATAAATGGATATTCCACCACGAGGAGTAAAGATACCTGTTACCTCAATGTATTTAGGATCCATCAGCTTAATCAGGTCCTTCATGATAATATTCACACAGTCTTCATGAAAATCACCATGATTTCGGAAACTAAACAGATATAATTTCAAACTTTTGCTTTCTACCATTTTCACATCAGGCAAATAACTGATTCGAATTTCTGCAAAATCAGGTTGCCCTGTAATAGGACAAAGACTGGTAAACTCAGGGCAATTGAAACGTACCCAATAATCATTTTCAGGATGTTTATTTACAAATGCTTCCAGAACTTCAGGAGCATAATCCTGTTTATAAACTGTATTCTTTCCTAATACTGTCAGTTCGTCTTTTCTTTCCATAGCCGTTTATTTATAACGAATAGAGCATCATCTGTTACTTATTCTTTATTGCCAAATATTTTTCAAGTCCCTCACGGCGCAATTTGCATGCCGGACAATGTCCGCATCCATCTCCGGGAATGCCATTATAGCATGTCAACGTTTCATTCCGCACCAGATCAAGAACACCCAGTTCATCTGCCAGTGCCCATGTCTGAGCCTTATCTATCCACATCAACGGAGTATGAATGACAAACTGTTCCTCCATGGCGAGATTCAATGTAACATTCAACGATTTGATAAAAGCATCACGACAATCCGGATATCCACTAAAATCGGTCTGTGATACTCCTGTCACAATATGATTGATACCCCGTTCACGAGCATATACAGCAGCAATACTCAAAAAGAATAAATTACGGCCGGGAACGAACGTATTCGGAAAAGTACCTTCTGGCTTTTCTTCATCCATATGAATGGAAGTATCGGTTAATGAGTTTTTACCCAAATGGCCGATAAAAGAAACATCCATCACATGAAAATCAACTTCTGCCTTGCGAGCTATCTCACGTGCCAGTTCTACTTCTTTCACATGTTTCTGTCCATACAGGAAACTCAAAGCATATACCTTCTTAAAATGTTTCTTCGCCCAGAAAAGACAGGTCGTAGAGTCCTGTCCTCCGCTAAAGACAACAAGTGCAGCATCTTTACTCATATCAAATCTCCTTAATTTTCAACACATTGTAAGAAATATGTTCATCGTACACGTCACAATCGTCTACATGCTTGATGTATTTCACGACTCGAATAGTTATAGGCAAAATAATTATTTCGTACATTGTCTTAAGAACAACCTGAACCAACATCATTTTTCCTAATTCAGAGATAGGCATCAGTCCTCCAAAAGCCAAAGGGAAAAAGATCAGCGAATCAGCACTTTCACCAAATACAGTAGAAAGGATGGCACGCGCTGAAAAATTCTTCCCATGCGAAGCAATCTTCATACGGCTCATCACATATGCATTGATAAACGAACCAACTAAAAATGCAAGCAAGCTGGCTACCGCAATGCGTGGCGCCATACCAAAAACAAAGTTAAAGCTTTCTTCTCCCTCCCAAAAAGGAGCTGCAGGCAAAGCTACTGCTATCTGCCCCAAGGCAACTACCATAAAATTCATCAAGAATCCCATCCAAATGATAAGACGCGCTTTACGGAAGCCCCAGACTTCAGCAATACAGTCATTGATAATGTAAGAAATAGGAAAAACAAGCAGTCCGGCAGTAATAGAAATCGGACCTAGTTGAACTACTTTGGTTTCTAAAAGATTGGCTGCCACTAAGCAGACACAAAACACAATACCCAAAACCATAAAAGGCACTGATACGAGATTGTCTTTTTTCATCGCTCCTGTTTTTTACGTGGTGTTCTAGAATACACGACCGCTATTCACGGCATCGCATGTTAATGTTCTCTTTTTTTAATTTGGCTGCAAAGGTAGGAACTTTTTGCCAATTCACAAATAAACCGTTATATTTGTACATATCAAATTCATTCAGACATGACGAAAAATAACCTGCTCAGCGAAAAACTGAATTACATAGGAGAAAGCGAAACTCCTACCCATTTGCATGTTTCCAGCTACAACGCTGAACAAATCCAGACTTTTCGAGGACACGATATAAAAGACATACAGCCCTTAATAAAAGAAAACTGTATCAACTGGATACAAGTGCACGGATTACAGAATACAGAAACCATACATGAAATATGCAACTATTTCAACATTGATTTCCTGACCATACAAGATATCCTAAACTCAGAGCATCCAACTAAAATAGAAGAACACGATACTTATAATCTGGTTATTCTAAAACAGTTATCGAATACCGACTGTAATGAATTCGTACCACAACAACTCTGTATCGTGCAAGGGAAAAATTTTGTACTTACCTTTACCGAAAAAGAAACTGATTTCTTCAACGAAATCAATACAGCACTTAAAAAAAATGTCTTGAAGATACGTAACCGCCAATCCGACTTTTTACTAAGTGTAATCCTGAACAGCGTAATGGCAAGTTTCATGTCTATCATTTCTAAAATGGAAGATGGTCTGGAGGATCTGGAAGAACAATTCTTATCGCCTCTTTCTCCCATACCCGAAAAACAACCGGGAATAGAAGAAATACAGAGATACCGCAGAAATTACCGGCTGATTAAAAAAAGCATATTTCCTCTGAAAGAGCAAATCAATAAATTACTTCACAGTGAAAACCAATTATTGAATAAAGCGAACCGACCTTTTTTCAGTGATGTAAACGACCACCTGCAATTTGTATTGCAGACACTGGAAGGCTGCCGTGATCTGCTTTCTGCAATGGTAGATCTTTATTTGGCAAACAACGACCAGCGAATGAACAGCATCATGAAACAGCTTACCATTGTTTCTACCATCTTTATCCCACTGACGTTTTTAGCCGGGATATGGGGAATGAACTTCCAATGGATGCCTGAATTGGGATGGAAATACGGTTATTTCTTTGCCTGGGGATTGATGCTTGCCGTAGGGGTAATCGTATATTTCTACTTTAAGCATAAAAGATGGTATTAATAAAAAATACTAAATAAGACTTATCTTCAATCTGTAAACACATGAAAAAACAAGAATTATATAAACAAGTAATAACTTATTTTCAACAAGCAATTCCGGTAGCAGAAACAGAATTGCACTATGAAAATCCTTTTCAGCTGCTTATAGCTGTGATACTAAGTGCGCAATGTACAGACAAGCGTGTCAATATGATAACTCCTCCTCTTTTTTCGGCATTTCCAACTCCCGAAGCTCTGGCAAACACCACCCCTGAGGTAGTTTACGAATACATACGTAGTGTAAGCTATCCAAACAACAAAGCCAAGCATCTGGTAGGAATGGCTCAAATGCTGGTAAAAGACTTTCAGAGTGAAGTTCCAGGAACTTTGGAAGAACTGGTAAAACTCCCCGGAGTAGGAAGAAAAACCGCAAATGTAATTCAAAGTGTGGTATTCAACAAAGCTGCAATGGCAGTCGACACCCACGTCTTCCGTGTCAGTCATCGCATCGGACTTGTACCTAAAACATGTACTACCCCTTTAGCAACAGAAAAACATCTGGTAAAATATATTCCTGAGAATTTAATACCGACGGCTCATCACTGGCTGATTCTTCATGGAAGATACGTCTGTACAGCACGCAACCCCAAATGTGAAGAATGCGGACTCAACGGAATATGTAAAGAGTCTTTAAAAGCAAAAATCAAATAGCTTCAATTATTGTTCTACAACCAGTCCGTCGTATGCCATATGCACATGCGGAGGAAGTTGCTTTTCAACCTCTGCATGCAATCCCATGTGATGACTCATGTGTATGAAATAAGTTTCGCCAGCTCCGATACGTGAAGCTTGCTCCAAAGCCTCAGCCAGCGACTGATGTGTCCAATGCGGCTCTATCCGTAATGCATTTATAAACAGATAATCCAATCCTTGTAAAAATTCATACGATTCATCAGGCATTGTAAGCATATCTGTTATCCAAGCTATCTTACCCACCCGATAACCCAATATCGGCAGTTTACCATGCATTACTCTAAAAGGAATAACCTCCAGCGAATGTCCGGACAAGTTTGTTACCTGAAACGTTTTATACGGCTCGATGACAGAAAGTGGAATACTGGGAACTCCCGGATACGGATGTTCTACAAAACAATAAGGCATACGTCTTTGTAAACGCTCGGCAGTATATCCTTCCGCATAGACAGGTACATCCCGGAAACTGCAAAAAGGACGAAGATCATCCAACCCACCCACATGGTCATAGTGCTCGTGAGTTATCAATACCCCGTCAATAGGACGAAAATCGTTCATTCTAATACATTGTTCTCTGAAATCAGGACCGCAATCTATCAAAATGCGCACTCCTTCCATTTCAATCAATCCAGAACAACGCAAACGGTTATCGCGCGGATCGGTACTTGTACATACCGGGCATCCGCATCCCACTTGAGGCACTCCCGTAGATGTTCCACTTCCTAATACAGTAACTTTCATTATATAATCAAGTAGTCTTAAATGTAATTTACTTCCGGATGGATATCAATACCAAACTTTTCCTTTACCGAAGCAACAACTGCTTCTGCAAGAGCCATGATTTCCTTTCCGGTAGCTCCCCCCAGATTGACAAGGACCAACGCCTGACGGGCGTGTACTCCTGCACGTCCCAACGATTTTCCTTTCCATCCGCAACGGTCTATCATCCATCCGGCAGGAACTTTCACGCAATCTTCGCCTGCCGGATAAGAAGGCATATCGGTATATATGGACTGTAAATCAGCAAACTGCTTTTTAGGAATGACCGGATTCATAAAAAAACTTCCGGCATTTCCCATTTGAGCCGTATCAGGAAGTTTTTCTTCCCTGATACGAATGATGATACGACGCAGATTGTCTAACGTCAACGGACAAGATGCTTTATCCAGCTCTGTACGGATATTACCATAATCTAAATGCCATACCGGAACTTTACTCAAACGGTAAGTGACATGCGTGACAATATATTTGCCCTTCAGTTCTTGCTTAAATATACTTTTACGATATGCATAACAGCATTCCTCATTCGAGAACTGCCGTAATTCTCCGGTAGAAACGCAAACTGTATCTACACTTACTATCAAATCTTTAGCCTCAACTCCATAGGCTCCGATATTCTGTACGGCAGAAGCTCCAACCTCTCCAGGTATCAAAGACAGGTTTACAGCCCCATACAGATTTTTCTGCACAGTATATGTCACAAAGTCATCCCATACTTCGCCGGCTCCTACACGCACATCTACAGTATCTGACGTTTCACTTACTACCTCATAACCTTTTATCAAGGAATGAAGCACTGTTCCTTGATAATCGCCCGAAAAGAGCAAATTACTTCCCCTTCCAATATGTAATAATGGAAGTTCATAATTTTTCTGCTTCAAAAAAGCACAAAGTTCTTCTACTGATTCATATTCAACAAAATGTGCAGTACGCACATCCATGCCAAATGTGTTATGATATAAAAGAGAATAATCTGTCAGTTCTTTCATTTTATATTACTATTCTATGCTGAACGGAGCAACCTAGTCGCTCAAATCTTCAAATTTCATCAATATCCATTTACCTCCGTGATATTCAAAATAAAGCGTATTGCTAAAGCCATTACCAAATCCTTTAAATTCAATAATTTTCTGATTGGCATCAGGCATTTCCTTCTGTCCGTAATGGACATTAGTCAAACGCTCTTTAAGCATAGGAGGACGAAATGAAAACCACTGTCCTTCATCCAATGTAGTTTCGAGAATCTGAAATTCATCTTCAGGATCTACAGTTACAAAACTCAATGGGCGATGTAAACGTTCAAGCTGGAATATGGAATCGTTGACAAAATGGTTATAAAAATCGAAAAAATCTTCACGACCATTCGCATCAGAGGCAAGCTTCTCTTTATTTATAGCTTCCAGATACCAGCAATCTGAAACTCGCTCAAAATAATACCGTTTTACTTTTCTCTCTTTCAGATAAATCCAGTCCACCTGTACACTATGCACAGCTGTATCTTTTTCCATCTCCATATCTTCTTCCTTATCGAAAAGGACAGTATAAACCGGTTCACGACTGAACATTGGATCGTATATCCATTCGTTCTTTGCCATTCGTACTACCTGTTCACCTTTGTAATAAGAAATAGGAAACTTCACCCGAGAACGTTGGAAGTGTTCATCGGAAGCAAAATTATAAAAGAAATCGGCAAAGCTTTCATCGGCCGTAGCTGGAACTATTTCTTCTACAACCGGAGCTTCTCCCTGCAATGTGTCATGCCCAACTGTCAGCGAGTCAATTTGTTTAGTTAACGTTTCAAAAGGGTCTACATTCTTTTTTCCTCCCCCACAAGAACTGACCAGCATACATACACAACACCCAAATAAATTTTTTTTCATCTTAGTGCTTCTGAAAAATCATGTGCAAAAATACGTCTTTTTTTCTTTTGGCGAATAAAACATTTACAGTTTTCTTTTTTATGAGCATAAAAAGACAAAATTTCAGTTTAAATCCTTACCTTTGTGCACTAGAAAAAAATAATAATATAGGAAAATATGTTAGCAAAAATAGAACAGTTACTTCAGGAAGTGGAGAACTTAACTGCTTCGAATGCAGAAGAGCTGGAGGCTCTGCGCATAAAATACCTAAGTAAAAAAGGTATAATCAATGCGCTTATGGCGGATTTCCGCAATGTACCCGCTGAACAGAAAAAAGAAGTCGGCATGAAACTGAATGAATTGAAGAATCATGCTCAGGAGCGTATTAATACACTGAAAGAAGCTTTCGAATGTCAGGATAACAGCGCAGCTGAACTGGACCTGACTCGTACTGCTTACCCGATAGAGCTGGGTACACGTCACCCGTTAAGCATCGTACGTAACGAAATAATCAATATTTTCAACAGATTGGGATTCACTATTGCTGACGGTCCGGAAGTAGAAGACGACTGGCATGTATTCTCATCTATGAACTTCCCCGAAGATCATCCGGCACGCGACATGCAGGATACTTTCTTCATAGAAAGTCACCCTGATATTATCTTACGCACACATACTTCATCCGTACAGAGCCGCGTAATGGAAGTTTCTAAACCTCCTATCCGCGTAATCTGTCCGGGACGTGTGTATCGTAACGAAGCTATCAGCTATCGTGCACACTGCTTCTTCCATCAGGTAGAAGGATTGTATATCGATAAGAATGTTTCATTCACAGACTTGAAACAAGTTTTGCTTCAGTTTGCACAAGAAATGTTCGGTCCTGAAACAAAAATCCGTCTGCGTCCTTCATACTTCCCGTTCACTGAACCTAGTGCGGAAATGGATATCAGCTGCGATATCTGTGGTGGCGAAGGATGTCCTTTCTGTAAATATACAGGATGGGTAGAAATTTTGGGTTGCGGTATGGTTGACCCTGCTGTACTCGAAGCTAACGGTATCGACAGTAAAGTTTACACTGGTTATGCATTCGGTATGGGAGTAGAACGTATTGCCAACTTAAAATATAAAGTAAAAGATTTGCGTATGTTCTCGGAAAACGATACTCGTTTCCTCGAAGAATTCGAAGCAGCAAACTAATTTTTTATTATATATAAAGAAAACGCGGATTAACGCAGGCTCTTTATAGATTCAACCTTAAAGAATTCTGTAAAAGTCTATGTTAATCCGCGTTTTGCAAATTTCAAATATGGAAAAGGAACGTCTTATTACACCAAGCTATTGTTGTATACTGGCAGCCAATTTCCTTTTATATTTCGGCTTTTGGCTATTGACTCCAGTCCTTCCGTTTTATCTTTCAGAGATATTCGAGGCTTCAAATACAACAATAGGTATAGTGCTTTCCTGCTATACCATTTCCTCTCTTTGTATCCGTCCGTTTTCCGGATATTTTCTCGATACTTTTGCCCGTAAACCTCTCTACCTGATTGCCTACTTTATCTTTACACTGATATTTGCCGGATATATGGTAGCTGGCTTGCTGGCATTATTCATTATATTTCGTGTGATACACGGTATATCATTCGGCATGGTTACAGTTGGCGGAAATACGGTAGTAATAGACATTATGCCTTCCAGCCGTCGCGGAGAAGGTTTAGGATATTATGGACTAGCAAACAATCTGGCTATGTCCATCGGACCGATGTTTGGATTGTTCCTTCATAGCGGAGGAGCTTCATATATCACCATTTTTTCTTATTCACTGGTCTCTTGCATATTAGGCTTTCTGGCAGCTACCATGGTGAAAACACCCTATAAACCTCCCGTAAAAAGAGAGCCGATTTCATTGGACCGGTTTATTTTGTTAAAAGGACTTCCTGCCGGATTCAGCTTATTACTGTTATCTATTCCCTACGGCATGACAACAAACTACGTAGCAATGTATGCCAAGCAAATAGGTATCACTGCAGAAACAGGATTCTTCTTTACTCTTATGGCTGTAGGAATGGCTATCAGCCGACTCTTCAGCGGACGCCTGGTAGACAAAGGAATGATCACACAGGTCATCTCTGCCGGGTTACACCTTGTCTGTATCTGCTATTTCGGCCTGACAGCCTGCGGATGGCTTATCAATTGGAACAGTTCATTTACTATTATTTTATTCTTCCTTATCTCCCTATTGCTTGGAATCGGGTTTGGAACAATGTTTCCCGCTTATAATACCTTATTCGTCAACCTTGCCCCCAACAGCCAACGAGGAACGGCTACAAGTACTTATCTGACCTCATGGGATGTCGGATTAGGAATAGGAATGCTGAGTGGAGGGTACATTGCAGAAATAGCTTCTTTCCGAGCAGCCTATCTGTTTGGAGCCTTTCTGACTGTAGTTTCTGTTATTTACTTCCATTTTAAAGCCGGTCCGCATTTCCTGAAGAATAAACTCAGATAATTAAGAATCTCCTATTCTTTATAGGTAAAAACAAATATATGCGAAAGCTTATTGTTTACATTCGTAATTTGGACTGATAAGATAAACGAACGGAATAATTCTACATGGTCATAAATAAACGCAGGTAGATAATTTTTGTATGCACCCAGATTCTGTGCCAGCTTATCTACATCTGCTACCATAATAAAGGATGCATCGCGCGATAAATTCGAAACACACTCATCAAACAACGTGTGTTGCGGAATAGACAATACTTGCGAAATGCAGGAATCCACCTTTTCCTGACCGGAAAGGATAAGCACACTGTCCTCACAAAGAGGCTGAATGGACTTTAACCGTTCTTCTACCCGATATAGGCATGAATCGGAAGCATACATAGAGCCACTCAGATAAAATACTTCACTATTCAAATGAATATCAAATTCACTCCAACAATCAGTATTTTCTTCTGCCAGCAAAGGTATAGACGCTGTATGTCCGTATAAAGTCAAAAAATTTGCCGTCTTAGTATGAGCGACAGAAGTAAATCCGACATCCTGGCGCAATGACTTTTCGTCTTTCTCGGCATCTATTACTTTTTCTATCAGATTCTTCTGATAACTGACAACCAAAAATCCCTTGCCATTGTAGCAAGATATGAAATCATTATTACTTACGGGGTAAATCTCTATCGTTTTTCCTTTATAAGCTTCTTTTTTAGCTGAAAAAGAAAGTCCCTTTCTGGTTATCATTTCGCGAATGAAGTTCCTTCCAGATTCATTTGTACGGAAATACATAACCAAATTACGAGAAGAAATCGGAGCATGAAAACTCACCATCATATAATTCATCTGATTATGTAAATCGTGAGCATTCTCTACGATGTAAGGAATCATGTCTTCTCCCACAACAGAAAAAAGTCCACTGCTTTGAAGTATATCAAGCTGTCCTGCATAAGCAGCCTGTGGAAACTCATTGACCATAAACTCAATATTATCAGTTTCCAAAAGTCCGATACAATCAGAAGGAACAACAGCAAGCAAATCAGCATCCTTTCCACTTTCTGCAAGACTCAAACGAGCAAAACTATAAAGCCCTACTCCTATGCAAAAAAGTATAACAGAAAGTATTACACCTAATTTACCAACTGTACGCAATTTCATAGTTATTTATATTTTTTATGCAAATATAAACAAATAATAAAGAAAAGCAAACTGGAAACACAAAAAAAGCGACCTTCATTTGAAGGTCGCTTTCATTTTCAGAAGGGTGACTAGTGGGACTCGAACCCACGACATTCAGAACCACAATCTGACGCTCTAACCAACTGAACTATAGTCACCATGTTGATTACCCTTTCAAAAGCGAGTGCAAAGATATATGTTTATTTTGAATTTGCAAACACTTTCGAGAAAAATCTTTCATAAAAGTTCATTTTATGCTGTAAAACCTTCTAGAAGGAGCATTATTTATATATAGCCTTCTTACCAGCCAGCAATGTATTCTTCATCAACGATACAATTGTCATCGGTCCTACACCACCGGGAACTGGAGTTATATATGAACATTTTGGAGCCACTTCATCAAATTTCACATCTCCGGTAAGTTTAAATCCTGATTTTTTTGTTGCATCGGGTACACGAGTTGTACCGACATCAATCACAACAGCCCCTTCCTTAACCATATCTGCCTTTACAAAATTAGGCTGTCCCAAAGCTGCTATAATTATATCCGCTTCACGACATTCTTTCACCAAATCTTTACTACGGCTATGGCAGACTGTTACGGTAGCATCACCCGGATATGCTTTCTGCATCATCAGCATTGCCATTGGTTTTCCGACAATATTACTTCTTCCAAGTACAACACATTTTTTACCCTGGGTTTCTATATTATAGCGTCGAAGCAGTTCCAAGATACCATTGGGAGTTGCAGAAACATAACAAGGAAGCCCGATGGACATACGGCCTACGTTTATCGGATGGAAGCCATCAACATCTTTACGATAGTCGATTGTTTCTATAACTTTCTGTTCTGAAATATGTTTAGGCAAAGGCAGTTGTACGATAAATCCATCCACATCGGGATCATTATTCAGCTCTTGCACTTTCGCCAGAAGTTCTTCTTCGGTCACATCACTTTCGTAACGAATAAGAGTAGATTTGAAACCGCAAACTTCACAAGCCTTTACTTTTGCTGCAACATAGGTTTCACTACCCCCATCGTGCCCTACCAAAACCGCAGCCAGATGTGGACGCTTACCGCCACGGGCAACTATATCGGCAACTTCAGCAGCTATTTCCTGCTTTACTTGTTCCGAGACCTCTTTTCCATTAATTAATATCATAATATAAACTGCAATTATTAGGTTATCTGTAGTATTAACAAATGTACAATTTTTCAGGGATGCTTAACCGAGAAAAAGAACGGTTTATATTTTATTAACACTGATTCAGTTTGTATTCTACCCATCTATCAGTGGGTACGACGAGGTTTCCAAGAGCGAGAAACAAGCCTCAAAACAAAAAGCTTTTTATTTCACAGGTAAATCTGCATATTTTTTTCTACCCAGCAGTTTCGACTGCCACAGGATGCTGAATTTAAAACGTTCTGGAATATCTGCGAGAACAGTCTTATCCAAATTCTCCTGACGATCTGAAGCAAATTCCGACCGTAAACGAAGAAATTCTTTTCTAGCCTGAAGTACCGCACGAAAATTAGAAACATCTCCTTTAAGCAGAAAGAACAAGGCTGCGAGATAGTCCAAGCATGTACGTGTCCGCATTACTGAAACAAGCTCTTCAGCCGGAAGATTTTTATAAAGCATAAGCAGGTTATTGCGAAAGTTCAAGAACGTCTTCCGAGGATTTTCTTTCTTCAATGTAGCCCCACCTACATGATAGACTACGCTTTGAGGCAGGCAAACCAGCTCATAACCACGGCTGCGCAAACGCCAGCACAAGTCTATTTCTTCCATATGTGCAAAGAAACGTCCGTCAAGTCCCCCTACTTCCCGATATTTGTCAAGCCTGATAAATAAAGCCGCACCCGTAGCCCAGAAAATGGAAACCGGAGCATCATATTGTGCAATATCCTTTTCTACCGTATCAAACACACGGCCGCGACAGAACGGATACCCATATCGGTCGATAAATCCACCAGCCGCCCCTGCATATTCAAAATATTCTTTATTTTTCCAGTCGAGAATTTTAGGCTGACAAGCTGCGACTTCCGGATGCAAATCCATATATGATACCATTGCTGACAACCAGTCTAATGAAACTTTCACATCGCTGTTAAGCAGCACAACATATTCAGCATCAACTTGTTCCAATGCTTTATTATATCCATCTGCAAAACCATAATTCTCAGGCAGACGAATCAGACGGACAGAAGGAAACTCTCCCTCTACTATCCGGCAGGAATCATCAGATGAGCTATTATCGGCTACACAAACCTCTATTCCCTCTCCTTGCGAACACGAAATGACAGAAGGCAAAAAACGGCGCAGCATATCTGCGCCATTCCAGTTTAATATAACGACCGAAACTTTTATCATAATATAATACCTTTCAACGCGGTTCCGTCATCATTAAAATCACCTAAACGTACGCGTATTAACTGATTGTCTAAAGCATCGTTCTGCTCCAGTTCCACACGGATATAATTATCGGTAAACCCATGCATAGGACAACCTGGCTTGGAGTGTTCCATCAATACAGTTGCTTCCTGACCAATATGACGAGCATAAAAACTTCTTGTCTTTTCATCCGATAATGCCAGTAAACGCTGACTTCTTTGATGTTTATCATCGGGAGAAACTACATAATCTATTTTCAAAGCCTGAGTACCAGGGCGTTCCGAATAACTGAACACATGAAGCTGGGTTACATCCAACCCTTGTATAAACTCATAAGCCTGTTCAAAGTATTCGGGCATTTCTCCTCTTGTACCGACAATCACATCTACACCGATAAAGGCATCGGGCATCAGAGACTTGATTTTATGTATCTTGGAAGCAAAAAGCGCAGTATCATACCGGCGACGCATCAATTTAAGCACCTCATCACATCCCGACTGCAGCGGAATATGAAAATGAGACATAAAACGACGTGACTGTGCTACGTATTCTATAATTTCATCGGTAAGCAGGTTAGGCTCAATGGAAGAAATTCGATACCGCTCAATACCTTCCACCGCATCAAGTGCCTTTACCAAATCGAAGAAACTTTCTCCTGTAGTTTTTCCGAAATCACCTATATTTACTCCAGTAAGTACTATTTCTTTTCCACCTTCTGCTGCCACCTGACGAGCTTGCTCTACCAGATCAGCAATTTTACCATTACGGCTTCTTCCTCGCGCAAAAGGTATAGTACAATACGAACAAAAATAATCACACCCATCTTGTACTTTCAGGAAATAACGGGTACGGTCACCTCTAGAACATGAAGGAACAAAGGTACGTATATCCTTTGTAGCAGTAGTGATAGCTTCACCATGCTCATGCTTCTCCAAATTTCCCAAATATTTCATCAGATCGCCTTTCTGTTCTGCGCCCAAAACCAGATCGACTCCCTCAATTTCTGCTACCTGTCCAGGCTTCAGCTGCGCATAACATCCAGTCACTACGATAAAAGCTCCCGAATGCTCTTTTGCCAAACGATGAATAGCCTGACGGCATTTTTTATCTGCCATTTCAGTGACCGAACAGGTATTAATTACACAAATATCAGCCTGCTCACCTTTACGTACGGTACGGACTCCTACTTCCTTAAGCATTTTTCCAATGGTAGAAGTTTCCGCAAAGTTCAGTTTACAGCCTAATGTATAATAAACAGCCTTTTTATTTTGAAAAATAGTTGTATCTGTCATACTTTAAATATAATAATTTGAATGCAAAGTTACGTATTATTATCGGAACACAAAGATAAGGAAGAGAGCTTTCACCACCGAAAAAAACATCTCCCCTAAAAACATGCAGAAAAATCGTTTAAATATACAAATATTCTCCCATATTCCCATATCCGAAAACATCTTTTATGAAGAAAAGTATTTTAAAACATATTTTTTTTGAAAAAAAATGCCCTAAAGAGAACAACGTATTAAAAAAGTCTATATCTTTGCATCGTTTTAAGAAAACAACATAAGTATTACAGATTTTAAAAAGCAAAGAAAATGAAAAAATTAGTATTTTTGTTCGTAGCATTCGCTGCTGTATCTTTCGCATCTTGCGGTAACAAAGCAGCTAACAATGAATCAACAGTTGACTCAACTGCAGCAGTTGAAACAGTAGAAGAAGCAGCTCCAGTTGTTGACTCTACAGCAGTAGTAGCTGACTCAGCAGCAGTTGATTCTGCAGCAGTAGTAGCTGAATAATTTCGAACAACATTCGAGAGAATTGAAAGTCTGGCATGCGAAAGCATTCAGACTTTTTTTATGACCTTTTATATCCTCTGATGAGCGATAAGAAATATTTCCTTTACCACCTTCCCTATCTTTACGCAGTAAATTCTCTACCAATCATATTCTTTCACCAAAAACATGCTCTTGTTTACTTCTCTTTTTGTACAAAAGAGAGAAACATTCGTACAAAAATTTCAAAAATATCCTGATATTTTTCCAGACTCTTGAGAAAGAATAAACCAGCATATCCACAAATTTCTGTAATTCTCCCATCTATTCCACTAGAGAAACAAAAAATCCAGCCCCTCATTTAGTAAAAAGAAAAACACTATAAATATCATCTTTTACAAAATTCCTCCTACTCTTTACCCTCTCCTAAAAAAATAATTACTAGCCATTATTTCAACCAATAAGATCTACCAGCATAAACACAATCAACAATCAAGCAATTTCGAATATACCTATTAAGATAATAAAAAAAAGAAATCCCGAGCAGATTTTCATCTACTCGGGATCTTATCAAGTATTTACAGACTGCAAAATTAAGCCTCTTCTGCAACAACTTCGAAAGGAATTTCAACAGAAACTTCCTTGTGAAGTTTAACGACTGCTTTGTAATGGCCAACTTCTTTTACAGAATCCTTAACAACGATAATCTTACGATCGATGTTGTGACCCAATTTAGCCAATCCTTCAGCAATCTGAATATTACCAACTGAACCATAGATAACGCCAGTTGCGCTAACTTTTGTAGCGATCTTCAAAGATACATCTTTCAAAGATTCTGCTACTGCTTCAGCATCTTTCTTAATCTTTTCCAATTTGTGAGCACGCTGTTTCAATTCTTCAGCCAACATTTTCTTTGCAGCTGGAGAAGCGATAACTGCTTTGCCTGTCGGAATAAGATAGTTACGACCATAACCTGACTTAACGGTTACAATATCATTCTTGTAGCCCAAGCTAACTACGTCTTCTTTCAAAATAATTTCCATACTCTTATTCCTCCTTTAATTATTTCATCATATCAGTTACGAAAGGCAGCAAAGCCAAGTGACGAGATCTCTTAACAGCCTGCGCAATACGACGCTGGAACTTCAATGAAGTACCTGTAATACGGCGCGGAAGGATTTTACCCTGTTCGTTCAAGAATTTCTTCAAGAATTCAGGATCTTTGTAGTCGATATACTTAATACCACTCTTTTTGAAACGGCAGTATTTTTTCTTCTTAACGTCTACTGAAGGCGGAGTTAAATATCTGATTTCTGATTGTTGCTGTGCCATGATTAGTTTTCCTCCTTTTTAGTTGATTTTACATTTCTTCTCTTAGCAGCGTATTCTGCAGCGTATTTGTCCATCTTGAAAGTCAAGAAACGGATAACACGTTCGTCACGACGGTAGTTTACTTCAAGTTTTTCAATAACCGACGGTTCTGCTTTAAATTCAATCAGTTGATAGAAACCTGTAGATTTCTTCTGAATTGGGTAAGCCAATTTCTTCAATCCCCAGTTTTCTTCATTAATGATCTCCGCACCCTCCTGTGTAAGGATAGCTTTGAACTTCTCTACCGCTTCCTTCATCTGAACATCAGACAAAACGGGAGTTAAAATGAAAACGGTTTCGTATTGATTCATACTATACGTTAATTAAATTATTAATAATAAATTTTTCAAATGCGGCGCAAAGTTACGACTTTTTCTCTAATATACAAACCATTGCATTCTTTTTATATGATAAAGAATGTTATTTTGAGGTATTTTCATATACCATATATAGCAAAAGTATCGTATATTTGCGTAGTTGTTTAAACAATAATTACATGATAGAACAGTTTAACTTTGACATACAGCTCATTTTTGCGATCCTAAACGGAAAGGTTTCTGCTGCAATCAACCGTAAGCTAAGCCGTAACTTCCGACAGAATGGAATGGAGATAACCCCTGAACAATGGACCGTATTATTGTTCTTATGGGAAAAAGACGGAGTTACCCAGCAGGAGTTATGTAACGCGACTTTTAAGGACAAACCCAGCATGACTCGTCTGATAGACAACATGGAGCGCCAGCATCTGGTAGTACGTATATCGGATAAAAAAGACCGACGTACCAATTTGATACATCTTACAAAAACAGGAAAGGAACTGGAAGAAATGGCACGCTTTATAGCCAACAAAACATTAAAGGAGGCTCTTCACGGTCTGACATTGGAAGAATTAAGAGTAAGCCAGGAAGTTCTGCGCAAAATCTTTACCAATACAAAAGACTAAGAGTAAGCTTTTTTATTTTTTTTCATCAAATAATTTCTTCAATACAAGAATTATCCTTTAATTTGTAACCAAGAAAAATAAACCATAAAATAGAAGACACACATGAAAAGCTTATTAAAGAACTTAGGATTGTTACTGATTATTATCGGAGCAGTAATCCTGATTATTTGCTACTATGGAGGCAACGTAAACGACAATGCGATTTTGGCAACTTCTTTGGTTCTCATCATCGTTGGATTAATTTCTCACATTGTTCTGAATAAACGTATTGCCGATTAATATTGAGCTAACAAAAAAAGAGAAATAAAAAAGCCTGGGTTTTATAAACTCAGGCTTTTTTATTTCAGTTATCAGTTATTTCTTATTCTTGTTCTGGGGTAATCAATTTATATCCTTTACCATGGATATTGATAATCTCGATAGAATCATCATCTTTCAGATGCTTACGCAATTTAGTGATATACACATCCATGCTTCGTGCGTTAAAGTAATTATCATCTATCCAGATAGTCTTCAATGCAAAGTCACGCTGAAGAATTTCATTAGCATGAGCGCAAAGCAATCCTAACAATTCAGACTCTTTAGTTGTCAGTTTAGTCTGCTTATCACCAATAGACAAAATCTGTTTCTGAGTATCGAATGTGAAACGTCCGATTTTATACATGTTGCTTTCCTTATTGCGCTTTCCACGTACACGACGTAAAATAGCTTCGATACGGAAAGTTAGCTCTTCCATACTGAAAGGTTTAGTAATATAGTCATCAGCACCAATCTTGAATCCTTCCAGAATATCTTCCTTCAGTGTTTTGGCTGTAAGGAAAATAATAGGAATTTCAGCATTTGCCTGACATATTTCCTGTGCCAAAGTAAAACCATCTTTCTTAGGCATCATTACATCAAGTACACACAAATCGTATTTATTTTTCAAAAAGGCCTTGAAACCAGCTTCACCGTCAGGAAACAACTCTGCTGAATATCCTTTTGCCTGCAAATATTCTCTTAAAAGCATGCCAAGATTCTCATCATCCTCGCACAACAAAATACGCAATTTTTCGTCCATATCAATCTTCTTTAAATAAAGGTAATACAATAATAAATTTAGTTCCTACATTCAGTTCACTTTCGGCACGTATAGTTCCCTTGTGATCTGTAATTATCTTCTTTACATAGGCCAAGCCCAAACCAAAGCCTTTCACATCGTGTAAGTTGCCTGTATGAACCCGGTAGAACTTTTCAAATATTTTTTTCAGGTTTTCTTTCTTTATACCAATACCATTATCTTCTATCGATATATGAAGCTTGCCTGATTCATTCCAAGTACGGACTTTCAGATGAATATTAACATCCGGTTTCTTATATTTCAATGCATTATCCAAAAGATTAAATATTACATTCGTAAAATGCATTTCATCCACATAAATGAACGGATCGTCGGCATCCAAAGCAACATCCAAAGTTCCGTTACAGTTTTCCACCTTCAGACGGAATGTGTTGGTTACACCGTAAACCAATTCATTGGCATCAACCTCTTTTTTCTTCAGCGTTGCCTTTTGTCGTTCGAACATAGACATCTGCAAAACCTTTTCTACTTGGAAACGCAATCGTTTGGTTTCATCATTTATAACCCCAGAAATATGCTTAAACATGGCAGGCGATTTACCTACGGCCGGATCATTCAACATCTGGGCAGCCAAGGAAATGGTAGAGATAGGCGTCTTGAATTCATGAGTCATATTGTTAATGAAATCATTCTTTATCTCTGTCAGTTTCTTCTGACGGAAAATGATGTATATGGTAAAAATAAAAGTCACCAACAATACCAGCGTAAAAATAATAGATGGTATCATGAACCGTACAGAACTGAAAATGTAATTGTCCATTGTCGGGAAAAAGACATTTACAAATCCCATCTTTGCAGGAGGATCTTTTTCGAACAGCAACCGAGAGTAAACCTTTTCGTTATCGTATTCATAGTCAGAGCAACGATAAATTTCTTTATTGTCACGGTCTGTTACCGTAAAATGATAAGGTATGTCTACCCCGTTATTCTTTAATTCCGAATTCAGAAAATAATCCAGCTGTTTGAAATTTACCCGTTCTTTTAACGGCTTATCACTCGCCGTATAAAGAATATTGTAAACTACCTCATTCAACAAAGCACGCTGGTAAATATAACGTTCTTTTACGATCTCCTGCAACGTACGTGAAGTCTGAGGAATATTCTTTCCGGTTGAAATAATCTCTTTAGGAATACTAGAAGGACGATTTATCACAGTTTTCCACTCGAAAGTAGAAATCGTACTTCCATCGGAAGAACCGATCAATACACTTCCACTAGACTGAAACTGATGTTGATCTTGAAATTGTTGAGAAAGCTGTGCAGCACGTTCAGTGGCCGCAACATCTTTTTCAAGATATTTTTTCGTTTCCACCAACTCTAAGTTATGAACAGCCTGAGCAAGACTCCGTCCTACATTCTCTTCGAACTGCTCCTTGCGCATCTTGACCATCTCTTCTATATAACTTACCTGCAAATAGAGCAAGCTAAGAAAAGAGAGTCCCATTACAATACCCAATATCCAAATAGTTGACTTTTTCATGAAGACAAAATTAAACAGCTATCACTTACAAGATACTCTGCTTAACATGTTTTAATCCGTGATTCTCTTATATTAACGAAAAGCGGATATTTACATGTTATTTTAAAAACTTTACGCCACACATTACTCTGCTTTAATGCAAAAATAATAAAATTTTAAATTAATAACAAACAAAGTATGCTAATTGTTTAAGCTTCGTTAAATAAAAAAGGCCGCATTTTTAAGAAATGCGACCTTTGCAACCTATAAAAACAACAACTAGAAAGTTTATACCTCTTCTTTTTCTTGTTCTTCGAATTCTTTCATCAACTTATTCTGAACATCAGTCGGCACAAGTTCATAACTTGCAAACTTCATAATGAACGAAGCGCGTCCTCCTGTAAGTGAGCTCAATGCTGTAGAATAATTAGACATTTCTTTCAAAGGTACCTTTGCAGCAAGCTTTTCATAACCTTTTTCACTGCTCATACCCATAATCATACCTCTACGGCCTTGCATATCACTCATAACATCACCCAGTTTATCACTTGGCACGAATACTTCTACGTCATAAATAGGTTCCAGAATCTTCGGACCAGCATTCTTAAAGGCTTCACTGAAGGCCTGACGTCCGGCCAGCATGAAAGAAATTTCATTTGAATCTACCGGATGCATCTTACCGTCATAAACAATTACACGTACATCACGGGCATACGAACCGGTCAAAGGTCCCTGTTCCATACGGCTCATGATACCTTTCAAAATAGCCGGCATGAAACGAGTATCAATAGCACCACCTACTACACTGTTAACAAATACCAATTTACCGCCCCATTCCAGATCAATAGTTTCTGCACTCTTTACATTCATCTTAAATTCCTGACCGTTGAATTTATACAGTTCAGGAGCAGGCATTCCTTCATAATAAGGTTCTACAATCAGATGAACTTCACCAAACTGACCAGCTCCACCCGACTGTTTCTTGTGGCGATAATCAGCACGAGCAGCTTTTGTAATAGTTTCACGATATGGAATCTTAGGTTCATAGAACTGTACCTGAAGCTTTTCATTGTTTTCCAGACGCCATTTCAAGGTACGCAAGTGGAATTCACCCTGACCATGAACCAAAATCTGTTTCAACTCTTTAGACTGTTCTACTACCCAAGTCGGATCTTCCTCACGCATGCGGTTCAATACAGCCATCATCTTTTCTGTATCAGCTTCATTGACCGGCTTAATAGCACGAGTATATTTCGGATTCGGATACTTAATAAAGTTAAAACGATTTTCGCAGTCTTTACCATTCAAGGTATTCCCTGTCTTCACATCTTTCAGTTTCACTGTACATCCGATATCTCCCGCACGAAGTTCGTCTACCTTTTCACGGTTAGCTCCGGCACATACATAAAGCTGTGCCATGCGTTCTTTAGAACCACGATCGGCATTATTCAAATCATCACCTTCGTGTACAACTCCACTCATAACCTTGAAGTACTGTACATCTCCGATATGTAGTTCAACTGCTGTTTTAAAGAAATACAAAGAAGTAGGTCCGCTTGCATCAGGAGCAACAGGAACACCACGTGTATTATGTACAGTAGGCATTTCATCAACAAATGGAACGACATTACCCAAGAATTCCATCAGTCGGCGAACTCCCATATCTTTACCTGCACATACACAGAAAACAGGGAACATACCACGTGCAGCCAATCCTTTACGAATACCTTCACGCATTTCGTCTTCTGTAAGCGATTCAGATTCGAAGAATTTCTCCATCAAAGTTTCATCATGTTCGGCAGCAGCTTCTACCAGAGTCTTATGCCAGGCCTGAGCTTTTTCCATTTCCTCAGCAGGAATTTCTTCAATAGTCGGTGCTCCACCATCAGGACCCCATGAATATTTTTTCATCAAAAGTACATCGATCAACGAATTGAAGTCTGGTCCTGTAGCCAACGGATACTGAACCGGAACAACTTTAGAACCGTAATTTTCCTTCAACTGTTCCAATACATGATCGAAATCACATTTTTCACTATCAAGCTGGTTTACCAGGAAAATCACAGGTTTTCCCAACTTTTCAGTATAACGGAAATGATTTTGTGTACCTACTTCGGGACCATACTGGCCATTCAACAATAAAATAGCCGTATCCGTTACGTTCAATGCTGTAATAGCAGCTCCCACAAAGTCATCACTTCCCGGACAGTCGATGATATTCAGTTTTTTGCCATTCCACTCTACATGATAAACGGTAGAGAAGACCGAGTAACCATACTCCTGCTCTACCGGAAAATAGTCGCTGACTGTATTTTTGGCAGTGATTCTGCCGCGACGTTTTATAATACCACTCTCATAGAGCAGCGCTTCTGTGAGGGTGGTTTTACCTGATCCGTCATTGCCAAGCAGGGCAATATTTTTAATTTCGTTGGTCTGATATACTTTCATGGTATTTCAAGATTTAATTATTGAACAAAAGGATATGCTTTTCATATCTCTAACATAGTGATGCGCAAATTAGAAATTAATGAGCAGAAATGCAACAAATTTATTCGTGTTACTAAACTATGTTTTTAGACAGAAAACGTCAAGATTCATATTTTTCCCCTCTACGATATCAGACTAAATACAATAAAAAAGGCCATGCCACGGCAAACCTAAATTGCCTTGACATGACCTTTTCTAAGGTATATAAAGAACTGTATTACCAGATATTTACACGGTTTTCAGGAGCAATATACATCGGACTTTCCGGAGTGATATTGAAGGCATCATACCAAGCCTGAATATGAGGCAGAGCACCATTTACACGCCATTCGCCCAATGAATGAGGATCTGATTTTGTACGAGAACGCATATCTTCTTCACGAGTATTGGCAGCCCATACAGTTGCATAAGCCAAGAAGAAACGCTGTTCCGGAGTAAATCCGTCTACATCACCCAGAGGATTTTCTTTCATTGCATTCTGGAATGCAAGATATGAAACATTCAAACCTCCATGGTCAGCCAGATTTTCACCCAAAGTCAGTTGTCCGTTAGCTTTCAGTCCCGGCAATACTTCGATATTGTTGAAGAAATCAACCATCACTTTTGCACGAGCATCGAAACGTTCTGCATCACCTTCTGCCCACCAGTCGGTCAGGTTACCATTCTTGTCATACTGACGACCCTGATCATCGAATCCGTGAGTCATTTCATGACCGATTACTACACCGATAGCACCATAGTTGAATGCGTCATCAGCGTTCATCTCGAAGAACGGATATTGCAGGATACCTGCCGGGAAGCAGATTTCGTTAGTAGAAGGATTATAATAAGCATTTACAGTCTGTGGAGTCATCAGCCATTCATCCTTATCAACAGGTTTTCCCAAACGGCTGTACATATCATCCAATCCCCATTTGTTTGCACGGCAAGCATTAGCCCAATAAGAGTCCTTCTTGATGTCCAGATTTGAATAATCTTTCCACTTGTCAGGATATCCCACCTTAACATGGAAAGTAGACAGTTTTTCCAAAGCAACCATCTTCGTGCTGTCACTCATCCATTCCTGAGCCTTAATACGTTCTCCAAGAGCATCCTGTAAATTCTTAACCAGCTTAACCATACGTTCTTTGGCTGCTGCAGGGAAATATTTTTCTACATACATTTGTCCTACAGCTTCACCCAGCATGCTTTCTACAGCGCTAACGGCACGCTTCCAGCGAGGAGAGTTCTGCTGACGTCCAGACAACACCTTTCCATAGAAATCAAAACGAGCTGTTACAAAGTCATCGCTCAGATAAGGAGCAGCAGCGTCCAGCAGATTATACTGTAAATAAGAGATATGTTTTGATACAGGAAGTGTGTTAATCAGTTTTTCAACTTCTTTCAGAGGTTCTATCTGCATCACGTTCAATTCAGTAACTTCCTTGATGCCCAAGCCTTTCAAATAAGTATCCCAGTCAATACCAGAGAAAGTCTTTTTCAGATCGGCATACGACATTTTATGATAGTTAGCCTCTGGATTACGTTGCTGTACAGCGTTGAAAGCTTCCTTAGCGATAGAAGTTTCTATTTCCATTACATCAGCCATTTTCTGCTGAGCCTCAGCTTCAGAGAATCCTGCCAGAGTAAAGAGTTTAGCAATATATTTCTTGTAATTTTCACGCACATTTACAGTTGCGCTGTCATTGTCGAGGTAATATTCTTTCTCACCCAAGTTAAATCCACCCTGAGCAATCTGGAACATATTGACATCACTGTTTTTCGGATCTGCATAAACAAAGCTTGAGAAATAAGTTCCGATACCACAGTTCAGCAGTTCTACTACCATAGGGATAATTTCTTTTTTATCCTTCAAAGCAGCAATTTTATCCATTTCTGCCTTTACCGGAGCCATGCCCTCTTTGTTAAGAGTCACGCTATCCATTGCCATGTTATACACATCCCCGATCTTCTGAGCCAGCGAACCCGGTTCATTCTGCTTAGAAGCCAGTCCTTCGATAAGTTCCTGCAATTGCTTGCGGTTGTTTTCAATCAGCACTTCAAATGTTCCATAACGAGAATACTCGTCTGTGAGAGGATGATTCTTCATCCAGCCGCCACATGCATAACGATAGAAATCCTGACTTGGAGCAACTGTAGTGTCAAGATTTTCCAAATTGATACCGGAAGTAGCTTCAGCTTCCTTTTGTCCGGCACAACCTGTCATGGCAGCAGCAACCAGCACTGCCATAGCAGCAAAAAGTTTTGTTTTCATAATCAATTATAATTAGCAGTTTTAACTTTTAAGTTCTTCCAGTTCAAGAGAAACATTCTCCCATTCTTCTTCAGCATCCGATATCTGTTTTTTGAGTTGCTGATGCTGTTCGTATAATTTCATATCCGATGCTCCTTCTGGAGTAGCCATCCGTTCTTCCAGTTCGGCAACTTCTTTTTCCAGACGTTCAATAAGCGTTTCACAATCTGCAACCTGTTTTTCCAGTTTACGGATTTTTTTGTTCTGCTCTTTCTGTGCTTCGTAAGAAAGTTTATTGTCACTGGCCTGTACCGGCTCTTCTTTCTTCGCAGCAGAAACAGTAGGCGACTGAGAAAGCTGAAGTTCATTGAGGTTTTCCATTTTCTTTTTCTGCAAGAAATCGTAAATACCTCCAATATGTTCTTTCACTACACCTCCTCCAAACTCATAAACCTTTGTAACCAGTCCATCCAAAAATTCACGGTCGTGAGAAACTACTATCACAGTACCGTCAAATTCACGGATAGCCTCTTTCAGCACATCCTTGGAACGCATATCTAAGTGGTTGGTAGGTTCGTCCAGTATCAGGAAGTTTACCGGTTCCAGCAACAGTTTTATCATCGCCAGTCGGCTTCGCTCCCCTCCCGAAAGCACCTTTACTTTCTTGTCGGAAGCTTCCCCGCCAAACATAAATGCCCCCAATATATCGCGTATTTTCAAGCGTATATCTCCTTTGGCTACAGAATCTATCGTATCAAAAACAGTCAGATTTCCATCAAGCAGCTGCGCCTGATTCTGCGCAAAATAGCCGATCTGTACATTGTGTCCTATTACCAGCTTTCCTTCGTATGGAATTTCATCCATGATACATTTCACGAGAGTTGACTTACCTTCACCGTTCTTTCCAACGAAAGCAACTTTCTCTCCACGATTGATAGTCAAAGTTACATCATGAAACACAACATGGTCGCCATATGCTTTCTTTACCCCTTCGCAAATTACCGGATAATTGCCGGAACGCATGGCAGGAGGAAATTTCAAACGAAGTGCTGAGTTATCTTCTTCATCTATTTCAATAGGAACTATTTTCTCCAGTTGCTTGATACGGCTTTGTACCTGAACGGCTTTTGTCGCTTTATAGCGGAAACGCTCTATAAAGTCTTCAGTATCCTTTATCTCCTTCTGTTGATTTTCGTACGCACGCAACTGCTGTTCGCGACGTTCTTTACGGAGGACGACAAATTCATCGTAAGCAACCTTATAGTCATAAATACGTCCACAAGATATCTCGATAGTCCGGTTTGTTACGTTATTGATGAAAGCACGGTCGTGACTGACCAGCACAACAGCACCGGGACTCATTTTCAGGAAGTTTTCCAGCCATTGAATACTTTCAATATCCAAATGGTTGGTCGGCTCGTCAAGCAACAATACATCAGGGCGGCGTAACAACAGCTTTGCCAGCTCAATACGCATACGCCATCCTCCACTGAACTCACTGGTAGGACGATCAAAATCAGACCGGCTGAATCCGAGTCCGACCAAGGTACGTTCTATTTCCGCTCTGTAATTTGTACCGCCCATCATCAGGAAGCGTTCGTTATCGTGAGTAAACCGATCTATCAGTTCATGATAACTTTCCGAATCGTAATCCGTACGGTCGGCAAGTTCCTGATTCATTTTTGCCAACTTATCCTGTAACTCGAATATATGTTCGAATGCCATTTCGGCCTCAGCCATTACCGTACGCGTATCACTCAGAATCATCACCTGAGGCAAATATCCGATTGTCACTCCTCGCTGTACAGCAACATTCCCTTCAGTAGGTTGTTGCAGGCCTGCCAGAATCTTCAGCATGGTCGATTTTCCCGCACCATTTTTACCTACTAATGCTATACGGTCTTTCTTATTTATAACAAATGAAACATCCTCGAACAAAGGAGTAACTCCAAACTCAACTTTCAGTCCTTCAATAGAAATCATATATTCGTTCCAACTTTACAAAGTGCAGGCAAAGGTAGCATTTATTTCCTTTTATTTTATACATTTGCTTATACAAATCAATCATTATATTACTTATTTATGAAAAACGCGACAAAAAAATTTCTTCTATTATCCGCCGGCATATGTATTTGCTGTCACTCAAGCGGACATTTTAAAACACATCCGAGCATGCCTATCCACATAACGGAAGAAGGAAAAATCGTATATTATGCTTACCCTAACGGCGACCGGGTTCCTGATTTTTCATATTGCGGATATCAGCGATCGGAACATCCCATTCCTTATATAGAAGCCAAAGTCTATGTTCATCCGCCACAAGGTGATGCAACAGCCGTCATCCAGCGGGCAATTGATTATGTCAGTTCTCTCCCCTTGCAGGATAATCAGTTCCGGGGAGCTATACAGCTGCTTCCGGGCATATACCACATCGAAGGACAGTTATTGATACGCAAAAGCGGTATTGTACTACGTGGTAGCGGATGCAACGCTTCAGGAGGAACAGTTTTGCAAGCAAAAGGATTTACAAAAAACGAATTAATCCGTATACTGGGATATGACAATGCCGAAACATCCGACAGCCTGAAAGTTTCCGACAAATATGTTCCTGTAAATGCAACTTTCATTCCTTTAGCTTCGGCCGACAAGCATTTAAAGGTTGGAGATAAAATACGAGTAATACGCCCGTGTACTCCCGAGTGGCTTGCAGAGCTAGGAACAGACCGTCTGGGTAACCAGCAGGAGTACAACTTTTCGAAATGGCAGCCCGGACAGTATACAATGGCATGGGAACGTAATGTCACTCAAGTCAGTGAGGAAGGTATCGAAATAGACGTGCCAATTACCATGAGCCTTGATCCTGAATATGGAGGAGGATATGTCACTCCCCTGAAATGGACCGGACGTATATATAATATAGGTATAGAAAACTTATGCTGCATTTCCGATTTTGATGCGGCCAATCCCAAAGATGAAAATCATCGCTGGCAGGCTATTACCTTCAATCACATACAAGACGGATGGGTAAGAAGAGTAACAGCCAAGCATTTTGCCGGTTCGGCAGTGATGTTGCTGGAAGGAAGCAGCCAGATAACCGTAGAAGAGTGTAAGTTTCTGGAGCCGGTTTCAGAAATAGCAAATCATAGACGATATGCCTTTCACACTCTCGGCCAGCAAACACTTTTCCAGCGTTGCTATTCCGAAAACGGCTATCGTGATTTCAGTGTCGGAAAAGGTGTACCGGGACCCAATGCCTTTGTGCAATGTCATTCAGAATGTCCTTACAGTTTCAGCGGGTCTACCGGAGGATTTTCGAACGGTATTCTGATGGATAAGATTACCGTATCCGGGGGAAACCTGGAGTATGGCTATCGCGATATATCCGATCAGGGAGCAGGATGGACAGCCGCCAATTCTCTTTTCTGGCAAGGCCGGGCTTCACAGACTCACTGTGTTACCCCTCCGACAGCACACAACTGGGCTTATGGTATGTGGACTCAGCCTTACGGCAACGGATATTATCAGTTATCCCATACATTCATAAAACCGGAAAGCATATTTTACGCACAGCTGACAGAACGTACAGGAAAGAAACAAGAGCTGGAAGAAAATAAGATTTTTGTTTATCATACACTCGAAACAGCCAAACCTACGGTAGAATATGCAGCTTGGATGTCTAAGCAATCATTACACCCTGATATCCGAATGGATAAATGGATAGACAGTATGATTGTGTCATACCCAATAGATTGCAGCATACATGACATTCCGGAAATTTCACAAGTAAAATATAAACCGAGAAAAGAACATACTGATGCCGTAAAGTCTGCTCCACTCACTATCCGCAACGGATGGGTGACACGAGGAGATCTGATAATGACCAGAGGTACTTATCCACATAAGTCGGAACCGGGAACAACAGGATGGCAGGGCATTGGTTCACTCACACTTTTTTATCCGGGAAGAACCGGACACGGATATACGGAAGAACCGGACAGCATTGCCCGGCAACTGGAGGAATCGGGAAGTCATGTGTTGCACCACCGCACCGGATTATGGTACGAACGCCGGCGAAACGATCATGAGCGGAACATGCAGGCTGACTCGGAGGTCTGGGCTCCTTTCAACGAATATCCATACAGTCGCAGTGGAATAGGAGAAGCGCAAGACCGACTGAGTAAATACGATTTAAATAAATTCAACCCCTGGTATTGGTACAGACTCAAACAGTATGTCGACCTTGCCGACAGAAAGAATCTGTTACTCTGGCACGACCATTACAACCAGCATAATATCATAGAAGAAGGAGCGCACTGGTGTGACTATCCCTGGCGTTCGGCAAATAACATCAACAATCTTGGATTCCCCGAGAAAACATTGTTTGCAGGCGACAAGCGTGTATATATGGCCGAACAATTTTATGACATCACCCGTCCGGTTATCAGAAAATATCATCAGTTGTTTATCCGGCAAAGCGTTAATACGTTCCACGACAACAATGGAGTCATACATAGCATCGGAATGGAATATACCGGTCCGTTACATTTCATGAAGTTCTGGCTGGAAGAAATCGCTTCCTGCCCCAACCATCAACTGGTAGCTCTGACTGCAACCAAGGATGTGCAGGATGCCGTTCTGCAAGATTCTCTCTATAATAAAATGGTAGACATCATCGACATCCGGCAATGGCACTATCGTAACGACGGAAGCTTGTATGAGCCCCAAGGAGGATGTAGTCTGGCTCCCCGACAGTGGGCACGGCTCATCGATCCCGGTACAACGTCTTGTGAAAGCATTTATCGGGCTGTATACGAATATCGTTCCCGTTATCCGGAAAAAGCGGTAACCTACAACGCTGCCATGCCACGCAACGTCGAAGGTAATGCAGCCAACTGGGCTGTTTTCATGGCAGGCGGTTCACTGGCAAAAGTTCCTCCTATCGAAGCTATGGATGTATATACACTGGCTTCAAAGTTTCAGCCTGTCGCTTCACTTACAGAAAGCAACCGGCAATGGGTGATGGGAAAAGCCCAAAAGGGGTACCTCGTATATTGTCTTGAAACAGATATCCACCTGGACCTGAGTCATGACCGGAAGACATACAAGGTAGTATGGATCAATCCGGTAAACGGAGAAATATTCAGAAAAGAGCAGACACGTCTAAAAGGAGGAAAAGCAATCTCCCTGAAAGCACCACAGAAATACTGCGTATGCCTGCTTTATTAGAAAAATAAAAACAAAGCCCGTCGGAATATGAAGTGCACCCCAAAAGTTAGACAAAAAACTTTTGGGGTGCATCATGTATAAACATCCTTTTGAAGAACGACTCAA
>ENA-ORLY01000140-ORLY01000140.1-human-gut-metagenome-genome-assembly--contig:-NODE-140-length-105499-cov-39.754454_pt1 | contig 105499 bp, 72 predicted proteins | sample MGYA00243071_ERZ508832 | MGnify/ENA primary metagenome ERZ508832 (study PRJEB26277, sample SAMN04329777) | human gut metagenome | biome: human-associated habitat | host: Homo sapiens | place: USA... | reverse complement strand
GGGGCACATCTTGTGTGGGTGTCCGTAAAACGGGTACTACACTAATTCATGTGTCCACTGTTATGGGTACATTATAGTGGCATGGAGCATCCCTGTCATTTGTGATGTGGGGAGGAATGAACGGTGCATATCAGGTTGTAGGAGAAATTATGCAACCAGTTAGGAGTAAGTTGGTTCATCTGTTGCGGCTGAATAAGGAATCCCTTGGACATAGACTTCTGCGTACAATAAGTACCTTTATACTGATAGATTTTTCGTGGATATTTTTCAGAGCTAATGGATTTAAAGAGTCTCTACGGATTATTAAGTCAATTTTTGTAAAGAATCCATGGATCCTTTTTGATGGGTCACTTTATAGTTGCGGTCTTGACTATAAGAATTTTCATTTAATGCTAATATCTATATTAATTCTGGTATTTGCAGATTATTGTAAAACAAGAGGAATTAGAATAAGAGATGTAATTATTAAGCAAGATTATTGGTTTAGATGGTTGTTCATATCAATATCAATTGTGGTGATATTGACTTTTGGGATTTGGGGACCAAATTACAATGAAGCCAATTTTATTTATTTTCAATTTTAAGGTATTAGATATTATGAAAAAGATTAAACGAATTATCAGTTGCGCTATTACAATTTGCTTGACAATAGGAATTTTAACCTATTTGACTGATTTGATGGAACGAAAGTCAAGCGATCAGAAGTATGAGGATTTTTGGAAGCAAGAGGAAGGATTTGATGTTCTGTTTTTTGGAACGAGTCATATGATTAATGGTGTTTTTCCAATGAAATTATGGGATGATTATGGAATTGTATCCTATAATTTTGGTGGACATTCTAATCAAATTGCAACTACCTATTGGGTTATGGAGAATGCGTTGGACAAAACAAAACCTCAGGTTGTTGTTATAGATTGCTTAGAGGTAGAAAACCAAAGAAAATGTTCAGACATTTTTTCTTATGTTCATTTGTCATTAGATACATTTCCTCTAAGCTGCAACAAAATTAAAGCAATATGGGATTTGTTGGATGATCCTGTACTAGAGCAAGATATTGCAGATGGAAAAGCGAGGACAAGTGCGGAACCAAGAACAAAAATAGGATTATTATGGGACTATTCTGTATATCATTCGAGGTGGAATGAAATTAACCAAAATGATTTTGAACCGGCATCAACATATGAAAAAGGAGCTGAATCAAGAATTGGAGTTAGGAGTACGCAACTTAATAGAATAAATAAAGACGAAAAGATACTTCCTGGTTCAACAGGAGATATTTATTTAAGGAGAATGATTGAAGACTGCCAGGATCGCGGAATAGAAGTTGTTTTAACATATCTGCCTTTTTCTGCAGCACCAGTTCAACAAATGACTGCAAACTATATTTATGATATTGCGGAAGAATATAATGTTGGATATATAAATTTTTTGGATACAGATATTGTCAATTATCAAACAGATATGTACGATGGTGAACACTTAAACCCTTCTGGAGCAAGAAAAGTAACATCTTACATAGGAAAATATTTATTTGATAATTATAATGTGTGTGATCATAGCGTTGACGGAAAATATGAATTTTGGAATAAAGATTATACAGAATATACTAATTTCGTGAACAATAATATTAATAATTGCTCAAGTATTAATGAATATCTTATGTTGTTAGCTGGTGATGACTTAGAAATCAGAATGGATATTCGCAATAAGGACATCTTTAAGAACCAGTTAATAATGAATTTATTGGAGAATATAGGAGTTGATACAAATCAACTTTCCTGTAAGACAGACTTTATTATTATAAAAGATTATGGGCAGAAAATCTATGTGATAGATAATATACGTAATGCCGAACCTACTCAAATGACAGAATTGGGGAATGCATCGTTACGGTATGACCTTGATGGAGAAGAAGGAGAGTATGGATTATATATTGAAGACGAGCAAGTTATGTTGGGAAATTCTCTGGATAATACAGCCATCCAAATTGATGTTTATAGAAATGATACAAAGATAGATTCTGTGCGGTTTGCGTCATCTACACTGGATGATATAACTGAGGAAATAAAATTAACAGCTGTGCGCTGAGTGGTGAGAGAACAATGAATGAATTGAAGTGCGTAATCAAATTTAATCAGACCTACCATAGAGAACCGGACGGTGTCTCTTTTTGCCCATATAGAATTTGTCCGTTGGGAGCGCATGTAGATCATCAGTATGGGAAGATCAATGGTCTGGCTATTAATTATGGGATAAATATTGCCTATGCGGCGAAACATAATGGTGTTGTCGAATTGTCTTCATTGAATTTCCCGAAGCGAGCGCAATTTCATCTATCTGCAGTACCGGAAGAAAAGGTTGGAGACTGGGCGGATCATCTTAGAGGAGCGGTGAAGATATTAGCTGAACTCTACCCCTTAAGAGTGGGATTATGTGGTGTAATCGAAGGAAGCCTTCCTATCGGAGGGCTATCGTCCTCTGCTGCGGTAATTATCTCATTTATGGCAGCATTGTGCAGATTAAATAATATTACTTTACAAGAGACTGAACTGATTCTGCTTGCCAAGCGGGTAGAAAATGAATACGTGGGAGTTTCTTGTGGTAAGTTGGATCAAAGTTGTGAAGTTTTATGCAGGAAGGATCATTTATTGTATCTGGATACGAAGGACGATACATATGAATTGATTCCCACTAGTCCATCTATGAAACCTTATAAGATAGCAATCTTCTTCTCGGGACTGGAACGTTCTCTTGTAGGTTCAAAGTATAATATGCGTCAAGATGAATGCAAGGCAGCAGCCTATGCACTGCAGGCATTTAGCGGCCAGGAGTATGGAAAGTTTGCAGATACTAGATTGCGCGATGTACCGGTAGAGATTTTCCGGGAATATGAGGAGCGATTGCCTGAAAGCTGGCGGAAGCGTGCTGTGCATTACTATGAGGAAACAGCGAGGGCAGAAGCTGGTGCGGAGGCATGGCGTAGAGGAAATCTGGAGGAATATGGGCAGCTTATATTTGAAAGTGGATATAGTAGCATCTATAATTACGAAAGCGGATCCCCGGAACTGAAGACATTATATGATATCATGAGTGCGATGGAAGGAATCTATGGTGGTAGATTTTCCGGAGCAGGATTCAAGGGATGTTGCATGGCGCTGATCAATCCGGAGTATGCGGAGCAGATTGAGAAGCAGGTAGAGGAACGCTATCTGGAAACATATCCGGCACTCACCGGAAAATATTCTTTTCATCTGTGTGAAAGTGCAGATGGAGTAACGATTCGATAAGACGAGGATAAATGTATGAAATGTGTAGTACTTGCAGCGGGGTATGCGACCAGATTATACCCTTTGACAGAGAATTTCCCTAAGCCATTGCTTCCGGTAGGTGGTAAACCGATATTAAACTGGCTATTGGATGATATAGATATGCTTCCGGAAATCGATGAGCATGTGATTATAAGCAACCATAAGTTTATTTCGCATTTTACAAAATGGAAAGAAGAGCAGAATCTGAAAAATCCAATTACTATATTGGATGACGGTTCACTGGATAATGATCATCGTCTGGGAGCGGTGAGAGATATTCAGTTTGCCATAGAGACATTGAAATTGGAAGATGATTTGCTGGTTATTGCTGGAGACAATGTGTTAGACTTTTCGTTGGCTGGATTTGTCGCATACATGCGAGAGAAGGGAAAATCCTGTGTGATGTGTCATGAAGAAAACAATATCCAGAAGCAACAAAAAACAGCTATTATTACAAGAAATCTAAATGGACTGATTACTTCTTATGAAGAAAAACCGGAGCAACCGAAGGGAAATTTGGCAGTGCCACCGTTTTATTGCTATCGGAACGAGGATGCGAAACGAATTACAGAAGCGTTGGAAGATGGCTGCGGTGTTGATGCCCCGGGAAGTTTTGCAGCATGGCTGTCCAGACATACGGAAGAGTATGCCTGGATTATGCCGGGAAAAAGATATGACATCGGAGATCGTAAGAGCTATGATGAAGTATGCGAGAGGTTTAGTCTCTCTTAAAGATATCTCTGGTATATACTTTTTCAGCAACGTCATCTAGAGATTTGTCATATCTATTTGCAATGATGATTTTGCTCATTTTCTTAAATTTCTTCAGATTATTTACAATAGTAGAGCCGAAGAAGGATTCACCATCCTTGAGAGTAGGCTCATAGATTACAACGGTGACACCTTTCGCCCGGATTCTTTTCATAATACCTTGAATAGAGGATTGGCGGAAGTTGTCAGAGTTGCTCTTCATCGTCAGACGATATACCCCTACTACTACTTTGGTTTCTTTTGCAGGATCCCACTGACTGTTTGCTTCATAGGCACCGGACAGTTCCAGTACACGGTCGGCAATGAAATCTTTTCGCGTGCGATTACTTTCTACAATGGCAGACATCATGTTCTGTGGAACATCCTGGAAGTTCGCCAGCAGCTGTTTGGTATCTTTGGGCAGACAGTAGCCGCCATAACCGAAGGACGGATTGTTGTAATGTGTTCCAATACGGGGGTCAAGACATACACCATCAATGATTTGCTTCGTATTTAACCCTTTGGATTCTGCATAGGTATCTAGTTCGTTGAAATAGGATACACGCAGTGCAAGGTAAGTATTGGCAAAAAGTTTTACGGCTTCTGCTTCTGTGAAACCCATAAATAGAGTGCTGATATTTTCCTTCAAGGCACCTTGTTGAAGAAGGGCAGCAAAGGTATGTGCAGCTTCTTCGGTGCTATCATCGCAGGAGACAATGATACGGCTGGGATAGAGATTGTCATATAATGCCTTGGATTCGCGCAGAAATTCAGGACTGAAGATAATATTTTTTGTATTGTATTTTTCACGGACCGCCTTGGTATAGCCTACCGGAATCGTAGATTTGATAACCATTGTCGCTTTCGAATTTACCTTCAGGACGAGCTCGATCACAGCTTCCACTGCAGAGCAGTCAAAGAAGTTCTTCTTGCTGTCGTAATTGGTAGGAGCGGCGATGATAACATAGTCTGCATCGCGGTAAGCGGATTCACCATCTAAAGTCGCGGTTAGATCCAACGGCTTTTCTGCCAGATATTTTTCGATATATTCGTCCTGGATCGGAGATTGTCTGTGATTCAGCATATCTACTTTTTCCGGGATAATATCGACGGCAGTGACATGATGATGCTGTGCTAAAAGCGTGGCGATGGAGAGACCTACATATCCGGTTCCAGCAACGGCGATATTGTATCTTTTGGAATTAGCAGATGAAGAACCGTTGAAAGAGTGTTCTTCTACGAACAGAGTTGTAATGTCGAACTGTAAAGCTTCTGCTAAAGCCTGAAGCTGCTCGATGGATGGAATATATTCTTTTTTTTCGATACGACCAATCATTAAGCGATTGATGCCAGTAAGCTTGGACAACTGCTCTTGAGAGATATTGCGATTTTTACGTTTTTCTAAAATGACATCACTGAGTAATTGAATGGATAATTTTTTCATGAGATGCTTCCTTCCCTTACATAGAATTTATTTATATGATACAGCAAAAAGCAAAAAAGTCAATAATGAAATAATATAAATTCAAAAAAGATATTTTGAATATCATGTTGAACAAAAGCGTAAAAGATAGACAGAGAAAAAAGGATACGATATAATGATATAGTAATAAATTGTTTGTCGGAAGGGAGCAAAAGAGTGAAAAATAGAATTCTTCAGAATAGATATAAATTATGGTATATGTTTTGCTTCATGATATTAGGAATGATAGATCAGAGGCGAGGAAGCGCTGTAGGTGAGGTACAGATGCTTTTTTCCAACCTCACAGGCATTACGATTGCAATGTTACTGATACCATCCTTGAATTGCGAAAGATTTAAACAGAAAATATATCTTTACTGGACGCCGATATGCTTGATTATGACGATAGTTGCGATAGTGCTGGGACAAAGAACATGGACATATAAAGGGCAGTGGATTACAGGGGTATTGAATTTGACGGTTTGGAGTTATCTGTTGATCTATATTTTCAGAGAGTGGCGATCGTTGGATATAGTAACCCGTTTAAAGCAGCCATTTTACTGGCTTATTTTTGCTTTTTTTATATTGATGGTTTTATCGCAGCATGAGAAGACGGAAACACTATGGTATTTACTAATTTATGGCGGTTTTTATATCATTGGTATTCCGGAAAACAAGAGAAAAGATTTCCTTACAGGAATGTTGAATGGTATACTCGCATGGTTTTTTATACAGCAGATTATTGCTTTCGGATTTAGACCATATGATTTTGTGCGATATAGGGGATTATATTCCGGTGAAACTCAAAGTGGTTTGTTTTATATGCTGGTGTACTGTGCTTTTTTTGTGAAGTGGTTGTGGGGAAAGCAAGAAAAACAGAATAAATGGTTGTGCTTTTTTTACTTCCTTATGGCCGCGGGAAATGTAGGGTTTATGATTTTGGCGGGTAGTCGTTCCGGGGTTTTGGGCGCTGTCGTTGTAACACTGGTAATACTGACAGTGTATGATATTGTGGTAAAGAAGTCCTTTTACGGATGGTTGTTACATGGAGCAGGGTTGTTATTGTGCGTTATACTGACGATGCCGGCCGTGTATGTTACGGTACGTTATCTTCCTACGATTTTACACCACCCAATATGGTTTGAAGGAGAGTACAGAGAAGATGAAAGTGTGCGCTCCTTCGATCCTTGGGATAGTCCCAGATATATCTCCGTAGAAGAGATGATAGATCATAATATTGGTAGAATTTTGCATGCTATAGGAATAGATATTATCTATGAAAAATATGAGAATTCTTTAGGCTCTATGAAAGTGTGTGCAAAAGAGATAGAGGAAATAGGAGAAGCGGGGAGCTCGCCGGATAATCCATATATGCTGGATGATGTTGATTCAAATAATGCTATGTGGGATAGAATCGTAATTTATTCATATTACTGGAATCATCTGAATCTGTTAGGCCATATTGGAGAGGGACAGGGATTCTATATGAATAAGTGGACCTATTGGGGACATGCGCATAATATGTTTCTTCAAACAGCATATCATTATGGTATTCCGGCAGGAATTTTATTTATCTTAATTTGGATATATGGAATTATACGTGCTATACGTATGCGAAAGCCGGAAGGTTGGGTATGCGTGGCATATTTATTGGCGATAGCATGTTTTGGAATGTTGGAAATGGTTGTGACACCGGGACAGATTACGGTACCTATCATGTGGATAATGCTTTATTTTGCGGGATTGGAGAGTAAAAGTGTACAGGGAAGGAGTAAGCAGGGTGAAGTATCAGAAATATGATAATAGCAAGGTTTCGATTCCTTTGTATAAATATTATGGACAACTTGAGTATGCAAGGAGCGCAATAGAAAACAAACAAATACATTTTGAAAATCCGGATTCTTATAATGATATTTTTGATAGTGCTCTGAAAATAACGAAACAAAGATTATATACTGCGAAATTAGGTACATTTTTAAAAAAAGAAGGATTACAGAATTTCTTTAGCTGCTTGTCGGAAGCAGAACGTAGCAAAATGCAGGAAGAACACTGGTCAATAGGAAACATTATAGATTATATTTGCCAAAAAGACAGCACTGTAACGGAAGATGATTTATTAGATGCCATAAACAGAGTTTTATTTCAGGGAAGGGGATTTGCGCAGGTGTCTAATGAGTGGATTTCATGTTTTTCGGAAATATATGACTCACTATTAATGTGGGCATACTATGCCAATAATTATGCCGGAGTGTGCATTAGATTTAATCCGGAAAAAGATAGTATCCTGCAGGAAAATTGTAAAAAGGTTCAGTACACAAATATTTTCAAGGATAGCAGTGGATTTAATTATTGTTATGAAAAAAGTATTGAATGGTCTCATGAACAGGAATGGCGTATTGTTTGTAGTGATATGAAAGAAGATGAGCCATGGATTGAGACAACAGCAATAGACGCAATTTACCTTGGAATTCGAATGAAACAGGAAGAAGTTCAAAAATTTAAAGAATTAGCACGGAAGTATGAGCTTAAGTTGTATCAAATGGTTGTAGTAAATGGGATGTATAAAATAGAATTTAAAGAAATGAAATTATAGGGGAAAACATTCAGTAGAAGCCGATATGCATCGAAATTGCATTAACTCCGGCAGAATAAAAATTCCGCCGGAGGAGTTTATTTATCTCATGAATATAATTTTGCCAATTCTGTAAAGTTTATTTTCTCACTGTTTTTGGGTAGACCGTCTGAATATAATTCATTGTTAAAGTATCTATTTCTATAGTTATAATTTGGATGTAGTCTTTCTTCTATCTCGGTGACGCATTTAACGGATTTTTTTAATGTTTTATCATTCATAATAAAATACAACGATTCAGGTTTTATTTCAGCCCGATCCATTAATAATGTGTTATGCGTCGTAATAATAAGTTGACCTTTTATGTCTTTTGCAACTTCGCGCATCAATCTTGTTGCTAACAAGTCATGAATTCCATTTCCATATTCATCAATGACAACTGTTTTTCCTGCAATTGCTAACATCAAATAGGGGATCAGTTCCAAAATCTCTTGTGTTCCGCTTGATTCATATTTAAAATCTATATCATATCTGTACTTTTCTATTTGCTTATTAAAAAATAGGCTATAACTGATTTTGCCTTTTTTCTCGCTTCTTTTATAAAAAGCCTTATTCACATCATCAAACAGTGAAGTAAAGAATTGATTTAAAACCTTTTCAACCTTATCCAAATCTTTTTCAAATGATTTTTCTATCATTCCACCTTCCAGGCTTTGTAATATTGGATTATTGATTCTTAATAACGAGTCCTCTACATCACGCATACTTTGCATTTTGTAACTTGTATCATCAAAAGATGATAGAACATTCATTAAATTGGTTGAAATATTTGAATTAATATATGAGCCGGATTTTTCCTCCATCTCAAATTTCAGAATAGATAACAAGGAATGCTTTCCCCAATACATCTGAATTTGTTTATTTATTTCATTAAAAAAATCTTCTGATTCAAACAGATTGGAATTGATTTCTACCATTCCATCTTCAATATCAAAACAACATCCTCTATTTTTTAAAATCTTGTATTCTAATCTTTCATGTATCAGATCGCTATTATCAAATTCCATGAGATATCTTCCGGTAGATCCATTGATCATAAATCCGAATTCCATACGCATATCATCCAATGTACCAATCATTTTAGATTCTTCAATGATTTTTTCTATCGTATTATTTGCTAATCTCGTCTTTATCAAATCAAGCATGAGCTCTGGTTTAAGGGGAATATCATCCGGTGGTGTAATTTTGTTTTCCAACAAATCCTTTAATAAATCTTTTACCTGCATAGTTCCCATTGTCTTTTTTAAGGTCAAAAAGGCCTGAACTATTGTAGATTTTCCACTTCCATTAGCCCCATATATTACGGCTAGGGATTTGGGTATATCTTTTTTATTCTCCAAATCAATGCAAACGTCTCTAAACGATTTAAAGTTTCTAAGTTTAATATACGTAAACATAGCATAGCATCCTTTGTTTTTTCTAAAAATATCACAAAATTAGATACTTGTCAACACTGCTAACGGCGTAAATACGAATATATGTCACAAAATATTACAAAATTTGCATTTTCATATTGCATTAGCAGAGAACTTGTGCTATTCTATCATTGCGATTAGCACTCTCTTGTACTGACTGCTATTCCAATAATAAAAGAAACCAGTAGTTTGCCGCTACTGGTCCCTAAAAAACACTGACTAATAAAACACTTACAGTGTATCATACCTGGGAAGCAATGACAATCAGAACTGTTGTTCAGCTGCTCATTCTTTTAATTATTGTTTACATAGATACATTAATTAAAGGAGGATAATTTATGAAAGAAATTATCGTTTTAAGTGCAAAGCACTATGAGGAACCTAAAAGTTCCAACTATGGAGATTGTATTCTCATTAACACCGGAACCGAACTCTACATTTATGATTGCGGTTCAGAACGCCATGCGGAAGAAGTTATTAAATATATGGACAATAATAACTTTGAAAAGGCAACCTTAATACTGTCACACAACGACTCTGATCATTTCGACGGTATTCCAAAATTAATAGAAGAAGACCGTATATCCTCAATTCGTACCGTTTTGCTTTTAAAATATGTCGATGACATCTTGGAGCGAATTGATGATGGAAGAAAAACCCGTGAGTCCGTGAAAAAAGATATTTTAGATGCGTATGACAATATCGCGCAGCTTTCTGGTTGTAACTTAGAGGATATCTATGAATGTGACAATTCCTTAACTAGCGAAATATCCATTGTTGGTCCTGACTATGATTACATGATTGATACGGTCGCTAAACGTCTAGATGGTCGAGAGGGTAATACTGTCGACGGAGAGACAGCCGTAAACGCAACGAGTGTGCAAGTTTCTGTAAGCATATGTAGTCACACCTTTTTGTTATGTGGTGATTGTTCATTCGCTGCTATTGAAGATTGTGTTCGCGACTATGATATCGTTCAACTGCCTCATCATGGGAAAAAGAAACAGGCTGATGCCATATTTGATAAAAAATGGAATCAGTTAGATTGCATATATATTGTTTCTGACAATACAGGTGGTTCCAATGGAGGCTCCGATAATTTAAACCCCAAAGGACATCGCGTATTTAATACAAAAGACAGTGACAACATTACTATCAACTCGATCTTCTTTAACAGTAACGCCATCAGAAGAAAGGGGACTCTCGGAATCTAATGAGATACCTTATTTCCAAAAGTAACACCGATGAATGGATGTCCAGAAAACAATATATTTTAGATGCATTGCACTTATGGATCGTATCAAAAGGAGATTCCAACGAGTTCCTCGAATTCATAAGCATACCATGTAATTGTTTAGATATCCTATTCATCGTTGGCCATAACAATGTGGTTTATCGTTATATTAAAAATAATATTATGTCAATTAAAGAAAGGTCCATTGTCGCCATCACTTGTGATGGCGGCATGGATTTTTCCTCTCTGAAAACTTTCGGAAAGAGTCTGTTTATATGTCATCAGAATACAGACAACTACGCGGAACTCTTTGACGGTTCACAATATGATTTTGGATTTAATCCAACGGAATCTGAACTCCTGTTCTACAATAGTAAATCTATAACCGATGTAAACAAACGACTAAAGGACTCGTTTACACAGTTACACGAAGGAGAAAACATATGAATGAATTATTTGGAACTTATAATGTTCGCACCCGCATCAATGTTGGATTAATTTTTCTGGGCCCTTTCCTGTTTCACGGCTATTTGCTGATACCTGAACTTCAAACTATTTCGTCCACATTTATGATTACCTTTATCACACTCTCATTATGCAGTTTAATTATTGTAATATCACGTATGTATGGAAGCAATGCATTAAAAAAATGTTATCCAAATGGGCTCCCAGCTCAAAGCTACCTGCTACCCGAAAATAATTACATTGACCCGATAACTAAAAAAAGATATTACCTTTTCTTTGAATCACATATTCCAGGGTTTAACACAATTAGTAGTGATAATATAACTAATCAAATTGAAAGTGCTGTTTCCTGGTTAATTGCTCAAACCCGTGATGAATCTCAGTTTCCTTTGATTGCAGAAGAAAACCGTAATCTAGGATTTTCTTATAATTTACTAGGTTTAAAGCCTTTTGCAATCAGTCTCTATATAATAATACTGCTCTTTGATGGAATAATGCTATCATCAACATCTCCGGCTTGTGCAGCGCTTACCCTTGATTCATGTAATCTTGCCGTTTGTACTATGTTAACCTCGTTTTGGTTATTCTTATGGATTTTTGTAATAAACAAAAAATTGGTTTGTAATTGTGGGAAAAAATATGCGCGTGCCCTGCTTTCTGCCTGTGACTCCCCTATGCTTAATAAGTAAACCACTTGTAATGGCAGAGCGTAAACGTCAAATCCTGTGCCTTGGCTAATTAGACAATATGTAAGGACCTCCGCTTTGTAACTTCGTGGATTTACCTGTATAATGTAATTGTCAAATAACAAAAACAGGAATGCTTCCTTCATAGAAAACGGCGGCCTAGCATGGCCGCCGTCTATATTACTTGGGGACAAATTGGCCCGAAGCGATCAGCTTGTGATGAATTGCCGCAGAGACAGGTTTAAGCTGTTCAGCCTTGTAATAACAGCGCTTGCCACCGCCTGCAAGCCGAAGGGCGAAAGCAGGAACGCAATTCCCAGATAAATGACGCTGCCCCCCGGGTAACTGATGAAGAACAGGCCCACGCCCAACAGGGTATGATGACCGAGGCCGCAGTCAGGAGGAAGGAGGACACAGAGAACAGGAACAACAGAACGGCAACAAGGACGGTCAGCTAAACGATAAACGGCGCAGCAATCAATTTTAATATCAGTCTCATATTTTAAGCGTCCTTCTATTTTTCTACCTATATTTACCATGTGGGCGCAGGGGCAACAATGTTGCAGACGGTTAGTAAATCTTGTCCCGGCGCACCTCGGGCCAATTTGGCCCGAGGTGGTAAGTGATACTAAAGTATGGAATAATTTTGTTAAAATACGAAAAGAGGTATATCAAATGATAGTAGATAAACAACTTGGAAATGAGCTTTTTGATAATGGAATATATGAAGCATGGCAATTTGTAACGAATACAGCGAGAACATTGTCTACCGCTGAATATTGTAAAGACACAATTTTACGCTTACTTTTTTCAATGCAGCAAGATTATGACGCATGGAAAGAAGTCTTATGGAATGACCTAATGACACAAGAAAGCAAGGTGAAAAAGGTAACAGTAACAACAGACTCTTTACCTGAATACTTAACCCCTATTGCTGGAAAAGACATTCCCACACGCTTCCTGCTGGATAAATTGACAAAGGATTTTTTTCAGTATGCTAGAAATGTATTTGATAGTATTTCGCAGATTGCTAATGTTTCTTTACTCGGCAATAAAGCCAAGAAACCTGATAGCGTAGATTTCCCGGCAATGCTAAAAGTGTTTAATCAACAAACATATAGTCAAAATTTCCCTGATATGTGTGTTTGGTATAATACAATTAACGCTGATCCGGCTTTTCAATACATTGACGCATTTAATAATAGAACAAAACATACCTGTGATGTATACTTGAAAGTATCAATGGATTTTTTGGGGGATAATCACGCTTCTGATATTAACCCCTTTTTCCGTAAAGATGTTCAACATGACAAAAAAGATATTAGTGGCTACTTGAACGAGATATTTAATTTTGTTTCCAAATCGTTTAACAGTTTTATGGTAGAGTTAGCCAAAGAATATCCGAAGAAAATTTATTTACATAATCGCTACAACAAACTAAAGGGCTGGCAACAAAAAATGAAAGATACTCCTGACTCTGATTTTGCAGTTGCATATATTGAAACTTCAGATGATATTTCCACTATGCCAGAAGAAATTAGTGTGCTACTTCTCAACAAATGTGAAGATGGAACTATTTATTGTAAGAATTGTAGTCTTGATACAATTCTGGTTAAAAAAGCTGGAACCGAGCATGAGTACATTGGCCGCTATAAAGCAGATGACCCATGCGGCGATGATACATTATTGCAATATAGAAAATATCATAAAGATACGGTCACAGGAGAAATTGCATTTTTCAAAACCACCTTGGAATGGAAGGAAAAGCCCATTTTCTACAAAGTCAATCCATTCATTGACTTTACCACAACAAGTGATGATAACGAGTTCTTAACGAGAATACAGCTTCCGTTTTAACCCCAGAGGCGTGGTGCTGACTATAAAGGTCAGCACCACGCCTAATTTATGGCTTTAGCCAGTTTCGTGCATCTCCATTTCTCAAAAGAGAAATGGAGATGCACGAAACAAAAAACCACCTGCTATGCGGGTGGTGCAATAAGTGCTTTACTCCAAAGTATAGACGAAAAGCAATTTATAATCAATACAAAGAAAGTATATGGGATATATTGAAACAACTGTGCGCTTATAAGAGAGTAGAGATTTTAGAAGGGCATCTAATGCCGGATCATATTCATATGTTGGTAAGTATTCCACCTAAAATGAGCATTGCAAGTTTTATGCAAGTTTTATGGGATACTTAAAAGGCAAAAGTGCATTGATGATTTTCGATAAACACGCAAACTTGAAGTACAAGTATGGGAATCAACACTTCTTGGCTGAGGAATATTACGTTAGTACGGTAGGACGAAATGAGGCAACTATAAGGAAGTATATCCAGGATTAGGAAAAGAGTGACATTATGCAGGATAAACTAAGCGTGAAAGAATATGAAGACCCATTTAAGGGGTAGCCGGTATTACGAACGCCCTTTGAAGGGCGGCGATGAATCAAGGGCGTAGTGGCTTGAACAAAGTGAAAGCCAGCGTCTTTAGGCGCTGGCCGGTAACAGAGGCTTATAGCCTCAAAGCAAACCACCCGTTAGACGGGTGGTGGTGATTTATTTTTCCAAATCAATTGTTTTCAATAATTCCTGAATTTGCTCCACGGTCAGCCACTCGGTATTGTTGCCGGAACTGTAGGAGAAGCCTTCGGGGACTCTCTTTCCGGTAGGAATGGCACGTCTGGATTCACTCCATACCATCTGGGGATATACGATGAAATGTTTGTCGTATTCATAGGTATTCAGGGAATCTTCCACAGTTACCATAATTTCATGAAGTTTTTCACCTTCACGGATGCCTACTTCCGGCATCTCACATCCGGGCAGCATTGCCTGTGCCAGATCTGTGATCTTGAAGGAAGGAATTTTGGAGATAAAGGTCTCACCACCCTTGGATTCTTCCAATGCCTTAATGACCAATTCTACGCCCTGCTGCAGGCTGATCCAGAAACGTGTCATGCGGTAATCGGTAATAGGAAGTTCAGTGCCCCCCTTTTTGATGATGTTGTGAAAGAACGGAATAACGGAACCGCGGCTTCCTGCTACGTTACCGTAACGAACGATAGAGAAGCAGATATCTTTGCTTCCAGCATAGGCATTGGCAGCAATAAACAGCTTATCGGATACCAGCTTGGTACCGCCGTACAGATTAACAGGATTAACAGCCTTGTCTGTGGATAGAGCAACTACTTTTTTAACACCGGTATCCAAAGCTGCATCAATAACGTTCTGTGCACCATGGATATTGGTCTTGATGGCTTCCGCCGGGTTGTATTCGCAGGCAGGTACCTGCTTCAGAGCTGCAGCATGGATGACATAATCTACGCCTTCAAATGCTCTGGTCAGGCGCTCTTTGTCTCTGACATCACCGATGAAGAAACGAAGCTTGCCGGCATACTGCTTGAATTCATTCTGCATGATGAACTGCTTGAATTCATCACGGGAATAGATAATGATCTTCTTGGGATTGTAATTGTCCAGCACATATTTGGTAAAAGCCTTGCCAAAACTGCCGGTACCACCTGTAATCAAAATGGATTTATCATCTAATAACATAACGTCCTCACTTTCAAAACTAAAAATTCTTATACATCATAACATATTATGTGGGAAAACGCAATTATTACAAGCAAACGCCCATAGCAATTGTTTGATGGATGTGATATTATAGTGAAGAATTAAAATAGTCCGAGATATAGAAGCATCAATTGTCAGATTGATAAATACAGGACTTGTGCGACCGCGCCGGAGAGTCAGATGCGAATCTTGTGCCAATCCTGTGCATGATAAGCGCAAATTTATAATTAAATTAGGATAAAATCGGTGGGGAAATGAGAAAAATACAGGATATCATTTTAAAGTTAATTGCGGTAATGGGAATTTGTTTTTTTATAGCGTTAACGATTGGAGCAATAGGTACCGGCAGAAAGTTAGCTCCTTTCTCGGAAACGGTTTCGACAGTTAGTGACAACTGGATAAAAGCAGTTGGAATTGTGTTGGGATGCATAGTCATTATAGGAATCATCTGGAAATATAGTTCCCGGGTATACATTCGACATATACGAATTGCTGCAGCGGTAATTGCGTTTTTTTCTGCAGCCGTGATAATGACTATGGCATTAAATGCAGAGTATGTCCCTGTGGCAGATCAGGAATATGTATATGTTGTCTTGAAGAATCTTTTTACAGGAAATTACACAGAATTACAGGAGTATTGGTATTACAATGTATATCCGTATCAGCTTGGAGTAGGTGCTGTTTATTTGTTACCAGCACGAATTTGCGGCAATTGCAATATTCTAACTTTGCAGTGTTTTCAAGCGATTTGTGGTGGAATAACAATTTTTGCGGGGAATGAAATTGCATGGAAGTTGTTTCATAAAGAAAAGCTGTGCATTTACTATTTATTGCTTGTCCTATGCTATGTTCCAATGCATTTATATGGACTTTTTATTTATGGTGAAATGATAGGATTGTGCTTTTTGGAACTTGCAATTTTGTGCTTGTTGGTACTGCAGGAGCATGAACAATGGATACTGTGGAAAAAGATTTTAGTATATATTGCAATGATCAGCAGTATGATTGTGTCCTATACAGCGAGAGAAGCATTGATTATTGTATGGATTGCTGTCCTGGGTATTCAATTTTTACGTGCTCTAAAGGGGAATCGTAAAAGTTTTATGATTAGTTTTTTCTGTGTGCTTTTGATGATACTTGGACAAAAAACAGTTATTCAGTGCGTAGAACATCAGGCAGAAATCCAATTATCGGAAGGAGTTCCGGTAATATCTGTGGTTGCAATGGGATTTCAGGATGAGGATCCAAATCATACAGGGAGTGGAACATATAATGCATATCAAATACATCTCTTTTGGGAAAATAATTTTGATGTAGCTAAGTGTAAGGAACTTTCTATTTTAAATATAAAGCAGTCCATTGTCAGATGGATGCGAGATCCTATAGGAGCATTAGAATTTTTTTGCGATAAAACAGCAGTTCAATGGTTGGAACCTACCTATGGATCTTTTTTAGTTACATCGAATATGACGACTTCGTCGAAATGGATGAAGGCTTTTTACTCAGATAGAGGATATCAGATATTCTATGAAATTATGAATCAGCTGCAAAATGTTATTTATATTGGAGTATTATTTTATTATATTTATCTGGCAAAGCATAAAAGACAGGAATGGGAATATTTTTTAGGATTGGTTCTGATAGGAGAGGTTTTATTCAGTCTGTTATGGGAAGCTAAGAGCAGATACGTGTTTCCTTATATAGTGATTGCGCTGCCGGCTGCGGCCATGGGGTATTGGTATGTATGTAATTGCATAGGTAAATATCTCAAACCTCGCACTTGAATAAGTGCCTATGCACCGTAAAAATTCAATAATAACTGGCATAAATATAGCATGAAACTAGAAATTACCCGGGAGCAATATGTTAGGATCATAGAAAAGATAATACAGGATTTCCTGAAGGAACTCAAAAAAAGTCTAATAAATTTGAGTTCTTTAAAGGAACTCAAATAGGAACTCAAAAAGGAACTCAAATTTTTGAGTTCTTTTTTAAGTTGTTATTTTCCTAAAACATTTGGATACCTTGAAATCAGTTATCTGAAATGTTATATTGAATCATAACAAACGCTTAAAAAATAAAGAGAAAAGTTATTATTATCCGGTAGGATGGGAGACATGCAGACCATGACAGAACAGAAAAAAAGGTATACGATCCTGGGCATATTTGTGGCAATGTTCCTTTTTGGAGCTTTTTTCCTGCGGGAGACCGGTGTTTATTTTGATGAGCATTCGGAAGAAGAGATTCTGTATATGAATATCTTGCAATATGGTGAGACGTTACAGATTTCGAAGATCACAAATTGGTTTCAATGGAAGGATGGGTATCGCCCGATCTGCGAATCTATAGAAAAAGATCATGGCAGCGCACCGTATTATCTGTGCGCACCGTTATTAATGAAGCTGGAGCAGCATCCGGAAGCGGCCAGGCTGCAGAGTGATGTATGGCATGCGTATACGTATGCACTGTTTTTCCTGGGTGTGATTTATATGTACCGGTTGTTGTGGGAGCTGTTCCGGGACAGAAGGACAGCACTGTTGGGAACACTTATGCTGTTTCTGACACCCAGGATATTTGCGGATGGATTATACAACAATAAAGATTCCGTATTGATGTCCCTGATCATTGTGATGTTATTTTACGGAATCCGCTTTTTGGAGCGTAAGGATTTCAAAAATGCATGTCTGCTGGGAATCTGCGCCGGATTCTGTGGGAATCTGAAGATCAGCGGGATCTATGTTTTTGCAATGATTGGCGGCTTTTATCTGCTGATCCTGACGAAAGAGAAAAAGTGGAGCGGGAAAACTTTTTTCGTGGGATTTGCGGCAACAGTTGTCGGCTTTCTGAGTTATTTGGCATTGACTCCGGCTATCTGGGGGCAGGGATTTCATTTGTGGGAATTTCTGCTGTGGAACCTTTCAAACAGTACGAACTTTTCCAGAATGGACGGTAAGGTATTGTTTGACGGAACATGGTATGTGCATTCCACGAATCCTCTGCCATGGTATTATCTGCCGAAACTGATCGCCCTGACGATTCCGGTCTATCTTAGTGTTCTGCTGTGGAGCAGTATCGGCATCTGGATTTCTAAAGGCAGAAAGCATCAATGGGATTTCGAGGATCGTAGCTATCCGCTGTTCGCACTGACCTCCGGGATTCCGGTGCTGGCCGCAATGCTGTGCGATCCGAATCTGTACAACGGGTGGCGGCATATGTATTTTATCTATGGACCGATGATCGTGATGATGGCTTATGCAGTGAGATACCTGTTGCAGCAGCCGGAAATCCGTGCGAGAAGGATTGCAACTGCTATGCTGGTGGTGCTCATAGGATGTAACGGAGTTGGAATTGCACTGACGGGGCAGAGTTCCAGCGCTTATACGAATATTTTGGCAGGTGGTGATGCCTGTGGACGGTACGAGATGGATTATTATGGTGTGACGGCGAAGAAGATTCTCAAAAGCCTTGTGGACCGGTATGGTGAGATCTGGATCAAATCGGACGGCTGTGGAGCCACGATCGTGAATTATTATGTGTTGCCGGCAGAATACCGGGAGAAGATTCGACTGGTATCTTCACAGGAGGAGATACAGGCTGCCGTGGCCCGGGGGAAACTGGTACTCGGATGTGTGAATCCGAGTTATGATATGCTGCCGGAGGGAGAGGATGTCGTGTGGCTGGAAGATTGGAAGGCCTGGGGCAATACCTATATGAAGATTCGCAAATATTAAATAATGTGGTATGATGAGATAGTAAAAAGCAGAGAGGACAAGCTATGAATATTATACTTTTGTCAGGTGGCTCCGGGCAGCGTCTGTGGCCTTTGTCCAATGAGATAAGATCCAAACAGTTTATTAAGATATTTCATACAGCAGACGGCGGTCTGGAATCCATGGTACAGCGGGTATGCCGTCAGATACGGGAAGTAGACCCGGAGGCACAGGTGACGATCGCCACTTCCAAGTCCCAGGTGTCGTCTATTTACAGTCAGCTGGGGCAGGATGTAGGGGTTAGCGTGGAACCCTGCAGACGGGACACTTTCCCGGCGATCGTACTGTCCGTGGCATACCTGAAGGATGTGCTGGGAGTAGCGGAAGACGAACCGATCGTGATCTGTCCGGTGGATCCTTATGTGGAGACGGCTTATTTTCAGGCGCTGCAGGCATTGTGCGATCGCGCGGGAGAGTCTGAGGCGAATCTTGTGCTCATGGGGATCGAACCCACGTATCCCAGCGAAAAATACGGTTATATCATACCGGAGACGGCGGACGATCTGAGCCGTGTAACGATGTTCCGGGAGAAACCGACGAAAGAAGCCGCAGAGGAATATATTGCAAAAGGTGCTCTGTGGAACGGCGGTGTGTTTGCTTTCCGGTTAGGCTATGTGCTGAAACGCGCCCATGAACTCATAGATTTTACGGATTATGAAGACTTATTTCAGAAGTATGATACGTTGCAGAAGATCAGCTTTGACTATGCCGTGGTGGAAAAAGAGCCTGCCATAGAAGTGATGCGTTTCGCAGGGACCTGGAAGGACCTGGGTACCTGGAATACGCTGACGGAGGCCATGGACAGTCAGTGTGTTGGACAGGGGGTTCTGAACGATACCTGTGAAAATGTGCATGTGGTGAATGAACTGAATGTACCGATTCTGTGCATGGGATTGAAAAATATGGTCGTGGCGGCCAGTCCGGAGGGAATCCTGGTATCGGATAAGGAGCAGTCGAGCTATATCAAACCTTACGTGAATCAATTTGTTCAGCGGGTAATGTTCGCCGAAAAATCCTGGGGGAGTTTCCGCGTTCTGGATGTGAAGGATCACAGCATGACGATCAAGGTGACATTGAATCCGGGACATGGGATGAATTATCATAGTCATGATTTCCGCGATGAAGTATGGACGGTCATTGCCGGAGAAGGCCGGGCAATTTTGGACGGTGTGGAGCGGCCGGTGAAGCCGGGCGATGTCCTGACTATGCAAGCAGGCTGTAAGCATACGATCCTTGCGGATACGGAACTGCAGGTGATCGAAGTGCAGATCGGTGCAGAGATCAGCGTGGATGATAAGCACAAGTATGAATACCGGAAGGATTAAATATTACGATGACTATGACTGCGAAGAAGAAAAAAATACTGTTCTGGTCCGTGTTGATGCTGGCGATCATTCTGCGGTGTATCCGGTTTGGCTCAGTGCCGGATGGGATCAACCAGGATGAAGCTATGGGAGCCATGGATGCATGGGCATTATCAAAATACGGTACTGACCGCTATGGCACGTTTCTGCCGGTTCATTTTGAAGCCTGGAAATACAGTCAGATGAGTGTTCTGCTATCCTATTGTATGGTGCCGTTTATCAAGGTGTTTGGTTTTAGCACCGTGACAGTGAGGCTGCCGATGCTGCTGGTATCCTGTGGGGCGGTTGCACTGGTATATTTAGTGTCGGAAAAGCTGTTTGATGAGAGGATTGCTTTTATAGCGATGCTTTTGACGGCGGTGAATCCCTGGCAGTTCATGCAGAGCCGCTGGTCGTTGGACTGCAACCTGTTCCCACATGTATTCTTATTGGCATTTTATTTGTTACTGTTGGGACTGGAGAAAAGACGGTATTTGTATTTGGCCATGATCTTTTTCGGCCTGACATTTTATTGCTATGGTGTGGCGGCATACTCTGTCACGGCATTTTTGCTTGTATTTTTTATATGGTGCCTGTGGAAAAAGCAGCTGAAATTCCGGGAGGGACTGCTGTGTGCGGTAATATTCACACTGGTGGCTTTGCCGGAGGTGATCGTGCTGGCGATCAATGCGTTGCATTATGGCAAAAGCATTGAAATGCCTTTTTTCACGATGCAATTTTTCCCGGATAGTATCAGAAGTGCAGACATACTGTTTTTGAATTTTTCCTTTGCACAGCTGGGCAGGAATGCCTGGGCATTATTCAGCAGCGTGTTCCTGCAGCTGCCGGACATTTTCTTTAATTCGATTCCGGCGTTCGGACCCTTATATCATGTGTCGATACCGTTTGTATTGATCGGGATCATTGTATTTACGATTCGCCTTTTTAAGGAGAAACAGATCGAAAAACAGACGCAGATGCTGGCTCTGTGGGGATTCCTCATTACCGGGATCTGGGTGGGCCTGATCACCTTTGAAGTGAACATTAACCGTGTGAACATTATCTTCTACCCGGTGATCCTGCTGTGTGCTTACGGCATTTCACTGGTGGTGGATAAATTCGGAAAGCTTTTCCCGGTCATTGTAGCTGCGTATGCAGTCAGCAGTGTGCTGTTTTTCACAACGTATTTTACAGAGTATGCGGAAGAGAGCAGATACTATTACAACAGGGATTTCTTAGATGCCGTAGCCGAAGCTGACAGCATGGAAGAATACGACAGCCTGTATATTACGGGTAATCTTGGCTGGCAGTTTAACCAGTTAGCTACGGAGATCCTGACCCAGTATGCCTGCAGAATAGATGCCCGGTACTATCAGAGCGAGGACTACGCACAGCGTTATCACTACATTTATCCTGAGAGATCCGGAGCGGAACTGGCGGAGTTCGTTGGGGATGGCCTGATGGTACTCCACGAGGACGAACTGCAGTATCTGCAATTCCCCTATGAAGTGATCGACACGGTGGGAGAGTATTTCCTGCTCACGGTAGACAAGGATTGAGAGGACGGAGTATGTAATTAACGAGAATGATCCAGTGTTGCGATCAGGGCGGTTCCGAAGAGGAATCGTCCTTCTTCGTTAAGGTGTACGGCATCTGCCAGATAGTCGGCAGCGTTATCCGCTGTGACGCCTAACCGGTGGTAGGTATCGTAGAAGGGAACGCCCATTTGGTCTGCCACATCAGCGGCGCCCTGTACATAAGCTGTCAGCGTACTGCCTGCCTCGCCGTGAAGCTCTGTACCGTTTTCAAAAAAGGTAATATAATTCGGAGCTGCTAACAGGATAAGCGCATCGGGATAGGCTTCCTGTAAGCTGCGGATTCCTGTTCGGAGTGCGCCGCAGTAGGTCACCGTGTCGTAAGGATCTTCCGGATCATCCACGGCATAGCCGGAAAAGTAATCATTCAGACCATAATTGATCACAAAGCATAATCTGCGCCCCCGGTGATCGTCATTCAGATAAGCTTCCAGGGAGGTACGATAGACAGTGTCTTCCCTCAGAACAGTGGGATCCTGTTTCAGAAAGGTATCGACAGCGATGACAAAGCTCATGGCAGCTGCAGGATCGTCGGTAGCAGGATCCTTGGAGGCAGTAGCTCCGCCCTGGGCACAGTTGTACACATGTGCGCCCGAAAAACCATTGACGACACCGGGGATGGAAAAACTTCCGGTGTAGTTGCCAATGACGCTGTCACCGAAAAAGACAACAGACAGATCGGACAGATCGGGATATACCGTAGGAGCTTCTTTTTCTTCCGCTACCATATCATTTAGCATGGATTCCAGGGTATCCGCATTTCCCGGTGTAATGACCATGGCTCCGTCACAGAAAGTGAACATGATCAGTTTCTGTGCTACCGCATCATTATAATGCAAGTCATCCAGATAGTTTCCCGGATTGTTGATCAGCCAATGGGTTGCTCCGGGAAAGTACATGGTAACATTGGAATACCCGTTGAGAGTGGAGACGAGGGACTTACAGGTCGTCATCCACAGCGTTCTGGCCTCATCGGTCTGAGCAAGCCAGTATTGCATGGAAGGTGCGGGATACAGAATCTCGAAGCTGACCTCGGGATGTGCTTCCACATAGGGCAGCAGGTATTGGTTCAAATCCCTGTTCCAGTGGCGCAGCTGCTTATTGCTGTGCTTCCAGAGGGCCAGCGGATCCAGACCCAGATAGATATTGGTGATCCCGCTACTGGCCGAAAATGCTGTGTCTAAATAGTCTGCAACATCATGCAGACTCTGGGCTGTATCTTCGCATTTGATGATCGTAAGGCCACGGAATGTGGAGAAATCTTCTTCGTGAAATACTTCAGGACTGTACATGGACAGAAAAATACCCTCATAAGATTCTGATCGCATCCGTTGCAGATCAGAGTAATAGCTGTCTGAATGATGGGAAGAAACAGAACGGATAATGATAAATATGATCAGGCAGATGATGAGCAGTAAGGTAACGGCGATCATCCGGAATGCCGACTTTTTATTATGCATGGCAGACTCCTTTGGGGCAATAGGTATGAAAGACAACGCTCATTATACCATTTTCCCCGGGAACAGACAACAGATAGTGCAAAGTTTTCCGGTGTTATGCCGCAACTCGGAATGTTGTCTTTCCGTAGGAGTTATGATAGAATGTAACTATTCAGTGCCAAGGCGATTCTGCCAATGAGGTCCTGAATGGTTACAGCAATACAAACTGTTTGGAAATGAGGAAAATAATAATGGAAAATAAAGAAGAACTGGCTATTTTTGGAGGAAAACCTGTACGAGAGAATAAAATTTTCTACGGACGGCAATATATTGACCAGGCAGATGTGGACGCGGTGGCAGCAGTCATGACCAGCGACTACATTACCTGCGGACCTAAGGTGAAGGAGTTGGAGCAGCATCTGTGTGAACTGACCCATGCAAAATACGCAGTGGTGGTATGTAACGGTACTGCTGCACTGCATCTGGCGGCGCTGGCAGCAGGCTTCGGTGAGGGAGATGAGGTTATCGTAAGCTCGATCACTTTTGCTGCATCCTCCAACTGTGTATTATATGCGGGTGCGAAGCCTGTTTTCGCAGATATTGATCCGGAGACCTACAATATCGATCCGGCGTCCATCCGCAAGCTGATCACACCCAGGACGAAAGCAATCGTTGCGGTAGATTTCACCGGTCAGGCAGTGGAGCTGGATGAGATCCGGGAGATCTGTAAGGAGCACGATCTGATCCTGATCGAGGATGCCGCACATGCCATCGGCACGAAATATAAGGGCCAGCCTGTGGGAAGCCTGGCAGATATGACCTGCTTCAGCTTCCATCCGGTCAAGACGGTGACCGGCGGAGAAGGCGGCGCCATAACGACTAATGATGAGAAGCTGTATCGTCATCTGATGCGGCTGCGTACCCACGGCATTACGAGGGACCCGGAAGAAATGGTACATCCCACCGATGCGCTGTGGTACAACGAGCAGGTAGAGCTGGGCTTCAATTATCGTATGACGGATTTCCAGGCGGCACTGCTATTGAGCCAGCTGAAGAAGCTCCCTGCATTTGAACAGCGTAGAAAAGAAATCCATAAGCGTTATAATGAAGCGTTCGGCAAAATGCCGGAACTGATCCTGCAGAAGGAGATCCCTGAGTCTGACACGACCTGGCATCTGTATGTGCTGCATCTGAATCTGGAGAACCTGAACTGCGACAGAAGGCAGTTTTTCGATGCTCTGTATGCGGAGAATACCTGCCCTCAGGTGCATTACCTGCCGGTCTACTGGCATTCCTATTATGAGAAGCTGGGATATCAGAAGGGACTGTGCCCCAATGCGGAGAAGTATTACAACGAGGTGATGAGTATTCCTCTGTATTACGGATTGACGGATGATGATGTGGAAGATGTGATCCATGCAGTGAAAAAGGTGGTAGCTTATTACACGAAGCTGAAATAAGATCCGGCAATGGGCGGAGCCGTGCCGGATCATGGGAAATGCCCGAGCTGTGCCGGATCATGGGGAATGCCCGTAGCTGTGCCGGATCATGGGAAATAGCGGAATGAATCAGAAAGTGGCAGGGAACGGTATTTTGAAAGAAAATAAGAAAAATTGGATAGAAATTTCGGTGTTTGCTGCACTGGTAGCCACCGCATCGGCCGTTACGTTCTGGCTGTTTTACCGGCAGTGTGTGGAAAGCATGCTGGGAACGGGACTGTATCATTCTGATATGAAGGCATATATTCTGGAGATGCAGGGACTGGACAGCGGTTACAGCTTCCCTTACCCGGTTTTGTTCAAGCTGGCGGCGACGATCCATCTGGTGACCGCCTCCTTTACCGGCGGAGCGGAGTTAGCCATGGCACTGGCCACGATGCTGTTAAACAGCGGAGCAATGATCGCTCTGAAGGTGATGCTGGACAAGCATGTGGGAGCAAAGCTGCAGGAGGCTATGCCCGGAAAACCTTGGCTTCCGGGGATTCTCACAGGAACGGCAGCGGTATCCCTGTTTTTTGTGTCGATGGTATATCCGCCGACAGGGATTTATCTCCCCGGTATCAAATACAAATATCTCGGGGTATTTACGCCGAATCCATTTCACAATGCCACCTATATGGCGGCACGGCCGTTCGCAATTCTTGCATTTTTTAAGTATGGTGAATTGTTGCCGGTGTATGAGCAGCCAAATGCGGTCAGAGAGCATAAGAGAGATTATATTCTGTTTGCAATATATCTGCTGTTGGCGACCATGACGAAACCCAGTTTTACCATAGTGCTGGTCGGAGCTGCGGGGATTTTGATGCTGTGGAGAATGTTCCGCAGCAGATTCCGGAATTTTGTCCCCACGGTGTGGCTGGGAGTATGTTTTATTCCGACTTTTATGGATCTGCTCTACCAGTTCCGGGGAGTGTTCGTACCGCAGGAGGGACAGGAAGGCGGCATCGGATTTACTTTTGGCCATGTATGGGCGCAGTATTGCGGCAATCTGCCCCTGGCTATCGGACTGGCCATCGGATTCCCGATCCTGGTACTTCTGCTGAACTACAAGGAACTGCACAAGGACAGCATCTACCGTTTCTCCTGGCAGGTGTATGTGATGAGCTTCCTTATGGCATTCTTCCTGTATGAAAAAGGATTCCGGGAGATGGATTTCAATTTCTCCTGGGGCTACATGTACGGAATCTTCTTCGCATTTGTGGGAGCACTGCTGGTACTGCTCCGCGCGACAGCGAATGCCGACACCCGGAAGAGAAGGATTGTTGTGGCAGTACAGTGGCTGGCTTACCTGTGGCACCTCGTATGCGGAGTATATTATTTTTGGGGATTTTTACAGGGAGCGATGTATTATTGATGTAAATTGAGAGCTTATGTGAGCAATGAGCCGCATATGATAAAAAGACAGTGTAGGGAGTTGGGCTTCACCGAAGTCGCCGCTCAAAGCACTGTCTTTTTGTTTGCCTGTCTTCCATTTCACCATTGAAGGCATAATTGGACAAAATAGTGGACAATTTTAATTTTTAAGGATTATATTCCACCCTTCAGCACCAAAACAATGTTTTTCAAAAATGGCCCTTTTTATAGATGTATTTTTTTCTATTTTAGCTGATTTTGGTATAAATAGTAGCATTTTTGAAAAATTGCTAACTTGAAAGTTTACGAAAGTATAGCCGCGCATAGGCATAGTGAGGACAGCAATGGGCGCTTGTGCACAAATTCCAGTCTTATTCGTTATGCGGGGCGTAATCATCAAATTTAGTCAAATAAGCCCCGGTAGTTTTCGGCATGCGGGGCGTAATTATCAAATTTTGTGTGTAACGCCCCATACCTTGGTTTAAGGGCACAGAGAAGCTTGATCCTGTCTCCTGTGCCCACGCTGAGGCAGAAGAAGGGCACAGAGAAGCTTGATCCTGTCTCCTGTGCCCACGCTGAGGCAGAAGAAGGGCACAGAGAAGCTTGCTCCTGTCATCTGTGCCCACGCTGAGGCAGAAGAAGGGCACAGAGAAGCTTGCTCCTGTCATCTGTGCCCACGCTGAGGCGGAAGAAGGGTACAGAAGGAGTTCGCCTAGCCGGCGGCAACCCTACGTTAACAATGCAAGTATAATACTGCATGGAAAATGTTAATGAAATCTCGACCGTACCCCATCCCGTATCCGGCAGATCCCGGTATAGACTCCGGCCCCGCAGTAGGGCATCAGCAACAGGCTGTAAGAGAAGATATACCGCGAATTGGCTTCCCAGAAGGTGTGGAACAGAAAACCTCCCAGTACGGCAATGAGGCCGACGTAGACGTAGAGCCGATCCGCACCAAGTCGATCCGCGCCATGCCAATCCGCGCCATGCCGGTCCGCGCCATGCCGATCCGCGCCATGCCGATCCGCACCAAGTCGATCCGCGCCATGCTGATCCGCGCCATGCCGGTCCGCACCGAGCTGATCCGCACCATGCTGCCCCGCCGTTTGGTCAGCCATGTGCCCGACAACTTTGGACTTCCGACGTTTCTTAAGACTGTCGATACAGAACACCAACACGCCCAGATACAGAACATTCTGCCATGCATTGCACCATTCGATATATCCCCCACTGAGAGAACCTTCATAGACTTCTTTAAAAAATGCACTCCGTCCTCCGTAGGTAGCCAGGGTAGCCTGTCGGCTGGCATAGGTGCCGTCCGCCCACTGAGATAAATGTTTGTGAAGATAGAAGTCCGCTGTGTAGCCGGGATGTTCCCGGAAATAGGTCAGGCGCTCGTCGATCGCCAGACGGCTGATCTCGTTGGCGATAGCAGTATCCATGCCGGCGGTATCGTAAGTATCGATATTGAAGCCGTTATACCAGCCGCAGCCGCGGGAAGCTTCCTGCATTCCCATGGCGAGATAGGACATGGCGGTGACTCCGGAGCTTAACGTATTACCCGCCTTTTTCTCATAACATTTCTGTATCAGCGGCAGAATCCCCACAGAAGTAACAGCAAGACATACCGCCATGATGAGCAGTCCCAGACGCATCTTACCGTTCCGCCCCGGACGCAATGCCTCGAACAACAGCACCAGCAACACTGCGATCACAGGGATCAGGGAATTCTTGCGCAGCATCACAGACAGTGTGAGGAACAGGATACTGCCGAAGCCTGTGAAAAGTATCTGACGGAGCATGCGGGGGACGTAATCGTAGGCGGTGACTGAGGGCGCATCATTTCGGGAGACGTTGTCCCGGTAGGAGCTGTCCGGAGAGGAGCCGCCCGGGGAGACGTTGTTCCGATAGGAGCCGCCCGGAGAGGAGCCGCCCGGGGAGACGTTGTCCCGATAGGAACTGTCCGGAGAGGAGCTGCCCAGCAACCGCAACAGCAGATACCATCCCACCGACAATGCGGCGAAGGAAGGAATCTCGCCGTAGACGAAGGAGCTGTACATGATCATGGGCAGGTTACAGCATACCAAGACGAGATAACAGCAGGAGATATTCTTGTAATTCTCCGGCCACAGATATTGCAGCGACAGATATTGGAACCAGATCGCCCCACACAACAGACAGACATAGACCAGCTTGATAAAGTGCCAGGCCGGTACGGACAGGCCGGTGAGATTCCAGATCCGGAGCAACAGCTCCAAAAAAGCCATCAGCCCGATCTGCTGTGGATAATAAGACAGATAAGAAACGGTGGGGTGGATAATATCAGTATTTCCCAGGATCCACTCCGCAGCCGCATTGTATACAGACAGAGCATCCGCTGCGGGAACCGTGCGTCCGAAGAGGATCAGCAGGATACCAAGCCCAAATACAAAGGTCAAAGTAAAAACGAGCAGTCCGCGACGGAATTTCTCTCCTATTTTTTCATACAGATACAGACATCCGCAAAACAGTAATCCGAAGCCTGCCAGCTCCAACAGATTCCACAGGGGATTGTCCGGACGCAGCAGAACCTGCTGGGTCTCCATATTGTCGGCATAACAGGTCGTGAGAAAGCTGCCGGCGAACAGCAGCATGGAAAGCAACAGTGTCAGAAGCATGACAATGTTAAGCCCCAGGCGGTAAATGATATTACAACAAGATCTGTTCTGAGATCCACTCATGGGAACCATTCCTCCGTAACCACAACAAATTTCAATTATGCAAGCATATTGGCTCACTTGCGCTCATTGCATTATAAGCTCACGAATTCGTGCTATCGCACTTTACATCCTGCTTCGCAGGATATTCGTTCGCTAATGAGCCCAGAAAAACAAATGTCTGCTTCGCAGCCACTTGTTCTTCCTTGAGGCTCATTATATCATAGCTTTTGCCCGCCCCCAAGAAAAATACGCGGGAAAAAGCAAAAATAGTGGCTGTAATGGAACAAGCGTGGTACAATAAACTTTGTATAAGCACTTTTAACACGCAGAGATAAGAGGAATGGAAAATGGATAAAATTGCAGTACTGATCCCCTGCTACAATGAAGAGAAGACGATCGCCAAGGTGGTATCCGATGTGAAAAAGTTCCTGCCGGAGGCGGTGACTTATGTATATGACAATAATTCCACCGACCGTACCGTGGAACTGGCAACGGAAGCGGGAGCGATCATACGTCATGAATATGCCCAGGGAAAGGGAAACGTGATCCGCAGAATGTTTCGTGAGATCGATGCGGAATGCTATCTTATGATCGACGGAGACGACACGTATCCTTTGGATTGTGCCCGGGAGATGGTGGCAAAGGTTTTGGAGCATCAGGCGGATATGGTGGTGGGAGACCGCCTGTCGTCTACTTATTTTACGGAAAATAAGCGGCCGTTTCATAATTTCGGCAACAGTCTGATGCGTGCGGGGATCAACGGCCTGTTTCATTCCGATATCAAGGACATCATGACCGGTTATCGCGCGTTCAGTTATGAATTCGTGAAGACATTCCCGGTATTCTCCAAAGGATTTGAGATCGAGACGGAGATGACGATCCATGCGGTGAACTATAACATGCAGGTAGAGAATGTGGTGGTGGAATATCGTGACCGTCCCCAGGGCAGCGAGTCCAAGCTGAATACTTACAGTGACGGTTTCCGCGTGATCCGCAAGATGCTGCAGCTGTATAAAAACTATAAACCCATGCATTTCTTCGGCATGCTGGCATTTTTGCTGGCAGTGGTGTCGGTGATATTGTTTGTTCCGGTATTTTTGGAGTATCTGAATACGGGACTGGTGCCGAGATTCCCGACGCTGATCGCCTGCGGATTCATTCTGCTGGCGGGGATCCAGTCGTTTTTCTCCGGTATGATGCTGGAAGTTATGGCGGCCAAGGACCGGAAGGATTTCGAGTATCGTCTGAACCGTGTGCATGGGGAACATCAGGAACGTAAAGGATTATAATATGCAGGAGAAGAGAATACTTCCCAGACGCAGAGGCGGTGTGCTGCTTTGCGTTCTGGGATGTCTGTTTGTATTTTTCGTAAAAACAGAAAAAGATCTGGCGGCTGCGGGCAATATCCTGTGGACGGCCGGATATGTGGGAAGCACTCTGCTGTGGACCGTGCTTTTGGGATGCCTACTGGGTGTGATCGGAATGTTTGTGGTCTATCGCGCGGCAGAGAGGCCGTCACCTGAGGGTGCCGGTAAAGACAATACCGGTAAAGGCGATGCCGTGTTCTGCAGATCTGCCGTGTGGATACAGAACCGCTCCGGGACACAGGTGTTTTTCGGAAGCCTGTTATTGTTATGTCTTGCATGGCTTCCGGTATATCTGGCATATTACCCGGGAATCTGTGCTTATGATGCACCGGTACAGACCGGACAGATCGTGGAGCATTATTATTTTGATCATCATCCGATCGTGCACACGTTGCTTTTACAGGGGATGCTGTGGCTGGGAACGCAGCTGTCCGGGAGTATGAATGCCGGAATGGCACTGTACACTGCGCTGCAGATGCTGCTGCTGGCGGGCAGCATGTCCTACGGTGTGCTGGTATTGCACAGACGGCGGGTGGCGGCAGGCTGGCAGATCGTGATGCTGCTGCTTGGAATGTTTTTCCCGTTCCACTGGTATATGAGTGTCAGCATGACAAAAGATACGGTATTCAGTGCTTTTTTACTGCTGCAGCTGATCAGTCTGACGGATCTGTTGCTGGAGAACCGCAGGGAATGGCGTCCCGGAGTCCGGGATCTGCTGTTTTTTATCGGAACAGTGGGAATGATACTGTTTCGCAATAACGGAAAATATGCTATGATTGTACTATTAGCATTTCTTTTTCTGGCAGTATGCTTTGGAAAAAGAGCGAGGAAGCTCTGGGGGAGACTGTTTACGGTAAGTGTGGCAGCTTTCTGTATAGGGCTTTTTGTGCTGTCCACAGTGTTCTCCGCAACGCACGCGGAACAGGGAGACAGGAGAGAGATGCTGAGTATGCCGATCCAGCAGATGGCCCGCTGCATGATCTACCACGGAGGAGTGGGAGTACTCCCTGAGGATGACGGTACCATGTCGGAACAGGATCGGGCACTGGTGAATGATTTTATATTGGATGAGGCTTACAGGGATTATGATCCCGGCATCGCGGATCCGGTAAAGCGACATACCAACACGTATGTGGTGCGTTATCGCTCGGGAGATTTCCTGCGGACCTATTTTCATCTGCTGAAATTTTATCCCGGAGATATGATCAATGCCGCACTGGCAGTGGATGCAGGATTTTTATCTCCCTTTGATGTCACCCATGCGGCGGTGAATGAAGTGCAGGGGAGAGAGGGCCTCGGATATATACAGACACGATGGGAAGAAGATACCCTGAACAACAGAGGGATCTACAAAGACAGCAAATGGCCGGGACTGTATGACCGCCTGGAGACATGGGCGGACGGGAACAGTTATCTGGAGCTTCCGGTACTGAAATATCTGTTCGTGCCGGGCAGTTATCTGTGGCTGTATCTGGCACTGGCGGCGATCCTTGTGATCGTGGACAGAAAGCGATACTGTCTGCCACTGGCGGTGATCGCCGGATATTATGGGACGATGCTGTTAGGCCCAACGGTGCAGATGAGATATGTCTATCCGGTGATGCTGGCACTGCCGTATCTGGTGGCGCTGATGTGCGGAACAGGCCGGAAGACGGAAAATGAGAAAACAGAGACAGAGATAAAACAGGGACAGAGATAGGATAGAGAAATGGACAAGCTGATCATAGGAGCAGGGCTGTATGGATTGTATGCGGCGCTGTATTGTGCAAAAAAAGGGCAGCAGGTAGAGGTGCTGGAGATGGAAGAGGCTCCTTTTACCAGAGCCACATATATCAATCAGGCCCGGGTACACATGGGATATCACTACCCGAGGTCGCTGTCTACGGCCATGAAATCCGCCGGATATTTCAAACGTTTTACAGAGGACTATTCCTTCTGTCTTCATACCGCGTTTCAACAGATTTATGCTACTTCCGCTCATTTTTCCTGGACGGATGCGGCGGAATTTTTGAAGTTCTGCCGGGATGGCGGGATTCCCTGTAAGGCGCTTCCTGTGGAAGAATATTTCCAGCCGGGGCTGTGCGACGGAGCTTTTCTCACCGAGGAGTATACCTACGATGCCCATATCCTGCGGGATCATCTGATGGAGGAGATCGCGAAATATCCGGGAGTGAAGCTGCACTTCGGGCGGCAGATCACAGAGATCGTAAAACAATCGGACTGCTATGAGATCACCGCATTGCATGAGGGCCATAGAGAGGTATACCGGGCACCGTTTGTGCTGAATGCCACTTACGCTTCCGTGAATCAGGTGCTGGAAAAGGTAAAGGGAGTCACGGCAGAACCCTTCGGACTGAAGTATGAATTATGTGAGATCATCCTGTGCAAAACAGGTGACAAGCTCAGGGACATCGGATTTACAGTAATGGATGGACCGTTTTTCTCCATTATGCCTTTCGGCAGGACGGGATATCATTCCCTGACTTCGGTGACTTTTACACCGCATAAGACAAGCTACGATGCTACACCGCAGTTCTCCTGCGTGGGGGCGGACGGCAATATCTGCAGAGGCGGCTGGCTGGGGAATTGCAACGACTGTCCCTGCAGACCGGAGAGTGCATGGGAGTATATGTCTACGCTGGCGAGAAAGTATCTGCGGGAAGAATATAGCTTCAGTTATGAGAAGTCACTGTTCTCCATGAAGCCGATCCTGAAGGCTTCGGAGATCGATGATTCGAGACCTACCGTGATCCGGGCATTATCCGAAAGTCCCACCTTCATCAGCGTCTTATCCGGCAAGATCAACACGGTATATGACCTGGATCCTTTTTTAGATTAGGATAACCATTCCGAGAGATTATAAATAATAGATATAGGGGAAACGTTATGGAGAGAACCGCAATCCTGAATAAAGAGAAAAATTTTGTATCCTGCGTGCTGTATCTGCACAACGATGGTGCGCACATCCGTGATTTCCTGAATACGGTCTGTGGCACCATGGAAGAACATTTCGAAAAATATGAGATCGTCTGTGTGAATGACTGCTGCATGGACAATACCATCGAGGAGATCCATCGATTTCTGGAAGAAAGCAGAGGAAATCATGTGGTGAGCATGATCAATTTAAGCTTTTATCAGGGAGTCGAGATGGCCATGAATGCCGGAAGAGACCTGGCAGTGGGAGATTTCCTGTTCGAATTCGACAGATGCCTGCCGGATTTTGAGCCGTCACTGATCATGGATGTTTATTACAGAGCGCTGGAAGGCTATGATGTGGTGGCAGCCGCTCCGGGGAGAGATGTGGCACTGACCTCGCGGCTGTTCTATGCAGTATATAATCTGGGAAGCCGTAATACCCATAAGCTGCGTCAGGAGAGATTCCGTATCATATCCCGCCGCGCAGTGAACCGTGTGAATCAGATGAATGCGTACATTCCTTACCGCAAGGCGATGTATATGAATTGCGGACTAAGGGCGGATACGCTGGTCTATGAGAATAAAAAGAAGGCAGGCAGTGCCAGGAACCGGGAGGAGCGCAGTACCCGCAGCAGTCTTGCACTGGATACGCTGATCATTTTCACCAATGTCCTGGAGAAGTTCTCTATGCTGGTGAGTGCGATCCTGTTCTCTGTGATGATGATCATGTTTGCCTGGATCGTGTATTCGATCTTCAGCACGGTACGTCCCGTGGAAGGTTGGATGAGTCTCATGACGCTGATATCGTTTGGATTTTTCATGATGTCCGTCATGCTGACGTTGATCTTCAAATATCTGTCCGTGATCTTGAATATGAGCTTTAAGAGACAGCACTACGTAATCGAAGGAGTGGAAAAACTGACAAAATGATGTTTACGATTATTTTTCCGGTATTAAATGAACGTCTGCGCTTAGAGAGCGGTGTGACCCGCACGGTGGAATATCTGCAAAGCATTGCTTTTGAAGACTATGAGATCATTATCGTGGATAACGGTTCCGAGGATGAGACACCGCAGATCGCAGAAAAGCTGTGCAAAAAATATGATAAAGTAAGATATGAGAGGATCAATGTCCGCGGTGTGGGCGCCGCATTCCGCAGAGGTGTGGAAGTAAGCCACGGCGATGTGGTAGGCTATATGGACATCGACCTTTCCACCAATATTAGGCATCTGGGAGAGGCGATTCACCTCTTCGAGACGCAACCCGAGATCCAGTATATCAACGGCAGCCGTTTTGCCAGAGAATCCGATACCAGGGGCAGAAAATGGTACCGCAGGATCACATCCCAGGGACTTTTGATTCTGTTAAAGCTGTTCTTACGGATGAAATCCACGGATGCCATCTGCGGATTCACGTTTGTCCGCAGAGAGACGGCACTCTCGCTGATCGAGGGCTGCAGCCGGGATAACGGGTGGTTCTACATGATCGAATTCCTGCTGCGTGCGGAGAAACGGGGCGTGAAGATCCTGGATTATCCGGTGGAGTGGCAGGAAGACTATAATACTACCGTTAAGGTATTCAAGACGATCTGTAATTATCTGGTACAGATCGCAAGGTTATTCAACGAGTTTTATATTAAGAAGCATATATAAGATGCCGGATAATCCCGGTGAAAGATTGAAAATAAGAGAAGAAATGTACATCGTGCGAGTTTAGAAACGATGTAAATGAAATGACAACAGGTAAGAGAGAAGGACAAAAAATGGCACATATTAAGAGAATCGATCTGACGAGAGATGTAGAAGCACATGCGGATGCCTACAGAGAGGCTATTGAGAAGGTATGCAGGGAGACCGCCTTTTCCGGCGGAAAATATGCAGATGCATTTGACAAGGAATTTGCTGCTTATGTGGGCAGTAAATATGCCAGTGGCGTGAACAACGGTACTTCCGCCTTACATCTGGCCATGCTGGCCCTGGGAGTGGGACCGGGAGATGAAGTCATCGTACCGGCAAATACCTACATTGCCACGGCATGGGGCGTCAGCTATACGGGAGCCACGCCGGTGTTCGCAGATTGCACGCCGGATACCTGGGAGATCGATCCTTCCGTGCTGGAGGCGAAGATCACAGAGAGGACAAAGGGGATCATCGGTGTCCATCTCTACGGTCAGCCTTTCGATTATGCAGGCGTGCGCGAGATCGCAGACCGTCACGGTCTGTTCGTGGTGGAGGATTGCGCACAGGCCCATGGGGCACAGTTTGAGGGGAAAAATGTGGGAACCCTGGGAGACCTGGCATGCTTCAGCTTCTATCCGGGCAAAAATCTCTATGCTTTCGGAGAAGGCGGAAGTGTCACCTGTGAGAAGGAAGAGTACTATAAGCATATTGACCGCCTGAAAAATCAGGGCTGCGATGTGCGTTATTATCATGATGAGATTGGATATAATTATCGACTGGAGGGACTGCAGGGTGCGGTATTGAGCGTAAGCCTGAAATATCTGCCGGAGTGGACGAAGAGACGTCAGGAGATCGGACACCGCTATATCCGGGAGATCACGAATCCTCTGATCACCATGCAGCATCATCCGGAGAACACCACACCGGTGTTCCACCTGTTCGTCATCACGGTGCCGGATCATGAGGACTTTATCCGCTATATGGCAGATCATGATGTAGAGTGCAACATGCACTATCCGGTTCCCTGCCATTTGCAAAAGGCATATGCGGATCTGGGATATCAGCCGGGAGACTGCCCCAATGCGGAATATCTGGCAGCGCACTGTGTGACACTGCCTTTGTTCCCCGAGATGCGGGAGGATGAGATCCGGAGAGTCATCGAACTGTGCAATGCTTACAGACAGTAAGGAGATCACAATGCAGACCGTAACAGCAGAAAATAAAACATCGGAAAATAAAACATCGAAAGCAATTTCTGAGAACTACCGGGATACGCAGGCCGGGATCTATCTGCGCCTCATGACCCATGAGGACACGGACCGGATCGTGGCATGGCGTAACAGCGATGCCGTGCGCAAAAATTTTATCTATCAGGAGCTTTTTACCAGACAGTCCCATGAGCACTGGATCCGGACCCATGTGGAGACCGGAGATGTGGTGCAGATGATCATCTGCGATCTGGAAGGGGATACTCCCCTCGGATCTGTGTATATCCGGGATATTGACAGACATCACAATAAGGCGGAGTATGGAATCTTCATCGGAGAAGAGAGCGCCCGAGGCCGCGGGATCGGCACAGCGGCGGCAAAGCTGATGTTACGGTACTGTTTTGAGCAGGAATTGCTGCACAGAGTCTACCTGCGGGCATTGTCGGAGAACCTGCAGGCGATCCGAAGCTATGAAAAAGCAGGCTTCGTCAGAGAAGGACTGTTAAGAGACGATGTGTGTATTGATGGTGTGTACCGGGATATTGTCTGGATGGCAGCCGTGAATCCGGCAGATTAAGAAGGAGCAAGCAACAAAAAATGGACAGAATAAAAAAAGTAAGTTTTGTGATCCCCTGCTACCGTTCGGAGCATACGCTGCCCCATGTAGTTACGGAGATCCGCGAAAAAATGCAGGAACTGACACAGTATACGTATGATATTTTTCTGGTGAATGATGCATCACCGGACAATACCATGGAAACGATCCAGGATCTGTGTGAAAAATACGATAATATCAAGGGCATCGGCTTCGCCAGAAATTTCGGACAGCATGCGGCGCTGATGGCGGGACTTAGACATTCCGACGGAGATTATGTGGTGTGCCTGGATGATGACGGACAGACCCCCGCCGATGAAGTGGATAAGCTGCTAAATAAGCTGGAGGAAGGCTTTGATGCTGTCTATGCCAGTTATGAACACAAGCAGCACTCCGCATTCCGGAATCTGGGCAGCAAGGTCAATGAGCTGATGACGCGGATGATGTTAAACAAGCCCGCGAATCTGTATATTTCCAGCTATTTTGCGGTGAAGCGGTTCGTGGTGGAGGATATGATCCGCTATGAGAATTCGTATCCTTATGTCATCGGACTGGTGCTCCGTGCCACGAAAAACATTACCAACGTGCCGGTGTGTCACAGAGAGCGGGAAGAGGGCAATTCCGGTTATACGCTCAAGAAGCTGCTGGGATTATGGTTCAACGGATTTACGGCATTTTCCGTGAAACCGCTGCGGATCGCCACATCTCTCGGTGTGGGCTTCGCAGGGCTGGGTTTTCTCTATGGAATCTATACGATCATCAAGAGGCTGGTGAATCCCAATGTTCCCATGGGATTCAGCGCATTGATGGCGGCACTGGTATTTTTCGGCGGCATGATCATGATCATGCTGGGACTGATCGGAGAATATGTGGGACGTATCTACATCAGCATGAATAATTCTCCCCAGTATGTGATCCGTGAGAAGATCCATCTGGAGGAATAGGGAGAGAAATATTTTTATGAAGAAAGAGCAATTTACGGACTGGTGGAAACAGGATAAAAGATATCTGACACTGGTGAAGGCGGTATTGATGGCGCTGCTTCCCGTGGTGTGCTGTCTGGTGCGGACGGCGGCAGAGGGGAGGAGCATCGGCCAGGTGTATCTGCCTTCTTCGGAATGGAACGATGAACTGTTTTATTTTAAACAGGTCGAAAGCATTGTGAAATACGGATTTCCCAGAGGGTATTTCGGATTTAACGAAAGTCATGCGTTGCAGCTGTCTTTCGCAGCCTGGAGTCCCGTGCTGGTATTTCCCTGGATCCTGTGGGGACTGGTGTTCGGCTGGAATCTGCTGTCACCGGTGATCTGTAATATCGTACTGCTGACGATCACTATGTTCGTGTTCGTATGGCTGGTGAAACCCACCTGGAAGCAGCTGGGCATCCTGACGGTGCTTTTCAGCCTGTACACACTGTTCACCAGATACATGCTGTCCGGTATGCCGGAGGTCATCTGCTTTGGCATGCTGATCCTGTTTTACGGACTGGCTTTTTCCTATCTGAATAAGGAGACAAAGGGCAAGCTGACTGCCATGTTTATTGTCTCGGTATTGTTGACCCTGATGCGGCCGTACATGCTTTTGTTTTTGCTGCTGGCCTGCTTTTTCCGGATCCGCAGAAGCCGTAAGAGCGGATGGATCGTTTCCGCTTCCGTGGTGGCCTGTACGGGAGTGGTGTATGTGCTGATCAAGCACTATCTGGGCGCGGAATATTTTACGCCGCTTTTCTATACGGACTGGATCACGACGTTTTTCACCGACGGCATTGGTGCCGGCTTCCGGAATTTCTTCGGAACGCTGCACTGGAAGGGCCTGGAATTCTACAGACATTGTGTGTCCGGTATGAAGAGCGGCCTGGCTTCCGGAGCCTTTTTTGACGGTTATCTGTTGCTGCTAGCCATTCTGCTGGTGCAGAGTTTCCTGGATTTCAGAGCATACCGCAGGGAGAAACAGACCGGGCTGCGTAACCAACTGATCATAGAAGTGCATTTCGCCTTCAGTCTGATCGCGATGCTGTTTGCTCATCTGCTGATGTATAAAATGGTGGAAGGAAGCAAACATTTCCTGACTTTTATTGCGGCGGGAATTTTTATCGTGAGTATGCTTCAGACCAGATACTATAAGAAAGCGGTGCTTTTGGGCGCAGCTTTCCTGTATCTGTACAGTTACAAGGCGGTGGAGCCTTATGATTATCAGGTACCGTATGTCACGGAGAACCGGGAAGAGCAGGTGGAATACTGGAGACAGATCTTCGCAGAGAAGCTGGTCATGAATACCGATCAGGTACCGAATTACGATAATGTGGTAATATGGACCTTCGGGGACGATACGCCGGAGGGGAACCGGAATCTGAAATGGCAGCTTCTGTATGGAGCGCCGGAAGGCTTTGGTATCAGCTGCTGTGAGAAAGAATATCTTCTGGAGCATCTGACGGAGCTTCAGAGCAGATATCTGGCTACGGTAAGCGGCGGAGAGATCGATGAGCAGTGCCGCGAACAAGGGTATGAAGAACTGGGAAGAGATGCGGATATGGTGCTGTATCGCAGGTATTAAAGTCAGAGAATATAAGAAGATAGGAAGCGGAAGGACAGAAGGTTCCATGGAGACATGCAGCAGGAAAACAGATAATTTTATATGGACAAAAGGATGGCTGCTGCTGTGGCATGCGCTTCCGGTGATCGCACTGCTCCTCTGGGGAGTTTTCAGCATCCGGAATAACCTCTGGTATGATGAAGCGTATTCAGCGTCGATGGTATCCCTGCCCTGGAAACGGCTGATCTATATTACGGCGACGGATGATCATTCGCCGTTCTATTATGTGATCCTGAAGCTGTTTTATCATCTGTGCGGCGGGGGGACACATTTCTGGTCACTGAAGCTTTTGTCTGTACTTTTTATGACCGGATATATGCTGCTGGGAAAATATTACGTGGCGAAGCTGTTCAATCGGAAGATTTCGGTATATTTTATGACATTTTCCCTGCTGATGCCTATTTTCAGTGTGCAGGCGGGAAATGTGCGGATGTATGCCATGGCATTGTTTTTCCTGACACTGGCGGGACTTGCGGCTTATGATATTTATCGGGAAGCGACCCGGAGAAAATGGATCGTGTTCTGTGTGGCAAGCATCTGCACGGTGTACTGTCATACGTTTGCATTGATACAGACTTTTTTATTTTATATGCTTTTCCTGGCGACGATTCTGATCTGCCGCAGAAAGGATCTGGTAAAGGGATTTTTCATCTCTGGATTCACAGTGGCGATCGTGTTTTCCCCCTGGCTGGCGGTGACCTGCAGACAGTTCATCCTGCGGATGCGCTATGATGACGGTTCTACCGCAGAACTGGCGACTCTGAATTCCGTGATGGATTATTTCAAGGAATGGTTTTCCGCGGTGGAGACACCCATCGGCATTGTGGTGCTGTTGGGGATGGCACTGTGCCTGGTATTGAGTTATGGCGCCGTGGACTGGGTACGCCAGCATCATAATGCAGCTCCGGCCATCGCGGCAGCGGCGTTTGCCCTCACCGGGATTGTGGGTGGAGTGATCTCTGCTACGGTGAATAACTGCTTCATGGGACGTTATGCATTTCCGGGCATGGGTTTCGTCATGCTGTGGTACGCGGTGGGATTCGCACAGATCCTGGAGAGCAGTGGCACAAATGGGAGAAAATGGTGGACCGGTGGCATCCTCGGTACGGCCTGTCTGTGTTTCCTGCTTCAGTACAGCTCGGAGCTCCGTCTGGAGTACGACGGAGGCCTGGAGATTTATGAGAATTTTGTGGAGACCCAGATGACGGACAACGATGCGGTCATCGGACCTTATACGCATACGATCTTCCTGAATGTATATCATCCGGAGCTGCATTATTATATCATCGGCTATAAATTATACAGTCTTCCTTTTGTGAATACGGACGCACTCACGGATTACAGTCAGCTGGATTCCTACGAGAATCTCTGGTATATCTGTTTTCAGGGGGGAACACCCAATGAACTGGAGGACGAATATGACTACGAGGAAGCGTTGGAATTCCATTATATGTATTATGATTTTGTGATTTATCGCATAGAGCCGAAGACGATAGAACAGCAGTAATAAGATCAGGAACAGGGGCAGACAAAAAGGAATGGAGAAATACAGAGAAACGAAAACAACAGCAGACTGGAATGGGATGCTTCATAAGCTATGTGGGAACCGGCTGTATATGGGAATCCTGCTGCTTACAGCAGTATGTGCGTACGGTTATAAGGTAACAAATGTTACCATCGGTATCGATGACACCCCATCTTTATACTATTTTGAAGAGGGACTGATCGCCATTGTGGGGCGGTGGGTATTGTTTCTGCTGAATAAAGTGATATCCCTGGCGGAATTTGCCCCGTTTGTAACGGATTTTGCTGCGGTACTTCTTCTGATCGCGGCGGCAATCGTGTGGTCGGCATTGTTCTATTCGGTGTTCGGTGAGAAGATCCCGATGACGGGATATGCTTATTTCGCAGCAGTATTTGTATCCTGTCCGTTGATCAGCGAAGTATTCACATATTTTCTCCACAATGGGATAGCCATCGGATATCTGAGCTGTGCAGTCAGTCTGTGCTGTATGAGGGAGTGGCAGAACAGTATGCGGAAGCCGCGCAAGGGATCCGGTCTTTGGGAGAAGCCGGACTGCCCGGCGGTGACGAAGCTTGCGGCAGCTGCGGTATTTTTATGGATTGCCATGGGCTGTTATGAATCCTTTATGATCCTGTGGCTGGCGGGACTTCTGCTGTTGTTGCTGTCAGAGAGAATCCGTCTGGGAACGGAGCGTACAGCCCGGACCGGGGAGCGAGGAGTCTTTGGCACACTGGCAGGAGGGGCTTTGGCGGCTCTGGCTGCAGTGCTCCTGAGAAGCCTGATGATCGTAGTGCTTACAAAGGCATTTCATTTGGAATATTTACAGGGAGAAGCGGTACAGCGTTCCGTGACGGAGATGTTAGGCTGGATGGTGCAGACCGGAGCCTTCGGCGAGCTGATCATGATCCTGAAACGTACTTTTGTATTGTACGGTGTGTTTGCTTATGCTTATCTGCCAATCCGGATTTTTGTGTTATCGGCGGTCGTAATTACAGTGGTTACCCTGGTGCGGGTGATCCGCGGCAGAGACCTGTGGGCCCTGATCCTCCTGCCGACGGCTTATCTGGCGGCATTTTCGCTGTTATTTATCGAAGGAAAAGCAACGCTCTACCGTTCGGCACAATTTCTGCCGGTTTTCTGCGGATACGGAGTGCTGCTTTTTGTCTATGCGGTATGGAAGGTGACAGCATGGTGGGAACGGAAGACACAGAAGTCTCAAAATAGTCGCATTTGCCGTGGCGTGCGCGGGATTGCGATTCTTGTGCTGGCGGTGATCGTCTGGAACCAGTGCATGGATATGACGAAATGGTTCTACATTGATAAACAGAAATACGATGCGGCGGTGCAGACGGTCGATCAGATCGCACTGGATCTGGAGCGGGATTTCGATACATCAAAGCCGGTGATTTTCACGGGGAATTATGAAATTCCTTACAGTATCGTCAAGGATGCCTATGTAAGCTACGGCGATAGCAAATATTATAAGATGAAACGACTTACGGATCTCATCGATCCGGATCTGCTGGACAAATACAATCGTGGTTCCAGAGGTGTGTGGGTGGCGCAGACACCGGCATTGTCGGTCATCGACTGGGGCCGTTATGCCTTTGATTCCGATGCGGAGCTGGTAAAGTTTTTCGCAATGCACGGGCATTCACTGGTGGCTTGCGGGGATATCGACAGATATGCGGAGGCGGAAGAAGAGTCACTGAAGCTGCCGGAATATCCACAGGATGGATATATCGTGGATAAGGGGGACTATATTATTGTTCATTTCTAAAGATAAAGAAAGAACATATCAGTTAGCACGTTTTGGCATGTCTGTCGGGATTGCTGCTGCTATGCTTCTGGCGGTTTATTTTCGTGCGGGGATATATTTTGAAAGTAATGACGACAGAAATATTACAGAAATACTGAGTGGAGCCTTTGGAGGACGACCGGATGCGCATACGGTATATGTAAATTATTGGCTGTCTGTGCTTTTGTCCGGTTTATACCGGATTACGCTGCAGATCCCGTGGTATGGTCTGATGCTTTTACTGTTTCACATGATGTCTTATGTATTGATCCTTGACACGGTGATCAAACTTGGCAGAAGTAAATTAAAAATTCTGATCAGTATCGGAATCGTAATGACCTTGTTTTTGCAGAATTTTTATTCCGTTGCAAAAATCCAATATACATCCACGGCAATCGTGCTGGCTGTTGCAGGATACGTTTACTTGCTGTGTGCAATATATATGCCCGGCAGGGATTCCTGGAAATTCCTGGTATTTGCAGCTTTTATGCTGCTTGCCTGTCTGCTCCGCCGAGATGCTATGCTAATGCTGCAGCCTTTGGGACTTTCGGCAATTGCCGGATTGCTTCTGACAGATAAGAGAAAAAATGTGCGGGATAAGATCAGATTTCTGCTTCTGACCCTGGGGATAGTCATAGGCTGTTTTGCTCTGGGAGAGCTGGGAACTGCAGTTGGCTATCATAATGCGGAATGGAAAGAATATCTTCGATATAATAATGCCAGAACAGAAATGTTTGATTATTATGGAAAACCGGAATATGAAGAGGTCTCAGACATTCTCAGCGAGTATGGTGTGAGCAGGGCTGAGTATGAAGCTTACAAGGGATATATCATATTAGATGGAAATCTCAATACGGAATGTGCAGAAAAAATAGCAGCATATGCCAAAGCAAAATACAGATTTCCTGAAATTGGGGAAGTCTTGAAAACCTATCAGCAGGTGATGCTGAAAGACGGTGTGTGGGATGGAAACAGAATTACAGTGGCTTCGTTTATTGTTGCAGGTATTCTTATAGTTATTTACGGACAATATCTTTATCTGATACCGGTGTCTTTGGTCAAAGTGGGGTCTTTTGTGATATGGGGATATCTGATCTATAAAGGGCGAATGCCTGACAGAGTGATTCTGCCCTTGTATTTTGGAGAAACTGCAATCTACCTGACGGTCATGCTGGTGGCAATCGTGACCGTGGAGCAGAAGAGCATATGGAAAAAAGCAGGTGCGGTTTTTGCGTGTATGATCCTGATATTTATGGGATATCAGAGTGGCAGACAACAGTATCGTTTTTTGAAAAGTCAGAATGAAGGCATGGAACAATATATGCAGGGATTGGTGGAGCTTTACGATTATGTAGACAGCCATCCCGAATGCAATTATCTGATGGATTCTTTTTCGTTCAGCTATTATATGGGGGCGGTATTGGATAATCGATTTAACGGACCTCATAATTACATGGTATCAGGTACGTGGTTTTCCTATAGTCCGGTCATGAAACAGGCCATGAAGCAGTATTTTACAGATGATCAAAATGGTTTTTATGTGATCCTGTATGATTTCGGGGTAGAGGCTCTTGAGGAAATCCTGCCGTATCTGGAAGAAAAAACCGGAACGATAGGGGTACCTGAAGAGGAACTGACCGTATCACATGGGGGAAAATATCGTATTTATTATTTTGACCGGAAGCTTGACCTACAGGAGTAAACAGAATGAGCAGAGTGAAAAATATTTTAATCAGAGCATATAACAGAGTGGAAAAAGAACTGCTTCGCATCGATCAGCTTCCCTTGTGGTGGCTGGGGCTGATCATTGCAGCAATCTTTTTTCTGCCTTACTTTATTCTGGGAAAGGGTTGTATCTTTGAGATCAACGATCAATTAGATGAAAGTATTATGAATTATATACTTCCGGCAAGGCATTTCCTGGATGGAAGTAATGTATATCCGGAAATGCTTGGTGGTGTCAATGCCAGCGGGATGCAGCCTTCTGCAATCTTGTTCCTTCCGTTGTATATTCTGTATTCACCCAGAATCGCATTTCTGCTGCAATATATTATTTGCTTTCTGATTGCCTTTGCCGGAATGTATTTGTTGGTGAAAGAGAGTACGCAGAGTAGTATTTTGGCGGTGATCGCCGGGAGCTGCTTTTGTGTATTGCCTTTATACCCGATCTACGGTCTTACAGAATTTGGGATTCCTTTGGTAATATATGCATTTTTATGTTTTTGGAAGCGAAAAAGATTCATTTTCGCTGTGCTGTCTACGTTGTTGTTTGGGTTGACCAGCCATCTGGTATGTACCGGGTATGTGGTGTTAGGTCTGTGGCTCCTGGCGATCATCATCGCTGTGATCCTAAAAAGAAAGAATTCATGGCCGCTATGGGGATTTGGAGAGTTGCTGTTAACGTATATGATCGTTAACAGGGCGCTGATCCTGGAGATACTCATTGGTAACAGCAGCTATGTCAGCCACCGGGAGGAAATGATATCCTCCGCAACGCCGTTTTTTGAGACCTTCCGGAGCGTTTTTCTAAACAGCTCACAGCACGCACCGTCGTTACATAAATATTTGATATTGCCCATTATTTTGTTCCTGATCCTGGGAGCATTTTGTAAAAAGGAAGAGACCGACCGGATCCTTTATAAGGCAGCTGTGATCAACTTTTTATTCTTGATCGCCATAGCCCTGTTTTATGCATTTTGTCATTTGACGGCAGTGGTTGACTGGAAAAACAATGCCACGGGATTTTTGCATTATTTTCAGATGCACCGTGTCTACTGGCTGTACCCGGCAGCATGGTATCTGGAGTTCGCATGGGCAGCGGCAGTGCTATGGAGAACAAAAGTGCCACATACGGATGTGCGGATGCAGGCGGGAAAGCTTGCGGTCATTCTGATCTGTCTGCTTCCGACACTTCAGCTGCTCAAAGTGAATTCAGGCATGTATCTGAATGTGAACCAGATCAATAACGGCTCAGGTGTCACGGGATATATCTCCTGGGAGAGCTGGTTTGCAGAGGATCTGATGCAGGAAATAGACGATGCTATCGGCCGGGACAAGAGTACTTACCGTGTGGCACATTTGGGGATCAGTCCGGCTCCGTCCCTGATGCATGGTTTTTATACGGTGGATGGATATTCCAATAATTATTCTCTGGAATATAAGCACCGCTTTCGAGAAGTTATTGCGGCAGAGCTGGAGAAAAATGAGGAAGTACGGGTATACTTTGACCTGTGGGGAAACCGGTGTTATCTATTCAACAGTATTACCGGTAATTATATGCAACTGAAAAAGGGCAATACCCTGGTGTATGAAGGACTGGAGTTCGATATGGATGCATTACGGGAACTGGGATGTGAATACCTGTTCTCCGGCGCCGAGATCGGTGATGCCGAACGCATGGGTCTGGAGCTCGTAGGTTATTATGAAACGGACGACTCTTATTGGGGAATCTGGGTGTATTGCATAATGAAGGAAGCGAAATGAAAGAAAAAACATTTATGAAAAAGTATGGAATGCTGTTGATGATCTTAGGAGTGGCAGCAGTGACAAGATTGGCAGGCTTAGGAAAAATACCGGAGGGTATCCTTCCGGATGAGGCATGTGCTGCGTATAATGCATGGGCACTTATGACAGAAGGAATGGATAACAGAGGGTATGGCTTTCCGGTGTATTTTATTGCGTGGGGAAGCGGAATGAATACGTTGTATTCTTATCTGTCTATTCCGTTCCTGTGGCTGTTTGGCGCTACGACTATGGTATATCGTATTCCGCAGGCGCTCTTTGGTATTTTGGGAGTGCTGGCAGCATATGTGCTGGGAAGAGAACTGCTGGATGAAAAATTCGGACTTCTGTTTTCTTTTCTGCTGGCGATCAATCCATGGAATATCATGATCAACCGGTTCGCACTGGAGTCAAACCTGGCACCTGCGATGTTTCTGATCTCACTTACCCTGCTTGTACTGGGGATCAGGAAAAACTCCGGGTATCTTCCGGCTGCGGCTGCATTTTTTGGATTGACGCTCTACAGTTATGCTCAAAGCTGGATCGTGGTGCCGTTGTTTCTGCTGCTATTTCTGCTGTTTTATCGGAAAAGCATTCCTTATGGAAAACATCTGTGGTTTTCAATTCTGGTATTAGCTGTCATAGCAAGTCCGTTATTGTATTTTGTAGGTGTGAATCTGAATTTTTTGCCGGAGATTAAAACCCGATTTTTCTCTATCCCCAGATTACTTGCGTTCCGGGGAGAAGAGATCAACATTGCCCATATGATAGACAGCGCAAAAATAGTGTGTAAGATGCTGTTTAGACAATATGATGGAGTCGCTCACACAGCCTGTGGTAAGACAGGGGCATATTACTTTTTCACAGCACCGTTCTGGATGCTGGGGATCGGCCTGCAGCTGAACGGCATAGTTCGCAGCCGGAAGCTTGAGAAAAAGCCTTTGGAGTATGTTATGCTGTTCTGGCTGGTCAGTGCAGCGGTTATGTGTGTGCTGAATGAAATAGTTACGGTAATACATACCAATCTCATTCATATTCCCATAATTTTTTATGGGGCATATGGCATTTACAAGGTATGCAGCTATTTAAAAAGCAAAGTATTTTTCGGTATATGTATAGGAATGTTGTTGTTTTCCTTTGGAATATTTGCGGTCTGGTATGTGAAAGACAGTGAGGAATATGCCTCCTATTTTGTCGGAAAAGAGGCAGAAGAAGCAATTGAAATGGCAAGATCGGTAAGTGAGAATGGAGAATTTACAATCGTAGAACCGGCCACGATTAATTTTGCGACCATTCTCTGGGAGGAAAAAATACCTGTCACAGACTATCTGAATTCCGTAGTATATACAGGGGTTCCCGGATGGGAAAATCCGGAGAGCTTTACCGGTTACCGGTATGTGCAGACCCTGGATGAGGCTGTGGAAGATGGCGTGTATCTGATCCCCATACAATATGAAGAGGAAATGATGCATAGAAATTATCAGATCATTACAGTGAATACCGATTACTCACTGGCGATCCGGTAAACGCAAAATAATGACACTCAGGGCAATACCAAGGAGCAACAGCCAGGAGATACCGACAATGCCCTTATAAAAAGAATAAGATTGAATATAGTACATCTGGCATAAAAGACGGCTGTTTTGTTCTTTTCCGTCCAGACGATAATCGGACACGCTATCCAGATAATAGTGTGCATTATCTGTGCATAACATACGGAATGTCGAGGAAGGGTCGTCGGACAGATTCTCGACGCGGACAGTAAAGGTGCTTCCTGCGCAGTGTGTCTGATCGAGACAGAAGTTTACATAACGGTCCGCCGGCAGAGAGGTCAGGCTCAGGACCTGTTCCATGATGACGGCATCATCCCGGAAAACGGAGACTTTGACCTGGGTGTCCTGCCATACATCATCCGTATAGGAAAAAGCAAGATCGATACTTTCGAGGGTGGATCTATCCCAGGCAATATCCTCTTCCATCGTAGCACCGGGTAAAATTTCCAAAGTTGTGTCCGGGTAAGATACGGTGAGGGAATCAATGGCGATCACGGGAGAGATTTCTTTTTTCAGAACGATGACGATACCGCACACGAGGATCAGCCAGATAGCAGCGAGGAGTATTTTTTTATAGAATGGATGAGTTATCAAAAAGTTTTTCATGGGAATCTCCTAAGTAAGTTTGTTTTATTATAGCATATAAATCTTAAATTTTGTTAAGAAAATACAGGTTTCTGTTTCGATGCTTGAAAAATATGATAGAATAGAAAAATAAAATACCTTGAATTGGAAAATAGGATGAAAGACAGAATTTATATATGTCACACTTACTATCATGCATATGTGACGTTTTTGAAAGAGTTAAAAATACGGGCAGAGGCAGATCCTGCGAGGAAGGCGGGAACTGCTACTTTAGTGCTGTCCAAAATGTCCAACAATTTTGAAAATCTGAAGGCCCGGGTGGAGAGCACGGGCCTGTTTGAGGAAGTCCTGGAGTTCGATGAGAAGAGAGAGGACTTTTTCCCGGAGCTGGCAAAATACCGCCTGGATACCGGGAATTTCCTGGGGAATCTGAAGAACCGTATCCGGTTTACGCGGGAATATGCCAGACTGGAGGCACCTTACGTACCGGTGAACCTGAAGGAATACAAGGATATTTATGTCTATTGCGATTCCGACCCCATCGGGTATTATCTGAATCAGAATCATATCCGTTATCATGCAGTGGAGGACGGTCTGAACTGTCTGAAGAATTTCGATGCCGCCCGGTATGACAACAGAGGCCATTTTAAGCTCAAGGCCTTTTTATCCAGGTATCTGAATCTGATCTTTGTACAGAACGGTTACGGCAAATACTGCATGGATATGGAGGTAAATGATATCTCGGCAATTCATTATCCCTGTCCAAGATACATTGAACAGCCGAGGAAAGAGCTGGTGGACCGCCTGACGGAGGCGGACAAGCAGCTGATCCTTCAGGCGTTTGTGAAAAATAAGGAAGAGCTGGAGCACCAGATTGCTGAAAGCAACAAGGTAGGGGATAAAATACTGATCCTTACGGATCCTCTGTGTACTTTGGATGTCAGAGAGAAGATATTCCGGGACGTTATCAAAATGTACGAAAAAGAGGGAAGTATTTTTATTAAACCGCATCCCAGAGATGAACTGGATTACCGGAAATTGTTCCCGGAGTATCCGCAGTTCGATGCTACCGTGCCTATGGAAATGTTGAATTTTTTCCCGGGACTGAGGTTTAAAAAAGTAGTGGGAGTGCTGACGGAAGTGAAGGGGCTGCCCTTCGCAGAGGAAGCGGTGCGTCTGGGACCGGATTTCATGGATGCCTATGAAGATCCCCTGATCCACAGACAGAATGAACAGATCTGAGAAATGAAGAACCGGAGAACTGGAGAACTCTATGTTACAGATAATTAAGAAAATGAATGTCCTGCTGGACAAAAAACAGAAGAGAACCATGGTGGGGCTGATCATCCTCATGGTGATCAGCGCATTTTTACAGACCGCCGGTGTGGGTATGCTGGTGGAGGTCATGCAGATCGTCATTGATCCGGAGGCAGTACAGCACAGCCGGGTGGCGGAAGCCTGCTATGAGATCCTGGGAGTGGAGAGCTACCGGACCTTCTCGATTATTGTCATGGTACTGCTGATCCTGGTATTCGTAGTGAAGAATCTGTTTACTTATTTCCAGCAGAAGCTGACATTATCTTTCGTATACACGAACCAGTTCCGGACCTCGGAGCGCATGATGCGCAACTATCTGCGCCGCGGGTATGAATTTTATCTGAATGCGGATACTGCAGTGGTGCAGCGAAGCATCACTTCGGATGTAAACAATATGTATGCCCTGATCCTGGCACTTTTACAGCTGTTGTCCGATACGGTGGTATCGTTGTTCGTCATCAGCTACTGCTTTATCTCCAGTGGTACCATGACGATCCTGATGGCGGTGGTACTGCTGCTTCTGATGTGGCTGATCAAGCGGGTCCTGAAGCCGATCATGTACAAGGCAGGCAAGGATAATCAGGATTATTACAGCAGTCTGTTCAAATGGATATCCCAGACGGTACAGGGAATTAAGGAAGTGAAGATCTCTGGCAAGGAGCAGTATTTCGTATCCGAGTATCGCAAGTGCGGTAAGGGATATGTGGATGCCGTACAGCGTTACAGTCTGTATAATCAGGTGCCGAAGCTGCTGATCGAGACAGCCTGTGTAGCTACAATGGTGGGCTACATGATCTTCCTCGTGGCGACCGGAGTATCCACGGAAAATATGCTGACGGTATTCGGAACTTTGGCAGCAGCGGCACTGGTACTACTGCCCTGTGTCAACCGTATCAATAATCAGATCAATTCCATCGCCTATTTTGAACCCTTCTTCATGGGAGTCAGCGATAATCTGCAGGACGAGATCAACGGACAGAATATTGACATGTCCTTTGCTACCGATGAAGAGGAGAAGCTGGATGTAAAGGACAGCATTGAGATGAAGGATATTACGTATGCGTATCCCAACACAGAGCGTCTGATCTTCGATCACGCGGATCTGAAGATCCCGGTAGGAGCTTCCGTGGGGATCGTGGGTACCTCCGGTGCGGGAAAAAGTACCGTGGTAGATATATTGCTTGGCCTGTTAGAGCCCAGTACAGGACATATCTATGCGGACAGCGTGGATGTGAAGGAGCCCGGCAATTACCGGAAATGGCTGAAAAATATCGGCTACATCCCGCAGATGATCTTCATGCTGGACGATACCATCCGCAAAAATGTGGCATTCGGTGTGCCCGAGGATAAGATCGATGAGAACAGATTGTGGGAAGTATTGAAGGAAGCACAGCTGGATGAATTTATCAAGACGCTTCCGGAAGGCTTAGAGACCGGTATCGGCGAGCGGGGTATCCGTCTCTCCGGCGGACAGAGGCAGCGTATCGGTATTGCCAGAGCACTGTACAACGATCCTGAGGTGCTGATCCTGGACGAGGCAACTTCCGCACTGGATAATGATACGGAAGCCGCCATCATGGAATCCATCAACAGACTGCACGGCCGTAAGACACTGATCATTATCGCCCACAGATTACAGACCATCGAAAAATGTGACATTGTCTACCGGGTAGAAGACGGCAGGGCGAAAATCGAACGGGGAAGCCTATAAGCTATGAGTAAAAAATTGAGCATCATCGTACCCGTCTACAATATGGCGGCGGAGGGAAAACTGAATTATTGTTTGGACAGCCTGGTGGGACAGACCATCCGGGGAGTGTATGATTATGAGATTCTCTGCGTGGATGATGCTTCCACGGACGAATCCCTGGAGATCCTGTTAGATTATCAGAAACGTTATCCGGAACTGATCTGTGTGATTCCCAATGCGGTGAATCTGCGCCAGGGTGGTGCGAAGAATGTTGGACTAAAAAACGCAGAAGGCGAATGGATCGGCTTCATCGACAGTGACGACTGGGTATCTCCGGATTATTATGAGAAGCTTCTGAAAAAAGCGGAGGAGACCGGAGCGGATCTGGTGGGCTGCGATTACAGTCTGGTGGATCATCATACCTTTACCGTCGGAAAAGTGATCGTCAACAATACACCGGATCAGACCGGGGAACTGATGGAGGAACAGCATAAAAGTCTGTTTATCCGGCCCGGCAGCATGGTCTTGAAGATTTATAAGCACAGTGTGATCCGGGAGAACCGGCTGGATTTTCCGGAACATATTTTTTATGAGGATAATTGCGCAGGACCTTTGTGGAGCCTGTATTTCCGGCATTTTGCGAGAGTGGAGGAGCCGCTTTACTATTATTATCAGCACGCGGTATCCACAGTGCATCATATTACGGAAGAAAAATGCAGGGATCGCATGAAGGCGGCGGAGCTTTTATACGCGGAATGTGAGAGAAGAGGGTTCCTTACGGAATATTCACGGGAGATCGAGTATCGTTATACGGAACTGTATTATGCCATTACCCTGTTCTCTTATATGGGAGGGGTAACCCATCCTAAGCTGGCTTTTATCAGACAGCTCCGCAAGGGTGTGGAAGAACGTTTCCCTGAATTTGCACAGAATCCCTACTATCTGGAGCACACAGGGGCACCGGAACAGAAGCTGATCCGGATGCAGAGCAGATCGGATCTTTTATTTTTTGTTTACTATCGTATGAAACAGTGGATCTGGAAGAAAAGAGGTAATTTGTAATGCAGACAGCCGGTAAAGCAGTGGCGATCATAACCGCAAGGGGAGGGAGTAAACGGATCCCTCATAAAAATATCAAGGAATTCTGTGGAAAGCCGATCCTGGCGTATTCCATCGAAGCAGCACTGGCTTCGGGAGTATTTGACCGGGTCATGGTATCCACCGATGATGAAGAGATCGCAGAAGTCGCAAGAAAATATGGAGCAGAAGTTCCTTTCCTGCGTAGTGAGAAGACGGCAAATGATTATGCCACTACGAAGGATGTGCTGGAAGAAGTGCTGGCAGAATATGAAAAACGCGGGGAACATTTTGATACCTTGTGCTGTATCTATCCCACCGCTCCTTTTATTACACCTGACAGGCTGTCGGAGGCAATGCGCCTGTTGGAAGAAAAAAAGGGGGACACCCTGCTTCCGGTAGTACGTTTCAGCTTTCCGCCCCAACGCTGCGTGGTACAGGATGCGGAAGGGTATCTTAAGTTCAAATGGCCGGAGTATCGTAACAGCCGTTCCCAGGATCTGGAACCTTATTATCATGATGCGGGACAGTTCTACTGTCTGCGGGTGTCGTCTTTCCTGGCACAGCAGAATCTGATCATGGAGAAAACAGTACCCATGGAGCTTCCGGAGACAGAGGTGCAGGATATTGACAATGAAGAGGACTGGAAACTGGCAGAGATGAAATATCATATGCTGGGGAAGGCATGAGGACATAAAGTATGGGAGAAAAGGATCATCTTAAGATCAAAATCGGAAACCGTCTGATCGGAAGCGGGGAACCGGCATATCTGATCGCGGAAATGTCAGCGAATCATGCGGGGAGTATTGAACGTGCGAAGGAGATCATCCATGCCGCCAAAGAAAGCGGTGCGGACTGTATCAAGATTCAGACATATACGCCGGATACCCTGACAATTGATTGCCACAACAAATATTTTCAGGTGAATAACGGTACCTGGGAGGGCGAGAATCTCTACAGCCTCTACGGTAAGGCATACACTCCGTGGGAGTGGCAGCCCCAGCTGAAGGCAGAGGCAGATAAGGTGGGAATCGACTTTTTGTCCACTCCATTTGATAATACTGCAGTGGATTTCCTGGAGGATATGGGACTGGAATTCTACAAGATCGCCTCTTTTGAGATGATCGATCTGCCACTGGTAGAGTACGTGGCATCGAAAGGAAAACCGATCATCATGTCTACCGGTATGGCTACGCTGGAGGAGATCCGGGAAGCTGTGGAGACGGTATATCACACCGGCAACAGACAGCTGGTGCTGTTAAAATGCTCCAGCGCTTATCCCGCAGACCCGGCGCAGATGTATCTGCGGACGATTACCGATATGCAGAAACGTTTCGACCTGCCCATTGGTCTGTCGGATCATTCCATGGGTTCCATGAGTGCTGTGACGGCGGTGGCCCTGGGGGCATCGGTTATTGAGAAGCATTTCTGCTTAAGCCGTGAGATCGAGAATCCGGATGCTTCGTTCTCCATGACACCGGAAGAATATAAGCAGATGGTGCAGGATATCCGTAATGTGGAGGCTGCCCTGGGAACACCGACCTACGGCGTGGAAAAACAGGAAGAGAGCAGCAGAGTGTTCCGCAGATCTATTTTTGCAGTGAAGGATATACCCGCAGGAGCAGAGCTTACGGAAGAAAATATCCGCATTATCCGTCCCGGTTACGGCATCAAACCCAAATACTGGAAAGATGTCCTGGGGATGCGGACGGATCATGCCATGGAGAGAGGAACGCCTATTACCTTTGATGCCCTGGAGAAGGGCAGTATTCTGTTTTTGACCAATAATACGAATACAGACGGTCTGTACCGGTGGCTGAAGGAGCAGGGAGAACAGGTATACCGGGTGGAGAATAAAGTAACGGCACAGATGATCGCACAGATGAAGCCTTCCCTGATGATCAGCTTCAATTACCGCCATATGATTCCACAGGAGGTGCTGGAGCTGATGCCCGGCAGAGTCATCAATCTTCATACCTCGTATCTGCCCTATAACCGCGGCTCTAGTCCGAACTTTTTCAGTTTCCTGGAGGATACGCCCAAGGGCGTGACCATTCACCTTATGAGTGCGGGACTGGATGAAGGGGATATTTTATGTCAGCGGGAACTGCATTTTGATGAAGAAAAGGAAACCTTTGCATCCACCTATGAGGCACTGCTTCAGGAGATAGAGAAATTATTCCGGGAGAACTGGCAGCAGATCAGGGAAGGAAGCATCATACCCGTGAAGCAGGCAGGCCCCGTTACTTATCACAGAATGAAGGACCTGGATGCGATCCGGGAAAAGGTGGATTTTGACTGGAATATGAAGATTGGCGATTTTAAAAGAGCTTATGAAAAGGCAATGAGGAAGGACGAAAACAGCTGATGAAGGTATGGATCCGCGCAGACGGCAATGAGCAGATAGGAACCGGGCATGTGATGCGCTGCCTCGCTATTGCGGAGGCATTGGAGGCAGCAGGGGTACCGGTGTGTTTTGTCATGGCGGATGATGCAGCTACGCAGCTGGTAAAAAGCAGAGGCAAAAAGGTAAGGATCCTGCATACCCGGTATGACCGCATGGAGGAGGAACTGCCTGTACTGACAGCTGTCATGGAAGAAGAACATCCCGATATGCTGCTGATCGACAGTTATTATGTCTCGGATGCTTATCTACAGCGGCTGACGAGACAGGTATGGACCGTCTATATCGATGATAAAAGCTTCCACTCTTATCCGGTGAATATGATCATCAATTATAATATATATGGGGACAGAAGCCTGTATCATCCGGAGCCGGCTTACAGTCTCATGGGAGCAGCTTATGCACCCCTCAGACCGGAATTTCGCAATGTGGAATATCCTGTAAGAGAACAGGCAGAAGCAGTTCTTCTGACCACCGGAGGAAGTGACCGCTATGATCTGGCAGGACAGATCCTGCGGGCAGTGCCGAAGGAGCTAGCTGTGGTATTCCATGTGGTCAGCGGAATCTTTAATCCGCATTATGATGCGCTGTGCCGTATGGCGCTTGCGGATGATAGAATCCGGGTGCACCGTAATGTAAGCCGGATGTCTGAGCTGATGAGGGAATGCGATATTGCCATAACGGCAGGTGGTTCTACCATGTATGAGCTTTCCGCCATCGGAGTTCCCATGATCAGTTTTTCGTTTGTAGATAATCAGGAGAAGATTGTAGAGACCTTTTATCAAAAGAAAATCACCTGTTACGGAGGAAATTACCTGACCGAAGGTGACCTTATGCCGGGGCGGATCGTGGAACATATGATGGAGCTGATGCAAAGCAGAGAACTGCGGGAACATTACAGCAGTCTGGAACGTCATCTGGTAGATGGAAATGGTGCCAGCAGGATCGCGGAGGAACTTTGCCGGGTTTATGAAGAAGATAGAATTTAGCAGAGTAAAAATAATATATAGTACGATTGCAGCCGTGATTTTCGTGGTACTGTTGGTGCTGTTTTTCCCGGGGGACCGCGAGTATCAGAGAATTCCCTACGATGTGGTATTTCTGGGAGACAGTGTGTACGGACTGTGCCGGGATGAGACCTCCATTGCCGCCAAACTGCAGGAGAAGACAGGCCTGAAGTGTTATAACGGAGGACTGGGCGGAACGGTTCTGGGAAGAGCGGATGCGGAGAGAAGACTGGGATATACCAAGGATTCTCTGTCTGCGGCAGGACTGGTGAGATCTTTTGCGGTAAAGGATTTCGGTGTGCAGAAGACGATACGGATCCGGGAACCGGCAACGGATTATTTTGAAGATACGCTGGGTGACCTGGGGCAGATCGATTTTGATACGGTACAGATTTTGTTTATCGGATCCGGACTGAATGATTATCACGCGGGGAATCCCATTGAGTCCGTGACGGATCCGTATGATGAATATACGTATTGCGGAGCAATCCGCAGTATTGTAAAGGAACTGCGGGAGGCTTATCCGGATCTGCGGATCATATTTATCACGCCGCCGTATACCTGGTATACGGTACCGGAGGTAACCTGTGAAGAGTACGATCTGGGAGGCGGCGTACTGGAAGATTATGTCAATGCGGAGATTGGGATCTGTGAAGCATTGGATGTGGAAGTGATCGATATTTATCATGACTATTATCCTCATGACAACTGGGACGATCTGTATCTCTATACGGATGACGGATTGCATCCCAACGAAGCGGGGCGGGAGAAGATTGCCCAGACACTGGCGGACTACCTGAATCAGACGTTAGACGAGGAGTGACAGACGGATGAAGACACCGTGGGAACTTTTGAAAGAGAGCAAGACAAAAATAAAGACAACCTGGAGGATCGCGTTCGTATCGGCGCTGGTGCTGGGATTACTGATCCATCTTCCGGTGATGCTGTCGGATATTCCGAATCATGACGGACTGAGCAGCATGTATTTTGACCAGAATATGATCACTTCCGGCCGCTGGTTTTTAACTGTTGCCTGTGGATTTTCTTCTTATTTTACCATACCCTGGGTGATCGGACTGATCGGACTGATATGGCTGGCACTTACGGCGGCGGTACTTACGGAAGTGTTGGAACTGACGGATCCGGTGACCATTACTGTGGTGAGCGGTCTGCTGGTATCTTTTCCGGCGCTGGCGTCTACTTTTGCCTATGTGTTTACCATGGATGGTTACATGCTGGCGTTGTTTCTGGCGGTACTGGCGGTTCTGTTTACGGCGAAATATCCCAGAGGCTATCTGACCGGTGCGGTGTGTCTGGCGTTCAGCATGGGAATCTATCAGGCGTACCTGCCTTTTACGATCCTGCTGTGTGTATATAAGATCCTGCTCTTTTTCATGGAAGAAAAAGGCTGGGAAAAAAAGGCAAAATATGTATGCCGTTATCTGGGGATGGGAATTGCCGGCGGAGTATTGTATTATGTGATCCTGCAGATCCTGTTGAAGCTGCAGGGCAAGGTGCTGGATACTTATCAGGGGATCAATTCCATGGAGCAGATGGGATCCGGCATGGGAATTCTGACAACCCTCAAGGGAATGTATGTGGATTTCCTGGCATTTACGGTTCACGGCAATGTTCTTGTGAACAATATTTTTTCACTGGCGGCCTGCATTATTTTAGTGGCAACGGTAGTATTTTTAGTGATCCGCAGTATGATTTGGAGAAAATGGTGGAAGAATCCGGCATTTTTCGTTATAATGATTCTGTTGGGCATCAGTATGCCGCTTCTGACCAATGTGATATTGCTCATTTCTCCGAACCTGACCTATCATTTGCTGATGCGATACCAGTGGGTATTGTATCTGATCCTTATGACGGCGTTCGCGGACCGGTATACCGCTGAGGAGAGTCGTACGGACGTGGTATTGCAATGGGCAGCATTGTGTGCGGCGGTGGTATTGGTGTTTGATTATGGAATTTCCGATAATATCGGATATTCCAATCTGGAGAAAAAGTACGAGAAGACGTATGCGTATTGTGTACGCCTGCTGGACCGGATCGAGCAGACTCCCGGATATTATCAGGGGATTCCCATTGCATTGGTGGGAGTCATCGGCTATGATGAATTCCCTACAACGGATATCACGGGGAAGGTCACGGACGGTATGATCGGACTCAGCGGAGATTACCTCATCTATAAGGGAGCGGATTATCAGGCATTTATGCAGAATTATCTGGGGGCAACCCTGAATTTCCTGGATCCCGATACGGTGGGTGAGATCTACATGACACAGGAATACATTGACATGGATACGTTCCCCGGACCGAATGCTACGAAAGTGGTGGATGGGATCCTCTATGTCAAGACAGAGAACTGCGGAAGGGATTAAGAAGATGTCTTTATTGTCAATTGTCTTACCGGCATATAACGAAGAACAAAATATTGCGAATACCGCGAAGGTACTGGGCGAATTGCTGGACCGACACGGGATAGATTATGAACTGGTGTTTATCAGCGACGGTTCCAAGGACGGCACGTTTGACCGGATCCAAGAAGAGGCAGCGAAGAATCCGAGAGTGCGGGGAGCGGAATTCTCCCGGAATTTCGGTAAGGAGGCCGGTATTTTTGCCGGACTGGAGCTGACCACGGGAGATGCCGTGATCGTAATGGATTGTGACCTGCAGCATCCGCCCGAGGTGATCCCTCAGATGTGGGAAAAATGGCAGCAGGGTGCCGAGATCGTGGAGGGCATCAAGTCTGACAGAGGGCGTGAGAGCCTGGGATATAAGCTGTCTGCAGGACTGTTTTATAAGATCATGAGCAAGCTGATCAAAATGGATATGAATGCTTCCTCCGATTTTAAGCTGCTGGACAGAAAGGTGGTCCGGGTCCTGCTGGAATTGCCGGAGCGCAATACCTTTTTCCGGGCACTGACCTTCTGGGCCGGATTTCAGACAGAGACCGTGGAATACGAAGTGCAGGAGAGACAGTACGGACAGAGTAAATGGTCCTTCTGGAGCCTGATGAAGTATGCCATCACCAATGCGACGTCCTTCAGTACCCTGCCGTTACAGCTGGTGACGATCATGGGAATGATATCCATATTTTTCAGCGTGGTACTGGCGATCCAGACACTGGTACGATATATCATGGGGACAGCTGTGGAAGGCTTCACCACTGTGATCCTGTTGATCCTGATCATCGGAGGATTCCTGATGCTGAGCCTGGGGATCATCGGACATTACATTGCCAGAATTTATGAAGAAGTCAAGGGAAGACCCAAATATATTATCAGTCATGTAACGGAAAATGTACCGGGTACAGCGGTGGGAAGCTGGAAGCGGGAGCGCAGGGAAAATTAGAACATAACCAAAGCATATCAGAAAAGAGGATGCATTATGATAGATATTAAATTCAATGTACCGCCTTATGTGGACAAAGCAGCAGATTACATTCAGGAGTGTGTCAAAAATCAGAAGATCTGCGGAGACGGTGAGTATACGAAAAAATGTAACGCCTGGATCGAGGAGAGAACAGGAACCGGCAAATGTCTGCTGACCACTTCCTGTACGCATGCGACGGAGCTGGCAGCGCTTTTGTGTGATATCAGACCCGGAGATGAGGTGATCATGCCTTCTTATACGTTTGTGTCCACTGCGGATGCGTTCGTGCTCCGCGGCGCGATCCCGGTATTTGTGGATATCCGTCCGGATACCATGAACATTGATGAGACATTGATCGAGGATGCGATCACCGAGAAGACCAGAGCCATCGTACCGGTACATTATGCCGGAGTGGCGTGTGAGATGGATACCATCATGGATATTGCAAGGAGACACAATCTGAAGGTGGTAGAGGATGCCGCACAGGGCATTATGGCCACTTATAAGGGAAAAGCACTGGGAACCATCGGTGATTTCGGTGCTTACAGCTTCCATGAGACGAAGAACTACAGCATGGGAGAGGGCGGTGCTCTTCTGATCCGTGATCAAAAGGATGTGGAAGAAGCGGAGATCATCCGTGAAAAAGGAACCAACCGCAGCAAATTCTTCCGCGGTCAGATCGACAAATATACCTGGGTGAATTACGGATCCTCCTATCTGCCCAGTGATATGAATGCTGCCTATCTCTATGCACAGCTGGAGATCGCAGATGAGATCAATGAGGCCAGACTGGCCTGTTGGAACCGCTATTATGAGCAGTTGAAGCCGCTGAAGGATGCCGGGAAGATCGACCTGCCTACCGTACCGGAAGGCTGTGTACACAATGCCCATATGTTCTATATCAAGGCAAGAGACCTGGAGCAGAGGACACGGTTTATCAGCTATATGAAGGAAAACGGCGTGCTGGTCGTATTCCATTACATTCCGCTGCATACCGCTCCCGCAGGGCAGAAATTCGGACGCTTCCATGGGGAGGACCGTTATACCACCAGAGAGAGCGAACGTCTGGCCAGACTTCCCATGTATTACGGACTGACGCTGGATCAGGTAGACTACATCTGTGGTCTGATAAAAGATTTCTTTGAGTTAGAGGAGCAGTAGAATGCAGAAAGCACGCAGGGCGCTTGCGCAGATCGCAGGCAGATTTCTGTTCATAGGGATTTCGGTACAGATCGTACTGGGGATCTGTTGGATGATCAGAGCTTTTGGCATTTTCCCGGAGTTCGGGGACAGTTATCTGTGGCTGAGAGCGGCGGATACTCTTGTATGTGATGATTATATGGGGATCGGATACCCTCTTTTTCTGATGCTCGCAAAAGGGATAGAATCCATAAGTTCTATCCCTTATCCTTTTTTTGTATACACGGTGCAGATATTGTTCGCATTTTACAGTGGCGTCGTATTTTTAAGATCCTGTGGCATGACGAAGAAAGTGTGGCTGGTGTGGGGAAGTCTCGGACTTCTGACTTGCCCGTTTGCCCTGCAGTGTCATGTGGCGGTGCTGCCGAATTCTCCGGGATTTTCTTTCCTGTTGCTGGAATTGTCGGTGCTTATGGGGATCCTGCGTCAGGATGCGGATGGCGATCCAGTAAAATTCCCTCTCCGACAGATGTTTACGGCCGGAGTCTGGTGGGCGCTTGGCACAGTGTTTGTCGTGGAGAACCTGTGGCTTGGCCTGGTGCCGCTTGCGGTGGTATGGGTTCTGCATCTGATCCGCGGCAGACAGCTGGGAAAACAGAGAGTGCTGGGAGAACTGGTGCTGCTGGCGGCAGTCGCGGGGATTTTATTCACGGCGGTATCTCTGTGGCAGACGCCCGGCAGTTACGGCAAGGCGGAGAATACGGTGAGTGCGGCAATGATGCGCAGATTTACCTGGTCCCATATGCGGGTGGAAAAAGAATACGACACCTGGCCGGAGGAATTGCGCAGTCTGTACAGCTGGGAGGAAATACAGCAGTCCGGACGGTATGCGGGAACGATGCCGGCGGATCTGCAGAAAAAGGCGGAAGAGACACTTGGTGTCAGCGGGGCACAGCAGCTGTTCCGTAAGTACGCTGTCTATCATCTCAAGGCTTATTTTTCCGATAATATACACCAGATCGCATGGGACATGGCTGGATATGTCATGCCGCCCGTGATGCTGCAGCTGTTGCTGAACGGCCGGGGGTATGATTCTTTTTCTGCCAGAAATGTGGATCTGATGATGACCGGAGCTCTGCAGCTGACCAATTTCCTGCTGAAATACAGCAGTGTGTGGTTCCTGCTGGGGAGTATTACGGCACTGCTCGGCGCACTGGCCGGGAAAAAGCGTATCCGGTGGGAGGTCGTGTGTATGTGTGGCATAACGGCGCTTGGCATGGCAGTATGGTACACCATGCAGGATGCGGGATGCTGGGATTATAAAAACGGACTGCTCCCCGGAATGTTATGGCTGGTGGGAATGATCTCGGTGGCATATCATTGTCTGACACAGGAGGAATGATGACAGAACGCAGAAAAATGAAAAAACCGGAAAATGTCTGGTTCCTTTTGGGAGCACTGGCGGTGCTGGCAATGGGAATCCCTTATCTGATACTGGGGAAAGATGCTATATTTGTGTATCACGATCAGCTGGATGGAGAAGTGATCGCTTATCTGCTGCAGGCGAGACATCTGTGGGACGGCAGCGGTATTTTGCCGGAATTTATGAACGGCGCGTCGAGGACCGCTCTTACCATGCCGGCACCGGCCTGCGTATTGTTATACCGTCTGCTGCCTGCGGAGACGGCGCTTGCCTGCATGCAGGTGGCCGGGAGCTTTGTCGGATATGTCGGAATGTTCCTCCTGCTTTGGTGGGCAGCGGAAGATTCCGAAATATTAAGCGGGAGAAAAGGAACGGTAGGTTTCCTGGCGATGACGGTAGGTTGTATGTATGCCTATCTGCCCTTTTTGCCGGTGTACGGATTGTCGCAATACGGACTGCCGATGCTCCTGTATTGTGTACTGCGGCTACGGGAACGGGACAGATCTATTCGCGAGCGGCTGCTGTATTATGCCTATGTAGTATTTTTCGGTGCAAATTCTTCTCTGGTACTGTCCGGATTTGCGGTACTGGGGATCTGGGCCGTAGGGGAGATCATTGCGGCACTGCGCAGAAAGTATTCGACAGCACAGGGGATTGCATGGATTTTACTGCTTCTCACTTATCTGTTGGAGAACGGTGCTCTGTTTTTGCAGATCTTCGGCGTGGGAGAGAGCACGGTTTCGCATAAGGCGGAGTATGCGCTGACCGCGGTATCTTTTTGGGAACAATGGAAGACGAACCTGTTACAGGGCGGACAACACAGTGTGGATTATCACGGGTGGATCCTGCTCATAGCGGTATTTACGGTGATCGCCGTGATCCGAAGAAGGGCCGTTGACAGTAAAAGAATTTTCCGCTCGCTGGCAATCTCCTGCGGATGTATTGTATTTATAGCAACGGCGGCCGCACTGTGGGACAGCGGGATCGGTGTGAGCCTGCGCTCCGGCTGGGGAGCGTTGAAGGGATTTCAGGCCAACCGTGTTTTGTGGCTGAGCCCCTGCCTGTGGTATTTTGCTCTGGGATGCTGCCTTTTGCTGCTGCTGCGGCAGCTCTGCGAGAAACGGTGCGTGAGGAATGTGATCCTGTTCACAGTTACAATGATTCTCACTGTGACGACTGCGGAACAGATTCTCTTTCAGAGCAATCTGAAACCGAATCTGCAAAAGACGGTGAACCGGGAGTACGGAGCTATGAGCTTCCGGGATTATTATGCCATAGATGTACTGGATCAGGTGCAGGAATATATTTATGACAATTTCGGGGAGCGGCCGGAAGATTACAGAGTGGTCAGCTTAGGGATCGATCCGGCGGCGGCATTATATCATGGATTTTACTGCCTGGACGGATATTCCAATAATTATTCCCTGGAATATAAACACCGTTTCCGGGAGATCATAGCGCCGGAGCTTGCCAAGAGCGAGTACCTCGAGGATAATTTCGACCACTGGGGGAACCGCTGTTATCTGTTTAGTGCGGAATGCCCCGGATATTATACGATTCAAAAGGGTGGATTCTATTTTCAGAACTATGAGATCGACACGGAACGCCTGAGAGAGCTGGGAGGCACTTATCTGCTGTCGGCAGCGTATATCGATCATAGCGAGAATACGGGACTGGAACCGATGAGAGAGGAAGCATTTGAGACAGAGGACAGTTATTACCGCATCTATCTCTATCGGATCATGGAAAAATAGTCCGGCGACAAAATGGATTCGCGATTCCTCCGACGAAAGGAATCGTCTGTGGAATGGAGATTAGTATGATGGAAAGCAGCAGATGGAAAAAAATCCTGCCGGAGCTTCTGGCAGTTATCTTATGTCTGGGGATCATGTGCGTGGGCATCAGTCTGAAAGAGGGCTACCACATGGATGAACTTTTAAGCTTTGAGCTGGCCAATGCCAGATACAATCCCTGGATCGTACCCACACAGCCGGAGGGACGACTGGCGAAGTTCGTGAGGGAGGAAATTCAGGGAGACAGCTTCCCGGAGACGGTGTCTAACCTGACGGAGACGGTAAAAGATGTACTTCAGAACCGGAGGAACAGTAAGCTTCTGTCATATAAAGCGGATGTCTATGAGGAACCGGTATGGATCTCGGCGGAGCAGTTCCGGGATTATGTGACCGTGGACGGTGACGATGCCTTTGATTATCTGTCGGTTTATTTTAATGTGAAAGATGACAATCATCCGCCGGTACATTTTATGCTGCTGCATACCATGAGTTCCCTGTTCGGTGGGACGCTGTCACCGTGGCTGGGATGTTTCATCAACCTGGTCTGCCTGGGCATCACGTTGTGGCTGTTACTGCGACTGGGCAGACAGCTTGCGGATATTTTTTCCATGCGGGAAAGGGGCAGACAGCTGGGAATTCTGGCAGTGCTGCTGTATGGACTCAGTACGGGAGCACTGGCAACGGTACTGCTGATCCGGATGTACGGACTGTTGTCCTGTCTGTGTGTGGCGCTGCTTTCTGTGCATGTGGAGAAGTGGAAGGATCATGGATTCGACCGGAAAAATAAAGGCCTGATCGCTGTTACGGTACTGGGATTTTTAACACAGTATTTTTTCCTGTTTTATTGTATCCTTCTGGCAGCGGTTACGGCAGCCGGACTGTTGTGCGGTAAGAGAACGAGAGAACTGTGGATCTATATCCGTTCGATGATCCTGGCGGCAGTGATCGGTCTGGCGCTGTTTCCTTTTGCGGTAGCGGATGTATTTTCCAGTGGAAGAGGCACCGAGGCGCTGGATAATCTGGCTTCCGGGTTCTCCGGTTACGGGGCGAGACTTCTAAGCTTTGGTAACATTGTGGCCGACCGGACGGTGGGTGGGCCGTTACTTGCTGCGGCATGTCTCGCAGGAGTGGTTCTGGCGGTGACCGCAGGCTGGCATAAATATCAGGAATATCGGGAATATCGCAGGGACGGGGCTGAGAAGGCAGGACAGAATGTGGGACCGAATGCGGGAATCCTGAGTCTGCTGATCGTACCGGTGATCGGTTATTTTCTGCTGGCATCCAGAATGTCACCTTATCTTGTGGACCGTTATGTGATGCCGTTGTTTCCGTTGGCTGCGTTATTACTGGCGCTGTTATTGTGTTACCTGGGCAAAAAGCTTTCGGAGGTATGCGGATGGACAGAACAGGCAACGGGAATCTGTCTGATCGTATGGATCATGGCGGTGCAGGGACTGCGGCTGGCCGGCTATGATGGGGAATATCTCTATCGGGGATACGGACAGCAGGAACAATTGGCGGAGGAATATGCGCTTCTTCCCTGTATCTGTGTCTATGCGGGAGTCGGGTATTATGAGAATCTTCCGGAATTCATGCATTATGACAGCACTCTGTTAGTGACGGCAGAGGAACTGGCGGATCGTAAGGATGTAGCGTCGGTACAGTCCCTGGACCGGGTTGCGGTACTGATCAAAGCCGGAGTGGAAGAGAGCTCGGTGATCTCCGTAATGCAGGAAAAATACGGTCTGGAACCGGAGGAAGTATTACTTTCCGAAGGGGTACACGGCGATAAGATCTATTTGTTTGTAAAAACATCTGAAAACGTAAAACGAGAGTAAAGCTTGGAAATGAGAAATATGTTCATGACGTTTTGAGCCTGAATGAAGCGAAAGGAATGAATATAAAAATGATCGTAGTTCGTCTGATATGGCTGGCGGTACTGACGCTGGCACTCCCCATGTGGGTGGGCCACTGTTTCGCAGCTGTGGATAAATCTCATAAAAATGCAGTATTCCTGTGGATAAGCGGACAGATGTTACTCTGGGCCGGATTTCAGGTGATCTGTGTTCCGGTGATCCTTTTAGAAGGACATTTTCGGCATGTTATGATCGGATATTCGGTATACCTTCTGGTATTACTTGTGCTGGCAACGGTATTTTGGTTTCGGAATCCCCGGGGACTGCGTCCGGTGCGGCAGGAGAAGACAGCGAAGTCAGAGAAGACAGAGGTTCTGCTCTGGGTGATTTTTGCTGTGCTATTATTGATACAGCTGGTGCTGGCGGTCGTGATGGTATATGGGGACGGCGATGATGCTTATTATGTGGCAATCTCCACGGCAGCACAGGAATCCGGGAAAATGTACCAGAAGATTCCTTATACCGGCATGAATACCGAACTGGATGTGCGGCACGGACTGGCACCTTTTCCCATCTGGATCGCATGGCTGGCGCAGATGACCGGGATCTCTACGGTAGTGGTGGCCAAAACATTGCTGCCGGTGGTGCTGATCTCTATGACATATGGCGTATTTTATCTGCTGGGAAGCAGGATCCTGTTTTCCGGGCAATCGGTTCCGCTGTTTCTAATCTGCACGGAAGTGCTGGTAATGTTCGGCGATTATTCTTTTTATACCGTGGAGAATTTCATGATCGCAAGAAGCAGACAGGGAAAGGCGGCTTTGGGAAGTATTTTGATCCCGATGATCTTCTTCCTGCTGCTTTGGCTGTTCCGCAGACTGCAGGAGGAGAAAAAGATCACAGTCGGATTCTGGATGCTGTTGGGAGCGGTGATGATTTCCTGTTGTCTGGCAAGTACCATGGGAGCGTTGCTGGCCTGTATGCTGATGGGAGTGGCCGGGATCTGCGGAGCTGTCTGCTATAAGAGATTTCGGTTATTGCTGCCCCTCACCGCCTGTTGCATTCCCTGTGTGATCTATGCAGGAATGTATCTGCTGCTGGGATAAGGGAGGATGGAAATGGAAGCGTTGAAGCTGTTTCAGGAATATATGGGAACGGGACTGATCATGATCTGGTTCCTGGTGAGCCTGTTATATCTGTGGGTGACAGAGAAGAGAAAACATATCCGCATCCTGTTTGTCTATGTACCGTTGGTATTGTTGCTGGTCTTCTTCAATCCGTTGGTTGCGAAGATCATATCCGGACTGGCGGATGGAGAAATTTATTACCGGATTCTGTGGCTTCTGCCGGTGACACCGGTCGTTGCATTCACTGCGGTCAGTCTCTGTGGAAAGCTGAGGGGATATCTGAAATATGTGGGGATAACGGCCGCACTGATCCTGTTTATGCTGTCCGGAAGCCTGATCTACCGCAATCCCTATTTTCAAAAAGCAGAGAATGTCTATCATGTACCCCAGAGTGTAGTGGATATCTGTGATGCCATTGAAGTCCCGGGCCGGGAGGTCATGGCAGTGTTCCCCGGGGAGCTTTTACAGTATGTCCGCCAGTACAGCAATCTGGTGTGTATGCCTTATGGCCGCAATATTGTCGTAAGCAAGTGGACGGTACAGAACGATCTCTACGATGTCATGGAGCAGGAGACCATAGACGCCGGCGAACTGGCGACACTGGCCCGCGAAGAGCAATGTGCGTATATTATCCTGCCGGAGACGAAGACACTGGTCGGGAAACTGGAAGACCTGGAATATGAAGAGTTCGGGAGAATGCACGGATACGTCATCTATAAAGATGCTACCGTGGATCTGTATTACTTTATGAAATAAATTGAGAGTTTACGCGAGCAATGAGCCGCGCATAGGCAAAATAAGAACCGTGATTGGGAGCTTGCTCACAAATCACGGTTTTTACTTTTGCCGTGATGCGGCGAACGCCGCGATATGAAATAGGATTGGCAGCGTTTTTGCTGACAATCTTATGAATAGCGTGGCTCATTGCAGAGAACTGCCAATAAATGTGGAGCGCCCTTTGCGACACATTTATGAATTGAGTGCATGGCTCGTAACGTAGGGGCCGTAAAATCCACGCAGAAAGGGCTGCCCGCCCCGGACTCGGATGCTAGCTACAACTGTGGATTTTCTAAAGGAAAGTGGCCAGGTGCTTCTCGTCATGACGGGGCCGCCTTTACGTTGCCATCCATGGCACTTATCGGCTAACGCGAACATCGTGTTCGCGTTGCCCCTGCGGCTCAACCACTTTCCAAGAAAATCTCACAGTCTCCGCCGCATCTACGCCTGGGAGTGCAGTCCTTTTCTGTTGGAAACCTCCCACCTCAGCGTGGGCGCAGGTAACAGGAAGAAGCTCATCTGTGCCCTTAAACCAAGGTATGGGGCGTTACACACAAGATTTGATGATCACGCCCCGCGCAATGAAAACTATCGGGGCTTTATTGACCATAATTGATGATTACGCCCCGCATAACGAAAACTATCGGGGCTTTATTGACTAAATTTGATGATCACGCCCCGTATAGCGAAAGCTGCCGGGGCTTTATTGACTAAAATTGATGATCACGCCCCGCGTAACGAAAGCTATCGGGGCTTTATTGACTAAAATTGATGATCACGCCCCGCGTAACGAAAGCTGCCGGGGCTTTATTGACTAAAATTGATGATTACGCCCCGCGTAACGAAAACTATCGGGGCTTTATTGACTAAAATTGATGATCACGCCCCGCGTAACGAAAACTATCGGGGCTTTATTGATCATAATTGATGATTAAGCCCCGCATAACGAATAAGACAGCGATTTGTGCGCAAGCTCCCATCGCTGTCCTCACTATGCCTGTGCTCTGCTCTGCTTTCGTAATTCTCAAGTTAGTAAGACAAGTATATTACCGTCAGGAAAGTGTTTTTAGAAATCCAGGCAGTATTTTTATGGAAGAATCTATGAAAACGCTCTAAAAATTACGGCTTCGACATAGGATGCTTCCATTCCGGCAGTAATTATCAGTTACTGCAAAAGAAAATCACTTCAAATTTACTGCTTCTACAGCACAAAATGAATTTCAGGCAGTAAAGACCGGAACATCAAAGCAAAAAAATACCACCCGGAAAAGACAGCAAAGTCATCCGGGTGGCAGAAGTATGCGATCATCGATTCTATTTATTATTCCTGTGAAGCGTAACCCTTGGAATAGTAGTTCAGGAAGTATTCAAAGCGTTTGGCAATGAGCTTTCGTCCTTTTACGTTCAGGTGCAGGTTATCGGTCAGGTATTCCTTGGCATTATCTTCTGTGATGCTTCCGTACAGGTTATCCATAAAGGAAACACTGTGAAGGTTGGAGGAATAACATTCTTTGATCACATAAGTGGATAAAACATCGCGACCATTATAAATATAGATATCCGAACTTACATAATTGCCATCCTCATCTATTGCATATGCGTAAGTAGGAGACATTACAATAATACGGATCTGCGGATACAGACGCTGCAGGACTTCGAGGCTTGCCTCCAGATTGCCGGTGAACTGCGTAGGATCCGTAGGATTGTCATCATTATACATAGCATTTCCCATCAGATAATCGGTGGCATCATACATGATCGCCACGGTATCAATGGTGTTGAAATCCAAAGTTTTCAGAGTGTTTACGACTTCTTCCGCTTCGGGTGGAGTCTTGTCACCCAAAGCTTCTGCAGCATCATTGTAATAGCCGTCCAGGGGAACTCCGGCGGCCAGATTCACCAGCCAATACAGACAGTAAGCATCCATAGGGGCAAGGGTGGGATCAAAATTGGTGTGTTGCGCGGCCAGATAACTTCCACTGATGGAACAGTTGTATACGGTAGCACCGGTCTCCTTGGCAATCAGGCTGGCCAGATTGTCGGAAGAACCGCGGTCATCGGCAAAGGGTGCATTTCCGAACACGACAATATTAGAAGCATCGTTTACTATCATTTTACCGTTCTCATCGGTCAGGGGGAGGATAGAATCCCAGCTGTCATCATAGGATCCCTGTCCGTCCTTGAAAATATCCGACTGGCTTACCCGCTGTCCCCAATGCGTAATGCGATAACCCAGCAGGCCTACCACCACAAGCAATACCAGGGCAAAAAGGACATGAAGATTCAGAAAACGCCGGATACCCTTAGGAGCGGGATGTTCCTCTTCCTCCTCTTCCCGGTCATTTTCTTCATATTCATCATCCGGATTCCCCTCGAAATCATCGGAAATATCGGATTTCCCAAAATCTGTGTCTTGCACAGTTTCATTTTCCAGGTCTATAATCTCAATATCAGGCATGTCATTCACGTGTTCGTCTCGTTTCATTCCATCTCTCCGTTTTAAGTATCTGTTTTTAAGTGGTAAAAAGAGTTATTCTGATTTTACTATTATACGGAAAGAAAGTCCACAATATTAGAAAGATTTAAGAAATTCTGAAGAAATGGACGAACAGCTTGAAGCGGCGGAAATAGAATGTTATAATGTTACGGAATTGTTACACTGAAGTACATTGAAGAATTATGAGCAGAAGGGATAGATAAAATGAAAAAATTATTTAACCATACAAAACGTCCGGACCGTAACTGGGAAGAAGACGTACAGGATGGTTACGATTGGGATGAAGAGCAGGACGGCGAAGAGTACTACGCCGACGATGAGGAGTACACCGGAGAAGAGGACGGCGGAGAGTACTACGCCGACGATGAGGAGTACACCGGAGAAGAGGGCGGCGAAGAGTACTATGCCGACGACGAGGAGTACACCGGAGACGAGGACGGCGGAGAGTACTATGCCGACGATGAGGAGTACACCGGAGACGAGGACGGCGAAGAGTACTATGCCGACAGTGAGGAGTACACCGGAGACGAGGACGGCGAAGAATATTACGCCGACGACGAGGAGTACACTGGAGACGAGAACGGTGAAGAGTACTATGCCGATGACGAGGAGTATATCGGAGACGAGGACGGCGAAGAATATTACGCCGACGATGAAGAGTACTATGCCGACGATGATATGGCACCTGCTCGTGGCGGTAAAGGGAAAAAGAGTAAAAAGCAGGGTGGCAATAAAATAGCTGCTATCTGGACCAAATTCCTGAACATGAGTACCATGGACCGCATTATGACGGCAACCGGTGTGGCAGTGCTGATCTTGGCCATTGTGACAGGCAGTGTATATGCCAGCGCACGTATGGTGGATCATCAGGTATCGGAGTTCGTCAGTGTGGGCAGCCAGCTGGACGGCATCCAGATGATCGGTGAGCAGGGTATGCTGGCAGTGGCAGATGCAAAGCTTGCGAAGATCGCAGCAGCCAATGCAGTCGACGATGAGAATGAGGAACAAAAAGAATATGATGAGGCCGAGTATACCAACGGTGGTACCGTTGAACTGGAACTGGTCTCCGTGCAGAAGGATCTAAAGATCAAATTTACCAATAAAAAGAGCGGTAAACTGATCTCCAATGTACCTTTCAGCGTGACGATCACGGATCCCAAAGGTAAAACTGATACCTGGACCGATGATGATATGGACGGTATTATCTACAAGAAGGGCATTACCCCCGGCAACTATACGGTAGCGGTAAATACCCTGACCGATGAAAAATATAAGGATTATACACTGCCTACCGGTACCCAGAAGGTAGAAGTCAGAAAGGATATCGCTTATAAAAAGGTCGATGTGGCAAACGAGATCAAGAAGGAATCCGAGGTCAATGCGGCAAAAGAGGACACCATGAAAAATGATACTGTGGTGGAGTCTATTCTGGAAGATACCGTGCAGTGGGTAGAAAGTAAGAAATTACCTCCTACTTATAGAGAGGTAACAAAGGATACCGTGGTAAATCCGGAAAAACAGACGGCTTACAACGGAAGATTCCTGCGCATAGCAAATGAAAAGATCAGTATCACGGTGGGAGAGACCAGGCAGCTGAATCCGCCGGCAGGAGCCACGGTTGTTAGCTGGAGCAGCGATAATGCGGCGGTGGCCAGTGTAAATAATGGTGTGGTTACCGGCGTGAAGGCAGGTGGACCTGTAACGATCACTTGTACGTATACGGAGGCTGGCAGTGCTACGCCGACTCCTACACCTACGCCGACTCCTACACCTACGTCGACACCTACACCTACACCGACACCGGAGACGACCCCCACAGCACCGGAGACGACCCCTACAACACCGGAGACGACCCCTACAACACCGGCTCCGGGAGAAACGACCGGTACACCTACAGGAGGAACAGGGGAAGATGGTAGCTCCTCAGGTGAGTCGCAGTCCGTGGGAGGCGGCAGCCTTCCTACAGCATATGCACAGGTAGGAAGCACACAGAAGACCTTTACCTGGGAAGTTACTGTTACGGAAGTCCAAAAGCCGACCGCTGTTTTGGAACCGGCATCCCTGAACGTAGAAGCAGGAAAAGAAGCAACAGCACAGGTTAAAGTTACAAATTTCACAGGTGCAACTTATAAGATCACTGCAAATTCCAATGATAAAGCAGCCACTGCGGCGGTAGATGCAAACGGTAAGATCACAGTGAAAGGTGTAGCAGCCGGTGATGCGAAGATCACAGTCACCGTAACGATGGGAACTGAGATTAAGCCACTGGATCTGGCAGTGAAGGTCACTAATGGAATCAAGATTACTTTGGATAAGACAGCTGTAACCGTTTATCCGAAATCTACGGCTGCTGTAACAGCCTCTGTCAGCGGAAGCGGAACCATAACGGCAGATTCCGGAGATAAGAATATTGCCACGGTAGCTGTAAGTGGCAAAACGATCACCGTTACCGGTGTGAAAAAAGGAACCGCAACCATCACTGTCACATATAAGGAGGGCAGCGCGGAAGCAAAAGCCACCTTTACAGTTACGGTAGCGGGCGATGTGAATCCCAGAGAGGATACAAAAACACCGTTAAAGGATACCAGCGGCAGACAGCTGTATGTATCCATCGGTGACAACCAATACCGGGCGGCAGCGTATGCGGATTATTACACTGCCACAAAGTTTTTCCTCATGGAGGAGGCCAGATATACCGGATGGCAGACGTTAGACGGTAAGGTATATTTCTTCAAGGCAGACGGCAGCAAGGTGACCGGTGAGCAGGTCATCCAGGGTGCAAAATATAACTTCGCAAGTGACGGTTCCCTGGTAGTGGGATCAGGTACTATGGGCATTGATGTGTCCAAGTGGAACGGCAGCATTGACTGGAATGCGGTTAAGAATTCCGGAGTGAATTATGTGATCATTCGTGTGGGATACCGTGGATCATCTCAGGGAGCATTGATCGAGGATCCCAAGTTCAAGACCAATATCAAGGGAGCTACGGCAGCTGGTCTTAAGGTAGGTGTATACTTCTTCACGCAGGCAGTGGATGAGGTAGAAGCAGTACAGGAAGCATCCATGGTACTGGACCGCATCAGCGGATATAAGATTTCTTATCCGGTATTCCTGGATGTGGAAGGCAGCGGCGGAAGAGGCGATGCCATCGATTCTGCTACCAGAACCGCAGTCTGCAAGGCATTCTGCAACACGATCAAGAATGCGGGATATACTCCCGGTGTCTATGCCAACAAGACATGGCTGACATCCAAGATGGATGCAGGTGCTCTGAGCGGTTACAAGATCTGGCTGGCACAGTATGCCAAGACCCCGACCTATACCGGCAGATATGATCTGTGGCAGTACAGATCCGACGGAAAAGTCAGCGGTATCAGCGGCAAAGTCGATTTAAATATCAGCTACCTGGGATATTAAGATTTGCAATAAAGCCAAGACCGACTGCTCGCAGGCGGTTCTGGTGCTTTATTAGCAAATCAAACACACATGAGCAAGTAGGACGATAGTCCGGAATGCGAATGGGTGTCACGGATTCGAGAGCACGAAGTGCGGAGAAGCCGTGTTGATATTTACAATGAACAGCCGGTGAGACTGCTTGCAGGCAGGTCTGGTGCTTTATTAGCAAATCAAACACACATGAGCAAGTAGGACGATAGTCCGGAATGCGAATGGGTGTTACGGATTCGAGAGCACGAAGTGCGGAGAAGCCGTGTTAATATTTACAATGAACAGTCGGTGAGACTGCTCGCAGGCAGGACGATAGCCCGTGTTGCTATCCACCCTATTTTATGGTAGACTATCACTATCTATAGCAAAATGCGCACACCTGCGCAGAACGGAGAGAAAATGAGGACTTATCTGGTAACAGGCGGTGCCGGTTTTATCGGTTCCAACTACATTCATTACATGTTCAAAAAATACGATAACGAGATCCGTATCATTAATGTGGATGCCCTGACCTATGCGGGAAACCTGGAGAATCTCAAGGATGTGGAGAAGCGTGATAATTACACTTTCGTGAAGGCAAATATCTGCGACAAGGAAGCCATCGGCAAAATTTTCGCGGAGAACGATATTGACCGCGTGGTACATTTCGCAGCCGAAAGCCATGTAGACAGAAGTATCCGTAACCCGGAGATCTTCGTACAGACCAACGTGCTGGGTACCGCAGTGATGTTAAACTGTGCCAAGGCAGCCTGGGAGCTTCCAGACGGCAGCTTCAAGGAGGGCAAAAAGTTCCTGCATGTATCTACGGATGAGGTCTACGGATCTCTTCCCGATGATGACAATGCTTTCTTCTATGAGACCACGCCTTACGATCCCCACAGTCCTTACTCCGCAAGTAAGGCAAGCTCGGACATGCTGGTGAAGGCATACATGGATACCTATCATTTCCCTGCCAATATCACCAACTGCTCCAACAATTACGGTCCTTTCCAGTTCCCCGAGAAGCTGATTCCTCTGATCATCAACAATGCCCTTCACGGCAAGAAGCTTCCGGTATACGGAGACGGCAAAAATGTCCGCGACTGGCTGTATGTAGAGGATCATGCGAAGGCCATCGACATGGTACAGGAGCAGGGAAGACTGTTCCAGACTTACAATATCGGCGGACACAACGAGAAGCAGAACATCGAGATCATCCATATTATCATCGAGACCTTACAGGAGATGCTTCCCGATTCCGATCCCCGCAAGGCACATATCAACAACGATCTGATCACTTACGTGGAAGACCGTAAGGGACATGACAGAAGATATGCCATCGCGCCGGACAAGATCAAGGCAGAGATCGGCTGGTATCCCGAGACCATGTTCAAGGAAGGTATCCGCAAGACCATCGCCTGGTACTTCGAGCATGAAGACTGGATGAACAATGTGACCAGTGGCGATTACCAGAAATACTACAATGAAATGTATGAGGAAAAGTAAAGAATATCTGCTAAATGGGAACGATGAACGTCGTTCCCATTCGGTGTGTTAAAAAACAAGTATTTTAAGGAGGTTTTTATGAAAGGAATTATACTGGCGGGAGGTTCCGGAACCAGACTTTATCCCCTGACAAAAGCAATATCCAAGCAGATCATGCCGGTGTACGATAAACCGATGATCTATTATCCCCTGTCAACCCTGATGCTGGCAGATATCAGAGAGGTGCTGATCATTTCCACCCCGAGAGATCTTCCGGTATTCAAAGAGTTATTGGGAGACGGCAGTCAGTTGGGCATGCGTCTCGAGTATGCGGTGCAGGACAAACCCCGTGGCCTCGCGGATGCTTTTATCATCGGAGCGGAATTCATCGGTAACGACAGAGTGGCACTGGTACTGGGAGATAATATTTTCTACGGGCAGAGCTTTTCGGCAGTGCTTCGTAAAGTAGCCGCCAGAGAAAAAGGCGCGACCATCTTCGGTTATTATGTGCGCGATCCCAGAGAATACGGCGTAGTGGAGTTCGATGAGAACGGCAAGGCACTTTCTATCGAGGAGAAGCCGGAGCATCCCAAGAGCAATTATGCAGTTCCCGGACTGTATTTCTATGATAACGATGTAGTGGAGATCGCGAAGAACGTAAAGCCCTCCGCAAGAGGTGAGATCGAGATCACCAGTATTAATAACGAGTACCTGAACAGAGGAACCCTGCAGGTAGAGACTCTGGGTCGTGGATTCGCATGGCTGGATACCGGCAATCACGATGCACTTCTGGATGCGGCAGATTTCGTGGCAGCGTTCCAGAAGAGACAGGGATTGTATATTTCCTGTATCGAGGAGATCGCTTTCAAACGTGGATTTATTGATAAAGAGCAGCTGCTGGCACTGGCAGAGCCGCTGCTGAAGACGAATTACGGTAAATATCTGGTAGAGGTAGCAAATGGACTCTAAGCTGCGGAAAATGGGGATCCTGGCCTCCATGGCGGTGATCCTGCTGGTGGCACTGGCGGTAATGTATGTGAACAGGGAACAACTGTCCCCCACATCCGGCCAGAACACGGAGGTGTCCGGAGCGCAGAATGCAGGTGACGGCGAAGCAGTGGATCCCGTGCCGGAAGGCACCGGGGAGACGGACACCGCGGAAGCGGATGGCAGGATCGGCAACGACCTGAAAGCCTTTTTAAAAGATAATACGTTTTTTGATCCGGATGTGAATCCAATCCTGGAGGCGGCGAAAGATAACAGCCACCGCCTGTCACTGGTGGCGACTTCCGTGGAAAAGGATCTGCGTATCCAGATCGTGGACAATGAAGGTGTACCGGTGACCGGAGAGAGTTTCTATGTCCGGGTGGACGGTCTGGGAGATTACAAGGATCTGGATCAGGACGGCGTGATCTACATTGCTGATCTGGATTCCGGCGATTATTATATGGAACTGTTACCCATCGAAGGATATAAAGTTCCCATCACCGAGACCAAAGTGCATGTAAAAGAAAAAGTGGAATACCTGGCCATTGATGATATTTCTCTGTTGATCAAGACAGAGGATGAAGTCGATGCGGATGCCGAGGACAGTGCTGTGGCAGGAGCTTTGGCAGATGCGGACAAGACCGAGATCCAAAAGCTGCAGACTACATCCGGCAATGCGAAGGTCGGCATCGATGTGTCCAAGTGGAACGGCACTATCGACTGGGATAAGGTGAAAAATGCCGGAGTACAGTTTGCCATCGTTCGTGCGGGCTACCGCGGTTCGGTTACGGGAAGTCTGGTGGAGGATCCACAGTTTGTCGCCAACATGAAAGGTGCAACAGCCGCTGGGATTCCGGTGGGTGTGTACTTTTTTACCCAGGCTACAGATGAGAAAGAGGCGGTGGAAGAGGCTTCTGCCGTGCTGGAGCTGATCCGTGATTTCCAACTGACCTATCCTGTATTTATTGATACGGAGGGTGCCGGAGGAAACGGCCGGGCGGACGGACTGGATGCGGAGACCAGAACCCTGGTATGTGAGGCTTTTTGCCGGACGGTAGAAAATGCCGGATATACAGCAGGCGTCTATGCCAGTCGCAACTGGTACAACAATAATCTGCAGACCGCCAGACTGGAGAACTATCATATCTGGCTTGCGGAGTACCGTAGTGTGCCGTTATATCAGGGATATTACAAGACCTGGCAGTATACCTCCAAGGGAAAAGTGGACGGTATCGAAGGCAGAGTCGATATGAATATCACCTATGAATGAAAATAATAAAGAGTGAGGATGAAATAAATGGGCAAGATAACAGTAGAAACATGTGAAATCGAAGGATTGAAGATCATTACCCCCACGGTGTTCGGTGATGCCAGAGGGTATTTCATGGAGACTTATAATTACAATGATCTTAAAGCAGCGGGAATCCCGGAAGTGTTTGTACAGGATAATCAGTCTGCTTCTAAAAAAGGAGTTCTCAGAGGACTTCATTTTCAGAAGCATTTTCCGCAGGACAAGCTGGTACGTGTGATCCGCGGAGAAGTCTATGATGTGGCTGTGGATCTGCGGGAAGGCTCCAAAACTTTCGGGCAGTGGTATGGTGTACTTTTGTCTGAGGAGAACAAGAAGCAGTTCTTTATTCCGAAAAATTTCGCGCATGGATTTCTGGTACTGTCCGATTACGCAGAGTTCTGCTACAAATGTACCGATTTTTATCATCCGGATGATGAGGGCGGTATTGCATATAACACGCCGGATATCGGTGTGGAATGGCCCATCCCCGAAGGTATGGAACTGATATTATCCGAGAAGGATACCAAGTGGGGCACTCTGGAACAGTACATGAAGGAAAAAGAGCATGAAAAAAAGTGTGAAAATCAGTAAGAAAACAGGTATTGCCCTGTTCGTGACAGCGGCAGTGATCATGGCTCTGCTCATCGTGTTCCATAAGAATCCGGGACCTGCTGTGGATCAAAGCCAGGAGCTGGCGAAAAAGATCATCTCCTGCGTTGTCATTGCGGCGGCATGTTTTGCGTTTATCCACTGGTACGATAAATTTACCGGACTGCCGGTAGAGTTATTCCAGAATAGACATCTGATCTGGAAGCTGGCGAAAAACGATTTTAAAAAGAGATATGCGGGTTCTTACCTGGGCGCGGTCTGGGCGATGGCACAGCCGGTGGTAACCGTGGCGATGTATTACATCGTCTTCGACAAGATCATGGGAAATACCAGCACACCCCTGCGGGAGGGCGTGGAAGTGCCTTTTGTACTTTTCCTGACAGCGGGACTGGTGCCCTGGTTCTACTTCAGTGAGGCACTGAACAACGGCACCAATGCACTCTTAGAGTACAACTATCTGGTGAAAAAAGTAGTATTTAAGATCAGCATCCTGCCGATCATCAAGATTATTGCGGCTACTTTTATCCATGTATTTTTCGTGTGTCTCCTGTTGATCGTAGCGGCTATTTACGGCTATTACCCCACAATCTACACTATACAGATCATTTATTACAGTTTTTGCCTGTTTATATTTGTGCTGGCACTCAGCTACACCACGTGTGCGGTAGTGGTGTTTTTCCGGGATCTGTCCCAGATCATCAGCATCGGATTGCAGATCGGCATGTGGGCCACTCCGATCTTATGGAATCTGGACGCGCTGTCTCCGGAGTGGATCATGATCCTGAAGCTGAATCCGCTGGTCTATATCGTGAATGGCTACCGCAGTGCGATCTACGAGAAAGAATGGTTTTTCCGGGATTTCTTCTCCACGATGTATTTCTGGATCGTGACGGTGGTATTGTTCGGACTGGGTGCTGTGATCTTTAAGAGACTGAAAGTGCATTTCGCAGATGTGCTATAGTACGATGGATTGTTGCAATTCCGAGAGCTCAAGGAACGGGGTACTGCATTACGGAACTGTTGTGGGGGAAACAGAAAGGGTGAAAGTAATTGAAGGGTGCTCTTGAAAAGTTAAGAAAAATATTGTTATGGAAGCCTGGCAGGGTACTGCTGGCAGTGGGCTGTTGCGGACTGCTGTTGTTAGCACTGATCCCACTGTTTCGACTGACGATTTATGCGGTTCCTTATTATGACGACTATAACTTTGGAAGATTTGCCAGAGCTGCCATAGAGCAGGAGCAGTCGAAATGGGCGGCAATCTCCGGTGCACTGGATTGTTCCAGAACCCAGTGGTATGCATGGCAGGGAACGTATTCTTCTATTTTTTTCATGACACTGATGCCGGCTGTCTGGGGAGAGCAGTATTATTTCTTAGGACCGGTGTTCATTCTGTTACTGCTTTTGGCGGGAAGCATGGTGTTTACCCACGTGATCCTGCGGAAAGTCTTCCGAATGGAGAAATGGAGCAGCCTGGCAATTCAGGCAGTGATCACTATAGCGGAATTTATGTTTATCTATTCCGCGCAGAGCGGCTTCTACTGGTATAACGGCGGGATCCACTATGTGGGAATGCATGGTTTCGGACTTTTGTTTTTGTCTGTGGCCATCTGCCTGGAGAGAGCAGAGGGCAGAACCGCGAAAGGTCTGTTATTCACTGCATCGGTTCTGCTTGCCATGATTACGGCGGGAAGCAATTTCGTCACGGCATTGCAGGGATTATTGTGTCTTCTGACCATCCTTCTGGTCAGCGTGGTAGTGGAACGGCGCAGGACGGGGCTGTGGCTGCTGCCGTCTACACTGGTGTATATCATAGGCTTCGGCCTGAATGTGGCGGCTCCGGGAAATTCCGTACGTGCCCGCAGCTATGTGGGCTGGGGTTACGGACCGCTGGAGTCCATCGGCAGATCATTTTTGGAAGCCGTGAAACACATTCCGGAATATACCGGACCGGTGGTTCTGATGGTGATGTTATTGTTGGTACCTATGATCTGGCAGGCAGTGAAAAGCACGGATTACCGTTTTCGTTATCCGGGGATCGTACTCGCCTTGTCCTTCTGTCTGTATGCGACCGGCTATACACCGAGCCTGTATTCCCTGGGACATGCGGGACTGTCCAGAACGTTGAATGCAGTAAAAATCACCTATCTGCTGCTTTTATTTCTGAATGAGATCTACTGGATCGGGTGGCTGCGACAGTTACTGGAGAAAAGAGCGGAGCAGACAACCGGGCAATTGACGATACAGAAGTGGGCCATACGAAACGGCGCAGCAGCCTGGTGGTTTTATGTGCTGATCGGTGTGGCATGTCTTATGATGTTTAAGGTATCACCCAATCAGGCGGGTCACTATTCTTCCTACGGAGCCTATTATTATGTGCACACCGGGGAGGCTTATAATTTCCATCAGGAATATCTGGAGCGGGTGGCAATTCTGTCCGGACCGGAAAAAGATGTGCAGCTGCCGGCCTATCAGTTCCGCCCGTGGTTTTTGTGCATGGGAGAAATCTCCGAGAATGCGGACAATGAGGCCAACCGTTCTCTGGCCATGTGGTACCATAAAGACAGTGTAACACTGAAAGAAAAGGATTAAGACATTATGCAGGATAAGAGAAAACTGGCAATTGAAGTTGATAATGTCCAGAAAATCTATAAATTATATGATAAACCTTCGGACCGTCTGAAGGAAGCTTTCGGATTCGGTAAAAAGACCAAACATAAGCTCCACTATGCCCTGAAAGGCGTGAGTATGAAGATCTATCAGGGGGAAACCGTGGGAATCATCGGTACCAACGGTTCCGGTAAGTCCACCATCCTGAAGATCATTACCGGAGTATTGAATCCGACTTCCGGACGGGTGCTGGTCAACGGGCGTATCTCCGCTCTGTTGGAGCTGGGTGCCGGCTTCAATATGGAATACAACGGTATCGAGAATGTCTATCTGAATGGTACCATGATGGGATTTTCCGAAAAAGAGATCGAGGCAAAGCTGCCGGAGATCTTAAGCTTTGCGGATATCGGAGATTATGTCTATCAGCCGGTAAAGACCTATTCCAGCGGTATGTTCGTTCGCCTGGCGTTTGCAGTGGCGATCAATATCGAGCCGGAGATCCTGATCGTAGATGAGGCTCTGAGCGTCGGTGATGTATTTTTCCAGGCAAAATGTTATCATAAATTCGAAGAATTCAAGAAAATGGGCAAGACGATCGTTTTCGTCAGTCACGATCTGAGCAGTATCAGTAAATATTGCGACCGTGTCTATCTGCTGAACCAGGGAAATATTCTGGGAGAAGGCAGCCCCAAGGCCATGATCGATACTTATAAACGGGTATTGGTGGGACAGTACGATGAATCCGAAAATGCCGGTGAGGAATCGGAGAATCTCTTAGATGATGAAGATCTGCAGAGAGCCGCTGCGAAAAAGGCGGATGGCGCAGCCAAAGATGCTGCTGAGGCTTCCGCGGAGGCGAAGGGACAGAATCCCAATGCCCTGGAATACGGTACAAAGCAGGCACAGATCGAAGAATTTTACATTACGGATGACAGGGGTGTGCCTACCAATGCCATTCTGAAGGGGACAATGTTTACCATCCATATGAAGGTCCGGTTTATGGATCCTATACCGGCACCGATTTTTGCATTTTCCGTGAAAAATGTTATCGGTGTGGAGATCACCGGTACCAATACCATGATCGAGAAGGCGTTCTTAGACAGTGTGGAACCAGGTGATGTGAAAAATGTGACTTTTACACAGAAGATGAATCTGCAGGGCGGAGAATATCTGCTGTCTCTGGGAGTGACGGGGTACAATCAGGATACCTTTGAGGTCTATCACAGATTGTATGATGCCCTGAATATTACAGTAGTATCCGATAAAAACACCGTAGGCTATTATGACATGGATTCCAACACGAAAGTGTGGGATGCGGAGGAGAAATAAAGAATGACAGAGACCATCGGCAAAGTAACACTGAATCTGGATAAGTATCCCGGAGAGGATTATTATTGTGACGGCAGTGTGGAAGACGAGATTCTGGAGATTGTAAAAAAATACAGTACCGTGGAATATGACCGGATCATCGCGGAGAGAAAAAGCTGGCCGATCCTGTATCATCTGTCGGCTCTGCGGGAAAATATCGTGGATTTTCTTCCGATCAAAAAGACGGATAAAGTGCTGGAAGTAGGCAGCGGCTGCGGAGCCATTACAGGAGCCCTTTCCCGGAAAGCCGGATCGGTGACCTGCGTGGATCTCTCAAAAAAGCGCAGTATGATCAATGCGTACCGGCACAGTGAAAGTGAAAATGTGACGATCCACATAGGCAATTTTACGGATGTGGAACCGGATCTGCCCGCAGATTATGACTATATCTGCCTCATTGGTGTCTTCGAGTACGGCCAGGCTTACATAGGCGGTAGCACACCTTATGAAGATTTTCTGAAAATTCTGCAAAAGCATCTGGCATCGGGTGGCCGAATCGTTATCGCTATTGAGAACAAATACGGACTGAAATATTTTGCGGGCTGCAAGGAAGATCACCTGGGAGACTGGTTTTCCGGAATTGAAAATTATCCGAACGGCGGCGTCGTGCGTACTTTTTCCCGGAAAAAACTGGAGAAGATCTTCGATGCCTGCGGTGTGGGAGAACGCAGTTTTTATTATCCGTATCCCGATTATAAATTCATGACCACGGTCTATTCGGATGCATATCTGCCGGGCCGGGGAGAACTGTCCAATAATCTGCGGAATTTCGACCGTGACAGAATGTTGTTATTCGATGAAAAAAGTGCTTTTGACGGAATCGTGGAAGAGGGGCTTTTTTCTGTATTTTCCAATTCTTATCTGGCAGTGATCGGCAAGCCTCTGGACCTGAAATATGTCAGATATTCCAACGACCGTGCGGAAAGCTTCCGCATCCGTACGGAGATCCTGCGGGATGACCGGGGGAATCGGATCGTGCGGAAATATCCGCTGACCAAAGAAGCCGAGGCGCATGTGCGCCATATGATGGAAGCGTATGAAAAATTAAAAGGACGTTATGCCGGAAGCCGGCTGGACGTTAATGTTTGTCATCCGGGAGAAGAGGATGGCATCCCTTATGCGGAATTTGAATTCGTATCGGGCAGACCGTTGTCGGAACTGATGGATGAATGTCTGGACAGACAGGATATCGAAGGATTCCACAGCCTGTTTGCGGAGTATCTGGAGAGGGTAGGATTCGGGGAAGAAGTTCCGGTAGCGGATTTTGACCTGATCTTTGCCAATATTCTGGTGGACGGGGATCACTGGACACTGATCGATTACGAGTGGACCTTTGACCGTGTCATAGATACGAAAGCACTGGCGTTCCGGGCAATTTACTGTTATGTTCTGGAGAATGAAAGACGCAATGCGTTGGAACTGGACCGGATCTTAGATCGTCTGGACATCACGGAAAATGAGGCAAGACAGTACAGAGAGCAGGAGCGGGAATTCCAGAAATATGTCACCGGACAGAAATTGTCCATGGGTGAGATCCGGAATCTCTTAGGCGGCGAAATCTATAAACCCACCGAATGGATCGGGCGTTTCCGTCAGTCGGAAGGAGAACTGCGGGTACAGATCTATGAAGACAAGGGACAGGGATTTTCCGAAGAGAATTCTTATTTTCCGGAAAATGTCTATGTTGCGGAAAAAGAGGCAGAGTTTACCGTGAAATTCGACGGTAACGTACATTATCTGCGGCTGGACCCGGCAATGTGTTCCTGCATCTGTAAGATTCGGGAACTGTCCATGAACGGACAGCCGGTTCCTCTGCAGGATAAGAAAGTGTTCACTACCAACGGAAAAATCCTGAAATCCGAAGAGGGAGCGGACCATCCCAGCGTGATATTTGCCACGGAGGATCCCAATATGACGATCCGGGCAGATGTGCTGAACCGGCAGGCGGAGAATACGTTGTCTGTGAAAATGGAGATCGTACAGATCCCTCAGGCAATGGCAAAAGATATGATGGGAGTGGAGAAGAAGGGAGCGGCAGCTTGGGTATTCGGACAGCGGTGAAGCAGGTGCTGATCGCACAGCAGGATAAAAAATACGAAAAAGAACTGGCGCAGCTTAAGGTCACCTATGAACAGTGGGCAGCGGAGCAGGACCGGGAAAGCGCGGAACCCCGGGAAATCGCGGGACTTGTGGAATTCGTCATTTTCCGACAGGCGGCGGGACGACTGGCAGATAATGCGACAGAGCGGATCAACGCTTATTTTACAAAGCATCCGGAAGTAGAAATCATCTACGGTGATGAAGACCTGATGAATGAGAAGGGAGAGCGTTGCATTCCCTGGTACAAACCCTGTTGGTCACCGGATCTGTACAGAGCCTTTTTCTATGTGGGAAGTGTCGTTGCGGTACGGAGCAGTCTGCTGCAGAGAATGGGAGAAAATCCGGTCGTGACAGAGAACGAGAGCACCGGAAAAGAAATTCTTTTTACAGATGCCGGAGAGATCCGTCCGCTGATGGATCGCCTGTTTTTGGGAGCCGGAGGGTTCAAGAGAGATTGTCATTCCATCGGACATATGGAAACCGTGTTGTTCCATGGAACTTTTTCTGCAGACGGAATAGGAATCCAGGGACCGGATGCACGTGCAGACCGGGACAGCCGGGAGTGCACTCCCTGGGAAAATTACCAGCAGACGAAGGAGTCACCGCAGCTGGCGGTGGAACTGGCCTCCAGGGCGGCGGAAGGTGCCAAAGAGTTGTTCGCAGGAGAGCTTAAAGTCTCGGTGATCATTCCCTCCAAAGATAATCCGGAGGTACTGGAGAAGTGCCTGCGTTCCCTGACGAGAAGGTCTGAGGGCAGGCTCCCTGTTGAAATTTTGCTGGTGGATAACGGAAGCAGTGCGGAAAATAAGCAAAAAACGGAAGAGCTGATCGGACGGATCCGGGAAAGCGGTGTCCCTGTTCGTTATATTTATGAACCGGCGGAATTTAATTTTTCATCGATGTGCAACCGGGGAGCTGAACTGGCGGAAGGAAAGTTTTTGCTGTTTTTAAATGATGATATAGAAGTGTGCGGCAATGACTGGCTGGACAAAATGGTGATCCGCGCCATGCAGCCTTATGTGGGAAGCGTGGGCCTAAAGCTGTATTATCCGGATTCCGTGAAAATACAACACGACGGTATTGTCAATCTGCCGGTGGGACCGGTGCATAAGCTCCAGTTCATGGAAGACGATAAGTCTTATTATTTTGGCAGAAATCGCTTTGATCTGAATTGCGTGGCAGTGACGGGGGCCTGTCTGCTGATAAGGACAGAGGTATTCCGGGAGACGGGTGGATTCCGGGAGGCACTGCGGGTGGCCTATAATGATGTGGATCTGGGATTTTGTCTGGTGGAAATGGGATATTACAATGTGGTGCTGAATGACTGTTTTGCATATCATCATGAATCCCTGAGCCGCGGAAGCGACGAAAGTCCCGAGAAAATGCGACGCCTGACGGAAGAGAGAGAACTGCTTTACCAGATGCATCCTCAGTTCCGCGGAATGGATCCTTTTTACCCTATGGGACTGAACCGGGAAGGACTGGACAGCCGTGTGGTTCCGGCATATCTTACGGACCGGAATATTTTACAGGAGCCGGCATGGAGATGTGAGAGCTGGCAGGAGCTTCTGGAAAATGCAAGACAGGATGACTGCCTGATGGCACGGGTGGAGACTGCAGGGCCGGAGCGGATCCAGGGATACAGTGTGATCCTGGGAGATGATAACGCATGTTATGATAAACTTTTAGTATTGCTTCCCGAAGATACGCAGGGACAGCGGGAGGCGGACCGGAAGGTATGGTCCATGAAGATTTTACCTGCATATCGGCAGGAACTGGAGGAGAATCTTCCGGACCAGAAAAATGTGGCGCTGGGAGGTTTCTGTGTGAAACGGAAAACAGGGCAGCTGCCTCCGGGGAATTATGGAATCGCCGTTCTTGCGGTCCATCGGATCAGTAAGCTGAAACTGTGGAATACAACGGGAAAATATTTGACGGAGGAAAAACATGTCTGAGATCAATTATCAAGAAGCCTACGAGAGGGAGCACGAAAAATGTGCGGATCTGGCAGACAAGATCGTAGTGCTGGAATCGGAAAAAGAGGACCTGCAGTTCAAACTGGACCGGATCAAAAAGAATAAATTCTGGAAAGCCACGGGTCCGGCGAGAAGTCTGATCCATTTCGCACAGAGACAGAGGGATCGCTTGTCCCATTGCGGCGGACCGAAGGATATCCTGTGTAAGATCCGCAACAAGAGTCGCCAGAAGAGCCTGATGGAGTCCTACGGAACCGGAAGCTTTCCTGATGCGGAGCAGCGGAAAAAGGAAGAAGAGACGATATTCCCTTATATGCCGAAGATCAGCATTCTGGTTCCGCTGTGGAACAATAAAAGGGAATTCCAGATCCAGATGCTGGACTGCGTCATGAATCAGACGTATCCCAACTGGGAACTGTGTCTGGCGGACGGTTCCGACGCGGAGCACTCCTATATCGAGGAACTCTGCAGGGAGTACGCGGCGAAGGCGAATGGTCGTATCGTCTATAAGCACCTGGATCATAACGGCGGTATCTCCTATAACACCAACGAATGCTACAAGCTGGCTACCGGAGATTATATCGGCCTGTTTGACCAGGATGATATTTTACATCCTTCCGTACTGTATGCGTATGTGAAGGAGATCAATGAGCAGGGTGCGGATTATCTTTATTGTGATGAGACCACTTTCAAGGAAAATGATATTAATAAAATGCTGACCATGCATTTTAAGCCGGACTATGCACCGGACAATCTGCGGGCGAATAATTATATCTGCCATTTCAGCGTTTTTTCCCGAAAACTGTTAGAGGGAGAGGAACTGTTCCGCACCGCATTTGACGGTGCCCAGGATCACGATATGATCCTGCGTCTGACCGACAGAGCGGAAAAGATCGTTCATGTTCCCAGACTGATGTACTACTGGAGAAGCCATGAGGGCAGTACCGCAGCCAGTATTGACGCGAAGCCTTATGCCATTGAGGCGGCAAAGGGAGCTGTGGCAGATCATCTGAAAAAGCATGGTTTCAAGCATTTTCAGATCACCAGTACCAGAGCCTGCGCCACGATCTTCCGGATCCGGTATCAGATCCTGGGAGATCCGAAGATCTCCATCGTGATCGCCAATAAGGATCACGTTGAGGATCTGAAGCGTTGTATTACCTCGATCCAAAAGAACAGCACCTGGAGCAATTACGAGATCATTGTCGTGGAAAATAACAGTACCACACCGGAGATCAAGGACTATTATTCCCAACTGCTGGGATTGTCCGGCGATGATTCTTATGAAGAAAGATGCAAGCTGCATACAGTCTGCGGCCATGACGGCGGTATCCTGCACAGCGGGGACGGACGGATTTCCATTGTGACATATCATGGTGACTTTAATTATTCTGCGGTCAATGATCTGGGAGCGTCTTATGCTTCCGGTGAGTATATTTTACTGCTGAACAATGATACGGAGGTTATCACAGCCAACTGGATGGAAGAGATGCTGATGTATGCCCAGAGAGAGGATGTGGGTGCCGTAGGCGCCAAACTGTATTATGCGGACAAGACGATCCAGCATGCCGGCGTGGTCATCGGACTGGGAGCACACCGCACGGCAGGACATACCCATTATCGCATCCCGGTACAGAACTTAGGCTACATGGGACGTCTGTGTTATACCCAGAATGTTACAGCGGTGACCGGTGCCTGTCTGTTGGTGAAAAAGAGCCTGTATGAGCAGGTGGGCGGTCTGGATGAGAACTTTGTGATCTCCTTAAATGATGTGGATTTCTGCCTGAAATTACGTAAACTGGGACTTCTGAATGTGTGGACTCCTTTTGCGGAGCTGTATCATTACGAATCCATCTCCAGAGGACTGGACGATCAGGGAGAAAAGGCAGAGCGCTACAACAGAGAATCCGGGCATTTCCGTGAAAAATGGAAGGCTGAACTGGAGGCGGGAGATCCCTATTACAATCCGAATTTCTCTCTGGATCGCAGCGATTACGCACTGAAGGATCCGGCAGTTAGCGGACGTTAAATAATTCTTTTCAGTAGAGGGAATCTATGGTAAAATATCACCGGAGAGCGTTTACTGAAGATATTGAAAGATAGCGATAAAACAGGAGGATAGGAAAATGAGTTATATGGACGAACTGAATTTCTGGTTAAATGATGATTATTTTGACCAGAAGACCAAGGAGGAACTTCTGGCAATCCGCAATAATGAAGCAGAAGTGGAAGATCGTTTTTACAAGGAACTGGAATTCGGTACCGGCGGCTTACGTGGTGTGATCGGTGCGGGAACCAACCGTATGAATGTATATACCGTTCGTAAGGCAACTCAGGGTCTTGCCAATTATATTATCAAGCGCGGTACACAGAGTAAGGGTGTGGCAATCGCATTCGACTCCCGCCGCATGTCTCCCGAGTTTTCCGATGAGGCAGCAAGATGTCTGGCAGCCAACGGCATCAAGGCATACATTTTTGAATCTTTAAGACCTACTCCGGAGCTGTCCTTTGCCCTTCGGACGTTAGGATGTACTGCAGGTATTGTAGTTACCGCCAGTCACAACCCTCCTGAGTACAACGGCTATAAGGTATACTGGGAGGACGGCGCACAGGTAACCGCTCCTATCGATAAGGACATCATTACCGAAGTACAGTCCATCAAGGATTATCATACCGTGAAGACCATGAGCAGAGAGGATGCTGTGGCAGCAGGACTCTATGAAGTGATCGGCAAAGAGATCGATGACAAGTACATGGCAGAGCTGAAGAAGCAGATCATTCATCCTGATGTGATCAGGGAAATGGCAGATGACATCAAGATCGTATATACTCCGTTATGCGGTACCGGTAACAAGCCGGTAAGGCGTATCCTGTCTGAGCTGGGATTCAAGCATGTCTATGTAGTTCCCGAACAGGAGAATCCGGATCCTGACTTTACCACACTGGATTACCCGAACCCTGAGGATCCCAAGGCATTTACCTATGCGCTTCGTCTGGCGAAGGAGAAGGATGCGGATATCGTTCTGGCAACCGATCCCGATGCAGACCGTCTGGGTGTGTATGCAAAAGATACCAAGACTGGCGAGTATGTGGCATTTACCGGTAATATGTCCGGCATGCTGATCGCAGAATATATCTTAAGAGAGAAGACTGCGACCGGTACCATGCCCGAGAATCCCGCACTGGTAACTACCATCGTTACCACCAACATGACCAAACCTATTACGCAGGCTTACGGCGTAAAGCTGATCGAGGTACTGACCGGCTTCAAGTTCATTGGCGAGCAGATCAAGCTCTTCGAGCAGACCGGCAGCAACAACTACGTATTTGGCCTGGAAGAGAGCTACGGCTGCCTGGCAGGTACCCACGCAAGAGATAAGGATGCGATCGTAGCAGTGATGTGTCTGTGCGAAGTAGCAGCTTACTGCAAGAAGCACAACATGACTCTGTGGGATATGATGGTATCCATGTATGAGAAGTACGGTTACTTCAAGGAGACCCAGTATACCATCACCATGAAGGGTATCGATGGCGCAAGACAGATTGCCGAGATCATGGAGAAGCTTCGTAAGAATCCTCCTAAGGCATTCGGAGATCTGAAGGTAGAGAAGTTCCGTGATTACCAGAACGATGTTATCATCGACATGGAGACCGGAGAGAAGACTACCACAGGACTTCCCAAGTCCAATGTTCTGTACTTCGAGCTTCCTGACAATGCATGGTGCTGTGCACGTCCTTCCGGAACCGAGCCCAAGATCAAGTTCTACATGGGTGTCAAGGGGACCAGCTTAGAGGATGCAAAGGCTAAGGTAGAGAAGCTGACCGAGGATGTAAAGGCAGTACTGTAAGGCAGTGCTCCATAAATCATATTAGTTTTCAAAAGAGCGAATCGCCCGAGCAGGGCGGTTTGCTCTTTTATGAAAAGCTGGAGGTATCTGTGGCAAAGCTAAACAAGGCAAACCTTAAGAAAACTCTATATTATCTGCAACGTAACGGCCTGAGGGAAACCTGGATCTCTGTGAGGGAGCGCCTGACAGATACAGACCGCTATTTTTTTGTGCCCTGTTCGGAAGCAGAGCTGGAGAAGCAGAGCCGGAGAAAATGGGAAAGACCGATTACGTTCAGTATTGTGGTACCCTTATATCGAACCCCGGAAGCTTATCTGAGCAGAATGATAACAAGCGTTATGCAACAGAGCTATCCCCATTGGGAACTGATCCTGGCAGATGCCACGGAGGATCACAGTGTGGAGGAGGTACTGAAGCAGCAGGGATTCCTGAAGGAGCAGCCGACGGATGGCGAGACAGAACCTGTCGCAGCAGATCCCAGGCTCCACTATGTGCATCTGAAAGAAAATGCGGGAATCGCTGCTAATACCAATCAGGCGCTTCCCTATGCGAAGGGAGAGTATATCGGTCTGCTGGATCATGATGATGTATTGACACCGGATGCGTTGTACGAAATGGCTGATGCGATCATCAAAGCATATGACAGAGGTGTCAAAGTCGCCTTCGCTTATTCGGATGAGGATAAGTGCGATGGAGAAGAGACCAGATACTATGATCCAAATCATAAAGAAAACTTTAATTACGATTTAATTTTAAGTAATAACTATATCTGCCATTTCCTGGTCATGGATGCGGAACTGATGAAGAGGCTGCGATTCCGACCGGAATGTGACGGCGCCCAGGACTATGATCTGGTACTGCGCTGTGTAGCGGAAGTGCTGACAGAGGGAGGGCAGACTGCGGAGAAGAGCATTCTTCATATCCCCAAAGTGTTGTATCACTGGAGATGCCACGAGGCATCCACGGCAGCCAATCCCCACAGCAAAAAATACGCTTACGAGGCGGGACTTCGGGCTCTGCGGGATCATGCCGCACTGCGGGGGATCCCTGCGACTGCCTGTGAGACCAGGCATGTGGGATTTTATCGTTTACAGTATACCGATGTATTACAGAACCGCCCGGATGTGGCAGCCGTGGGAGGCAGAGTATTGTCCGGGAAGACTGGCAAGATCATCGGCGGCAGAATGACTGCGGAGGGAAAGGTGTTCTACGAGGGGTTGCCGCAGGGATTCGGAGGATATCTTCACAGAGCGGAATTGTCCCAAGATGCGCAGGCGCTGGATCTTCGCTGTATTCGTATTCAGCCTTCCTGCCAGGAAGTATTCGAGAAAATTGTGGGAGTTCCGTATACTGAGATACGAAGACACCCGGGAGAGCAACCGGTATTCGATGTAACTGTACTGCCGTCAGGAGTGGACATCCGAACCTTAAGTCTGCGATTGTCCGAAGCGTTACGGCAAAGAGGAAGATTACTCTATCTGCCGGAATATCCGGAGGAGTTTAAACCATTATGAGTGAAATAACGGTTGTTATACCAAATTACAACGGAATGAAATATCTGGCAGAGTGCATGACTTCTCTGTGCAGAGAGCAGCAAAATGCCCCCGGATATGAAGTGCTGATCATCGATAATGCTTCCGTGGACGGCAGCGTGGAATATCTGCAAAAGGAATGGTGTGGGGAAGGTGTGCGCCTGATATCTTTACCGGAAAACACCGGATTCTGTCATGCAGTGAATCTGGGGATCCGGGAAGCGAAGACACCATATGTGATCCTTCTGAACAATGATACAAAGGCAGAAGCCGGTTTTGTAAGAGGCTTATATGATGCTATCCGCGAAAATGAAAAGATATTTTCCGTCAGTGCGAAGATGCTGATGTGGGACAGACCGGAGCTCATCGATGATGCCGGAGACCGTTACTGCGTGCTGGGCTGGGCCTATTCCCGGGGGAAGGGACGACCGGCGGCGGATTATGATAAGTCTGTCCCGGTGTTTTCCGCCTGTGGTGGTGCCGCAATCTACAGACGATCCGTATTTGAAGAGATCGGTTATTTTGATGAAGAACATTTTGCCTACCTGGAAGATCTGGATATCGGCTACCGTGCCCGGATCTACGGCTATGAGAACCGGTATGAACCGAAGGCGGCTGTGCTGCATTATGGCAGTGCTTCCACGGGATCCAGATACAATCCCCGGAAAACGTTACTTGCGTCTGCCAACAGTATTTATGTGATCGGCAAGAATATGCCGCTTTTGCAGTGTATTCTGAACCTGCCGTTTTTTTTGCTTGGATTTGGCATAAAGTTTTTGTTTTTTTGTAAGAAAAGAATGGGAAAACTATATCTGAAGGGACTGGCAGCTGGCCTGAGAAGATCGGTGGGAACCACGGGAAGACAGCACAAAGTTCCCTTCCGGTGGCATCATCTGGGGAATTATGTGAAGATCCAGTGGCAGCTGTATTTCAATGTGTTTCGAATTCTTATGAAATCTTAAGAAATGGCTTCATAAATTCTTAAGTTGAGAAAAAAACATCGTTATTGTAGAATGAAATCGTTAAAAAGAAGCTTTTCAGACTTACAGATTGGGTGACCCATATGATAAAAGACAACCAGAAAGTCTTTAACAGGCTTCTTGTGATAATGGATGCGCTGATCACAGCCATATCCTTTGTCCTTGCCTATTATATCAAATTTTATATATTGAACGACGGTCCCGGAATCGGTGTCCTGCCTGTGCAGGAGTATTATAAGCTGCTTCCTTTTATTGTACCCGGTTATATGCTCCTATATTACCGGTGCAGCGTGTATTCCCCGAAGCGAACCGTCCGCCGCAGACATGAGATTTACAGCATTCTGCAGGCAAATACCATCGGCCTGGCGGCATTGATCATTATACTGTATATGATCATCCGTGAGATCAACTTTTCACGATCCGTCATGGCAATTTTTTATGTGCTGAATGTATTTCTGACTTCGGTATCCCGCATCATAATGAGAAAAGCGTTGCGGACACTCCGGAAAAGGGGATACAATCTGAAGCATATTTTACTGGTGGGCTATTCCAGAGCGGCAGAAGAGTATATTGACAGAATCTTAAGCAATCCCCAGTGGGGATATGTTGTATGCGGTATTCTGGATGAGCACATTCCGGGAGGGACTACCTATAAGGGAGTGAAAGTCCTGGGAACGTTGGGGAATCTGGAGTATATTCTTCCGGAGAACAAGCTGGACGAGATCGCGATCACGCTTTCTCTGAAAGATTATGATTATCTGGAAGGTGTTGTGGATATCTGTGAGAAATCCGGCGTGCATACGAAATTCATCCCCGACTACAGCAGTCTGATCCCCAGCAGACCTTACACGGAGGATCTCATGGGACTTCCGGTGATCAATATTCGGTATGTGCCGCTGACCAACACCGGAAATATGATGATCAAGAGAGCCATGGATATTGTCGGCTCCCTGTTCGGCATCATCATTACGTCACCGATCATGCTGTTGTCGGCAATTCTGGTAAAATGTTCCAGTCCGGGACCTGTGATCTTCAAGCAGGAACGGGTAGGACTTCATAATAAATCATTTTATATGTACAAATTCCGCAGTATGGCAATGCAGACTGCAGCGGAGGAGAAAAAGGGCTGGACGGTGCGAAACGATCCCAGAGTCACCGGAATCGGCAAGATCTTAAGACGAACCAGCATTGATGAACTTCCGCAGCTGTTCAACATCCTGAAAGGAGATATGAGCCTGGTGGGACCGAGACCGGAGCGCCCTCAGTTCGTGGAAAAGTTCAAGGAAGAGATCCCGAGATATATGGTAAAACATCAGGTGAGGCCGGGCCTCACGGGATGGGCACAGGTCAACGGTCTGCGTGGTGATTCTTCCATCAAGAAGCGGATCGAGTATGATATTTATTACATTGAGAACTGGACCCTCGGGTTTGACATTAAGATCATTCTTATGACATTTTTTACAGGATTTATCAATAAAAATGCTTATTAACACAAGGAGAAGACAAGATGGCAACAAATTCTAACTACAATGGCGGCAATGGTCAGAGACCAGCCGGAAGCGGAAGAAGACCTTCCGGAAATGGACAGAGACCTGCGGGACAGCGACCTGCCGGATCGAGACCTGCCGGCAACAGTAACGGACAGAGGAGAGTATCTGCCAAGCAGCGTGCTGCCAAGAAGAGAAGAAAGGTTATCATCTTCGGTGTAGAGATTGCGGTTATCCTGATCATGGTAGCAGTATTGTATCTGGTAATGACCCACACAAATAATGAAGGCCCCAAGGTAACGGTATTAGAGACGGAAGAGCTTCGGATTCCGGAAGAAGTACAACAGGACGAAGCAATGAAGGGGTATATGAACATTGCACTGTTCGGTGTGGATGCAACGAAGGACAGCCAGCTGTACAAGGGCAGCCGAAGCGACAGTATTATGATCGCCAGCATCAATATGGATACCGGCGATATCAAACTGGTCAGTGTATATCGTGATACGTATCTGAACATCGGCACGGACTCCTATCAGAAGTGTAACGCGGCTTATTCCTATGGCGGAGCGGAGCAGGCAGTTAAGATGTTAAACATGAATCTGGATATGGATATTACGAACTTTGTAACCGTAGGCTATAAGGGACTGAGTGAAGTGATTGACGGTCTGGGCGGTGTCTATATCGATGTGGACTCCGAGGAGATCAAGCATATCAATAACTACCAGATCGGTATTGCAGAGGTCTTAAAATGTGACTACACACCGGTAACAGAGACCGGAGTACAGCTGCTAAACGGTCTGCAGGCGACGGCTTACTGCCGTATCCGTTATACCGCAGGTAATGATTTCAAGCGTGCCGCACGTCAGCGTGAAGTGATCCAGGCGATTGAAGATCAGGCGAAGAAGGCCGATTACGATACTCTGTCCAAGGTATTTAACAGTGCCATCGATGATGTTTACACCAGCTTGGATTCCAAGGATATTCTGGATCTGCTGGCTAACATCACAAAATATCGTATTGTGGACGAGGGAGGTTTCCCTGAAGAGACCATGCGTGCCACCGGTAACATCGGTGCAAAGGGAAGCAGTGTAGTACCTTTGGATCTGGAGAGCAATGTTGTATGGCTGCATCAGTTCCTGTTTGATGATGCGAACTACACCGTAACCGACAGTGTAAAGGAATACAGTAGAAAGATTGCGTCCGATACGGCACCTTATCTGAATAAATAAGAAAACGAATTGACGAGGGAGTCTTCCGGAGAGCACCGGAGCTCCCTCGTGTCATATGAAAAAGTCTTGTGTAACAGACGGGGATAAAGTATAATAGACCAGAGATTGAGAAAGTAAGGAGCGCTCTGCAATGGAGATCGATGTGATCATTCCCCTGTATAAACCGGGGAAAGAACTATTTACATTATTAGATAAGCTTGACAGCCAGAGCGTGCCGGTACATGAAGTGATCCTGCTGAACACCGGAGAAAAATATTTTGAGCAGCTGATCTATGGAACCAGATTTCTGGAGAAATATCAGAACATTAAGGTATATCATGTCTCCAAAAGAGAATTTGATCATGGCGGCACCAGACGCATGGGTGTGAAAAAATCTTCCGCAGATATTTTTGTCATGATGACCCAGGATGCCATGCCGGCAGATGACAATCTGATCGAACAACTGACGGAACCGCTGCGGGATCAGGTGGCGGTATCCTATGCAAGACAGCTGCCGAGAGAAGATTGTGCACCGGTGGAATGTTATACCAGGGAATTTAATTATCCGGCACAGTCACGGATCAAATCCGCAGAAGATCTTAAGACATTGGGGATCAAGACATTTTTCTGCTCCAATGTGTGTGCGGCATACCGACGGGAGATCTATGAGGAACTGGGTGGATTCGTAAAACATACCATATTTAATGAAGATATGATCTATGCGGCGAAAGCGGTGGAAGCGGGGTATGCGATCGCTTATGCGGCGGATGCCCGGGTGATTCATTCCCATAATTATACCAATGTACAGCAGTTCCAAAGGAATTTTGACCTGGGGGTATCCCAGGCAGAACATCCGGAAGTCTTCGCAGCATATCCTTCGGAGTCCGAGGGAAAACGAATGGTGAAAGATGTGACAGCATATTTGCGGAAAAATCATATGTCCGGCAAGTTGCTCCATTTTTATATACAATGTGCCTGTAAATATGCAGGTTATCTATTAGGTAAGAACTATCGCAGGCTCCCCGGAAAATGGGTCCTTGCTTTTACTTCCAACAAAGAATACTGGAAACAGAACAGAAAGGATGTATGACTATGTGTGGTATCGTAGGATATATTGGAACAGAACAGGCAGCACCGATCATTTTAGACGGTCTGTCCAAACTGGAATACCGTGGATATGATTCCGCGGGTATGGCTATTTTTGATGGGGAGAAGATCAACACCAAAAAGGCTGTCGGGAGACTTAAGGTTCTGGAAAACCTGACACACGGAGGCGAGTCTATGAAGGGAACCTCCGGTATCGGGCATACCCGTTGGGCAACCCACGGTGCTCCCAGTGATATCAATTCCCATCCCCATATGAATAACGCCGGTACCATTGCTGTAGTACATAACGGAATCATTGAGAACTATATTCCACTGAAGAAAAAGATGCAGGATAAGGGGTATCAGTTCATCTCTGAGACCGATACCGAGGTACTGGCGCATCTGTTAGACTACTATTATAAGGGAAATCCCCTGGAAGCGATCACTAAGGTATTGCATCGTGTAGAGGGCTCCTATGCGCTGGGTATCATGTTTGCCGATCAGCCTGATAAGATCTTCGCTGCCCGCAAAGACAGTCCTCTGATCGTAGGCAAGAGTGAGAGCGGCAGCTTTATCGCATCTGATGTTCCCGCAATTCTCAAATATACCAGAACCGTATATTATGTAGATAATCAGGAAGTGGTGGAACTGAAGGAAGACGGTCTTAGATTCTTCTCAGTGGACGAAGAAGAGATCACGAAAACCCCCGTGACCATCGACTGGGATGCCAATGCTGCGGAAAAGGGCGGCTATGAGCATTTCATGCTGAAAGAGATCTACGAACAGCCGAAGACGATCAACGATACCATTTCTCCCCGTATCAAGGATAATGATATCGTCATCGAAGAACTGAATATGAGCGATGAGGAGATTCAGGAGATCACAAAGATCCATATTGTGGCCTGCGGTTCCGCATATCACACCGGTGTTACCGCAAAATATGTCATTGAAGGTCTGGCAAGAATCCCGGTAGAGGTGGATGTGGCCAGCGAATTCCGTTATCGTGATCCCATCCTGCAGAAGGGCAATATGGTCATCGTCATCAGCCAGTCCGGTGAGACTGCGGATACGCTGGCAGCTCTGCGGGAATCCAAGGAAAAGGGCTTCAAGGTACTGGGTATTGTCAATGTCGTCGGCAGCTCCATCGCCAGAGAAGCGGACAGTGTTATGTACACCTGGGCAGGTCCCGAGATCGCCGTTGCAACGACCAAGGCTTACAGTGCACAGCTGACAGCACTTTACATGCTGGCTATGAAGTTCGCCAAGGTGCGTGGAACCATTGACCAGGAGAAGTTCCAGAGTATGCTGACAGATTTAAGATGTCTGCCGGATCAGATCGAGCTGCTTCTGGGCCAGAAGCAGAAGATCCAGCATTTCGCCAACCGTTATGTGGGAGCGAGAGACATCTTCTTCATCGGACGTGGTATCGACTATGCGATTTCCCTGGAGGGATCCCTGAAGTTAAAAGAGATCTCCTATATTCATTCCGAGGCTTATGCAGCCGGAGAACTGAAGCATGGCACCATTTCCCTGATCGAAGATGGCACCCTGGTAGTGGCTTTGGCAACCCAGCCGGCTCTGTTCCAGAAGACCATCAGTAATATGGTAGAGGTAAAGGCAAGAGGCGCTTTTGTCATGGCGGTTACCATCGAGGGCAACAAAGCCATCGAGAAGGCAGCGGATTATGTGGTATACATTCCCGAGACGAATCCGTACTTTACCAATTCCCTGGCAATCATTCCGTTGCAGCTGTTTGCTTACTATGTGGCAGTGGGACGTGGCTGTGATGTGGATAAGCCGAGAAACCTGGCAAAATCTGTTACTGTGGAGTAATTATTTATAAAAAAGTACATCCCGGAGAGGCATAATGCTTCTTCGGGACTTTTTTGATCTTTCATAATTGCTTCAGAAAGTTATCACAATTCGGTCACAATTGACGGTTATACTGTGTTCATAAGGTGAGAGTAAGAAATGAAATAACAACGAAGAATGGTAAAAAGAATTTCTCACTTACAGATAGGATAGGAGGAAGCATTATGTACGAGAATGATAATTTTTCCGGTTACGAAACCGGCAATGAAAATACAACCGGTACATTCAGCGGTGTAAGCGCTGCGGGAAGTGCAAACGGTTACACCACATACCAGATGGGCGGAAGCACCGGCAGCAATACAGAACCTAAGAACTCCAAAAAGCATGGAGGCTATTTCCGGAAAGCTATGGTAAGTGTCAGCCTGGGACTTTTCTTCGGACTGTTTGCCGGTATCGGGTTCTATGCGGTACAACAGGGCACCGGGATGCTTAAGACCGGTACGGATACCGCAGTGGTGGGTGAGGTTGCTTCCGAAGCTGCAACAGAGAGCAGCCAGAGTACACCACAGCTTGCGACCAACGTTACTTATGTAGAGTCTGATGTATCTGATGTGGTGGAGAAGGTCATGCCTGCCATGGTATCGATTGTGAATAACTTTACTGAGACAGCTAATGTCTTCGGCCAGCAGTATACACAGGAAGAAGCGGCCAGCGGTTCCGGTATTATTGTAGGCAAGACGGATGATGAGCTGCTGATCGTATCTAACAACCACGTAGTAGAGAGCGCAGATACGCTGACTGTTACTTTTATCGACGGCAGTGAAGCACAGGCACAAGTCAAAGGACTGGATTCCGATATGGATCTGGCAGTGATCGCAGTATCTTTAAATGATCTGAGCGATGATACCAAGAATGCCATTACCGTTGCTACTTTGGGCAGCAGTGATGACCTGAAGCTTGGTGAGCCGGTAATTGCCATTGGTAATGCTCTTGGATATGGTCAGTCCGTTACCAACGGTATCGTAAGTGCCCTAAATCGTGAGATCACTCTGGAGAACGGCTCTACCGGTACTTTCATCCAGACCAACGCAGCCATCAACCCCGGTAACTCCGGCGGTGCACTGCTGAACATGAATGGTGAGGTTATCGGTATCAACTCCAACAAGATCGGTGGTACTGCCGTAGAAGGTATGGGATATGCTATCCCGATTACTTCGGCAAGCCCTATCATTGCAGATCTGATGGAGCGTCAGACCAGAACCAAGGTAGCTGAGGATGAAGTCGGTTACATCGGTATCTCTCCGCAGGAAGTAACTTCCCAGATCTCTCAGATGTATAACATGCCGGAAGGCATCTATGTAGTATCCGTAGAGGAAGGCAGTGCAGCAGCGAATGCCGGTATCATGAAAGGTGATATCATTACCAAATTTGATGGCAGCAGCATCTCGTCCTACTCTGATCTTCAGAAGATGTTACAGTACTATGCAGCCGGTGATTCCGTAACCATAACGGTACAGAGACCTCAGAACGGTGAATATGTGTCTGTCGAACTGAATCTCACACTGGGCAGCAGACCAGCAGATAAAAAATAAATATAGCGGTTCCCAATATTGAATATTGGAAAGATAGAAGAAACCCCGGAAGATCGTCTGCATCTCCCGGGGATTTTGTTTAGAAAAACTTCACTTGTAGCAGTCATTCGAATTAGATATAATAAGCGTAGGCATGAGCAGTGCAAGGATCGTGGATTACGAAAACCGACTGCTTGCAGGCGGGATTACGTAAGACACGATACGTGTAGGGCGAAGCCCGGATATCGAGGTAGCACGAAGTGATACCGAGATAAGCACTGCGAGAAGAAAGCATCAAGGAATAGCGGATTACGAAAACCGACTGCTGGCAGTTGCGATTACGTAAGACGCAAATTCTATTATATAAAGAGGAGAATAACATGACAGATAATTACAATGATGATTATAGAGAAGTAATCCCTGAGGAAGAGAAAACAGAGACCACTCTGAACGAAAATCGGGATAACGAAAAAAATAGCGAGAACACACAGGTAGCGGATACTGCGGGTGAAAATTCCGCGGAGAAAAAGACAGAGGACAAAAAGGACAGCAGCGAGTACGAGGATGTCTGCTTCATCTGCCGAAGACCGGAGAGCAAAGCCGGCAGAATGTTCAAGCTGCCTAATCATATCTGCATTTGCGATGACTGCATGCACAAGACCATGGAGACTGTGAGCCAGTTCGACTACCAGGGCATGTTGAATAATCCGGGCGATCTGAACCAGTTCGGCGGACAGAACGGATTCCCCAACATCAGCTTTGTGAATCTGGCAGACCTCCAGGGAGACGGCGGCATCCCCAACAAGCAGAAACTCAAGAAGAAAAAGAAAGCCGAAGATCCCAAACCTGTATTCAACATCAAAGATATTCCGGCACCTCATAAGATCAAGGCAAGCCTGGATGAATATGTAGTGGGACAGGAAAAAGCCAAAAAAGTCATTTCGGTAGCGGTATACAACCATTATAAGAGAGTAGCTACCGACACCATGGATGCGATTGAAATCGAGAAGTCCAATATCCTTATGATCGGTCCCACCGGTTCCGGTAAGACTTATTTAGTTAAAACACTGGCGAAACTGCTGGATGTGCCTCTGGCGATCGCCGATGCTACGTCACTGACGGAGGCCGGATATATCGGTGATGATATCGAGAGCGTAGTATCCAAGCTGCTGGCAGCCGCCGGTAACGATGTAGAGAAAGCGGAGAAAGGTATTATTTTCATTGATGAGATCGACAAGATCGCCAAGAAGAAAAATACCAATTCCCGGGATGTCAGCGGTGAAAGTGTACAGCAGGGCATGCTGAAATTATTGGAGGGTGCCGAGGTGGAAGTACCGGTCGGTGCCAATAGCAAAAATGCCATGGTGCCCCTGGCTACGGTGAACACCCGCAATATCCTGTTTATCTGCGGCGGTGCATTCCCGGATCTGGATGAGATCATCAAGGAGCGCCTGACCAAGACCGCATCCATCGGTTTTAATTCCGAACTGAAGGACAAATACGATAAAGATACCGATATTTTATCTAAGGTGACCGTAGAGGATATCCGTAAGTTCGGCATGATCCCGGAGTTCATCGGACGACTGCCTATCATCTGTACTCTGCAGGGACTGAGCAAGGAGATGCTGGTGAAGATCCTGAAAGAGCCGAAGAATGCCATTTTGAAACAGTACCAAAAGCTCCTGGAACTGGATGAAGTGAAACTGGAGTTCACGGACGATGCCCTCGATGCCATTGCCGAAAAGGCCATGAAACGTGACACCGGCGCCAGAGCCCTGCGTTCCATTATTGAGGATTTCATGCTGGATATCATGTACGAGATCCCCAAGGATAACAATATCGGAAGAGTCACCATTACCAGAGAATACATCGAAGGTACCGGCGGACCTATCATTGACATCCGCAGTAATGAGATCCTGGAGCCTGTGGAGAATCTGAAGCAGATTCCGGTGGAAGAGAAATAAATTGAGAGTTAGTGAAATACCACCCGGATGACTTTGTTGTCTTCCTGGGTGGTATTTTGGTTTTGCTGTTCCGATCTTTACCGCCTGAAATCTATTTTGTGCTGTAGAAGCAGTAAATTTGAAGTAATTTTCTTTTGCAGTGACTGATAATTACTGCCGGAATGGAAGCATCCTATGCCGAAGCGGTAATTGTCAGAACGTTTTCATGAATTCTTCCATAAAAATACTGCTTGGATTTCTAAAAGCACTTTCAGGGCAGTAATATGCTTGCCCTACTAAGCAGGGAGTTAGCGAAACAGCCCCGTAGCCCTCTTTCTATTGCTTTGGTGAAAATCGCATCAAAATAGCAAAATCCGTACAAAAAAACTTCTAAATCAGGAATTTTTGTACGGAATTTCTTCATTTTGCACGCTCAGCGAAAATAACAGCTTTTTACATGGCAAAATCGTATGGTTTTGTATTTTTTTAAATAAAATAGTGCTTTTTCATACAAACAGAACTCCCTGAGTGGCAGAATTTCATTACTGACCACTGCTATACCTGTTCCGACGATATTCTGTATTGCCTAGGTGAAATGTATGCCGGTGGAGAACAGTTCACCCAGGGCATTGACAATGCCGATGGTAAAGATACATCAGAATTTGTTTTTCGGGCAATTGAAATTTATTGTAAGAACAAGAACTAGAGACCGGTGTTCCTCTCCACCAATATATTTTGGATCAAAAAATGGAAGAAGCAAAACATATGCTTACCCGGGGGATGATGATTGACACCGGCAGCATATGTTGCCGGTACAAAAAGCTGTCTTTAATCACAGATATTTTCCCGTAATGCTGTCTGCATTGGCTGCGATCTGCTCCGGAGTTCCCACAGCAACGACCCTGCCACCGTCTTCTCCGCCACCGGGTCCCATATCAATGATGTAATCGGCATTGCGGATCACATCCAGATCATGTTCAATGACAAGTACCGTTGCCCCATTGTCTACCAGCGCCTGAAATACCTGCAACAGGGTCTGTACATCTAACGGATGCAGTCCGATCGTCGGTTCGTCGAATACAAATACGGAATCTGATTGTCCTCTGCCCATTTCACTGGCCAGCTTCAGCCGCTGGGCCTCTCCACCGGAGAGGCTTGGTGTCTCTTCTCCTAATGTTAAATATCCCAGTCCCAGATTTTTCAGGACTTCCAGCCGCTGATGCACGACTTTCCAATCCTCTGTCGCCTGCAATGCCGTCGTTACATCCATCTCCATCATCTGCGGCAGAGAATAACGTTTCCCCCGTTTGTTCTCATAGCAGATGTCCCATGCTTCTCTGGCATAGCGGGAGCCGCCGCACTCCGGGCAGGGCACATCCACATCCGGCAGGAACTGTACGTCCAGACTGATCTGTCCGGTACCGTCGCAGACCGGGCATCTTAATTTTCCGGTATTGTAGGAAAAATCTCCCGCCTTATATTTCTTATTCTTCGCATCCGCGGTTTTTGCATAAATTTTCCGCAGTTCGTCATGCACATTGGCATAAGTGGCTACCGTGGACCGCACATTGATGCCGATGGGGGATGCATCGATCAGTTTTACATGGGCGATGCCCTCTGCGGTGATACTTTTTACATAGCCGGGCAAATGTTCGCCGTTTAACTTTGCTTCCAGTCCGGGAATCAGGCTTTCCAGCACCATGGTGGTCTTACCGGAGCCGGAGACACCGGTAACGACCGTAAGTCTTCCTTTGGGAATGTCTATTTCCAGAGGTTTTACCGTATGGATGGCATCTGTGGACAGATGGAGCTTTCCCAGTGCAAATATTTCCTCCCGAGCGATGGGCTTACGGATACGCATATCCGCAGTCTGCGCCAGAAAAGGACCGATCATGGACTCCTTTTTGGCGATTACCTCTGGAATCGTACCCTGTGTGATCACATAGCCGCCTCCGGCACCGGCTTCCGGTCCCATCTCGATCAGCCAGTCCGCTTCGGACAGAATCTGGGTATCATGGTCTACCAAAATAATGGAGTTGCCGTCAGCGATCAGGTCATGCATCACCGCATTCAACCCCACAATATTCGAAGGATGCAGACCGATGGAAGGCTCATCCAGCACATAGAGCACTCCTGTGGTACGGTTCCGCACTGCACGTGCCAACTGCATCCGCTGTCTCTCCCCGGTGGACAGAGAGGCTGCCGCACGATCCAGAGACAGGTAAGTAAGTCCCAGATCCATCAGACGCTTCGCCACAGTCTGGAAAGATTCACAGATGGATTCCGCCATGGGCCGCATCTCTTCGGGCAAAGAATCCGGCACTCCCGCTACCCACTCCACCAGTTCTTTCAGGGGCATCTGGCAGGCCTGCGCAAGCCCTATGCCCCGAAGTCTCGGTGCTCTGGCCGCATCCGAAAGTCTGCTACCACCGCATTCCGGACAGATGTCCTCCTTTAAGAATTTTTCCACACGTTTCATGCCCTTTTCGTCTTTCACTTTTGCCAGGGCATTTTCTACCGTGTATACCGCATTGAAATATGTAAAATCCAGTTCTCCCGCCTGATTGGTCTTTTTCGCCTTATAAAAAATATGTTTCTTCTCCGCGGGACCGTGATAGACGATCTCTTTTTCCCGATCTGTAAGTTCCCGGAAAGGCACATCCGTCCGCACTCCCATTTCCCGACAGACATCTGTCATTAAAGACCACATGAGACTGTTCCAGGGTGCCACCGCTCCCTCGTCAATACTCAGGGAATCATCCGGCACAAGAGAATCCAGGTCCACAGTCCGCACACTTCCCGTACCGCCGCATTTCGGGCAGGCTCCCTGAGAATTGAATGCCAGTTCCTCTGCGCTGGGAGCATGTACCTTCGCTCCGCATTCCGGGCACAGGATCTCCTGCTCCGCCGCTACTTTCAGGGTCGGAGGCACATAATGTCCGTTAGGGCAACGGTGGGATGCCAGTCTGGAATACATCAGACGCAGACTGTTCAAAAGCTCCGTTCCGGTTCCAAAGGTACTGCGGATCCCGGGAATGCCGGGGCGCTGATGCAGTGCCAGAGCAGCTGGAACATAGAGGACTTCATCCACCTGCGCTTTCGCCGCACCAGTCATACGTCTTCTCGTATATGTGGACAGGGATTCCAGATAACGTCTGGAGCCCTCTGCATAGAGGACACCCAGTGCCAGCGAAGATTTCCCCGAACCGGATACACCGGCGATCCCCACAATTTTGTGCAGGGGAACATCCACATCTATATTTTTCAGGTTATGAACCCTTGCGCCTCTTACCTTGATATGCTTTGGTTCATTGGTTTCGTATTCCATGACAGCATTCCTCATCTTTTGATTTCATTTATTAAAACAGATCCAGCATATTATCCAGATAGATTTCTTCTCTGACCTGCAGCTGGTACTCCGGCTTCGTCATATAGTACAGTAAAAATTCCAGAACCAGTGCACTGCCCAGTCCCCGACCCTCGATCTTATAATTGGAAAATCCCATAGGCTGATAGATCTTCTGAATGTCTTCCACGCTGATAAATCCGGGATTTTTCATGGCTTTGGAGAAACGATAGCCCTCCTCCGCCCCCGGCGAGGTACAACTAAAATCCGGCTCCTCTCCCAGATTCCTGCAGCTGACGGCTTCGTAGCATTCCTTCCTGTCCTTACAGCCGAAATAACAACACTCATTGCACAAAAATTCCACTTTGTCTTTCTGTGATTCTGTCAGCGTATTTAATTTTTCATAAACCTTGTTCAGGCGGAAATCCGGTACAACATAGCGAAAATCGTCTCTGTCGGTCTCCTTTTTTAACGCTTCAAAATCCGTCAGAACTTTCGTAGTGGAGGATACCGGATAAAGCTCCGGATAATGACTTTTCAGATACTGTAACAGCAGATCTGAATGAACGATCACGCCGTTCTCCGGGGTGGCATTTTCCGCGAACAGAGCACAGAGTTCATTGCATTTTCTGTCCGAAAGATGTTCCTCGCGAAGAAGGGAATTACTGAAGGTCAGACGAGCTGAAATGCCATATTCCTGTAACAACGCCTGCACTTCTCCTGCATCGTGATCCTCCAGTGAGACCCGGCCGCCTCCCCAGATGCAGTCCGGCGGGGCTCCGTAGATGGAACCGATGTCGCA
>ENA-ORLY01000136-ORLY01000136.1-human-gut-metagenome-genome-assembly--contig:-NODE-136-length-107497-cov-35.886148_pt1 | contig 107497 bp, 116 predicted proteins | sample MGYA00243071_ERZ508832 | MGnify/ENA primary metagenome ERZ508832 (study PRJEB26277, sample SAMN04329777) | human gut metagenome | biome: human-associated habitat | host: Homo sapiens | place: USA... | reverse complement strand
GCCTCCCGTAGGAGTTTGGGCCGTGTCTCAGTCCCAATGTGGCCGTTCACCCTCTCAGGCCGGCTACTGATCGTCGCCTTGGTGGGCCGTTACCTCACCAACCAGCTAATCAGACGCGGGTCCATCTTGTACCACCGGAGTTTTTCACACTGCTTCATGCGAAGCTGTGCGCTTATGCGGTATTAGCAGTCGTTTCCAACTGTTGTCCCCCAGTACAAGGCAGGTTACCCACGCGTTACTCACCCGTCCGCCACTAACTTACATATCGCTAGGCTTCAATGTAAGTCCGTTCGACTTGCATGTGTTAGGCACGCCGCCAGCGTTCATCCTGAGCCAGGATCAAACTCTCATGTTAAAAAAGTTTTTTCCTGCCAGTTTTATCTGGCATTGTTTACTGTTAATTCGGGTAGCTTCTCGATCTTTTTCATCGATCTGCTTGTTCTTGAATCTCGCAATTCATTTTTCTGAAAATCTTGGAATTTTCAGGGTTGCATTACTGTTTATTTGTCAAAGATCAGTGATTCTTCGTTGCTGTTGTTCTCAGCGGCAACTCTGATATCTTATCATGACCGCTTTCGTTTGTCAACAACTTTTTTGATTTTTTCAAATCTTTTTTCCAACCGAAAAACCTTCGTTTCTGCGGTGGATTTTCATACTACCATATTGTTTCCTGCTTTGTCAACAACTTTTTACATTTATTTTTCAAAGCATTTACAATGGCATAAAAGGCGTAAAAAAAGAAATCTCAATCTCTTAAGATTCTTCTCTTACTTCCTATTGGTAGTAAACGGAGAAAGAGGGATTTGAACCCTCGCGCCGGTTGCCCGACCTACACCCTTAGCAGGGGCGCCTCTTCAGCCTCTTGAGTATTTCTCCATAATCTGAAAATCGTCTCTACCAATATGTTATTGGCGTCATTTCGTGACGCAAAAATTATTATACATAAGGTCTATGTGTTTGTCAATTGCTTTTTTTATTAATTGTAGATATTGTTTATAAATATTCTTTAATAGCTTCTTCAATCCTGGATTTTACAAGATCTGCAATTTCCGGAGTCTTTAATTGTTTATATTCTTCATAGCAGATTGGTTTCAGATAAATCAATTTTACAGTTACCGGGGCTATGGACTTTTCATCAAAAGGTTTGTATGAATCAATCAGAGCACAGGGAACAATGGGGCATTTAGCCCTGACCGCACTTTTGAATGTTCCTCCCTTAAACGGAAGCAGCTGATTCCCCATGCGACTTCTGGTTCCTTCCGGGAAAATCAGAAAGTTTCTTCCCTTCTTTACTTCTTCGGTCATCTGATTGATTACCTGAAGAGACTGTTTAATGTCTTCTCTGTCTATTGCAATTGCATGCAAAGCCTTAAATACCTGCTTTAACAGTATTACGTTACTGACTTCCTTTTTATATACCACAGAAAAAGGAACCGGACAGGATTCCAGAAAAACAAGCGCATCAAACATTCCCTGATGATTCGGGAAAAAAATAAAACCATTTTCTTTGGGAATATTTTCCAGCCCATAGCTTTCTATTTTTACTCTTCCGGCCCGATTGGCTGCCTTAGTTACTTTTTTAATAAATGCATAGTTTTCTTCCAGATTGAAGTTCTTCCGGGTTCCCAACCACCAGATACGCATCAGATAATACGGTACTTTATAAAAAAGTCTTACTACCATTAATATAATTCTGTACATATGTTATCTCCAGTTGCCTCACTCCCGGCAATACTCCTTCGTCGCCGTCTCATATAGATTATTACCCTGTGCATCAATGACTACGATTACCGGGAAATTGTTGACCGTCAATCTACGAATAGCTTCTGTGCCCAGATCATCATAAGCAATCACTTCCGACGAGGTAATTGACTTTGACAATAATGCGCCTGCGCCTCCTACTGCAGCAAAATAAACAGCTCCGTTGCGAACGATCGCATCCGCCACTTCCTTTGACCTTTTTCCCTTTCCGATCATTCCTTTCAGTCCAAGATCAAGAAGTCTCGGTGCATACTTATCCATTCTGCTGGCTGTGGTCGGTCCTGCAGATCCTATTTGTCTGCCCTCTCTGGCAGGAGACGGTCCCATATAATAGATCACATTATTTTCCATTTTCAGCGGAAGTTCTTCTCCTCTGTCCAGAGTCTCCTGCATTCTCTTGTGCGCTGCATCTCTTGCCGTATATATTGTGCCTGTTAAATATACATAATCCCCCGCCTTTAATGAGTGGGCATCTTTCTCACTAAGTGGTACATTTACGTATCTGTCCATACTGTTTTCTCCATTGCTTTTTCATCCGGGATATCAGATTTCTCTGACTGCGTGTCTGTTCACATGGCAACATATATTTACCGCAACCGGTAATCCGGCAATATGGGTTGCATATGTGTTAATATTTACCGCAAGTGCCGTTGTTGTCCCTCCCAATCCACCGGGACCTATGCCGGTTCTGTTGATCTTCTCCAGCATCTCTTCCTCCAGTTCTTTTACATAAGGGATCTCAGAGTGTTTATCAATCGGTCTGGTCAGAGCCTCCTTCGCCAGCAAAGCACATTTTTCAAAAGTGCCGCCGATACCCACTCCCACCACCATCGGCGGACAAGCATTCGGTCCGGCATCCTTTACGGCTGTAAGGATTGCGTTTTTCACACCTTCTATTCCATCCGCCGGCTTCAGCATAAACACCCGGCTCATATTTTCACTTCCAAAACCTTTCGGTGCAACAGTGACAGTAATGCGGTCTCCGGGAATAATACTGTAATGAATGATTGCCGGTGTATTATCCCTGGTATTTTCACGATAAATCGGATCTCTTACCACCGATTTACGCAGATATCCATCCACGTATCCGCGGCGAACTCCCTCGTTCACAGCATCTTCCACATTTCCGCCTACAAAATGAACGTCCTGACCTACTTTCAAAAACACCACGGCCATACCGGTGTCCTGGCAGATAGGAATCATATCTTTCTCTGCAATTTCCATATTTTCCTGTAGCTGACTCAGAATCTGTCTGCCTAAAGGAGCCTGTTCCCGATTTTGTGCCTCGGTAAAAGCAGTCTTCATATCTTCCGACAGATAATGATTGGCCTCGATACACATTTCACTGATATTTTGCGTTAAAACGCTCACATCTACTGTTCTCATACTCTCACCATGTTATTCTGTAATTGTTCTGCGAACCTCTTCCAGTTCTTCCGGTGTGCTCTCTCCCGGTGTCCATAAAATCTTCTGTCCGTCATTCACATAGCGGGGAATCAGATGCATATGAAAATGCTGTACTGTCTGTCCAGCTGCTTCTCCATTGTTCTGAACAATATTCAAGCCGTCGCAGTTCAATTTTTCCTTCATTTTCATCGCAAGCTTCTTCGCAAGGACAAATACTTTCGATGCTGTCTCATCCGGCAATTCATATAAGTTATCCGCATGCTCCTTGGGTAAAATAAGAGCATGACCCTTTGTTGCCGGTCCAAGGTCCAGAATTACTCTGAAATCTTCGTCTTCGTACAATGTTTTGGAAGGAATATCTCCATTCGCAATTTTACAGAAAATACAATCCTCTTTTTTCATCTTTCTCGCTCCTATCTGTTTATCTATCCTTTTCCTCAAACGGAAATGCCTGATCCAAGGTTCTCAAAATACGGAAATCCCCTTTCATGCGCTGCATAACGCCGGACATAAATGCTCTCTGAAAAGTCATTCTTCCATTTATAATATCTTCCATTGCAGCTCGGTTCATAGACATCTCAACATCGTGTTTTTCGGTTTCTCCGTAGCCGCATTCCACAGAGGTCCCATTCACTGCAATCCACATAGGTGCTTTCTTTTCTTCTATTATAATAGTATAAATCGCTTCAAAACCCGGTTGTGGAACAAATGCCTTCTTAAATTCACTGAGATATTCTTCTTCACCATCTGCTCCGTTATTATCCAGCATTCCACGGAACATGCTGGTAAGCTCCTGAATATCCTCTTTCTGCCTCTGCACATAACTGTCATCCGACACATACTCCGACAGCTGCTCCGTCTCCTGCGGCGTAAGATTAATGGATTTCGGAATTGTAATTTTCTGTCTCATCACCTTATTACTGGCCGGAAAACTGGCCAGTTTCTGATTGATGGTGCGATACATGTTCTCCGCTTTTTTCTCAATAATATGGCCATACTGCTCATTCATTTCCAAAGACACAGTATTCTCTATATATCCGCAGATTCCACTGCAGGGCAGTCCACCCAGAATCTCCCATGCCGTAGCCAGGTTCAGTTTACCTTCCCTCTCTCCATATGTAGTAGACATTACTACCGGACACATATAAATACCGGCAATGGCTTCCTTATCACCATATAGCCAGCAGGCATCCAGAAATTGCTGCATATAGCCGCCAATACCGTACCATTCCACCGTAGTTGCCAGGATAATACCGTCTGCTTCTTTTAGCGTCTGCGGCAATGTTGTAATGTTGGTCTTGCCGTCATAGAGGTTATACCGCTCCACGTGTACACGCAGCTCCTCCAGGACTTCCTGCATTTTGTTGATGACATAAATGGTAGGATCATCAATAATCCCCCGTCCTCCGTAATAGATATTGATATTCAAGTCTACACCTCTCGATTTCTTTTTTGCTTTCTTATCATACAGAGCAATGCCCCTGCCAGGAAACCGGTCAAAAGCCCGCCCACATGCGCTGCATTGTCCACGTTCTGCGCCGTGAATCCATTATAAAGAGATAACGCGATCATCAGTATTACTCGTTTGGGTGTAACATCCGGCATAGATCTCCGATCCAGTAAAATCCATGCCAACAACACTCCGTCCAAGCCGAAAATCGCACCGCTCGCCCCTACCGAAGCAATTCTTTCCATTGCTATCACCTTATAAATCAGAGAACAAATATTGGCGCCGATCCCGGATAATAAATACAGAATCAAAAACTGTAAATGCCCTGTTACTTTTTCTATCATTGCTCCCAGAAAAAACAGGATTACCATATTATTAAAAAGGTGCTCTATGCCCGCATGTAAAAAAGTGGATGATAAAATTCTTCCATACTCCCCATACCGCAACACAGCTACTGCGTCCAGTTCGCCTATATTATATAACAGATCCCCCGTAAAAGTACATATCAGATACACAATAACATTGATTACCACAAGTGTTCCGCACACAATAGGAAGGTTCTGTCTTTTTTGCATCTATCCTGTTCCTCCGGAAATGATCATCCTTAATATCAATATCTAAAATGTACCACTGTTTCCGGCATTGCGTCAACCAAAAGGATGTCATACTTATATCAACGGTATATCAATGTCCTTTTTCCAAAGGTTATCTCATCACCCTCTTCCAATTTTCTTTTCTCATAAGGCTGCATGCGCAGTCCGTTTTTGAAAGTTCCATTCGTAGAATTCATATCTTCCAGATAATATCCGTCTTCTTCTTTTACAATTCTGGCATGAAGTCTGCTGATCGACAGATCCTCCAGTACCAGATCCGCCTCTCCCCTTTTCTTGCCTATTGTATAAGCTTCCTGGTCCAATGTTGCGATCAGTGATCCTTCTTCCGTCAGCAATCGATGTTTTATTTCACGCATTGCCGACTGTTCTCCCATATATACAGTCCGACCCATATCTTCCTCTTCATATACCGTTTCCTCTGCTACCGCATATCCGTTCATGGTCAGTTGCAGATTTCTGCTATAATTTTCCCTTTCTTGTTTCTCTTTCTTTTTGCGGTTTTCCCATAATGCAAATAAACTCTTTTTCTCACCTGTCGTTCGATTTTCTTCCCGTTTATTCTCTATTTTTTCTTCTGCCGGCAAAATATCCTCCGTCTTCTGTTGTATCATTTCCTCTTTTGTATGTTCTGTCGGATTGATTCCGGAAATCCGCAGGCATTCCGCATCTTCATAAATTTTCTGCTGCAGATACACTTCTCCGGCCGTCTCATACTGTTCATATGCCTTATACAAATATTCCACCATTTCTTCATCCTGGTAATCAATATGTTCTATCAGGTATTCCAGTAATTCATGAAAACCGGTCTCCTGCCTGCAATAAGGAATGTATATGAAATAGAAATCATTCTTTTCCAAATCCTGATAGATATGATTCGGAAACCATACGATATTGCTCTCCTCCAATAAAAAGCGGGACATTTCCTGTCGGACTCTTCTCATGCTCCACAAAAAATCAGTCAGCCACTGTCTGTTTATCACCTTTTTTTCAAAAAGCTGTGCTATATTCTGTCTAGATGTAATGTCATAATACAGATAGGCATTTCCATCAATATATCGCAAGCTGCATGGGAGCAATCCCTTGATTCCTCCCCGGCTGATCATACAATATTGATATCTTTTTTCCTCTGGCTTTTCTCCCAGAGTCATTCTTTCATAGTTTGCATTCAGGCTTCGAATATATTCTGTATTTATCATAGCTAAACTTTCCCTTCTTAATTATTTTCTTCCGTATTATCCCTTTTGTTCTGTACATTTCTGCTTCTTCTCAGCCAAAATACCGGCGAAATCCTATCCGCTTGAAAAGAAGCTTTGGCACTCCAATATTTTTCTTGCGTTCCCATACCGGCAAAAGGATATCTGAGTCGTCCTGCTTTTTCAAGAATGACATCGTTTTTTTCCAGCTTCCACAATGGGTCCTCATTCTCCCACGCAATATATTTCTCCTCGTCAAAATGCAATGCTTTCTTCTGCATATAGTCATCCAGCTGCTCTTTTGTGAGTGTCCACTTACTTCCGCTGAGAACGGTCGCTTTTCCTATATCCTGTTCCAACAGGCATCTGTCATATTGAAAAAGTAACAAATAGGTCATTAATAAAATAACTGACAGAATTATCGGGTAAAGAATTGCAGCTTCTACTGTAAAATACGCATCAGACTCTTTTTTCATAATTACATTTCCTCCGGTTTTATATCATCCAGGTGGTTAAATAAGCCAAAAATAAAAAAGGAATGTACGGAATACGCCTTTTTCGATCCCGTCTAAGCATATAAAGAATCATAGAATACAGAAATATATAAATAAGGCTCAGACAAAATATAAGCAATGCCTGTCCATCTCTGCATATACTTCCCAACTGGATCAATACAATGCCGTCCGCCATGCCGATTGCTTTCGTCATCTTTGTCAGTAGAAGCAATATTATCCCCGGTACCGTTTCTACAATAATCCCTGTTTTCCAGCCCATTATGCAGATATCTGTTATGACAAGTAAGCTTCCTAAAAACAGCAGCCATACCGGAATTGTTCTTTTCCGAATATCACACAGGCTTATCTTTCCGAGATAAACACTCCATATGATTTTTTCCACCCAAAATACCATTTTGTTTTACCTATCTTTCGAATTATTTCCCCTGCATCTGCTACACACTTCATATTTGAAAGCTTCCTCTTTGGGAATTTTTTGTACTGTCCGTTTTAATCCGGGGCAATCCCGCCGGCTGTGATAACATTCTCCGTTTTCCGAAACGAAAAATAGCAGTCCTCCTGTCGGATGCGGTATTTTGTCTGTGCATTTCTCACATGGTCTGTACTCCCGCAGAGCCTCTGTCGCTTCCACCACACGGACGGACAGCCGAATGTGCGTACATTCTCTGTTCGTATGATATACTCTGCCGTTTTCCGTAACATATATATACTCTTCGTCTTCCGGCTCCGGAATTTCATACCCATTCCACATATGGCCGTAATAACGATTGGCCATTCGAAATTTTTTGAATCCTGACAGTTGAGATATTCCCGCAATCCTATAAGTCATATTGATTGTATAAATGTCACCTTCAATATTGCTCTCCAAGAACTGTAATCCATCACTTCCTCCGTCCAAAGGTGACATTTCCAGATATTCCTCTCCCAGCTGTTCTTCGATCTGTTCCTTGACATAAGTATAAGATACGGCAACTGCCTCCAGTCTGTGATCTGCAGAACCCTGCTGCCCCTCCGGTAATGCACCGTAGACACCGATCTGCCGCCCGGCATTCCACAATGCCACTTCCAGATTTCCGTGCAGCCTTATGATTTCTATGGCATTACCCATAGAAATCACAAAAAAGCAAAACAGGGGCAGCACCAGCGCTGCTTCTACCGTCATACTTCCCCTGACGCAGGTCCTTTGGAGCATGGGCAGTGATATCCTCTTTATGTATTCAATGACTAATGATAATTTTGCGGGGAGAATTTTTTTACATGGGTTAAGAATATTTCTTATTTTCGGAGAAGGTCTCATGTGTTTTTGTTTCATAGTTGTTTTGCATTGTTCCCATAAAGAGGACATCACCGCCCACCTCCTTTTTACTCCGACATACCCGTCGCCGCTTCGAAGGACGTTATATAGGATTTCTGGCGTTCTATCTCAACACTATATCCATATCGGCTCTTCACCTTTACATTCATTTGAAGTTCCGCAATACATGCATCCAGACAAAAGTTCTGATTTCCGGGGGTAACTCTGATATCCTGCTCCACAATATTCATTGCTCTGTAGGTGACGGTTCTTTCATCACAAAGTAGCAAAAATATTCTCAGATAGTCCTCATAACCCAGATCCGTCACAGCATCCGCATCTCCGGAACGTCCCTCATCCGTCAGGTTTCCCTGTAATATCGTCTGTAATCCACAGTGCCAGGTGCTGTCACTTTTCAGTAAAGGTATTTTGTCTCCGGCAAGCATTGTTCTGACATCATACACGCTCTCCGCAAATGCCCACCCAAGTATCAATGAGATTGTAAACAATTCTCCTATTTCCGGAACCATCATAACTGCTGCCAGCGCTTCACCCAAAACTTCCGCAACCGCATATTTTTCTTCACTTCCGAACAAATAAGCGGCATTTGCGGCTTCCCTGATCGCAAATATCCTGTTTATCACATAACGAAGATTTTCCCGGTCACTTTCTTCTCCTGCGATGATATATTCCACCTGATACCACAGCGGACTGGTTTTTTTCTCAGTACTATACCTTCCCATATATTTCAGCAGATACTCATGAAATAATATTCTTTCCTTCTCTTTTTCCCATTCCGTCTGGGATTGTAGCGCAATATTTCCCCGATTGATCTGATCTCGTTCCTCTCTCGCTTCTATGAATTGTTCTGTTTCTATTCTGCGATCTGAAATCTCTTCTTCGGGAAGCACCAGTGAAAGTATTCCGCTTTTCTTTTTTTCCTCCAATGCCTCTGTGGGATTTTCGATATGAATTACTTTTCCGTCAGCCGTTTCTCTTCCGTCGTATTCCCGGATCTGCGCATCCACGGTCTGTTTTTCTTCTTCTACACTGCGTTCCAACAGTCCACGGGATTTTATGGTCTTCACCCATTCTTTTATCTGTTGCAAAAGTCCGATGCCGACATCATCTTCTATTGCGTCCACCGCCATTCTGCGAAAGACTTCTCCATCCCCATCGGTCACAAAAGCAGCCTTTGTCATTTCTGCTTTTTCTGCTTCCAGCGCAAAAAAATCACGATACAGAATTTTATCGAAGAAAATATCTTCCAGTGAAAAATTGTGATTCATATATTCCAAAAGGTGTTCTTCTGTCAATTTTGTCGTCCCATGCACGGTTCCATAGGAACAATCTACTGCGAAAAGATTATACTGTGCGAATAACTCTCTGTGATATTCCGCCAGAATACTATCCATTCCTATGTCTATAACACATTCTGTTTCCAGGCAGATCCCCCGGTACCGGCAACCTTCTATCAACGCAAGGCACAGTGAAATCATCACACCAAGTGTAAGCGCAAGATATATTGTCATGTATCCGTTTTCTTTCATAAGGTCATGCTCTTATATTTTTTTCGTCTGGCTGGTAATTTTACTGAAAATAGAATTAACGATCTCCGTAATCTTTTCTTTAAAGATCACTACAAGACCCACCAGTACCACGATTATCTGTGCTCTATTCCATAAAGTATGATAATTCCGCCACTCTTACACAAAACACGATGTAGTCAGTGTTTTTGATTATTTTCCCTGATGTCATTCTGACGTCACTCTCAAAAATACCAAAGCGTCAATCAGACGTCAAAAGTGCCCCGACCCTATATCGAAGCACTTTCCTGTTACATATTTATTTTATACCATTCTTCATCCAAAAGATCTCCAAGGCAGCCTTCCAGATCCTGTTGTCTGAGTCCATGATCCCGTATGTATCCTATCAATCTTTTCTTTGCATCCCTGTACATATAATCAATGAATTCCAGTTTTACATACTGTACGTTTTCAAATACTTCTTCTATCTGTGGTACATCTGTCTTCCCCTTGGGTCTCATGATAGACAAATTACCAACCGTAATGTTCCTTTTACAAACTTCATCTAACAGGCAAAGAGCAATCAGTCTTTCATCCTTTGCCATCTGCTTTACTGTAGCACCTTCTTCTCTCGACTGGCATCTTTGTAAAAATATATACTTCTGTGCACCACGCAGATTATCAAAAAATACTCTCAGCAATTCCTTGGTCTCATTCTTTTCTGCTTCTTCGTAGTCTGAATCCATATACGGCACATCAAATTCTTCCATTCCGTCATTATGTACCGGTGTATTCATATATCCAAGAACTTCGCTGATGACTTCCTTTTTCAGGCACAAGCTGTCACCTACTTTGCCCTGATAAGAAAAAATATCATCGACCGTCACACAATCTATGCTGATATTCTTGGCAAGCGCTACCAGACGGATCGTCTTTTTCACATGGTTTGCCTTTGCCAACTGGTGCTTATTTAATCCAGTCTTTTCAGAGATAGCCTGTCTTACTGCATTTTTCGTATATGCTCTGATAAAGCTATCGAAAGAATACCCTTCTGCATATCCCATATATGCCGGGTTGTTATATTTGTGAAGATTATAAATAACATCCATAATCAGATAGCTGAAAATAACGTCCTTATAATCCAATAAGGAATTGTTTGCAGCTACCGTCTTAGCTGTCCGTTCTACATCCTTATACACTACAACGCAAAGGTAGTTTTCAAATTCTTTCGCATCGGTATCATCCATTGTCCTCAACAGCGGATGCGATGCTTTCAGATCCGGGAAATTTCTGATAATATCAAGCAGAATTGCCATACGTGACAGATACTCTTTTTTAGATTCCTTGGTCTCACTAAATAATAATTTTTTCTTCATTTCTTCGTCCTCCTGAAGGTTAGTGGCCCAGGTGCTGGGCTAATCCGAAACTTCCGGAAGACGAATTTTTCTAAAACGAAGAAAAACTTATGACTCTATAAGTACTCCGCATATCCTCACCCCTCCTCCGGGTGAGCCACAAAACGGAGTACGCAAAAAAAGCCTGCAAAACAGTTCGACCTATTTGGTCTACTCCGTTTTGCAGGCTCTACTATCCTTAACCGGCTTGCAGCCTTCTGGGAAGGTCTGCATATTTGCCGTCTTAAGTGCTTTACTCTTAACAAACTCTCAATATTTCCACCGATTCTGCAGTCTTGTTTGCTACTATATCCGTCATGGAATATCTCTCAATATTCAGTTTTTACTTAAATCATGAAGCATCTGTATTTTTTGCTGGCACTTTTGAAATCTCTTTAGATCATCTTCTCCATCAGATCCATTATTTTCAAAGACCACAGCAAATCCATTGACAACCCATGCTCCAAACTTCGCCGAGCATTTCCTACAGGCAAAGTTTTCAATACCAATTTTGCTGACACTGGCTGTTGCTCCACATTTGGGACAGCATACCACCATACCACTTTCTACCTGTTGCATTTCACACCTCCAACACATAAATAAATGAACTGGATGCGGTAAAGGGAAAGAAAACCGCAACTTTGCGGTATCCTCAATCAGCTTTTGCTACACCTCAAAGGAGGGTGGGATCGTAGCGTAAGTACTTCTTTTGGATGATCCTGTTGTTGAATCGAACGTATGTTTGTTCTTGTTTATAATATACATCATTCAAAACTACATTTCAACTAGAATATTTATTTTTTCATCTTTTTCTTCTCCATTACATTTATTCGTCCAAAAATATTTCTAATATTGTAAATGCAATATTACATATAAATTCAGAAGGAAGGTAGCAATAAATGCCACCTTCCTTCTGAATTCAAAACAGTATCTATTCTGTTTTCTGTTCTATTTGAGGTTCATGTAATTTCACAATCGCTTCAAATTGTGCCCCCAACCACCGAATACACGCTTTTTTGATCAAATCATCCTCTTTTATTTTCCTTAATCCTTCAATAATAGCCTTGATTGTATCTGCATCCTGAATGTAGCTATTTCTTCTTACACCTCTTGGATAGATATATTCAAGTAACTCTCGAAAATCATCAATATCTTTAGGAGATGCTTTATGCATATTTTTTAACCATTGGGCTGATGGTGCTTTTGAAAATACAGATATATCCTGCACATAGCGGAGATCATTTGGATTAACGTACTTTTTCAGTTTTGCAATCCAATCATCATTTTTCAATATATCAATAACGTTCTCTCTACTTGCCGTTTCGGTATGGTTCTTTATCGCTTCGTTGATATCTGCAACAATCGCAATTACTCTGTCCCTAAACTCACGATCCTCAACAAACCACAAATCGGGATCAATTTCCTCCACTTCACCAGAATTAGAAATATTCTCAAGCATCCATTTCTTTGCTTCATTCATATATTGCTCATCAAAGCCTAGATCAATCAGTCTCTGAATCGCCATGATTATTCTACCGTAAAGGGAAATCGGATATTTATTAGTTCTTAATTGTTTTATCATCTTATCAAGTTGTTCTTCGCACCACACTTGTGTCTGATAATAGTACTGCCGATATAACAAGTAATATGGATCATCACTGAACACATCTGCTTTTAATTCATTTTGGTATTTCAAAACTTCGTTCTCATAGTTCTTATAATCATATGTTCCTGATTCCACATATTGCTTTACGCTATGAAAATTTGTATCTTGCTCAATGCTTAACCAAGTATAATTATCCTTGGGTGGTTGATAATTTGACTTAAATCTTACTGCCTGCATAAATGTCTCAGAAATTACCTGATTACTTATAGCTTCATAATATTCCTGATCAATCTTGATATTCTCAAGTTGTCCCAATAGGTAAGTCACTTTTGAAAGAAAGAACTGGAATGTCCTAAGATTTCTATGATGATAATACTCCATTGTATCCTCAAATGATTCTTTTTTTCCCCGTAACATCCCCTTTACAGAACTCTCACAATTTGATGTCTCTATAATTTGCGAGATAATTTCCGGTATATTAGGATCATATTTCAAAGTAACACCAATGAGTTTCTCCCGAATCCTACAATAATCACCACTTTCTTCTACTGGAAAAAGCAAGCTTCGACGTTTTTCTAATTCCGTAAGAGAAACACCTTCTGGCTTTTTACATATAACTGACCATACATTATCTTCATCTGTTTTAGGCCATTGAACCCTTTCATCCAGTGCCAGATAATATTGTAATTCCAAAGACTGCGTGTCGGCAATCGTCATCAATTCTTTTTCATTTGCAATGATTATTACTTTCGTGTTTTCGTGTTCAACCAATTCATTGAGAAATCCAAATACTTCATTCACGGGGCAGTCACAGCGCTCCAAGTCATCAAAAATGAAGATAAAACTACCTAAATTTAACCAGTCAGAGGAAATTTTATATAAAGATGCTTCTGGTAAGAATTTTTTCATTATAACATTCCCAATCTTTTGGGAAGAAAGTAAAATATTGCTGGACACTTTTTCTACAGTTGTTCCCCATTTCATTCTATTTTTAATTTTTCTGCGAGCATCTTCCGCAAAAGACCATGCAATGTTTTCCTGAACATCTGCCATATCCTTGCATCCATATAAGGATACGTATTTTACACTTCTGTTAGTATTAAGATTTGCTTCCTGCTTGTTAATTTCTTTTGTGAGTGTGTTGTTGACGAAAAAGGTCTTTCCACTTCCCCATTCGCCATCAATTAAAACAGCATAATTATAGGACTCATCTTTAAGGTATCTCAAAATCTCCTCTGTTATTTGTTTCTCTGTCATATGTTTTCACTCCCACTAAAGTTCATATTCATCTGCGCTAAACTACCTCTTCCCCAATATCCTTGATATCAGGCTCATTTTGTAGGCTTCATCCTTCGGATATAATCCCAGTGCCAGGATCTCTTCCTCAGAAAATCCCCCATTCCTGTTCTCCTTACTTTTCCGTTTTGCATACTCTATCCCAGCCTGTACATCTTCCAGCTTGTACTGCTCGTATCCACAATATGGACATATCCTGTTTTTGGTTATGTCACCGATCTGTTTTGCACAATTTAGACAGAACATAAAAACACCTCCCACACTTAGGTTTATCATACCATAAATGTGAGAGGCTTTCACTATTTCCTGTAAAGCTGGATCTCTCCAAAATTGATTGCCTGATTCACTTTTTCCACTTCGGCTTCCTTCACCCAGATCGTAAAGGCTACCGCCACTCCCTCGTCTGTCGCAAGTTCATTCCCGGAAGAGTCATAGGCCGCAGCCACATAGACATCCTGTGCATACAGGGTAAGTTCATCGGTTGCCTTGTCCACCGCATAAATATCAATGACATCTCCTTCCCTGATCCGACCATTCACCGCCCTGTCGAAATTGGAGACGGAAATGCCGGTTACCTCATACCCGGATAAATACTTGTCCAAGGTCGCATTCGTAGAAACCGTATCCTGCACATACATGATCTTCCCTGCAGGCACCGGGGCCTTTACATAAAATGCCCTTTTCTTAAGGTCAGAAAGACTGGTGACCGTAGCATCCGTAACAAGGGAAGCATCCATCTGCTTTACCTCAAAGTACTGCTCCACTTCCTCCGGGGTGATGTAAGCATTTACCCGGAGGTTGTCCTTTGCCACCACCACATCACTTAACAGGATCTCATTTTCGGATAACTTCCCCATAAGCAGGTAGATGGCTCCCACAAGCACCACCGTCAGTAAAAGCGGTACCAAAACGATTCCAAGGATCCCCTTCTTTTCCGGGGCTTTCTTCCCCTTTTTCTTTGTAACGTCCTTTGTTTCCTTCACTTTCTTTTCAAACATAAACTTCCTCCTCTAATTGATCTTTAGCGTACAGTAAATATCCCGGCTTTTTCTTATGCTCCCTGTGGTAATCAGACTTTTTAAATCAAAGTCCACCCTTGCATAGGCACTGGTCTTTGTGACCACCTCTCCCGTGGGAGTTGTAACACTCCCCAAGGGCTTTTCTTCCATGCTCCGTGCCCCCGAATCTTTATAGGTCGTAACGGTGACCCTGCTTCCTTCCACCTCATACAGGGTAAATTGCGAATAGCTGATATTTTCATAAAAATCATTTGCACTCAGGGCATCTTCCATACAGTCCCTGTAGATCCTGCTGGACACCTCTCTATTCTTAAACCGGATCACCGGAGCTCCCAGTCCCTCATAGGTTTCAAAATAGTAGACATCGTCTGCTACAAGGCTTGCCAGTACCGCATCCGCCAGGGCATCATCCACATCGTGCTGAATGGACATAAGCTTTGCCACAGACAGTAGGTAAAAGGTGATAATCGCCATCAAAAGCGCCATGGTAAATAGCATCACATAGGAGACTGCCCCGGTTGCTTCCTTCTTTTTCATATATCCCCTCCTACTGCTTTGCCGTGGTCTGCCTGCTTATCACAATGGTGGTCGGATGTGCTGTCACCTTGGAGATTCCCCCGGCAAAGGCAAGCACATTATCATCATAGGTACCGGTAATTTTTAAATAGATCCTCTCCCCATAGTCCACTTCACTCATGGTGGTACCAGACAAAGATACACTCGTAAGGCCATAGCTGTTTAATTCTGCCACAAGGCTTACAGCATCCTCCGGTTTTAAGTACCCTTCCGTCTCCATGATAAGCAGATACTCTCTGGCAGCCTGCCTCATGCTCCACTTATCCGAGATCCCGGCAAACGCCCCGAAGATGATAACAAGAAACGCACATACCATGATGAGACTTACCATCGTAACCAGCATATTTTCAATGACTGTGGCTTCTTTTTTCTTAAAAATCATGTCTCGTAATAAAAATCTTTTTGCCATAGTTCCCCCTAAAATGCGATCTGCATATCCAAAAGCTTCATAATGATGCAGTACAAAATCATGATAAGCAGGTCAAAGGCAATCATCATGACATAGGCAAGGGTCTTGTTCTCTAATACAATGCACTGCCTCTTGTTTACTCCTGCCTGTCCTCTTTCAATGTTGTTTTCCAGGCTTTTTAATGCCTCTTCCACATGACCGGTACTCTGCAGCGACCGGATCACCGTACAGAAAGATGCAATCTCCACGCTGGAAAAGGACAATTCAAAGTCCGATAGTGCCTCGTCAAGACTTCTTCCGGCATCCAGATCGGTCTTCATACGGATCATTGCCATCTTAAGGCGCTTGTTTTCTACCACAAGCACCGCATCCTTGATGGCATCAATGATGTACTGACCACCCTTTTTCCCGTAAAGAACAGATCTACTCATTTCACAGATATCTGCCATCATGGCTTCCTTGCTCTGTTTATCCTCTAACACAAGGTAAATATCTAAGAAAAACCATGCCATCACTGTAGCTGCTACCGTAATGGGAATTCCGGCTCCTGTCTGAAACACCTTTACTGCAATGAAGTAAGTAATACTCTCCGTAAAGACTGCCATTAAAAATTTATACAAATACCACCTGCTTACAAGGATCCCGTCCTGCAAAAACACATCGGCACCATGCTTTTTTAACCAGATCTGTTTCTTTCCCACAAAGTTTTTTAATGTCTTAGAGTTTCCTGCCCTCTCCAGTTCTTCCTTTACGAAAGTAATGGAAGTTCTCCCACTCTTTCTAAGAAGTAGTGACTGGATCGTGGTAAAAATCAAAGCTGCCACCAAAAGAAACAGTAATCGTAACACTGTTTTCATCGCTCTCTCCTTCCTATCTGTCTGCCCTAAATACCTTTACTATTACAAACAGATACATGATCCCGGTAATAAACAGGATACACTGCCCTGCCACATTTTCTATAAGGATCCCTTTTACATCCACTCCGATGCCTTTACCGATTAAGGCTACGATAATCACCGACATTACAGAAATCGCAATTAATGTAAGCTTCATGGAAAACAGGATATTCTTTCTCTCTTCCCTTGCGGACATACTCTCCGTGATTTGTCCCATCATCTGGGTTAACACCTCTTCATAATTTGCCTGATAGTGCATACAGTTTTTTAAGTTCACAAAGATCGTCTTAAGGGTTCGGTTGTCCACGGACTCACAGGCAAAATCAAATGCCAGGTCTGCATTGCCATACTTTTCTGCAGTGACTAAAAATCCCGATACGATTTCCTTGAACGGACCATCCATTCCGCTTACCGTTCTTGCCATAATGGTTACGATATCTGTACTGGACTTTGCATGGTTATTTAAAATCGACACAAAAAGCGGGGTATCCTCTTCGATCCGGTCATAGGTCTTTTCCGACAGGATGACCACGAATAATATCTCTGCAGTCACCGCTGCCACTCCCAAAAACAGGGACAAAAATACATTTCCCGTGATTCCATACGCCACATACGCTGTCACCGGGAAGGTTAACGCTAATATGCACAGGTACAGTTCCCCGGATAACTTCGGAAGATACTTTTTCAAACCACTCTGTAAGATCAGACGGTCTGCCCGGTATAACAGGCTGTTATTCTCAATCTCTCCGTACTTTGCAATAAATCCGGCTTCCTGTGCAATCCTTCTTTCCTTCTCTCCCTTATAATGTTGATACAGCTGTCTGAATACACTCTTTTCCAAGGCTCTCTTATGAATCAGGTAGAATGCCACATACAGACTAACGGCGATCACGATCCAAAGAATCCGGTTCTTCATCTGCCTCACTCCCTTCTTCAAACGGTAAATAGCTTCCCACTTCCTCACGGCTTACCCCGGCATCTGAATTTTCATCCGTTATGGTTTCCTCTTCCATACCGATCCCAAGACTGGGATCAAAGACTACCACGCCGTACTCGTCATAGAGGATGATGGGATCGTTCCAGTCAATTCCCGGATCATAGGCTTCGCCGTTGTAAACTTTTGCATCCTGTTCCGATACATAACGGAACAGTCCCACTCCCTGCACGAAGTAATAGCCGGATTTAAAATACTCCGGGATATTAATTTTGATACAGTTGGAATGCAAGAACTCATAATCATAGGATACGAACTGCTCCATGGATCCAAAGCTGTGGATGTTCGCAGAAAGCATAAAGTCCTGATAATAGGTTCCCGTATAAAACTCACACACATACTGTGCATCTTTCGTAAGCCCCAGTACGGTTCCGCCATCCGATACGTTTTCCTCAGTCACCAATACACCTCCGACCTTATCCAGATAAAGTCTTGCTACCGTGTCAAAACACAAAAGGGAAAAAGCTTCGGATGCCGTATCCACGTAGTACTTATAATCGTCCTTATCGGTTTCCGCATAGACAAAGTAATAATGTCCTCCCTCATCGGAGATCATGTTGGAGATACCGATGGAATACCCATAGTCTGCAAATCTCTCAAACACAATTTCCTCCGGGACAGTCGTTTCCGAAATATAGATCAGGGCATTGTTTCCTACAATCGTAGGGATCTCGTCATCCATACTGCTGCTTACCCAGATGCTTCTTAGATACTGACCGGAGCGATCCAGTTCCTTACCTTTAAAGTTGGTATCCCCCTTGGGACAGGCAAAGAAGATATTCTCTCCCTCCCTGTCCCTTGCAAGATCCTGTCTGATATCGGCTTCCCCCTCATGGTGCCAAACGTATGCCTTATTTGCCTTCAAGTCATATACATTTGCATAAGCTTTTGCTTCCTTACTCTCCATTCCGGCAAGGGTGGGAAACACGCTGCAGCCGGTAAGCATCAGGGTAAGCGCCATGAGGAAGCTTATACCGATCACTTTCTTTTTTCTCATACGCTCACCTCAAAGGGGTAGACTTTACGAAGGATCAGTTTTCCCTTGGAGGCATCAAATCCTACGATCCTTACGATTTCATCCACGGTAAAGTCCGACAAATGCACCACGTACTCAAACCCGGTCAGCTGTTTTAAAGCCTCTCTGTTTCCGTATCCGGTTGCCTGCGAAATATAGTCTGCCATCTTTTCCACTGCCATCTCGCAGTTGGCTCCATGCACACTTGTCCAGCACTTATGTCCGGTCATGGATGCTTTGGAAAGTCCTGCAGCTTCCGATCCTTCCTTGACCTCTCCCACGATCACACGGTCAAGGTCAACAAGAAGTGCCACCCTGGTCAGATCCCCAAGGTTATAACTTACCTTGCTGTCACCGCCATTTACCATGACATGGGCTGCAATGATATCCGGGTGGTGGAGATCAAAAAGTTCTGCATTCTCCTGACAGATCATGACAGAATCCGTATCCGGGATCTTTTCAATACAGGCATTCATAAGGGTAGTCTTCCCGGAAGCACCCTTCCCGGTAAACAGAATTCCCCTGCTTTCGATCATCTGGGAAAACAGGCTGTCTAAGTCTTCGTTTCCCTCCGGGAAGAACTTTTCCTGAAAGTGCACCTTTAAACTTCCCTTACGTCCTGTTTTTCCAAACATTCCAAGATCCGACAGTTCGCTTAAGGAATACTTATTCTTGGGGATCTTTCTTATTACCACCAGAGGGCTGCCTCCCACAATCAAAAGTCCTCCGATCACGGCTAGCCGCAAGATAAAGTCCTCCTGGTCCGCATCCGTAAAGGTCTGGATCGCATTTGCCGTGCCAAGGTTTACCTTATTTCTTTCAAGAAGCCTTGTGACAAAACTTTTGTAGGCTCCCTCGGAAGGGAAGGTAATGTCACTTCCCTCTCTCTTTCCGTTTCGTTTGATACGGATGTTTTCTGCATTATGGATCTTAATATCCGAAATGCTCTTATCATGGATCAGATCATCAATGATGCCATATCCCCAGATCTCCCGATCCACCAGATGCAGGATCTCTTCCTTTTCTTTCTCCCCGATCTCTTTTCCTTCTTCATCGGTATAATCTGACAGGCTCTCTTTCATAGAATTTAAGACATCCTCACGACCGTTGATGAGGTTCCCATAGGTTCTCTTATTTAAGTTTTTTAAAACTCCGGCACCCTGCGTTTCATAAAATTCCTCTACAAGGTTTTCTGCCAGCGCCTGTAAGTCTTTTTTGTTACTCATTTTCTTCCTCCCGTTCCATTGTTTCTAAAATTACCGCCTCATGGTGGATATTTTCTTTTTTCTTTGCCGTGGCAAAAAGAATCACCGCCAGGATGGTAACTGCAAACACTACGATAAATGCCATCAGTTTCACCAATAGTTTCCTCTGCTCCCCTGGATCTTTTCCACGTTCTCTTAATAAGATGACTTCCTCTTCCTTTTTGATCTTCTCTGCGTTCTTCCTGATGACCCGTACATCTTCCGTGGATTCATAGGTAAGTGTCACTGCAGTCTTAAAAAAATAGCAGTACAAATACTTTCCATAGGTTAAATCCTGCGTATAGTTACAGCCCAAGGCAATGCCTACAAAAAGCAATAACAGAAATAACAGTACGCAGACTGCTCTTGGAACTTTCAAAAACATCGGAAGACAGACATTGATCAGAATGCCTGCAGACAGGCATCCAAAGAATATCAATTTTTGCAGAAAGCTCTGTCCTTTCAGGGCATCGATGCCAAAAAGGGCATCCGCATCTATTTCTTCCAGATTTACGTTTCTCTCCATCTGTGCCATAACTTATCTCCTTCCTAAAACATTCGCTGGATCATGCCATCTGTGCCCTTTACAAGTCCTGCGATCACAATGGGGGTAATGGCTGCCTGCACCGTAATCATGATGCAGTTTTCCATATCATTAGAGGCATACAATGCATCACTTACAAGTTCCGTGCACATCACGCATCCGGTCTTAATGATGACTACCATCATTGCCCCGGAAATACAAAATCCAAAGAACGTCTTTAAAAACTGCACCATGGATCTGGATACATCCGGACCTCCTGCCCCCATGGCTACTGCAATCCCGGCAAACGGCATCACCACCAAGGGTTTTAAAATCCGCTCAAAGGCACTGCTTATAATAGACAGGCTGCTTGCTACCATCACAAGAATCAAAACGACTCCCCCGATCAATAAGAGGATGCAACATCCCAGGGTCTCAAACAGCCTTCCGATCCACTCCCCGGACAGTTCAAACTCCGGAAGTACCAGACTTTCACTAATGATTCTTTCAAGGTCTCCGTCCATGGACAGCATATATCCCGCACCTCCGCCAAGCGTTGCGGTGATCCCATCGGAAAATTCCATGATGTATCCCAGTATCTGCCAGAGGTTTGCTGCCACAAACAAAATGATGCAGTACCTGACCCCATCCATCAAAAATCTCTGTGCCTGCTGCTCCGGGGGAGCAGTCACCACAGATTTATAGATGGCAATGACAAAAAAGCAGGTGGCAATCGGTATGGTCACTGCAGAAATGCTTGTATAAAGTGAATGCACGATTCCATAGGGAGTGCCACCGGAGACGGCAGTCGGACTTGTCCGAAAGATGGTCATGGCGATGCCGATCAAGGTGTTCCAGATCGCAAAGGAAGCGTTATAAAGTGCTTTTACTACCGTTTCCATTTTTCTCTCCTTCCTTTAGGTCAGAACTGCCACCAGTGCGCCAAGTCCCAAAAGTACACCACCTGCCACCACCGAGTAGACCGCCTGGTGTTCGCCCTGCTGATCCATCTGTCTGAACGCCATGGCGAATTTAATGCCACCGTAGACTAACATGACGGCGCCGATACTGGTTCCCAGTGTAATCAGGACATTTTTCAAGCTGTCGATTGCATGGGTATAGGCTGCCAGCGCAAAAACCGGGGGAAAAATAAACATTTTCATGAGCCCTCCTCCTTCCTTCATTTCTTTTCAGAAGTTAAGTGGGACGTTAAATAAGCTATTTCGTAGAATTTTTAGACAAAAGAAAAACCTCATGACTGCGTTTTACAGTCACAAGGTTTTAAGAATTATTTTAGGGCAAAGCACTTTTATGGTACCATTCCCACCCCTACCCCTGCCCGACTCCCAGGGGGTTGATGATAAACTTATAAATTTAACAAAAGATCCGGTACTACAAACATGGTTCTTTAAAAGACTATATGTTATCCGTGATCCGAAACTTTGTGCAGGCCTGATGTCTTGCCTGTTCGATACATTCTTCTTCGGTGTCCGCATAGCCTCTGACATTATCCTCTTCGTCATACCAGAGGTAGGCAAATTCTTCCGGCTCCTTTCCAAGGATGGTTGTCATGGTTTCCTCGACAATCTGGCTTTTTACTTCCCAGACTCTTGCTTCTACCTCATCTCTATGATTGCTAATTCTTTCATTATCACAATGGATCAGGGAATCTCCGACTTCATAAATATCCCTTTTCAGTCTCTCCCTCTCCATTTTCGTTTTTGTAAATACCGAAAATCCATTACCAAACACTTCTATTACTTCATATCCGATACGCTTTAATTCCAGCGCAATCGTCATAAGAATGCCAAAATCAATCACAATCGGGGGGAAGCACTCGTAAATATCCTCCTCCAGTAAGTCAACCAGTTCTTCCTCTCCGGTTGTCTGTTCCTTTATGTCACTATCTTCCAGCGTCTGATAATGATCCGGGGATACAATTTTTCCGTACATCATCTGATCTATGGACACATCAAAATAGCTGCAGATCGCATCCAGATCATAGATACTCGCTCTTCCATTTCCTTTCTCCCACATAGAGATCGTCTGCCTGGCCATATGCAGTTCATCCGCTAACTGCTGTTGTTTTACATCATGGATTTCCCGTAATGCCTTTAGATTTCTTCCAAATCTGACTTCTCTTGTTTTCATATAAAAATACCTCCGGTTTTCTTTTCCATCAGCTGATATATGTATCATAGCATCTATAAGGCATCCCGGTCGAGCAATACATTTTTACACGAAACTGCTATTTTCGACTCAAATGTTAATTTTACTGACATAGGCTGATGGCATCCGGCTTTTATGTATCAACGTTTCGTTGGCATCATTCCCCACATAAATCTTCATACACCTGTTTTATCACACTTTCTATGTGAATGCTCCCAAGATATCCAAAAGGAATCTTCCGTTCTCTGACCGCAGCTATAAACTTTCCATAGATCACATGGCTCATATGATCGGTATAAAAATAAACCTTCTCACACCCTTCTAGCATCTTTCCGTCTACTGTTTTGGAAGCTTCACTTAGTACAAATCTCCAGCCAGGGAATTGCTGTTTTAACTTATTATGCCAGTTTACATGACCGCCTATAATTGCAATCTTTTTTCCCTTAATGGCAGCTTTCATTTCCTCTATAGACAAATCGTTTCTTATTTCTTCTTCCTGCTGTGTCTGATACGCAAACTCTCTTAAGGCAATCAGTTCTTCCCTTTCACTCTCATACCGGTGTACCATCTCTTCAGCTTCTCTTCTGGAAGCTTTTGCTTCACTATAAGCATCTCTTAGTCTTTTGATTTCCCGGTCTTTTTCATCCAGACTGCTTCTAAGTCTCGCTATCTCTTTTAAGTATTCGTTTTCATTTTCCTCTGTTTCTGACGATACCGGTGTACTGGATGCTTTCGTTTTCAAAACCTCTGGCTCTGTTTTTTCTTTCTCTTTATACACTTCAATCTTTTTCGGATCAAAAAGACTGTCTTCGTCATCATCGTAATCAAAGTCATACTTAGAAAGAAGATAATCTGTCTCCATGTCAAACCGGTCTGTGATATCTGCTATGGTAGAACAGAGCGTATAGATCATTGTAAGATGCTGGATCTGTTCGTAAGTGTACTCTTTTTTCGGATGATTCATTTTAAGAGTCATCAGGGTTCGTGTCATCTCTATGCGAAGTCCCATAAAATTTTCCAGAGACGTAAAGGGAAAATCCCCGGGATAATTAAAGTAATTCATGCATTCTTCCGCAAATCTCTCATCTGCATAATATTTCTTTCCATACTTATTTTTGGAACTTAGTTTTTCATCATCCATCCAGGCATCCACGGTCTTCATGCACTCTTCAAAAAGTCCATCTTCCGGGAACTCTTTTTCAATGTATTCTTCTCTTTTCCAGTCTTCCATCTTTTTTATCAGATAGAAGTATAAAACGGACACTTCATCCGAAAATGTAATTCCCATAAGCGGACACATGATAAGTACCATTCCCACGACACCCAGCTGGCTGTTTTCCTCTTTTTCATCAGAAAGACCCAGTATTTCGTCCATGGAAATCGTGCGGAATCTTTTAAGTGTCCGGTACAGATTTCTATGATAAATTTTATAGAGATATTTTAACAGTTCCCTGCAATAAACGTCACCACTCTGCGCTCCGCCGTAAATGACATACAAAATCTTTTTCTGCAATGCCACAGATATATTTTCGTTATATCTTGCATCAAGATCTATATTTCTTGTATATTTTAGGAATTCAGGCAGTTTATCGCTACAGTGTTTCAGAAAATCCTTTTCTATGTAGGGAAAATCGCAATCCATATCCTGAGTAATAAAATCCTGCAGGAAATAATACTCTGCGCCAATAGTATCCGGCAGGGCATTCCCTTCCTGTCTGTTCTTCATATCCTGCATAATGGAAATCAAAACGTCCACCGGCATCGGGTTGTCGTCATTATATCCCTGATCGAAATAATCATCCAAAAATCTGCTCATAGCTGCCACCAAGTTCTTTCATCTAAACATTTTTTATCTTATCATCTTTATCTGCTACTTCAATAATGCTGTACAGTCTTTTTCTCCATCCCATGGAAGCATCCCTCATAAGTTAGATTTTCTAAAGTATAACATAAAAAAGGAAGAACGCATATAAACTACACCTTCTTCCTCTTAATTTTTCACTTTATTTTATTCATTTTTCCTTATGCCAGTTTCACCTGCTCGATAAAATCTCTTACTTCCTCTGTCTCAGAATTTTCATTAAACAGTTCCCGAATCATGGAATAGCTGTAACCATTTGAAATAAGCGGTTTTAGAAATCTTATCAACACATTAGAAAAGCCATTATTAATTAAACTTCTCACCACAAGACATCTTCTTTCATATTCCTTCTGATCGCACACAGATCCATCAGAGTTGTAATGAAATTCTTCCAAAGTGATCTTTTGCATCATAGAGTGTTTTTCCTCATATCTTTTGGCATTCTCCAAAAGTTTCTGTCTTTCTTTCATGGAAAGCACAATCTCCTTGGGTACCACTTTCATTTTAATGGCTTCTTTGTAAACAAGCGCTTCTTCTACCGTAATATGCCTGATTTCTTCCCCGGCATCCAATAACCTTTTTGCTTCTTCCCTTGCTTTTTTGCCACTTAGCATGACCGGATCATTATTTTTATATCTCCTCTCTCTCTTTATCCGCTGTTTTCTCGGATCATACGGATTCTTTTTTCTGCACAGCAGTTTTACAAAATCTGTCTTTTCCATCTGACATTTTGTCTGATATAAGGGTTCTGTACCTTTTACCACAATAGCGCATTCCCCATCTTTTTTCATGGCAAAAATGTCCTCTGCAGATAACAGGCTCTTTTGCATAACATCCTCTGAACGGGAACTCTGCCCCTTATAGTCCTTTGCATCCGATTCACTGGCTTTATGAATCGTCTGTGTGCCAAAATGTTTGGACAGGTATTCGCAGGAATCCATATCCGGTGCTCCCAGAATATCTATGATAGAACAGTTACCGATCAAATCCTTATCCATATCAAACTTTGGAAACTTTCTTTTTAACTGGATCAGGTTCTGCACAATGATTACAGCACTCATATTTCGGGACCGCATGGTAGACAGCTTCTCTACAAAAGAATCCGGAAGTGTGACATTTGCAAATTCATCCATTAAGAAGGTAAGATGCACCGGCAGGGTCTCATGAAGAGCAGGATCGATTGCTGTCAGATGATAAAGCTCGTCAAAAAACAGTGAATACACCATCGAAGGAATCCAGTCATAATATCTCTTATCCTCACTGGTCACGATATACAGAATTCTCTTTCCCGTTCCTGCTTCCCTACAGGGCTTGGAATATCCAAAACTGTCTGCAATATGTATTTCGTCCTCTGACAAAAGATCAATGACACACTTTAGTTTCATATATCTGCAGTGTGCATCTAATGATGCCACAATGGAACTGGTTGTCTCCGCTGCTCCATGATAAAACTTCTCCACCTCGATAAATCCCGGGAAGTCTGAATCATTTCCACATTCTTCTTTCCAGTACTTTTGTGCCCTCATTTCAATATCAAGAATACCGCCTGCCCGGTTATCTATGGATCCATCGTTCTTTGTATAAACGCACGTTGCATTCAAAAGCATAACAAAGGTCTCCCAGTTTTGCTCTTCCTTGGGATAATAATAGTGAATCAGATAAATAATACTGGTAAGCAGTACTTCCGCAGACTGTTCAAAAAACTGATCGCTGCTTCCGTTATCTTCTGCCGGAGTCGTTGCTTTCATCAAAATTCCTGCAATGCTCATAATATCTGATTCATTACGGATATAGCGAAACGGATTAAAATGGATGCTCATTGGCATTCCATCCTCTGATTCCACGTTCATAACCATGACTTCATATCCATTATCCTCAAAATACTGCCCTGTCTGCTTATACAGTTCTCCTTTCGGGTCGGTCGCCAGGAAATTTCCGCAAAGCTGTGACAATAAAGGTCTTGCTAACCGGAAGGATTTACCGGATCCCGGAGGCCCGACTACCAGCATATTCAGGTTTGAAGTCTTTTCGTTGTGGATAGACAGATATACTCCTTCTGCAATCCAGTAATTGGCGGTATTTACACGTAAGGGATGTGTAAGTCGCACATCCCCGGTAACTACCTCTACTTCATTTTTTTCGTCATGATTTGCAAACTGTCTGGTAAATTCCTTGGCATCTCCCCATCTTGCCCTGCCATATTCCTCTCCGGCAAAGGGATGCTCAATTCTTGTAAATATAATAATAAATGCCATTGACCATCCGATCAGGTATACCAGTACAAATTTCCATGTGGCAGATGTGACTCCCACAATATAATGGTGTCCCTCAATCACAAAGCTCTGAAAATTGTTCATAAATTCATTGAAATCATTCCCGGATATCCACACTGCACCACACAGAAAGCCAAGATATACACAGATACTGACTCCAAGCAGGTAAATAACTACGGTTTCCTTAACGCTCCTTGTGTGTTTTTTGACGGAACTTGTCCTTTGCATTCATTGTTCCCCCTTTATCTGCCTCCGGCTTTCTGTGTAACTGTCTGCACTACCTTCTCGCCCTGCTTATTCTCAGAAAGTGCCTTCATGATCTGATCTCCGGTCAATACCTTTTCCTGCCCATCTGCTCCGGTATAGGTATATTTTGCATCACTCCTAAGACTAATCTTAGCATTATCCGAATCCATCCCCACAAGGGATACTCCCTCCACCAGACCATCATCCAGTTCCAGTGACAGAATCTGCTTTTCATTTGGCATGATCTGTGTTGCCGGTACCGTAACCGTTGAATAATAGGACTTAATATATCGCTCCGTCTGTGCGGTATCCTTTTTTACCTGTTCCATTTCAACCCTCATTGTGTCAGAAATATTCTGCCCGTCTTCCCGGGCATGGGTAAAATTTACATCCATGGACATGATATAATCCTTAAGTCCTTCTTCGCTCCTTACAACAGAACACGGCTGATCTCTTAACATTCCTGCCTGCTTCAAAAGCTGGGGAAGCCTTTCCATCCACGCTTCCTTACTGTATCCCTTATCTGATATCGGTGCTTTCTTTGCTCCACTCACCGGATCCGTCACCTCATACACAGAATACACGACACCGTTTTCATCCACTTCAAAGCTTCTTTTCACGGTAAGAAGTATGTCATCCCCAGTCTTCTGATTATAGAAAACCTCTTTGCTATCCGGGACAAGTCCACTGTCTCTGATCGGGTACATACAGTCATCTGCCATAAACTCCTTCACGACTCCACAAGTCTGAGCCTGATTAAGAGCCTTCTCCGGATCATCTTCAAAGCAGCTTCCTTTTCCCTGTTTCAGATAGTCTGCAAATTCCAGTACATTATTTCTCTCCATCTTTTCCTTGGATTCCTGTAACAGGGTTTCATTCTGACTCTTACCTTCTTCCAACTCCCTGATTTCATTCTCTATTTCTTTTTTCTCCTCAGGAGACTCTGCATTTTCCAGTCTTTCCTTTGCTTCCCCAATCTTTTTATCATAATCTACCTTTACGGCTTCTTCCTTTTCCACACGTTTGCGCATAAAGGATTTGATCTGCTCATCATGCATTCCAAAATCCTGTGCCAGTACAGCAACCGGAATATAGTCGTCATAAGGGTTTAAATCCGGCATAATACAGTATCTTAAGCCGTTCTGTCTGCAGTAATATTCAAAGGGAGAAATAAACCCTTCCCCTTTTATGCTCTTGTCATTTGTAATATCAATGGTCTTTTCAAACATTTCTGCCGGGAATTCAAGAATGGGAGCCATTCCTTCACTTGCTTCCTGAATCTTCTGCCAGGAACAGCTACCCGGTTTCTCCAGCCATTTTTTATGCTGCCATGTATGAAGTGCCTTAATTGCTGACACCATACTGGTAATCATTGCCTTGGTACCTTTTAAAAGGTAATAGATACCTTTATATTCCAGGTCTACTACCTGTGCAATTTCGTCTGCCATCTTGATTCCTCCTATGGTCTTAATACCAAAATAATATTATTTGTCCGAAGTGTTTCATATACCACACCATGATCAGCATTTAGTGCTTCCACCACTTCACCGTTTCCCACATACAACGCTACATGGTAAATTCCTAAAAATCTTTTATTGTCATGTCCACCGTAAAATACAAGATCCCCCGGTTCCATATCTCTCATATCCAGTCTTGTGGTAGATACTGCGGTTCCATAACTATACAATTTGCTTGCTTCTGCTGCAGCTGTCGGTGGATATCCTGCTCCATAGCTTAGATCTACTCCTGCAGACAGCCAGCTGTAATACACAAGAGAACTACAATCATATGCGCTACCACTGGTCCGGTCTTCCTGTGAATATGGATATCCAACTTTTGAAAGTGCGTAACGGATCACTGCTTCCTGCTCTTCACTTGCCCCACTGTCTTCCACGATTTCATCTATCTCTTCCTCCGAAAGACTTTCTTCTGACAGGATATGTCCTCTGCCCGAATAACGGCTTAAAAACCCGGTTACCCTTCCGGTAACGGTACTTATCGTAGAAAACATTCCTACCACAATCGTTATCAAAAGAAATGTCACGATAAGATACATAAATACAGTCAGGATATGTGGTGCCAGCGCAGCCACCAGTTTTGCTGCCAGTATCTTCCCCCATGTTTTGGGATTCACATAAGTCGTAACTAACCTGACAAGACCGGTATTCCCATCATGCAATGCATTTCCTGTAGTTTCTTTCTCTCCCCGGTTTTCTGAAAACAGATCCTTTGCCCGGATCATTCTTGCCACCATTGTCTTTCTGGCAGCTTTCTCCTTTCCCTCGCTGCTCTGATCTTTTTTTGTGTTTCTATCCGAACTATTAGATTTTTCAGAAGTTTCTGCTTGCGCTCTGTGTTCCTTTCCTCCAATCTCTTCCCGACATGATTCTCCACTTCTTTCATTTGCCATCCATATATCAGCATCTTTTTCTTTGAAATCCCGCTCTTTCTTTGTGGATGTGTATTTTTCTGGTGCACAATTCTTTTGATCCTGCTTTCTGTTTTCCATATTTCCGGGATCTGAAAAATTAGACATTTCCGCTTTAGAAAATCTCCCATAGTCATCCGTGAATTTAAGTTCCTCCGTAAACTGCAGGTTTCCTTCCTTAAACTGCATAACTGCCTCCGTCCGTATTCACGATTTCATAGATCTCCGATTCCTTACTCATTCGGATATCAAACGGAATTACCACGCTTCCCATCTTAAGAAGTCCGGTGCCGCTTTCTGCATTATCCACGTAATTAAACATAGCCGGACTGATATTTGACAAGAATTGCATCAGCTTACGCTTATCAATAGAGGACTGGGCCAATAGTGCAAAGCATTCTGTGTTAGAAAGAATCGCTGACAGCCTCCCGGCATTGTCTTCATTTAGAAGATCACTCATGTTCTGCGATATGCCACAGGCACATCCCAGGAGTTTTCTGATTTCTTTCCAGAGTTTCACCACAAAGGCTGCGATCTGATCAATCCCCAATAGTTCATGAAATTCATCTATGTAAAGATGTGTCCATTTCCCTTCCCTGGAGTTCTCCGAAAGCTTACTGCGAAGTACTTCCATCATAATGAGCATACTGGTGACACGAAGATTTTCCTTAAGCCCCGGAAAACTGAAGGAGATGAGTCTTTTCCCAATATCCACATTTGTTCTGTGATTAAACAGATTCAATGACCCATTTACAAAGATATCCATTGCTGCAGCCAGATGATCCGCAAGTTCTGTTCCCTCATCTACAAGACCCTGATAGATATCCTGAAACGTAGGGGAATATGCCCGTACCTGTTCTTTTCTGGAAAGTTTCTCCCCGGTACTGATTACTGCCTGCTCCGTAACCATAAATCCCGGTACTTCATACTCTCGTTCTCTCTCCATTTCCCCATTTAAGCGTTTTCTCATGTTAAAGTTTTCACTGTAAACTCTCTCCACCACACGGTCAATAACACCCTGTTCCTCTGCCTCCACATTTCTTCGCAGTAATGACGAGATCAAAGTCAGGATGAAATCTGCCTTTTCTGAAATAATCTCTCTAAGTTCGGTATAATCAACTCCGTAAAAATCTACGTCCAGAGGGTTAATATAAACTTCTTTCTTTGCATCAAAGCATATGATGGCTGCATTTTCCTGTAATCGGTTTACAATCTGTTGATATTCCCCCTGCGGATCGACAATGATAATCTGATCTTTGGGGTTATTCAGATATACCGACAAGATCTCCGATTTAGAAAAAACACTTTTACCGGATCCCGATTTACCAAGAATCATGCTGTTCCTGTTTTTTAATTTCTTCTTATCTCCGAAAATAGCATTCTGACTTAACTGATTGATCCCATAATATACACCATTTTCATCATTAAGTTCCTGTGTTTTGAACGGCATGAACATGGCAAGACAGCTGGAAGAGAGATTCACCACTCTTTTAAATTCCTGGCATCCTAAGATCAGTGCAGAATTAATACCTTCTCTTTGCATGGCAAAGCAGCTTTTCAGGGTAAGTGACTTTAAAGATGCAATGTTCTTAAGTTTTTCCTCGATCCTTCCCAGTTCTTCTTTCGTGTTTGCCATAAACAGAACCATAATGGTGGTATTGTAATAATGGTCATCCTGTTCATCTAGCTTCTTAAGGAAGGTATCTAACTTATCCTTCTCCCCTAAAAGTTTCTGTGAAGCATCCGCTAAATAATCATTGTTATTGCGATTTCTCTGCTTTTCTCCCTCAATCTTCATCCCGACTTTCATGTATTTCCGGGATATTTCCTGCTTAAATCCTCCGATATCAAGCAGTTCATTATTCACGGTCACATAACTGGTACAGTTGACTTTAGCAAGCGAAGTCAGTATGTCACTTTCCAGTGCCTTCGGATAATCCGCAATGTACATCACTTTTCCAAAACAGTGATTGATCCGAAATTCCTCATTGTCGTAAGTGATTGCTGCAGGTGCCAGAACATTCAAAAAATCCTGTCTGCTTTCTACGATATTTTTATAGGAAAGAGGATACCCCTTAGAGATTCCGGTATGTGTAAAGTTAAAAAGGATCTGCAGTCTTTCATCCACAGAAAGAGGATGCATGGTCGATCCCTGCATTCCGTTCAATCCAAGCCCTACAAAAGATGACCGGATGGCTCCCTCAATAGACAAGAACTGTGCTTTTGCATCCTTTACATCGTCCGCTGTAATGGTCAGTGTCAGATAGATGGTCTGGTACAATCCCTGCCTTGCATCCGAAAGCTTCTCCCTGATGACCGCATTATAAGAATTTCTTAAATCGTCATCCCTATCACCACGGTTTCTGTAAAGGATGTTTTCATAAAACTTCTTTTCATCCACGTATTCATTTGCAATCGTGTATGAAAAACGGCAGGGAATGCCCTTAAGCACTTTGGAAAAACCAATAATAATCTCCTTCTGCTCAATATCTGTTACTCCGGCAAAATTAATATCACTTAAGACATAGGTTTTGGAGTAGCGATTCTCTGTCAGCGCAAAGATGCCACTCTCTTCCACGCCTTCTATCGAGAAAATCCCCTGTGATCCGAATGTTTCCACATTTCCAGCCACATCATATTTCTTTGTCTGCTCATACTTTGTCATTATCATTCGCATTTTCCTCCCAAAAGATTTTTTCTACAGCAGGCAGTGAAATATTTCTAAACTCTCTGCTTTCCACCATTCCCAGTGAAATATCTGATAACAGTCCCATTCTTTGCTTTCCATAAAGCGGAGCCACAATATATCCATCTTTAGAAAGCAGGGAAAGAATCGTACTCTGGATGATCTCTCTTGCATCTGCGGAATCACAGACAAATGACATATGGCAGGAGATACTTATACCGTTCTCAATATCCTCCGGTGGAAAATTCCTGCAGTAACGTTTTTCCAGCATTCTTAAGTAGCTCTCTCTGTCTTCCTCTTTCATATTTGACATCTGGAAAGTTAAAAATATGGGACAACCCAACTTTTGCAAGTCTGTAAAGACATCCAACTTGACAGTCTTTGGGTAATTCATAACAAACAGGCTTGTTCCATAACTTGCTTCCATCTGGAAACTATCATAGGATTCTGCGATTTCAGGAAATAGTTCATCATATAAATTCTTTTTGCTTCTGACAAACGAAGCATAGGAAAATTTCTTTGTATCACCCTGCAGTCTTGAAAAGATAATCTTAACCGCTTCATCTACGCTTAAAGGACGGATCCCTACGCTTTCTTTTAGAACCTCTTCATCCAAAGCAAACTGTTTTCTTACTTCATCATATGTTTCACCATATCCAGTTAATGTAAGAAACCAGTCTGTATCCTCTTTTTCGGGCAGCATCCTTCCACTGACCATAATTTCTGATTGCAGTGCTGTCATGGTTGTGCTTAATTTGTCCAGCCTCCCATAGACCTCATAAATTCTGATCCATCTGTCTTCCACAAAATGGAAGGTACCAGACGGATCAAAATTAAGAAGTGTTAGACTCTGTACGGTTTTCTTTGGCGCAGGAATAAGCATCTTATCAGCTATCCTATTCTGTTGTCTTCGTAATTTTTCTGCCTGTCTTTCTTCTTTATTCATCTATCCGGCTCCTCCCTTCTCTTCTTCACCAAATCTCTTAATGTCCGTCAAACCACTGGTTAATCAGTGAGGTGATCTTGGTCTGGAAATCCGGAAGCAGAGTTTTAGTACCAAAAATATACAAAAGTCCCGCAATACCAGCTGCCACAGCAATAATGATGAACATAATGATGATCTGATCTACGGCAGGCTTCTTCTGCAGCACCTTCCCCTTTGCAGCAATCAACATCTGATCCACCTTCTTTACTACCTTTCTCATTCTTCTATTCTCCTTTCAGCGAATTGATAGATCTGTCTGATCTTCATCCAATATGTGGGACAATAAATTAGCTGTTTCGTAACTGCAATGTTTTATTTGGAGCAAATAAAAAACACCCCGTAAAGGTGTCTTTTATTCCATATTATTCTTAATAAAAAAGAGCCTTCCCACTTCAATAGATGATTTTTCACCTATATCAATTCGCCTAAAGCGAGTAATGGTTCGACTCTTTTTAGAATACTATTATTTCTAAAGATTCCAATTCATATCTAAGTACTTTTCCTAAAATTTTTATCTTATATCATTACTTTTTGTTACTCTAAGTTATATTTCCAATGATAACCTCCTGCAGATTTTACTTCACCTCTACAGCACTTATAAATACTACTACTGTATGTGCACGATAATCCAATCGCAGCTGCTGCTTCTTTTCCATTTGTATATACTGCTCCTGTTTCAACGCAAATTACTTCTGGACTACGTTTTTTACTAATACAGTTAGGGCATCCGTGATTAGATAAACATCTATGTTCTACCGATGATTGCCACTCATATCTACACTTATTACATATCCACCATACCTTTTTACTGCTTCCGGGAGTAACCATACTAGGCATAAGATTTCCATTTTTCGTTGAATTCCATTCCTTTGCTATTGCTGGATATAGTGATTGCATATCATTAAATCCAAGTAATACCTTTTTCCCTGCACAGTACGGACATCCATGTGCTTTTACTTTTTTCCCATTTGTTTGTACTTTTTCGTTCCTTGTTCTATTTGATATGCTCATTTGATATTCATGACCTTTCGGGCATATCCACCATACCTTATAGCGTGAAGCCTTATTAACTTTATCCGGAGTAAGACTTCCGTTCTTTATTGGATGCCATTCTTTGATAAGTTCCGGATAGACATTCATAAGACTATTTTCATATTTCTTTGTCGCAAATTGTTCCAATATTTTAGGAGTATCCGCTGTTGTATTTACCCGTACATCATAAATATTCAAGTAATGTAATACATCATAAATGACACTATCCAGGGTATCATTAGTAGTAGAATTTGTTCTTACAAACGAAATGCAACCTTCTATAGGGACTAATTTAGGTTCACGAACACGAATTAAAGCGATTCCATATGTTTTGCATAGTTCATTCTTCTTTATATCTGTTTCCATTTTCTTTGTTGATTTATGCCAAGCTTCACCATCGTATTCTATCGCAACATTTTTTGAAGGAATAAATATATCCAATTCCATTCCTATATGTGTATCGCTATTAATAGCATCGGGAAATGCCTGTTTAATATAGTAGTAGATCGCTTGCTCGCAAAAGGAATTTACCTTCTCAATGTTACATCGTGGACAGCCATTTCCATTCACTCTATTTGCTACTGTAGACTTCCATTCATGTCCCTCTTTGCATATCCACCACACTTTTTTCCCTGAGAAAGCAGTAATTTCACTGGGCATAATATTATTTTTTTCAAAATTCCATTCTTGTGCAATCTCAGGAAAACGACTTTGTAAATCAGTTTTCCCTTTAATTACTAAAGTTCCGGCGCAATATGGGCATCCATGTTTTTTATTTTTATCATTTTGACTTGCAACTTGCGCCAACCAACTATTTCCACATTTATCGCATTTCCACCATACCTTTACATTACTTCGCGCCGTAATATTCTCTAAGTCTAGTTGTAGTTCCTTGTTCCTCTCATGGTCATATCTGCTCATTAATTCTTTGTTATCTTTTAATAAGCCACTCGTATTAATTTGGCAACCACAAGATTTAGATCCTCCTGTCACTAAACTGTTCATATTGATTACTACTTTTTTACCACAATCGCAAACGCAATTGCATCGTGATAACCGATGCCCCGATGGAGAGATATAATCTGTTGCCATAGATGTAACTACCAGCATTCCAAAACGCTGTCCTGTAAGATCTCTTCTTTTTTGTTTCCAACTACAAGCCGTGCACATCTTATTTCTTTTAATGCTCTCTAATCGCATATCACAGATTGATCCACATGAGCATTGCACTTTAAATCTTCTTTGCTTTGACCCATTAGGTGTGATATGAGGTTCATATTCTCCCAAAATAAGTAATTCACCAATTTTTTCCCCTACATAGTTTGCTTTTGCCATTTCTTTACTTCCTTTATGGGCACCACTTTTTGTTTTATTGTATTCCTTTACAATATTTGCCGTCAACATTACGCTATCACATTTATTTACAACCATTTATTTACAGATATTATTTTTTTCATCCGTTCCCTGATATTATTGTATATCTCATTTTATTAGTGTCTAATAATTAGTGTGCTTGCTTTTTCCTCAACCCGCATAAATACTGCATTTTCTTAAAATACAATCTAACAATCTGTAAACATAGAATACTGTTTACCGCCTAACATTAAAATACTTTTATATTTTTTCAATAAGTAAAAATATCATTTATATCTTTACAGACAAGCCTTTGCTCCTGTGATACAATAATTATCAAATCTATATAAGGAGAAATAGCCATGGAGGGATATGAATACGAACAAAAATGTGCGGAATACTTACTTATAAAAGGATATATAAATGTAGAAGTTACTCAAAAATCAGGCGACTTTGGCATTGATATTACTGCCTATAAAAATAGTATTAAATATGGTATTCAATGCAAATACTATGACAAGCCTGTAGGTAATAAAGCTGTCCAAGAGGCTTATGCCGGAGCTGCCTATTACAATTGTGATAAACCTATGGTTATTACAAATACTACTTTCACAAACCAAGCCCAAAAACTTGCAGCACATTTAGGGGTTGAACTTTGGCCAAATGTAAATGCTATTGTCCTAATGGAATCATTAACAATGACTTCAGCAGATATAATATTTAAAAAAATAATAGATACAAGGGCATTCTGTGAAAAATCATATAAGGATTTACAAAATTCAATAAAAAATTTTTCTAGCTACACTGACTTTTATGCATCCGCATGTATTGGTAACAATTGCTCTTCTTTAATGTACAATGTAGACTCACGATTAAAAAAATAAGCAGACGAGCCCCCCTGTCCCAAAACAGCTGTTTTAGAACTAATAAACCTCTTGAAAAAAATACATCAATTGTTAATTAGTCTAAGTCATAATGGCGGAATATATAGCAATTATATCAATGATGTGAATGTACTTGTGGAAAAATGGACATATTTTAGTTACTCAATAAATTTTTTAGATGAGGAAATAGGATTATAGACGAACTCTTTATCCCACATAGACATAAAAAGGGCGGTGTTACCCGCCCTACAATCTATATCTTTATAAATAATGACTTATATGAAGTTGATGCCCCCTTCTTCTATATGATAACTCGTTAAATTTTGAGAATCAAGAGTCTTACAAGATCATATATTCATATTCAAAGTTAATATGCCCCGCGGTCAATCGAAGTGCGGAACATGGTAAGTAATGTCCTCTGACTGGTTAACTTCTTCTTGGTCTGATTTCCGGCAAAGTCTCTTGTAATGATTAGATAATAGTCTACGGCATCCTCTGTCTGGTTAATGTCATAATACACATCAAAAAAGGAGTGCGTATCCGGGGATACAAACTGGTGATAAGTCGTATCCAAATATATGACTTCTTCCTTTGTTCCGGTTACCTTATACACGATCACACTTTTAATACCGCTGCTTTTATTGGCTCCATGCACGCTTCTTACGATTTCATCATCAATGTGCTGATCCATGATGTTGTCCTGCATATAACCGGACACTACAATGCCATCTCTTACAAATGTGATCTCTGTTCCATCTATTCCTGGAGGCGTAATATCATATCTGGTCGTGACACTGCTCCTTGATATATGCCCCACATTGTCTGTGGCTTCAATCACAAAGGTTCGTTCTCCCTCATCGGTTTCTCTCAATGTATAAGATGCCTGATTACTTCCGGCTGCAACAAGATTTTCTTTATCATTGTATATCTTCACGCTTCTAAGACCGGAGCCAGCGGTCACCGTTCCCATCAGATAGTCCGTTGACCTTACTGCAATACTGGGAGCCACATTGGTCCATTCCGTATTTGTATTTTCCACTCCTATAATCACAGGATCCGAATGGTCAAGGTATACCCTTCCCGTGTTCCCCTGAATGGAGTGCCAGTCATTGTCTGTAGATACCGCATAATAGTAGTAGATTCCTTCGTCTGTCTGTGTATAGCTATCTGTTGTCCATCCCGAAATTCCACTATGCTGATAGTTTCCGACAAGAGTCGTTACTCCAGTAATACAGTTTACCCGATACAGTAATATATATCTGTTTCCTACACCGTCATCATATCCTCTTACCGTAATATTCACATTGTCTGCTGTCCAGCTGTAAGTAGATGCACTGACAAAAATTCCCTTCGTCTGTGTATATCCACAGGCGGAACAACTTCTACTATAATAACCGTCTCCATGTGCTCTCCACCCTGACAGATTATGTCCTTCATACTGTTCCATCCCACATCTTCTACAACTTCGCTTATGAGTAGAACTATTCACACAATACCACGATCCCCAGTCATGCCCCAGAGGAGGGGAGGATGTAATCCGTCTCCCCGGACAGATCGAGCAATGGTATTCCACTGATCCACCTGAAGTACAGGTTGCCCCATACTCATCATACAGATACCAGCTATGACCGGAGCATCCATCGGAATCCGTATACCAGCAGGTTGCCCCGGCACATGACATGATTCCATTTGCCCTGCATCCACAGGATACGTTATGGCAGGCTGCATAAGCTTTGCATGGCAACAGTACCATTGCTAAAAAAGCGCACAACACTGTCATATATTTTAATTTACTCTTGCTATTCATAATGCTTCCCCTTTATTTACAACAGCTTCCACCACAGCCCTGACTACATTCTCCGGTCTCCCCACAGGCTCCACAGACATCGTTACTCTTACAGGTATTTTCTTCCTCCAAAAGTTCATCCGCATTTTCCCCTGCAAATCCCAGATATGCCGTCTTTGTATATGTTACATTCCCCTTTACATACTGAACCACCGCTGTAAAAGAAGTCGGATATTTCGTTCCTTCCATCTCTGCTACAGAATAGGCACACTTTTTCTGAATCAGAGTATCGTAGTCGATATTTTCAAGCAGCTGCTTCAAAATACTGCTGTCCTTTTCATAGACATAGCTTTCCTCCCCAAGCAAATTTTTCTTATTGTCATCCAGTCCAGCATCTTCATACTCTATATCGAAACCCATGGTCAGCCTTGCTGTCTCCAGCACTTCATACAGATCTTTGCAGGACTTGTACGAAAACCCAAAGGCTTCCTCAAAAGAAATGTCCGAAATCTTCTCACCGTCAAAAGCTTCTGTCCCTACCGCCTGCGTATAATCCGATGTAGCATCTGTCATAGCAGCTATATCCACATCGGAAAGATAGTATGTCTGAAACTGCATTGTCTGATTTCCATTCCCATCATCCACGGTCTCTGTATATATTTTTTCTATCTGCAGCTTTGAAAAAGAATCATAAACTGCTTTGCAGTCTACAGCTTCCTTTGCTCCTTCCTCTTCCGGTATTTCCTCCACATCTGTTACAGCCGTTTCTTTACAAACAGTTTCTATAACATCCGCATCTCCTTTTTCACGTTCTACTTTCCCTTTGCCAAAATAAATGTAAAACGCTACCACCATTACAAAAGAAATCGCTATTGCGAAAATCAAAGTCTTAATATGTTCCGTTTTCATCCTCTGTTCCTCCCAGTTTCAAAATTTTATTTGCTATTTTTTCTTCCACAGCTTCGTAATAATCTCTGTCGGCTTCCTTCCAGTTTTCTTTTATCTTCCGATTAATTACCGGTATTGAAACACTTCCGTTTCTGCAGATAAATAAAAAGACCCTCTCTCCGTTTCTATCAATACCTATTTTTTTCACTTCTGCTTTTCTTGTGAGGTAATCATACACAGCCTGTTCCAGATGCTCCGATGTAAACAAAGCTTCATCTATCACTTTCTCCTCTTTCAAAAACTGGATAATTACCTTTGCTCCTAAGAAGTCCACCGGAGTCTCTTCTATGTCTTCCGCTTCCTCTTCCTTCCCATGAAAGTACCGGATCTCCTCCTGCAACTGCCCAATTTTCTCCTTTGCCTCACTACAGATTACATGATTGTCCATAATAATCTGCAGATCCCCAAGGTAATTTACGTTCTTTTCCGATGCAATGTTTTTAATAATCTCCTCCCTGTCATCGGAAACACTCAGATCATACCCTCTCATGTACTCCATATAAGAATCTGCCAGTCGCAGTGCTCTATAATAATCAGCCACCTGCTTTTCTTCCAAGGAAATTCTCATAAGCATCAGCCTGTTATAATAATCTTTGAACTTAAGATACTCCATTACGGTAGTGAGTTTTCCAATGTAAGCTTCAAAACAGGCACAAATAAAATTAAAATACACTTCCATTGCTTCCTTTTCTGCACCGGAAAACGGAGTAAGCTGATACTCTCCACCGAGCAGATCGGTTGTCATGAACTGGACAAAATCCTCATTCACGTTCATAAGTTCAAACAGGCTTTTATCCCGATTGTTGTATATCCCGGCTGCTCCGTTCTCCGTTTTTCCAAAGTAGATACTTTCTCTTCGTTTATACAGGGAGAATGCCGGAACATCCTTACAAATATACTTGTCCGAATAGTTCAGTGTGGAATCATAAAAAGGAATCTCCCTGCACCTTGAGGATGCATACCTGGCCTCTTCCTCCTTAAGTTCCTGCGTAACCTGATTCTTTTTCTGAACCTCTTCCCAAAATCCAATAATCTTTTGGGGTACCTGTATCCCACGGAATTTTCTTGGTTTTGTAGGAAGTTCTTTCACATCTTCTGTGATAGGATCCGGCTCTTTTGGCTTTATCAAGCTCTTTGGTTCCTTAGCAATCACCTCTTCCAGATCCTGTATCTCTTTCTCAAAAGCTGATAGAAAGCGTTCTGATTTCAAAATAGTCTTCTCTATCACTGCTCTCTGATAGCTTTCTACCGTAAGGATATTCACTTTAGACAATCGAAGAATGTTCTTAAGTTTTGTCTGTTGGGTTTTATATTCCTTAACGAGTTCTCTGACGATCCTCGGAGAATACTCTGTTTCATTTCCCTCTACCAGTGTCTTAATCCTTACATACGCCACAGCTGCAGCTACCAGATCATCCATTGTGGCAGGTTCATTTTTAGACAAAAGCTGTGCAAATATGCCAAGCTGCTTCGATAATTCAGACTGCTCCATTCTCCGTTGCACAATCAGAATCGTCTGTGCCGATTTCATATCGAACCGATCTCCCGGAAGTGCATTCATAATAGATACCATTTCCGGCAACTCTTTTTTTAATACTTCCAATTCATTCACTACGCTATCACTCCCATTCGTACACAGATTCCGTAGAGCAGGATTCCCAGTACCACAATACAAAGTCCCGGTACAACCGCAATTTTACTTTGACTGGTCACCTTTTCCTTTTTCACCTTTGCTTCGATCAGGCTGACAAGCACAGCTCCAATCTGGGTCAGCGCCAAAAGATTGCTTGCTGCAAATATGAGAAATGGCACTGTACGAAACCGAAGCGTACAAAGTAATACTCCGGCAAATAATAAAAAGACATCGTTATCACCCTCACCCCATATGGAAAATCTCCGAAATAAAAACCACAAAACTACCGTTGCAATCCAGGCTCCCAGTAAAAATCCATACTCATTTTCATAAAGTTCTACAGAATGAATCCCCCATGCCAATGCCAGTACGATTGCCGGAAAAGTATATATCATACGTTCTTTCAAGTCCCGGACAGATGACAAAATCAGATAGATTCCTGTTACTATACTAAGGATCAGGTACATTCCAACTCCCCCTTCACATATACTTCATTCAATTTTAACTTTTGATGCCGTTCATCCCATCCGGCTATTTCCAAGATTTCGTCTATGGCAAACCGGCTCATGTGAATCAGAACAAACGGCACTACAGTAAGCATTTCTTCTAATGTTTCCATAGAATAATCAGAGATATATCTGGCACACTGCGCCAGTCTTACTACGGATCCGGCAGCTGTATTTGCATGAATTGTTCCAAAAAATCTTGCCCCGGTACTCATAGCCGTGGTAAACACATACAGTGCTTCTCCACCCTTGATCTCTCCGATCACGAAATTATCAATATCCTGTAAAAGTCCAAGACGCAGTTCATCTTCCAAGGAATACTCAATACTGCAGTCCTTTCTCTTTACGGACAGTGTATGCTCAAACTGAATCTGCGGATGCTCCGAGTAGAGTTCATCCGACTCCTGCGATACCAGTACGGATTCGTCATAGGGAATGCAGTCGATCATGTTATTTAAAAGCGTGGATTTCCCAGATCCTCCCCTCCCGGAGATCAAAAAACCATACCCGGAAGCAATCCGGTCCTTAAGATAGTTTTCCATTTCATCATCTAACATCCCATTCTCTTTTAAGTAATCCCATGAAAGCTTCTGCTTTGGAATCTTTCGGATATGGATATTATTCTTTTCTGTAGAAGTGATACAGCCAAGCTGTGTATCAATTCGTAAGAAGTAGTCTTTTACCCCTTTTCTGTCCGTGCTGTGGGATAATGCTGCATCGTCACTCTTTCCCATCCTTTGAATACGCAGAATTCTCATGAACCAATCATTATAGTCGGACGGACTATAAAAACTGCAGTCTGCAATATATCTTTTTCCTTTTGCTTTTACTACAATGTGGTTATAATCAAGCACTTTGATATCCGAGATCTCTTTTTCTTCGATCAGCGGTGTCAGGACATAATATCCAAATACGCATTCCTTAAACATTTGAAGTAATCTCTTTTCCTCTTCCATGGAAGCCTGCCGGAATCTTTCCCGGATAAAGTCCTTTGCCCGGTTCATTAGCAGGATAAAATCCTGTTCTGTGCCGGTAATGCACTTTGCCACCAACGCAGGATTCAGATCACACACATTTGCTTTAAGCTGCTGGAACCGCTCTTTCAATTCTTTATCCTGATAGGATGAAAAAACAGGGTAGATTTCCGATTGCTGTATGAGTTTACTTTCCGATCTTGGTTCGTAACATAATTTACTCATGGCTCTCTCCTTTCTACCCTTCATGTGGGACACGTATTGTGCTAATTCTTAATGCGGTTCTTCTCTTTTTTCTCTTCCTGCACTTTCATAAGCGCCCTTGCCCCATCAGCACTGTCAAAAATATGGCATCTGTAAAATCCCATATCTGCCTTAAGCTCTGATATGTTCTGATTAAATTCCTTCACGTTTGCTTCTTTGGAAGAAAACTCTTTTTTCAGTTCGCCATTTTTGTCATATACAGAAATAGTAGCTGTCACCGTCCGGGTTTCTCCCACAATATCCGGCAGTATCACTACTCTGATATACCCATCGTCCACGCTGTCCGCTGCAATATATTTGATGCTGCTTTCAAATACTCCCTGATGCACCGCAGCTGTCCTTGCCTTTGCATAGCCAATCGCTTCATATAAGGACATATACTCTGTTTCCTGTTGCCTTAATTCGTTCTGCGCAAAACGAAGGATTGTATGATAAGCACTGGATAATTCCTTTGCCTGCACCTTTGCATACAAAATCTGGTTTTCTTCCTCTTCCACATACTCTGCGACTTCATTTATGGTTTTGGAGTATCCTTTTTCCAGCCTGTCCACAAGCATCTTGTATTCCAGATAATCTGACAGGTACTCATCACATCCGGCAAATTCATACAGATATGCTCGTTTCTCATATTTCACTGCTTCCTTATACAGGTCGATAATCGGTTTGTAATCCCTTAATTTTGTTTTCACAACTTTCTTTTCTTCTGCTATCTCCTTCTGCTTTTGGATAATATTTCTGAGTGCATCATTTACATTTCCGGTATCCGGTGCATACGTTCTGATAAGTTCATAAATATTGGCTGTCCTATGGAATTCCTCCGCAATTCGCTGTAACTGCCAATTACTTTTATATTGTTCTCTCCATGGGTTTCTCCCCAGTTTTAACATACGGATCGCTTCTTTTTTCTCTTCTGCATCCATATCCGCATATTTTTTGAGTGGTGTAGTTTTTACATAGATCTGTGCCGGGGATCCTCCTGCAAATATATGGTCTCCTACTTCGCTTCGGATCAATTCTTCCCTTTTACCAAGCAGTCTGTCCCTGATGGCATCTATCGTGTATCTGCTTCCAAGTCTGAAGCTCCGGATTGCCCTAGGCATTCCATCCATTCTTAATGACAAATATTTTCCGCAGTTTACCTGAATGCCCTGACTTCGTAAATTATGTAAAAAAGAGTCAAAATCATCCGACCATTCTATAGCGGTATCCACGATCTGCCTTAGTTTTATTACCCTGTCTGAAAACTTGATCTCATCCGGTTCCTTCTCTTCTTCCCATGCCATATTAGGAGAAAATCCGTATTGTCTTGCCAACTTATTTAAGTACGGATCAAATACTTTACTCATAAAATTGTGGTCCATATGGATCTTTCTTCCATTCAAGGCTACCGTATTGACCACAAAATGAACGTGCAGATTCTCTGTATTCGTGTGAACCGCATATATCGCCTGATGATCTGGAAATATCTCTTCTAAAAGATCATCTGCAAGCATCATTAATTTCCCAGCATTTTCTTTCCCCGATTCCCCCACAGGCAGGGAAACAATGCCATGTAATGCCACTCTTCCACCCAACTTGTTATGAAACTCCTTCACCTGCATCATTTCATTCGTTGCATTTTGTATATCCGAAATATGCCGTCCTCCAACATACAATCCCTGTAGCGTTTTAATATCATTTATCACATAGGAAACTTCTCTTCCTACCTGCATAAAATCGTCATTAACTATAACGCCGTCACACTTTTCACTATTTGTAATATAAGAAATGGAATCCGTAATCTGTACTGCAGCGCCTCTCCCCATGGTGCCCTCTTTGATATTCCATATCTTTGCTACAATCCCTTCCATCTCAATCCTCCAAAAAAGCGGAACCACCATAAGGCAGTTCCGCTTCCACTACTTTTTATAATTCTTCATACTTCGCCAGTACCTGTGTAGTAATATCTTCCCTAAGGGTCTTAGTCATAGGGAAGCATACATCCTTATATTCCCCATCTGAGTTCTTCCAGGAAGGATACGCTACAAACAAATGCCCTTCATTGGATCTCATTACCTTAATCCCGGATACAACAAACTGACCTTCAAAAGTGATGGATCCACTTGCCAAAAATCTGGAGTCTCCTTCCCGCTTTTTCAGGCGTACTTCTGAAATCTGCATTTACACCCCTCCTTATCTACCCTTTCCTCTATGGGATGTTTCCTTCTGTGCCTGTTCTTCGTTAGCGTTTTCCGTCTGCTCCTGATCTGCCTTAGACACCTTTGCAGCCACTTCCTCACGCATACGATTGAACTCCGTCATGATCGCATCCGTAATTTTATGGTAAAATTCCTTACTTAAGGGGAATGCAATATCCTCATAATCTCCATTAGATCTTTCTCTGGAAGGAAATGCCACAAAGTTTCTGCCTTTGCTGTCTTCCATTACTCTGATTCCCCGAATTGCAAACGCATCGTCCAGTGAAAAACTACCGATTGCTTTGATTCCTCCTGCATTATTAAGCAGATTCATTCTGATACTTGTTACTTCCATAATAACTTCTCTCCTTTATCTGTGATGTCTGGGTCTTGCGACCTCATTTACAGTTCCAGTGTACCCCGAAGGCTCACAAACAGCGGTTTCTTTAACTGTTTCTGCTTTTGCACTTGCAAGAGATAGTGTTCTGCTTTCAGCATCATATTTATAGACATTGTCCGATAATACTTCTGTCGGTGAAACCTCCGTCTGATTAACACATCTTACCATCTCTTCCAGACTATCTACATCCTTATTTCCTACAGGCAGCGCAAGTACTTCATGAATAGAGGACGGCAGAATATATAAATCACTACCCAGGTTTTCTGCCACCTGCTGTAATGCATCGCTATAGACAATAACACTTGCTCCGTTCGCCTTTGTGGTATTACTAATAACATACATATCTATATCATCTTCTTTTAATTGATTTTCGATGATATCCTCATCCATTCCCTGCGCTCTCATCAGGTCTGCCATTACGTTCGTTAGTCTATCAATGGATGGTGGTTCTAACACGTTGCTGTTCTTGATCGCAGTTTCATATAACTGTTCCTCAGTTAATCCCCAGTACTCCATATGATTGTTGGTAACAGTAATCGTCCCTGTTCCATTTGCATCTTTACTTATCAGCACTTTATAAAAAATGGCAAGATCTTCCAACATTCTATAAGGCTTATCTTTCAGAAAATCTACATTCCTTTCCGCACTGATAAGAGACACGATAAGTCGATCTTTTACATAATTGACATCCTTATACATTTCCTTGATTTCTGCCACATCTTCCGGCAAATCCATTGACTGTCTCTCAAGATTACCGATATGTTCCATGATGACTTCCAGATCTACCCCATTCTCATAATTTTCATATATGCCATTAAGATAGATTGTTGGTGTCACACCCGTACCCTGTTTCATTTCAGGTGTCCAAATTTCAAGTCCCTGCAACGTTACACCATTCAGCTTCTGAACGGTTCTGACAGATACCTCTGCATTAGCATATTCTTCCGGCAGATATTCCCTAATATGATCCATCACATATTCCTGAAACTCTTTAAAACTAAGCATCCTTCTTCATCTCCCTTCCCATAACACCTTTTAACAGTTTCTCTGCAATCGCTTTGATCTGTTTGTCTCCGGTGAACTTTTTTTCTCTTTCGATTAAAGATCCCATAAACAAATAATTCATCCGTATGTCTACCTCCTATTATTCCGAATTATTTTTACAATGTTTATGTGGGACGGGGATTGTGCTAATACGAATTTCACCTTAGAAATATCCTTGATTCTCCGACAGAATATGACGACAGAAAAAAGCCCCACCGGATTTCCGGTGGGACTTCATGGTAAATCTTTTCACAACTTTAAATGTTAGAATTACACTTCTCTTATAATTACTGTAACAGAGACAGTACTCCCTGATTGGACTGGTTAGCCTGAGCCAACATAGCCTGACCTGCCTGAGACAGGATGTTGTTGTTGGAGTACTTAACCATCTCAGTAGCCATATCAGTATCACGAATCTGACTCTCTGCACTGGTTGTGTTCTCTACAACGTTATCCAAGTTGTTAATGGTATGCTCCAGACGATTCTGAACAGCACCAAGTGCGGAACGCTGAGTAGAAACTTTCTGGATTGCCTCCTTGATGGTATCAATAGCCGAAAGCGCATTGGTATCATCAATTCCATCAACCTTCAGGCCGTTTACTCCAAGACCCTTAGCAGACATAGCATCAATGCTCAGAGTAATCTGGTTATTGGAAGTAGCATCAGCACCAACATGAAGGGTAAGAGTCAATGCTGCAGTCTTATCCTGTAATGCAGTTACAAAGTCTTTATTCGGAGTAGCCACTTCATTTCCTACTGCATCATAAAGCTTAGGAGCATCTGCTCTTACTTCTACATCTCCATCTTTATTTGTTGTAAAATATTTTTCCAGTGCATTTTCAGAAATAGCATTACCATCTTTATCGTAATACTTTGCCTGTGCTGCTGTAGACTGTGCTGCTGTAATGTCTGTTGCTATAATGGCAGAAGAATAGCTTTGTCCCTTATTACCAGCAGCTGCCGTAATACCATCAGCAGTTACTGTAAGTAAATCATTACCTTCTGCATCAGAAATAGTAAAATCAGCGCCATTAGATGTAACCTTGAATTTTTCTGCTGCATCACCATGTAAAGAAAGAGTATAGCTAACAGCATCACCAGCATCATTTACCTGAGCATTTAAAGTTACTCCTTGATCTCTCAATGAAATCAACAACTCATTCTGTTCATTCTGAATTTTTTCACTTGTTGCAGCAGGCTTTGTCTTTGCGGTCAAAGTCAATCCATCCTTACCTTCTGCAAAGCCAGCAGATATAGTCTGAGCTGTATACTTACCATAGCTAAAACTATACTGTTTATCTAAGCTCTTGTCACCCTTCAGCAAATAAGTCTCGTTGAACTTGGTGGTCTCAGATACACGGTCAATTTCAGTAGTCAACTGATCAATTTCATTCTGGATGTAACTTCTGTCATCTTCAGAGTTCGTTCCATTAGCTGCCTTAACTGCCAGTTCATTCATTCTCTGTAACATATCCTGAACTTCGTTCAGAGCACCTTCTGCAGTCTGTACAGTGGAAATACCATCCTCTGCATTTGAAGAAGCCTGTGTCAGACCTCTGATCTGCTTTCTCATCTTCTCACTGATGGACAGACCTGCTGCATCATCAGCTGCACGGTTGATCTTGTAACCGGAAGACAGTTTCTCGGTGGACTTTGCCTGAGAAGCGGTGGTTAATCCTAACATTCTGTTAGAGTTCATAGCTGTTAAGTTGTGTTGTACTACCATAATAATTTACCTCCATGTGTAAAAAGTGTTGCAGATAAATCCGTTTATCTGCGGTGTTTGATTAAAAGTTACATTTATAATAATGCGGGCCTAGGATTCCGCTTTATTACCGATCCTGCTTGTTCTGTACGATGACTACCTTGGATTTTTTCTTTTTCTCTGCATTTTCCGGATTCTTGTAATACTTTGGTATTGTGGCTAGAAGCTCCGGATCCTGAATCCTCTTCTCAATAGCCTTGCTTCGTACAATATTTACTTCTTTTGGTGCATCGATCATGATTCTGGTCTGTCCCCCACTGCTTCCGAGGAAGATGATCTTTACATCATCACCGATCATTAAAAATTCTTCATCTCTTACAGAAAGTCTTAACATGACGATTCCTCCTTGAATTTAGGTATTTCCTTATATCCATCCCAAAATGTAACACTCTGTTTATTGTGTTACATTTTTTTGTAAAAGCGATAATTGCGAAAATGTTGTAAATTAGGGATTTTATCAGGAAAAATGTTATATTTCAGCGAAGTAGGGAATTGCAAGGCTCCATCCATGAAAAACTATAGATGAAAAAAATTCACGAAGGGGTTAAGAAATATGCTTCGTATCCGATATACTAATTGAACATAAAAAATGTAACACAATAAACATTGTGTTACATTTTTTTACATCTCCCTGAAAATATAGGGTCTTCTATTTTCTTGCTCTATGACTGGAATTATAGTTAATCTCCTGTTCAGATACTTTTGAAGCTTCCTGCTCCGGTTTTATCTCCTTCAATTTTTCTTCTATTGCCAGAGATATCTTATCCGCAGTTTCCTTAATCAACTCCAAATGCTCCTTAAGTTCCGATACTTCCTTGTCCTTGCTCCACCCGGAAATATACCCGAAAGAATACTCCGAAGTGTCCAGTCCGATCATCTGCGCTACCCAGTAGGCAACAGATTCTGCCTGAACTTCCCTACTGGATCTATCATACTTATCTTCTTTGCTACCGTGCCCCAATGTCGCATGGGCAATCTCATGAATCATAGTCTTTATTGTCTGCAGTTGCGGTAGAGATTCTTTTATCACAATCTTTTGTTCTACAAAGTTAAAATATCCCTTTGCCTCCCCTTGTATATCTTCATAATATATAGGTACTGGACTGATTTCTTCCAATATCCTCTTGATATCTTGAAAAGATTCCACCTGTTCCTGTAATTCTGTTGCTAACAAAGGTAACGGATCCCCTTGGGTCTGTGATACATCAAAGACATATACCGGGATAAAAGTCTGATACTCTTTGGTAACGATCTCCGTTTTCTGTTTCCCGTTTTCATCCAATACCGCCTTGTGGTTTTCGTCATACAGCTCTTCTTCGACTTCCACCTTCCCTTTTGAGGGTGCCAGGATCATAATTCCCTTTTCCCCCTTATTAACCACACGGTTAAATTCCTTCTGCCATTTCCTGTAACCACAGACAAGCGAAGCCTCTGGATACTGGCTGGCAATCAGAATACAATTATTTATACTGTATCGGGGAAACTTGGACATGGCAGCGATGTATTCCTTGTACTTTTCCGAAGAGAATATTTCACGCACCCCATTTTCCAGCTTCTGCTGAACAGCACTCATTTTTTCTTCTCTTGTTTTTCTTTCTGCCATCCGATCACTTCCTTACTGCTTTCATCCGCACAAGCTGCTTAATTAACTCCACCATGTTCTTGTCAAAGTAATCCCTGATTGTAAGCACCGTAGTCAGAATTGTCAGGTATTCATCATCTGCATTATCACTGTCATTATTGACAAATTGCTCTATGTACTTTTCATATAGGGAATCAATAAGATTAATTCCGTTAATTCTGGCACAACGGATATAAGTCTTTTCCGCTTCTGTGAACTCTATTCCTGCCTCTTTTACCTCCTGAATGCACTTTTCATATTCAAACATAGTCTCTCTCCTTCCTTACTTCCTGTTTACTGATTAAGTGGGCTATGTTTGTGTATAATCCGCAGTTTTGAGCAATAAAATAAGCATCACACTGGATGCTTATTTCCTTTCTTATGACTCATCTGCCTTTACTACAAATTTTTCTGCAATCTTTTCCGCTTCTCTCATATCCTCTAGTATGCTTACAAAAAAATTCACAGATTCTTTTTCTGATTTATCCCCTTTTGCTTTCGCTATAGGCAACTTGTTTTTTATATGATACTCTATATCTCCACCAGTTATTCCGTTGAGGGTGTAATTACTATCAATAAGGTTAACCATATTATATTCATTAGTATTAATCCATCTTCTGCTACATTCCAAGACAAATATTCTAGTCGTATCATACGCTTTAAACATATCTATTCCTGTTCCAGAAAAATAATCATGTCTTGACCAGTGACGCATTATTCGCTTTCTAATGTCACATGATTGTCCAATATAGCAGACATGATATTCATCCAATACAAGAACATAAATGCCTTCTTTTTGTTTATACAATCCCAAATCCTTAACTTCTACCAATTTCTTGTATTTTTTCTTAAGCTTATTTAATTGAGCCTCGAATATTTCTGCATCATTCATATGTAGCTGGCTCAATTTTTTTGAATAATTCAGGTACCGAACAAGCAAATGCGTAAAGTTACCAGTCTGACCTTTTGCATAATTTTCTATCATTCGATTAAGATATCTATTTAATGTCTCTTCAATACTGAATTTAAAACCACCAGGACAACTTATCTGTACTCCAAAATATTCTGTTTTAACTCTTTCCCTTATTGTTTCCTGATTCATCACTGCGATACGATAATAATACCGTGGAAAAGTTTTTCCTTCAATCCACTTAATTCTATCAAATATCTCATTAAACGTACCTGTCATTGTACAAATAGGCTCATCTTTTCTGTCATACTCTATAACACTGATTGCCGTATTTGGAGTGTTTTCATTAATATACTCCGCAAATTCTCTAATAAACATCATTGTTTCAAGTAAACCATTTTGGGATTCAATTTCTTTCTTTTTTCCCTCTTCTGCCATTCTATTGCCCCCCCTAATTAAAACATTAACTTTCTTCCCTACATCTGTCATAGAATTTACAAGTTGGACAAAAACACCGGTATCCCTTCTTTTGATGAATCTGATTTTTTAACCAATATGTGATTCTACCTATCATAATATCATACCTCCTACACATTTTGACATACTATCTGCTTTCTAAACATAATTTTGTCATAGATAGTGTACTATAATCCGTTCTTTATCTATGACGTCTGGGTCTTACTAACATTTCCGTATTCTCTGCCACAGCACTTTTCTTAAGATCCAGTTTCCGATAATCTGTTTCAAAGGATACCTCTTCCATTGGGAGGAGTTTCTTATTTGCGAAGCTGAAATATTCACTATTATCACCACCGACAATAATGTGATCCAACAACGGAATCCCCACCATCTGACATACCTTCGATATCTGATCGGTAAACATGGTATCATGTTTGCTGGGGTTCAATGTACCGCTTGGATGATTATGCATGATAATCATACCTGCTGCATTTGACAAAATTGCCGTTTTCAGCAACTCTCTTGGCTGTGCAATCGTCTGGTCTATTACACCTATACTACAAATACTGCAGTTAATCGGAATTCCATTCGTTTTCACATTTATAATGCACAGTACTTCCCTATCCATTTCACAAAGAAATTCTCCCAACAATTTTACGGCATCCCCAGCATTATGGATTTCGTTTTCACTCATGATCGGTGCATCTTTTACCAGCCGGATGGATGCCATTTCCAACTGTCCCTTATATACCGGCTTAAAATTATTCATCGTCACCCTCCAGACTGATCTCAATAATAAAATCGTTCTCCTGAGAATTGATAAGTCGTACCAATTCTTCCATTGTGTATTCTTTTTCTGTATTCGTCATCTTTTTCTCCTTTACCGATGCTGTCTGTGTCGTGCTGGTGCCTTCTCAATGTCATCAGAAATACATGGCATTTGCCCCTCTACACGGAGATTAGGAATCAGGTTCTGCAGTTCTTTCATGTATCTGACGGCTTCCGCATTTTTTCGTGTCTCAAGATAATATTTAAGCATTTCAAGATGCATGACACCACCATAAATCACCTCAAAGTCCTCAATTTCCTCTCCGTTATCATCTTCTGTACAGATGTTAATGGCTTTGATTCCATTCAAATTGCAAGCCGGAATGCTCTCCCAAAGTCTTACTGCCTCTTCTGCGCTTTTTATTCCTGTGAAACTTTTCCCCAAATCGTGGAATTCTCCACACTCATATACGGATAATGTAGTCTTCATTCTTTTCCTCCCATAAATTTTCCATGCAACAAATTTTTTATATCCTCCAACTTTGTCATAATGCAAATTCGTTCTGTATCTGTCAGGCTTTCCTTCATTGCTATTACTTTAAGATCTTTTTCGATAGCATCCAGCTTATGTATCAGTTCCCTGTATCGGATGGTTGGTGGACGAATATCTTTTTTACTGGACATCAGATATCTGACATACTGTGACTTTGTCATTCCCACTTTTTCTCTGGCTGCATCCAAGGCACAAACTTCTTCATCAGTCATGGACAAAAACACTCTGCTCATATACTGTCCCCCCTAAAATGGATATGGTTCATCATCCATCGGAGGCATGGAAAAGCCGTCCTCCGGCAGATCAACACTGTCACCTGCAGGTGCTCTCTCTACAAAATCCGGCTTACTCACTGGTTCTTCCTGTTCCTGATCCTTATTCCTTGCGCTATAAGTATACTGACTTGCCGGGAGTCCTACGCTTTTTCTCAATTCATTGATTTCGTCAATCGGAACCAGCTGAAATTTTGTCTTTTTCCCATCATATTCTGCAGTAATGTACCATTTCCCTTCGATCAATTCCCTCGCAAGTTCCAGCTTTATCTTAAATTCACTTGCCTGTGCGAACTGGCTTAAGAAACCCACAGTATTTTCATAAGTGGTACACACATCCGGGTCTTCCAAAATATAGATCAAAAGATCGGCATTGAGACAATGTTCCCCGGCATAATTCAGCAGCCGTTCCACATTTGTGTTGTGGTACTCTGAGTTCATGGCATACATCATGAGTTTTTCCTGATTCGTAAGCTTGTCGGACTTTATAATTTTATTGAGTGAAATGAAACGGTTCCGTAAAATTTCCTTTCGTTTCTCCTGTCTCTTATCACTAACCGGACTGACCGGTCCATAGGACTGTTCAAACTCTGCTACTTCTTTATTATCCCGGATCCTCTTTGAAAAAAATCTCCTTGTACCAACAGTCTTCATTGTTCTAAGGGCATAGTTTCTCTCTGTCAGTTCCCTGCCCGGATCAAATCCCTTCTTTTCCGGGTCATCTGATTCCAGTTCTTCATAAAAAGAATTCAGTTCCCCACCGTACTTTGCCACACACGCATCTACATCAAGGTAATACTCCGGGTCAACCAAAAACAAACCATCCGACATTTTTTCTTCCGGCCCCACCTCAATCGTACTTGCCACTAAGACCTTACGCTCCAGTTCTCGTCTTACCTTTTCCTGTATTTCCTCGTCTTTCTTTTGGGACGGAATTAACCTGTCTCGTAACCCCAGTCCCTCGATCAGTTCCAACAAAATTTCTGCAAAGCTTTCTTTTTCAAATTTTACCCTGTCCTGATTCACCGTAAGGAATGGGGGATCCGAACTTAAGTACTCTATTCGTCTCTGCAGATTTCCACCAGACAGTCCCTTTTCAAGGCGTAATGCATCTCTGATACCGGAGATCGTCTCTTCCCCATTTGCCACTAATTCATAGATTTCATAAAAATCCACGAATTTCTTGAGCTTTGACATATCCATTGGCAATGCCCTCCTTTCGTCATTCAACCATATGTGGGGCATTTATGCAGCCAATCCGTATTAGTCCGCAAGCGGAATTGTAATTTTCTTTATAAACATTTTTTCTGTAAATTTTCGTGCGACTGCACAAAGAAATTCCGCTCCCGGAATCGCCGAAAGTATTGAAAATACTGCACGGTTCCAAAAGCGGAATCAGGAACGACATATAGAAGGAAATACTTAAAAATAATAACAGGATACGCCTAAAGTTGCAGATAAACTTTAGGCATAACCATCTGCCTACGGCATCTGGATATGGGAATTCCCATCCCCACTTACTCCAAAACAATTGTAAGTACGTAATCATCGGTACCTTGTATTTTAGTAAATGCCGCCCATTAGAGGGTTGAACTTAGGGATTTGCAAAAACAAGCAAATTTGAGCCGACCTTCTTCAAGCGGGACATCGGAAAAGCGACCATGTAAGAGTAGAGATACTCCTGCATGGTCGTTTTCTTTATGCACAAATTCCGGTGCTTTTATTTGTCGGTATTATTCTCACATTTTGCTTGCTATTCGTTCCGTTCAGAGTGATATATGTACCTACCAAAAACAAAGGAGGTACACGACATGGTACGAAAAATGAAGCTGGAAGGAACAACACGAAAGGTTCTCGTAGCCGCAATCGTGGAACTGACTGGCGAGAAAGCGGTTTATCGCAAGATACCGACCTGCAACTATGACATCGGAGAAATTACGGTACTGAAAGAAGGTAGCATTGACTTCCCGGACAGTGCGGACATCATTGAGCGACTTGCGGCGATGGGATTCACGGCAGAACCGGAACAGACGGAACTGACAATCGAGATTCCCAACACGCTCACGGAAACGGAACTGGACGCATTAAAGCGTCTCACGGCAAGCAAGGCTACGCTTATCCGCAAGGCTGTCGGCGCAGAGAGCCTCTAAATAGCGGGCAGCGAGGATAAGGTCGCATTCCCTTGGTTCACGATCACGGGGGGGCAGCGAGAGCGATGAGACTGCCGCCTACACCGCATGCATTACAGCCCTTGTGGATATGGTCAAACGGCAGAAACGTATCGTAGCCACCGAAAATGATGTGGAGAACGAGAACTACGCTTTCCGCTGCTTTCTGCTCCGGCTCGGCTTTATCGGAGACGAGTACAAGGCGGCGCGGAAAATCCTGCTCCGCAATCTCACAGGCTCGTCCGCATGGAAAGGTGGTGCGCCGAATGCTGAATAAAGAGAGATACTGGAGCGACTTCGCCGGGAGTACCCGGTCGGCTGCCGTGTGGAACTGCTGCAAATGGACGATGTAACCGTTCCGCCTGTCGGCACGAAGGGAACCGTCACAGGTATTGATGATACAGGCTCAATAATGGTCGATTGGGATAACGGTTCTGGGCTGAACTGCCTGTACGTAATTGACCGTGTGAGAAAGGTGGTGGATTTCGATGACTGACACCATCAAAGATCAGATTCTCGCCATCCGGGACAGCGGACGCACAAATATGCTCGACATGAACGCTGTGCATCATATCGCCTACAAGAGCGGGTATTATGTGCTGGTCTGCTATATCGAGGAACATCGCAGAGAGTATTGGCATTTCATTATGACGGGCGAGGAATAAAAATAGACCGTAGGGCTGATGCGGCTCTACGGTCTTGCTCTGTTAGATGAATACTTCTATCGGTTTCCACACATTACGGTTGGTAACATCCTCTGACCACTCTGTATTGGATAGATAGATCTGTGTGCCGACCGCTCTGACGAAGCCCCACTTTATTTCCGGGTGGCGTGAGGCATATTCCTTCAGTGCTTCAAATTTACGAGGCGCGTACTTGTCGATATTGTTGGAACTGCCGTCAGCGGTCATACCGCCTTTCGCTTCAATAATCCACACATCGCCGTTCTTCAGCTGAATGACGTAATCCGGGTAAAAGTTGCTGCGCCGGAATGCCATACGATATACGATACTGAAATATTCATCGCCCTTATCCCCGTTTTTATAGCACCACTCCACGGGATCATAATGTTCACACCAGTCCTCAAAGGAGATTTCCGTAAATGTGCGATTCGGCTGAATGAGGATATTGTTGCCATAATCCACAAAGGGATTTTTGCCCATGATTTTAGTGCTTGCAATGCGCTTATGCTGCTTGTAATACTGCTCACGCGGGATTGCCCAGTCCGCAGGGATGATATCAGTTTCTTCAATCTCCGCAATACGGTCTGCGCTGACACCGCTGAACACTTCCACGAGCCTGTCTCTGTTATTCACGAGAAAAGCGTTATATTCCCGAAGGCTCAGACCGTCAATCAGCTTATGCTCCTTCTCAAAATCAATTTCTTCCTGCGATAACATGGACATCTGCATATCAAGAGGCCCGAATAACACACGGAGCGCATTATTGGAGATATTCTCGTCAATGCCCATTGCCCGTGCGATGCGTCTCTTTGCGTCACGGATGATAAAACCGTCATCGTGGTTACTGATCTGATGCTCACCGCCGAAGATACGATTCAGAGAACGGATATCGTGCGTAGTCCGGGCTACGCCTTCAATGGCTTCTGTCTTCAGCTTTGTGCCGAAAACATATCTCTTGCTGACTTCCATTTCATGCTTGTCCAGCTTGCCGTCTTTGTCGAGGTCACATTCCGTCAGCATCTGCTCCCGGACAACCTTAACCACTGCCTCCGGATTCACGGCATAACGGTCGCTGCCGTTTAGTGATTCCTTCTGCAGCACGATGTTCGGCGCGGTCATTTTGCGCTTATACAGATAGGTATAGAAAGAATCCCCGATGCTGTTTGTAAGCCCCTCGGCATATTCGCTGTCAAGCGTATAAACATAGCAGTTGTCAATCAGCGGACAGTCATAATGCTTGCGCTCCGGCATACGGCGCACACGTCCCACAGTCTGGATATTGAACCGCTCCGTGCCGCCTTCACGCAGCTTTACAAGAATTTTTGCGCGAGGGCAGTCCCAGCCTGTGGCGATTGCCTGTTTGAACAGTAGGAATGCGTAATGACCGTCCAGCTTTTTGATTTCATCGGGATTATCGGGATGGTCTCCGCTGAACCATGAAGCCACAAGCCCGGAGTTTTGAGAATACCCCAAATCATCCAATGCCCGTTTTACACGCTCAATCCACTCGTCATAGCCGTTCGGGAACTGTATCAGCACGAGCGGTCTGATTTTTAATCCCCGCCGGTCATACTCCGCTTGTATCTCTTTGCGCTTTCTGTCCGCAAGGTCAAGGAGCAGCAAATCATCATCCAGCTTGTTGTTATCCTCGATTGCGGCGGAGACACCTTCGTTGATGGAAATTCCGGCTGCAATCAGCCCTGCGCCGATAACTTCATCATCGGGTATGATTTCTGTATGATCTCCTTTGCTGACGGGAGTGGCGGAGATGCGCAACACATGAACAGGCTGAATGTTGCCGATGTACTCGTTCGCCGTTGCCTGATATTTATGCTCCTCATCAATGAGCATGAAAATATCGATGCCGTTTGTGTGGCAAAACAGAACCTTGCCCATCAGATCACGATGTTCCCCTTCGCGGAGGACTACATTCGATGAACGGTTGATTTTATCCCAGTTGATGAAGAACACCTTGCCGCGAGGATCGCTCTCATTGATGAAAGCGTACACATCGCCATCCGGAATGCCGGAGGTCACTTCTCTGAAGCTGTCCTGCGACTGCTTTTCCAATCCGCCCGCGCCGGGACACAACCACAAAAAGACGGTATTCGGATTCTCATCCAGATAATCGTCTATGAATTTTGAAACGAGGACGGTTTTTCCCGCGCCTGTAGGAGCGGAAAGAACAAGCTCCTCGTGGTCGGCGCACTTCGCCAGAAGGCTCTCCTCGTGCTTAGTCTGAAAATCAAATAACTTTGCCGTAAACATTATTCTGCCGCCTCCCTTAATTCCTGACCGAAGAATTCTCTCGGTATATATTTGAAGCCGAGTGCATTCAGCCGCTCCATCTCATCAGAATTGAAAATGATGTTCTGGTTTACCCAGATGTTTTCAATCTGACCATAAACAGCATCGTCCATAACATACTTGCGGAAATCCGCTTTATTCAGAATCAGTACATTGCGAACGTTGTCAATTTCAATGCCGTGCTGCAACTCTATCATCTCTCGGATGTGGAGACACAGGGCATTGCTGAGCAGATAATCCTCCGGCTTGCGAGGTGTCCAGTCGCACTTGAAGTATTTTAGATTAGCAGGCTTCCCATCGGAGTATCTTGAACCGTTAGGTTTCTTGCCAGTAATAACGGTTTTAAGACGCGGATATGTAATTTTATGACAGATTCCTTGCTCAATATAGTCTGAAGATTGGATTTCGTGCAGGTATGTCTCTGATTTTTTGAAGTCACGCCACTCATCCATCCACGCAGAAAAAGCCTGCGTTTTTTTACCGGGCTGTTTACGAAACACTCCTTTTTTTACAAAGAAGTCGGTTTGTGCATCGCTGCTAAGTTCATTGCTCGTACATAGAATGAATCTTCTTGTGCCGCCATCCTCGCTATTGAGTTCCATTACCGCTTCTCCGGTGCTGCCAGAGCCAGCAAAGAAATCGAGGATAATGGCATCGTCCTTTTTGGGGAGGTAGGCAATAAGTTCTTTCAACATCTTTACAGGTTTTTTGCCGCTATTAAAAGTAACTGCACCCTCATTTACTATATTCCCGAAATCTGCAGCATAATCATAAAGGTTGGAAAGAGAGATTTTTCTTTTTGCCAATCCTGCTTTAACTTCCGCTACTCTTTCAAGTGGCATACCCGAATACATTTTACAACGAGTTGAATTTGCTCTCTGAGGACCGACATAGTATCTATATCCAAGACCATCTTCACCACGCCCTATAATTTTATAAAGGCATCCGGTGCCATCGATACTATAGCGTGGTTCGATATATTTCCTTACAACTTGACCATACGACATTTTTGTATAGATTGTCCCAGATATCCATGTTTCTTTTAAAAGGCTTATAGACGGCTCTCGTTCTTCTATTGTCCATTGCCCCGGCTTAAACACAACCATTTCTGATCCATCAGCGGATTGTATGGTTTCCCCTTCGTTCAGCTCCTTTATTTCGAAGACAAACTTCTCATCTGTATAATCCTCTTCTGGTAAGTTCAATACAGTCTTGGAGGCATTTTTTGCATAAATGAGTACATATTCCATAACTGGTTTTATTGCCATCCCCTCTGTTGCAATCGACTTTTGCGAATATCTCACCTGTATATGGTGAATCGAGATAAGGTTGGACTCGCCAAAAATATCATCGCAAAGAAGTTTTAACTGTGCTACTTCATTGTCGTCAATAGAGATCATTATCATGCCACCGTCAACTAATAAACTATAAGCCAAGCGGAGACGCTCATTCATAAAGGACAGCCACATTGAATGACGATAACCGTCATCAGGACTAATAAAATTATCATCGTATATAAAATCATCGTTTCCGGTATTATAAGGTGGATCAATGTAGATGAGGTCAATCTGCTCTCTGTGCGTTTTATTGAGCAAATACAGGCTTTGCAGATTATCGCCCTCAAGGATAAAGTTATAGACCCCATCTGCGGATGCGGTAATTTTCTTGCTGACATCTTCCGTGAAGATAGGAATGTTCTCTTCGAGCATTTCATCCACTCGCTCTGAATGTTCCTCCCAAACAAGTCCATATTTCTTGTCGCGCAGCTGGTTCTCGATTTCCGTAAACGCACGGATGGATTCATCGTCCGTATGTTCCTTCTTGAGCGTTTCCAAGAAGTCGAGCATCCGCTGCCGTTTTATCTGTGATAGATTCATATCTAAAATCCTTTCCAAAAAAGTGTTAGTAGTGCTGTCACTTTGTATTCTTTTCCGCCTGTGCCTTTTCTATGGCTTTCCTGCGGCGATAGTCGCGCTGATTTTTAGCATTCCGCGCTTTCTGGCATTCCGGGCGGTCGCAATACTGCTGATGCTTGGCGTTCCGCATAAAGAACCGTCCGCAGTGGTGACAGCATATCATGATACCTTCCGGTCGCTCATCCTCTTTGCCGACATCCTCCGGTGCGGGATCTTCGGACATCATCCTCGCCAATACATACCATGCAATATCAAACACGGAATTCACATCGGCAGAGAATACCAGTCTGTTATTCTGCGGATTGACCTTCAGGCGCAGCCTGAAATCCGGGATGCAGTCTATCAGGCGCTCACGCAGTTTTTCATATTCGTCATACGGCTCTGTAAAAAATTCTCCCTCCGGCGGCTGTTCGAGCGGATGCTCCGCAAGATACTTATTGCCGAGCTTCATCTCTTCGAGCAGATCGCCTTTCGCTGCACTTAAGTCAATATCCGGGATTTCCATGTTGCGCTTGTACCGTTCAAAATACGTAGCTCTTCCAACTCTGTTATCTTCTGTCATTTTTGAAGTTCTCCCATCTCACATTTCCCTTTTCAGCAAATTTAATATGACTAATGTATTGAAAACACTTGCTTGCTTTGATTTACTGCTTGCGTTTTATTCATCATCTGGTTAGTTTTCAATTCTGATTCCTCTATATTCTTCCCGTTTATTCTGATTGCAGACACATACAATGAGAGAAGTGGAAACTGCATTGTACGGATTCGGTCATATATAATTTCATTCTGTGTAACGAATGATACCTTTGAAGTATTCGTAAATTGCTGGTCGCTCATAAGAGCTGCCAGAATGTCTTCTCTGGCAACGTCCTTTTTTGTTACCGGAATAAAATACCAGTCTCTTACCGGTTCATTCTCAATTACAACCTGCACCGGTTCCCCTTCCCTATATCCTTTGGAGGAAATCGACCATTCATAGTCACTATTCATAATATTTAATAGTACTGACATAATCAGGCTCTGCAACACATTGCTTTCTTTTCCCTCTAACAGTTCTTTTCGCTCATGTTTTTCCGGATCATACCCAGCTGCAGCGAGAAGTTCTTCAAAAGATACGTCTTCTGTCGCATCTGCAATTTTTTCTATCGTTCCGATGGTAGGCGGTTTGTCCATCATTGCGTTTATATACTTATTGATATAGGAACGGCTAAGTCCGGCATCCTCACAGAACTGTTTCTGATTCCTTCTCCCCTGTGCCAGTTTTAGAAGCCTTCCATACTCTTCTTTCTGAAACGGATTCTCTGCATACTCTTTTCTAAGCATAAATCATCCTCATTTACTTTGGCTTTTTAGTTTTTCATACCCGGTTAAAATGCTTTCCCCGGTTTCCGTAATTCTCTCAAGGATCGTTACAAGCATCTCCTGTGTGATTCCCTTCGGAAGGATGGTATAATCTACATCTTTCCCCCAGTTTTCCTTATACTTCTTTTCCAATACTCTGATTCTTTCAAGTGCTTTTTCATTCACCATTTTTGAGTCTCCCAAAGAGAACTTTTTAGACCTTTTTCTCATTTTAACACACCGCTATTTCGATTGCACTCTTTTTGTGTTCTATGTGGAATCTTTCTTATCCCATGTGTGCTCTGATTGTTCTATATTTCAATTTTGCTCTTGACATTGTGTGTTTTATGTGTTTTATTATTTTATAGAACACACTTATTGTGTTTTAAGAAGTGTTTTATATGTTTACAGAACACACTTTATACATTTACTTTTAAATATCTTACGGATTACGTGTTTTGTGTTCCACATATCCGGTAGAAAGGAGGCTTCTTATGGCAAAGTACATATCGGGATCTGCGAAAAAGGGAACTACTACCTATTACTTTGTAAAAGATGCTGTTACCGGAAAGCTGGATACAGACTGCACCAGATACTTAAAACATAAGGTAAGGCAGAACCGGGCAAACAATACCATAAAGCGCATTGCCTACATCCTGCCCTTCTACATGAATTACTTATCTGACAAAGGGCTTACCCTGAAAGCGGTTGCTGGTCTTAAGTTTTCCGAGCAGTCCGAACACTTCTCCGATTTCCTCATGGAAGTGAAAAAGGGTGCCCATACCGGGAGCATGAAGGAAGTGAAGAATAATACTGCAAACTCCTACTTACAGGCAGTGTTCGGGTTATACGATTTTTTACACCGTGACGGCAGTCTCCCTTACTTAAAAGTACTGGATGACAGAAATTTTTCTTATGTTACGGACGTAGGCACCACCAGCTATTCCACCTACAAAACCTTTGACGGATACCTTCGACCCAACAAGCACACCGCCCGCACCGTCACCAAAAAAGAGCTGGCTGCTATCTTAAACGCCTGCTCCTGCAATCGTGACAGACTCTTACTTCTTCTTTTGGAAGAGACCGGGCTTCGTATCGGAGAGGCACTTGGAATCAAATACACCGAAGACATTGATTTTGCAGGCAGGCGCATCTTTGTCAGATACCGTACAAACAATCCAAACGATGCTCACGCAAAAAACGCCGAAGAGCGCTGCATGAGAATCAGTGATTCCACCTTTGCTCTTTTGAATGTATATCTTGCGGAAAATGCGGCCCTCTTTGAAAAGACGGACTACCTTTTCATCGTATTACATGGAACAACAAGGGGAAATCCCTTAAGTGCCAATTCCTTTTACACGTGTCTTGAGACCATCGGGAAAAAGGCAGGGCTTACTGTGACAAACCATATGTTACGGCATTATTTTGCAAATTCCAGAAGAGAAGCCGGTTGGGAGATCTTAGATATTTCGCTCTCCATCGGTCACAAGAGTATCAAGACCACCATTGACTATTTAGATGAAGAAAGCAGGTTAGTGGAGAAAGCGCAGGAACAGTACCTGGCAAAAAACGAAGGGACAATTCCAATTTCCGACTTTCTATAGGCTTGTGGTATTTTATTCTTTTTATCCACCTTGTAAAGCCTTTTACTTAAAATCATCCACTTACTTGACAAGGTATCAAAAAAGAATCGGTGGGTTACCAAGCCCACAGAAAGGGGAGTTCTCTTAATTCTTAAGAGTCTGACAGGATGGACAAGCAGTTGAAAATCGTAAAAACTTCATACACCTTGGAAGAAGAGATCTCCTATGCCACCTCTTTATTTCCGTCAAAAGCTGTGCATCTTGTGACGGCTCTTACGTCACTTTCGATCTCTTCGTTGACGGAAGTGACGGTTCCCATTTTAATTTCCTACAATCGTTTTGTTTTCAGGGAATTTTTCGGGAACGCAAACAAGTACAGTTCCTACAAAGGGGATTTAGAATGTGCCATGTTTTCCTACTTTTCTGCCACCGGACACGCTCTTTTTAAGATGCCCTTCCCGGTTGCGCTAGAGGATTCCGTCTACAAAAAGCTGCTGGTTTACCTCATTGCCTCCGGGATCACCTCTTTCGATCAGATAGATGATTCCTTACGGTACTCTTACGGCGAATATGTACAGCTTACGGTGCCAAAGAAAGCCACCTCCCACACCAAAGGGATGGATCTTTTGAAGCTTTTCCTCATAAAAAGCCAGAGTTTTACAAGAACACCGCACTACGACAATGCACTGTTTTACCTGGCTTATTACCCGGACTATGAGATTGCTTACCGGTTTTTCTACACAGCAAGGAAGGAATTTCTTTTCTTTGATTTTACGAGGTCTGTCCCGGAAAGCATGAAACGGCAGATTTTCTCCTGCCTTATGGAAACGCTGCAGGTAAAAAAAGAATGTTCCCATCATCTGCTCTTACAGCATTACATTACACCGCTTTACTACTTTTACGATTTTTGCTGTGAAATGCACATAGAGGATATCCAAAAGATCACAAGAAAAGAAACTGACCGCTTCCCGGAGTACTTATCTACCCACATGGATGCGATCTCAAAATCTGCCACGCAGGTATTATACCGGGTACGAAAACAGCTTTTCCTCTCTGCAAAGGTTACGGACTTTTCCTCTTACGTGTGGTTTTTAGAGCGTTTCTCCTTGGAAGAGACAAGAGTAAATCCCACTAGGACCATTGATGCCTTTTACTTTGACGATGTGGAAAATCCTTTTCATAGAGAGATCTTCCAAAATTACATGAAGTATTTACTGGTATTATCCCCGAAGTACTCCTTAAGAAAGATCCTGATGAAGTACTACATGGTAAAGGACTTCCTACGGTTTTTGGACGAAAGAAATATCCTGCTTTCTGCACTTACTGAAAGTACCATCAAGGAATTTATCTCTTACCGGGCAGATTTAGAATTGCAGCCGGAAACTTTCAACACTACGTTAATTGACTTAAGTTCTTTCCTCCACTGCATTGCCCTACGGGAAAATTTACAGATACCGGATTTTTCTTTTGACTACTACTTAAAAAAGACCTTCTCACTTCACCATGACAGATCGGTGACGGAGGACGAAGTGGATGCGATCCTTACGATCCTCTACAAATTCCCGGAATCTCTTGGGCTGATGTTTTTAACCCTATATTCCACAGGGCTTAGGATCAACGAGGTCTGCTCCTTAAAAAGGGATGCTCTCTTTATGGACAACGGCACCTGCTTTTTAAAAACCTACCAGTACAAGATGCGGACGGAAAAAGTAATCCCCATACCAGAAGACCTCTACTTTTTACTTACCCGGTACCTAAAAAGAACGGATTCCTCTTTGGTTTACATCTTTCCATCCATTAAAAATGCGGACAAACCGTTCCAGGCAGCCACCTTTTCCAAGCAGATGAAGACCTGGCTTAAAAAATACCGTCTGACCGACCACATAGATTTCAGATCTCACGACTACCGTCACACCATTGCGACCGATCTTTACGATTCCGGTGCCGGGCTTCCCACCACCAGAGAATTTGTCGGTCACAAAGACGAGAACATGACAAAGAAATACATTGACCACCGCCCGTCAAAGATCGACAGACTACAACAACAATATTTTTCGGAGAACGACTTATGAAACTATACTTTACTGACCTTATGTGTTTTCAAAAGAACCCTGCGAATATCCCCTGTAAGCAGGCTTTCAACTTAGACAGGCTCCCTACGCTTTCCTTAAAAAACGACTTTGCTGCCTACATTTTTGACAGAGGATGCACCCTGTCCTATTCTTCTCTTCGCACGGAATGTGTACAGTTTCATACACTTTCGGATTTTTTAAGCGAGGAATACCCGTATCTTACATCTCTTACGGAGGTACCACTGGATACACTGCAGGGAAGCTTAAAACGCTGGCTTTTAAAAAAGGGGCTGGCTCTTAGCTACAAAACCTCTCACCCGGATCGCAAAAAGGAGACCTACGGTGACAATCCGGTGCTTCACTTCCTTACAAATGCCTACCAGTATTTCGAGGGAAATGATGGGACTTCCTTTTCCAAAGATCATGACATCTGGCAGCTTAATAGCCTCCCTTTCCCGGTGAATGTTTCTCCGGTAAACGGTCCGAAAAGCTTAAACTTTTCAAAAATCGCACAGTCCTCCCTAAAGGAGCAAATCAAGGAAGCCGTCTACTACAGGCTGAAACGTGCATCATCTGCCACGGTGTCTGCAGAACTTTATGCCCTACGAAAGCTTTGTGAATTTTTACATACTTCCCACGAAGACTTCACGGATTTTACCCAGTTTAACAGAGCTCTTTTGGAAGAGTACTTAAGTTACCTCTACCTGGAAGCCGGACGGAAAAAGAATTATACCTCAGAACTTTCCCACTTAAAAACCGCCCTTGAAACCCTCGGAAAGCTCTATGAAAGCGAACATCTAAAAACACTGTTTCTTCCCACAGATTTTTCCAAGAAGAAACTCCCGGTGTTTACCTTTTATTCCGATGCAGAGCTTTCAAGGTTACATGAAGCCTACAGATTCCTGGATAAACAGACCGCACGGATCCTGCTACTCCACGAACTGCTTGGGCTTCGGATTTCCGATACTCTCACTCTGAAAGTTACAGATATCGTTATGGAGCCAAAGCCCCACCTTAAAATCCTGCAGCAAAAAACCGGTAACTACCTGAAGAAATCAATCAATAACGATATCCTGCTTCTTCTAAATGCCAGTATCAAAGAAACTTATGAAACCTACGGAGAACAGGAATACATCTTTGTCTGTGACAAGGATCCGAAGTCCCCTCTTCCCTATAAAACGGTCTATTACAGACTGCAGGTTTTAATCTATACCCATGATTTAAAAGATGACCATGGAAACCCACTGACTGCAGGAACTCACATTTTTAGAAGAACCTACGGCAAAAAGCTCTGTGATCTGAACCTGGATGATGTGACGATTGCTTCCGTGATCGGTCATCACGGCACCGGATCCGTTGCAAACTACCGCCGCATGAGTTCCAAAGTGCTGGCTGCAAATACGAAAACTGTCATTGATAAACGTAACGACAAAATTCACAAATACAGGAAAGGATGGATGAAATGACAAACTACACAAATATGTTGCGCATGAACGAAAAAGTCTGCGAGGAAAAGCGGATCCTTGCAATCGACACCATCAGACGCATGGTACGGGACAACGAACAGATCACGATCTGCGAACTGACCAAACAGACCGGGCTCTCACGTTCCTTTTTCTACAAAAATGCCGTGGTCAACATGGAATTGAATGCTGCCCTCAAAGCGCAACAGGGCAAGATTCTTTCCAGTAAGCGGGACAAGAAATTAAACGAAGCCTTAAAAGAAACGGTAAAACTCCAAAAGGTCGAGATTGAAAAACTCCGCATGGAGAAATCAAGGCTTACCTTTGAAATCAAGAGACTCAAAAACGAACAACAAAATGACTTAGACTATTCACTTATTGAAAAACTTTAATCACAGGAGGAATGAACATTATGGCAAGTTATATTATTGGAGTAGATGTAGGATACGGTAATACCAAAACGGCGCACAGCTGCTTTTCTTCGGGAATTAAGCTGCTTTCTTCAAAGCCCCCGATAAGCACCAGAGTAATTGAGACCACTTCCGGTTTCTATACCATCGGAAACGGTAAACTCTCCATCCAGAGTTCCAAAACGGAAGATGAAAATATGCGTGCACTTACCATGGCTGGCATTGCGGAAGAATTAAAACGCACCCATACCACCGTTGCAGATGTTTACCTTGGATGTGGTGTACCCTTAACCAGAATGGGGGCAGAAAAGCAAGCTTTCCTTGACTATTACAACAAAAACAGACGGATGGTCTACAAATACGAAGATGTTACCTATTCCGTAAATCTTCTCTCTGTCGATGTATTTCCACAGGGGTATGCCGGAGTAGTAGCAAAGCTCCCCGAACTTAAGAAATCCGTGGTCATCGTTGATATCGGCTCTTGGACAATAGAGATCCTTCCCATTGAAAACTATGTGCCGGACTTGACCAGATGCAAGTCCCTTACCATGGGTACCATCACCTGCATGAATGACATTAACGAAGCCTTAAGACAAAATCTTGGAAAAGAAGCAGACGAATCCACCATCAAAGAAATCATGATGTACGGTACCAGTGATATCCCTGCAGAATACTTATCCATCATCAAATCCGGGCTACGTGACTATGTAACATCCATCATGGATACCTTACGGGCATTAAATTTCAATCCCGATCTGACCCAGTTTGTATTTATCGCCGGTGGTGCATCCATCATGAAGCACTTCTTACCGGAATCGTTTAAAAGAAACTGCGTCATCATTGATGACGTACATATCAATGCAAAAGGATATGAAGACTTAATCCGTAAGAAAATGGGAGGCAGGGCATGAATGTAAAGCGTAAAACTGTCCGCTTTCAGGATAATGCTTCCGATCTGGCTGTCTATGAGGCAATCTCTAACTATAAGTCTTATGGCTTCCGGTCAGAGAGCCACATGGTCGTTGAGGCAGTAAAGCAGTTTATTCACAAAGATAGCTCTGCCATAGATTCCGAGGAGCTGGCAGATCTGATCGTCCAAAAGCTCTCCGGGAAAATAACTCTTTCCGAAGTTGCTACTGACACGGCAGATGCTCCCACTTCCGAGGCAGCCTTTGATGCAGCCCTAAATTTCCTGGAAGGATTATAATTGTAACAGCAAAACTAGGCTTCCCCTTACCTGTCATTGTATTTCAAAAATTTGTGTGCTATAGTAACAAATATCAGCACTACCACCCATTTGGAATATAGCTCATACAAATGCATAGCAATTTTACGACTGGGGGATTTATGATGAACAACAAAACACCCAAAAAACAGGAAATATTCAACGAAGATACCATCTCTGCCCTAAATGAAGTGGACGAAATGCGTAAGCATCCGGAACAGTATCCGTCCTATACATCTGTTGACACGATGTTTGATACTTTATTAAAAGAAGATACTTCTAAATAAATAGAAAGCCCTGGCATTATGCCAAGGGCTTTCGTCATCTACTCTCGTTTCAATCTTTCTGCGTACCTCATCAGTAGAATATCCGATGGCTAAAAGCAACTCGATACGCTAAATTCTCTATATTACTTTTATTTTTAACTACTTTTAACTTTTTAACTACTTTTTAACTACCTATTTCAAATTATTTGTAAGAATTTGTCGATATTTGACATATATTGAGTAGAGGGACAAAATTCCTACTATATGACTAAGGTTACGAAAACAATGAATAACGAAAAAAAACTGAATGAATTAAATGACAAACTTGATTATATGCTGGATCACCTGGAGGATTATACCGATAACGATATTAAATCTATCGTAAATCAGATGAATGAATTGTATCCTGCTGATCCCATGCCACCTGTTCCTATAGAAGAATCATTAAAAGATTTCTGGGAATTTGTTGCCAAACGGGAAGAGGAAGAACGTATTCTCTCCCAGTGTCTTCCTAAAAATGTTTCTAATCTGGATGACATATGTTCATTTAGGCTTTATAATTGTCTTAAACTGTTTCGTAGGGGGAGGTTTTCATCATGAAACAAAGTGGTTTTGGCATTGCATCCTTAATACTGGGTATTGTAGGACTTGTGTTTTCCTGCTTTATCGTAGGTATCATTCCTGCATTTCTTGGTCTTATTTTCGCAATCATTGCTCTTTGCCAAAAGAATACGAAAAACGGAATGGCGATTGCAGGTCTTATATGTTCCATTATAGGCATTGTCTTTTCTGCTATTATAATTCTTCTTGGCATCGCCGGATCTGGCAACACCAGTCAGACTGTATCTACAAATAAAAAGCAGGAAGAAGTAAGAAGCTCTTCCGCTCAGACTGAATCTACCATGATTTCCCCGGGCTATTCCTTTGATGCAAACGGAGTTACTGTTACAATCAATGATTTTAATCTCGACTTTACGGATTACGATGACAATTATGGCTTATATGCTCCTTCCACTGGGAAAAAATATATTTGCATTGAAGTTACTTTTACGAACAATGCAAAAACTGACCGCTATGTTAGCAGTATCGACTTCCAGTGCTATGCAGATGATTCCATCTGCGATGAAAAATATGGTCTTGATTCCGATTCTTTTATTGGTACAAGCCTCTCTTCCGGCAGAAAAACCAGTGGACGAATCTACTATGAAGTGCCGGAAGATGCTCAGAGCATTGAATTAGAATATGAAACAGATTTCTGGACTGACCATAAAGAAATCATGAAACTGCAGTAAACGAAATATTACTGTGGAAAACAAAATGGCAAAGGATCAACGATTTGAAAAAATATATTCACAGGAACCATGAACGTTACGGAAATCTGGGTGGATAAAGAGACCGGCGTAAACTATTTATATCATGCAAGTGGCTATTCCGGCGGTCTGACACCATTATTAGACAGAGAAGGATATCTTCGCCATGGCAGACGTCGTCATCTCCCGTGCCGGGGCCAACGCGATCTGCGAGCTCCTCGCATTGAAAAAGCCGAACATTCTCATCCCTCTGCCTGCTGCCAGCAGCCGCGGAGACCAGCTGTTGAATGCCGCTTCCTTCGAAGCACAGGGCTACTCCATCGTTCTCAATGAGGATGATATTACGACGAATCTGTTGGTCGACAAGGTACACGAGCTGTACTTCAACCGCCAGAAATACGTCGAAGCAATAGGACGCAGCCACCAGATGGATGCCGTGAAGACGATCATGGATCTCATCGACCAGGCGGTGGAGAAATAATATAGGGCAAAATTATAGCCGGGCTTTGCATTATCGTGCAAAACCCGGCTGTTTTTATACTTACTTGTGGTTCTTTATGCTTTTTATTTACCTACTTGTTCTTTCTGTCCACTGACGAAACAGCCCACAATAGCAAGCACCGCTGTAACCAACGTAGTAATGATCGTCGCATTGATCTGACCGATCAGTTCGGAATGTCCAAATGCCACAATATTGTTCAGGTAATCTGCATAGCTTCCGATGGTCTCCGTAAGAGTAATAAAGTAAAACAATGTTACCGAAATCAATACGGAAGAGAGCAGTTCAAACACTCCAATCTGCAGAAACAGCTGCAATGCACCTAATACACAGCCCAATCCTAATCCCAACAGGATCTTCACATCGTATTTTCCCAGTGCAGATGCATACACCAGATAGGTTATCAGTGAGATCAGGCAAAATACGGGGACTATTGCCTGAATATAAAATCCCACGGTCTTATTTTTTAATAGATTCACTGCTTCTCCTCCTTTCCGGTACCCTGTTTTCTCTTCACTTCACTGATGACATACAGCACAGCAAGTCCTGCCGTAGTAATTGCAAACACAACGATCAACACCTTCAATGCAATACTCCACCAGGGAGTGATGGATACGATACGGGTATCCGATGACAGTCCGTTAATTGCTGCTGAATGGCTGAATACATAGATCGTGTTTTTCGCCATATCGCGCAATCTCAGCAGAGCATTACCATCGTCAGATGCGTTAATGTAATCTACCAGAGCCGGTCCCGATACTTTATCAAAATCGAAACAGATCAGATCGGAATAGCCCATCAGCTGATCCACAAAATGAGACGCATAATCCGTCACTGCTGCATCTGTAATCAGGTGCCCCTTGAATCCCCATTCTCTTCTCACGACACCATAGTTCAAGGCTTCACACGCAGGAGAATAGGTCAGTCCCTGTCTGCCATAGATTCCCATGGCTCCCAGCACACCACCGAGATCATCACGCATCGCACCCTCAAAGCCTCTCAGAGATCCCTCTCGGAATGCCTGCTCACGGTAAAAATAGCTGATACCATTTCTCTCCGTCTCAAAATCATTTCCCGCAAAATGCTTCGGTCCGGCGATAACTCCTCGCTCCTGTTCCGCGGACAGAACGATTTTCCCAACATAATAATTCACATTGGAATCCTCTGAATAGTATTCCTCATTTCTACCGCTGAACGGAGTACGTCTCAGATCCAGACCTCCGGTCCATGCTTCGTTACATCCTTGGAACAGTACTTCTTCACCCTGCAGGAATCCTCTTTCCTCCTGCAGATCCTTATTCCAGCTGGCGGCAATAACGGAGGTATAATTCCCACCGAATTCTGTATAAGTATTCGGATTCTTCTCTTCATCCGTTCCGAACCCGAGCAATTCAGGGAATGACACATCGGATCCGTTACATCCGTCACTGGAATGTGTCTCCGGAAGCACAATAGAAGATACCTCCGAACTTCCCTGTACATTCGGGAACAAAGATGCCATTTCTTCGACGGTCATCTGATCAAGGAATGCATTCCACGTCTCTGTATCGTCATAGTCTACGTCTTTCATCATGGCAAAGGTATATCCATTATCAGCTTCTCCCTGATGCATTTCTGCTGCAGAAGGTGCATCCTCTGCCTTCTGGTACACTTCACCCTGCAATTTTGTCTGCATCTCCTCTCCAGCCACCGGCACACTGACTGCTTCGGTGGGGAAAGTCGCTGCCCAGTCAGAACGGCTGAGATAAGTGATCGTAACTCCGGTATCCTCCGACCAGTAATTGATATCCTGTTCCTCAAAACGATTCGTTACTCTCTCTCCGGTTGCCTTGCTATATGCATAGCTCTCAGAATCCGGATCTCCGCTTGCAGGCACACCATCACGGAACTGATAAACACAACTACTGTTCAACGAGCTGTCCTCCGTGCCGTCCTGATCGAACATTCCGGTATATCCTTGTACCGCGAGAATATTATTCAGAGCATCATGTGCACTTTCGCCTACGGCAAAATAATAATCACCAGCACTTAAGATATATCCCTTCGCCTGATTCTGATCATAACTTGCCAGAAGATAGCGATCTACCGGAACCAATACCGTCTCTGTTTCATCCGGACCAAGCAAAGCGCTCTTCTCGTAACCCACAAACTGGATTGCACTCTTCTCTACTTCGTTGGTCTGCTCATAGGTTCCATAAGGAGTCTGGGCATATACCAGAACTGCACATTTTCCGGGCACCGATCCGGTATTACGTACCTGAACTTCAACCAGATACTGATCCGCATCTTCATCGTACTTCACATCCGTAATCTGCTGTTCAAAATCAGTATAGGACATTCCCCATCCAAATGTGAAGCACATCTCATCCGCATAATTCCAGTCACCTTCCGAGCGGAAACCACCTACCTCCGAGGATGCGTTTCCGTTACCCATAATGCAGTCTGCATATCGTGTTTCATAATATTTATAACCAACATAAATATTTTCCTGTTCCACCGTCACATACTGCGTCTTTTCATCAGTGATAATACCATCTTTGTACATTGTGCTGACATTCGACCATGTCGGTGCATTTCCACACGCATTTACGATTGCCGGGGAAGACAGCGAACTGGCTGCAAAAGTATCGCTCAGACGTCCTGAGGGATTTACCTCACCATCCAATATCTTTGCAACACCGGTCAAACCTGTATTTCCCGGAGAACCAATCCAAAGGCAGGCATCCACATCATAATCATCCAACCAGTCAAGTTCCATAAAATACGTAGTGTTAATAATGACTATGATCTTGTCAAAATGCTCCTTTACAATCTCCAGCATATCTTTTTCATTCTGATGCAATGCCAGGCTGCTGATCGTCTCTCCACTGGTCTCGTCTACTTCACTGACCGGCATATCACGACCTTCACCTGCTTCTCTGGAGAGCACAACAATTGCTGCATCGTTATAATCATCCAGCGAATCCATTACTTCGTCCGTATAGATGCTTTTCGGTGCCTCACAGTTGCCTGTTCCCATATAGTTCTTGATTCCATCGCCCCATGGCGGGAATCCCCCTTCTCCTGTCCGTGGCGCCATACTGCTGTAAGCATTGTACAGAATATCGTTCACCTGAAATCCTTCGTTGCTCAGTGCCTCGTAGAAATCAACTGTCAAATCCCCGTTTTTATAGGTTCTCGATCCCGCTGCCGAGGTATGATACAGAGGATTATACGCGGCAAATCCAAACAGACTGACCTTACCGCCGGTCGTCAGCGGTAACGTTCCGTCATTGGACAATAATACTGCTCCTTCCTCTTCCTCCCTTTGAATGTGATCGTATACATCTGCCTCCAGTTTTTTCAGGTTCTCCTCTGTAAAGTCCCCATAAGAACTGGGATAGGCAGCCGTTGTATCTGTGCTGTCAGAATTCGACACCATTTTTGATGTCTTTACCCCTAAAAATGAATTTACCTGCGATGCATAGCTTTCTGCACATACAGATCCAAAAGAAGTAAAAGCAAGCAAAAATGCGGATACACTGGCAGTTCCACGGAGCACCAGATTACTTTTATTTCTTTTTCCCATAATTTTCCTCCCTTTCTTTGAATTACGCTATGTGTACACCAATATCGTTGAATTCATTGTAGGAGAAGCCAATTAAAAGCACAATATGTTATACCTATGCTGTCTTTCTGTGTGCATATCCTGCAACATCAGGCAAGCGGAATCAATATTTGCAGAGTAAAAATATTGTTTTTGGTACTCACTGTGACCGTTCCGTTATATTTTTCCACAGTATAGCGAATGCTTTTCATGCCATAGCCATGATCCTGTTTATTCTGCTTCGTCGTTCGGGGAATCCCATTCCGGAATTCCAGATCGCCCTGATAATAATTTTGAAACTGAATAACCAGTATTTTCTTCTGATATATCGCTTTCACACTGATCACACGCTGCTGCGGATCCTCCAGTCTGCTCACCGCCTCGATTGCATTGTCCAGCGCATTACCAAAAATACCGTAGATATCTTCCGCTTTCATAAAATTCATCCGGCTTCCATCCACCATGCAGGACCACTGGATTTCATGATTTTTGCAGAACAATCCCTTTTCCATCAAAACAACATCCAGCGCCCTGTTACCCGTCTGCAGGGAAACATCGTAGATCATGATATCCCGTTCCAGTTCCTGCAGATATTCTCTTTTTTCGGTCTCATCTGTGATATCACTCAGATTGTGGATCTGATATTTCAGGTCATGACATTTACGGTTAATATTCTCAATCGTATCACTGGTGATCTCATATTGCCGTTCCTGTTGCTGCCACATAAACCGAATTCCATCCAGTTCCCTCTGCAGGCTCAAATTTTCCTTTTGATTTAACTGTACCCACAGGACATAAAAACAGCACAATCCATCTGTCATTCTGTAGATTACCTGCTGCCAGATTCCTGCTTCGAATCCGTCGATTCCGCTGTTATTCATAATGCTCAGCATCCAGACCAGCATAACGATCGTCAGCATCGAAAACAACGAACGTCTTGTCACAATGAATCTGCCTCTGTGCGTAAGTCTCCTTGCCAGGAAAATATAAAACAACACATAGACAATCACAAATATAATTATCGGAACAGCAAAACTCTCTCCCCATGCAATCTGAAATATGATATACATATCAAAAGCTATATGCTGCATTCCCACAGCAAAGATCATGCAATAGACCGCTTCCGATACCGGAACCTTTAATCCATTCCAGCAAAACAGCGCTGCAACGACAATATACACCGCCCAATAAATAAAATACGCAATTCCTCCCTCCGGGATTCCAAAGATCGTATTGTAGCAAAAAGTTCCTACGATAAATATTGCCGAAAACAATCCTGTCCGCAAATAAAAATGAAGTCTCTTTTCCGCAGGCATCATAAATACCAGACACGCCAGAATAAGCTGTACCGTATAAGATATCCGATTCCAATATTCTACCATTCTTCTCTGATTCCTCCCATGTAATTCGCCAGTGCCTGCAGGAACTCTTTTTTCCTCGGTCGGCTTATTTTCAGCCACACCCCACCTACATTCACATCATCTCTTTCCACACATTCAACGTATTTCAGATTTACAAGATAGCAGTTATTGCATCTGCAGAACGAATATTGCTCCAGTTCTTTTTCTGCATCTTTCATTGTCATTTTCTTTTTTAATACTTCATTGCCTGTGTGATAATACAAATAATGTCCATTAACTTCTACATATCGCAGTTCATCCGTGGTAATTCTGCGCATCCCGTTCTCCGTAGTAATAATGATTTTTTTCGTCTTTCTGCTGTTCACCAGATTTGCCAGATTTTTTATTTTCATGGAAAACGAAAAATAGTTGACCGGTTTCAATATAAAATCAAATGCCTGCACCTCGTATCCACGGATTGCCATCTGTGCCATATTCGTTATGAAAATAATAAATACCTGCGTATTATTTTTCCGGATTTCCTTAGCAATTTGGATTCCATTTTTCCCTTTCATGTCAATATCCAGACAAATCAGATCAAAAGAGTCGTCCTTCGCCCGGAGAAACTCTTCCCCGGACAGGAATTTCTGTACCTCCATCGGCTCTTTCAGTTCTGCTCGTATTCTCTTAAAACATTCCGCAAGCCTGTCCTGATCCCTGACCTCATCATCTATAATTGCCGCTTTCATAGCTTCCACCCTCTCCTGATATATCTTTTCATTAGTGCAAAACAAGGGCATGATACCCTGCATAGCTTTGTGGATACCATCCCCTGTATTTTACCATATATTCTGTTTATTTTCCATGTTCCCTTTCGCCCTCCGGGAATATTATTTTAAAGACAAAGAAATAAATGACCATCGACACACCGCCGGTGATAAAAGTAACCAATAGATTATAGACTGCTGGTGTGAAATATATCTGCGCCAGCGGTATCCATAATCCGTTCACCGCATTACATACAAAAGATATCAATAACCACGCAATAAAGTACCAGAAAATCTGCCATGATATCTTTCCTTTGCTGTGGAACGTAATATTCCTCTGCAAGGGAAAATTGATACACTGTGCCAGAAATGTTCCCAGTTCATAGCTGAGGAAATATCCCAATCCACCACCTATGAGCACGGTACCCTCAGCATCTTTTAACACCTCATACCCTAAAATATTCCACTTATAATCGATGTTGCCAATGTGAATGGGAATCTGTGGCCACATAAACTCTCTGGCTGCCAGTGTTTTTCCAAACAAATAAGGTAAAAAGGTAAATGCCAGATATTGGAATATCGTAACACTCATACTGAATACCCAGAAATAAAACAACTGATAAACCCATTTTGCCAGTTTAGGATGTGACTGTTCAAATTTCTTCCACCGTTCTTTCATCGCTTATCCTCCCTGCCGTACATCTAATTACACTCGAACTTTTATTTTGGTTTCTGCCGTTCCGTAGCTTCCGGTCGCCCGAACCGTTATCTCTCCCATCTCCTGAGGCTGAATGATTGCCAGCGCTTCTCCATAATAGGTATCCGCCACATCGCCTTTATAGCTCCTCTCATGATAAGGACAGGCATTTCCAAATCCGAGCAGGATTCCTCCGCTCACTTCCACCCGTAATTCATCTCGGATTAACGGTTTTAGAATTCCATTCTCATCTGTATAACATATTCTAATATAACACAGTTCCGAAGTGTCTATTGTGGTCTGTTCTGGGAACATTCGAAGCTGTGTCTCACGTCCTGCGGTCTGCAGCCGCTGTTCTGCAATCAGGCTGCCGTCAGCCGCATATGCTTTTATCTGTAATGTCCCGCTCCTGTAAGGGATTTTCGTCTGAAAGCATTCTCTGTTTTTTACTTTCCTTTTTCTAATAATCTCGTCATTTAATATGAATTCCACGTAAGCTGCACCAGTGCTTACTTCAACGCACGCTGTCTCTCCATCATAGCCTTCATATGACCAGCTCTCCAAAGCGTTAGACATCTTCCATGCAGAAGGGGAATGTTTATCCTTCGTATGATTCACCGGGATCACACCTACTGCCAGCTCTCTCAGTCCGAAAGCGACCTGCGTATATGCCATCTCTGCCAGCGGTTTCCCTGTCAGATCGATTCTTCCGGAACCTGCGCTGACCCAGCCCTTTCCACCGTCAAACCGCGGAGCATAATCTGCATACTCCCATGCTCCCACACCGACTTCTCCCAGATAATCCATGCCCGCCCATACAAAGTCTCCGATGATACGCGGATTTTTCTGTGCCAGCTGATAGAATTTTGCAGCATCCGAACAAAAAGTCTCGCTTCCGAGGATTAAACGGGAGGGGTATTTTTTCAAATCATGCCGATACCGGTTGATTCCATAATTATATCCGGCAATATCCAGTTTTCCAAAAGCATCCCTCGTCTTCAGATCGCAGGGATATAGTGTTGCCCCAAACTTCATAAAACCGGCACCCAATATTCCTGCCAGACTGTTAAAAAATTCACTTCCTACTTTCTTACGTTTACTGTTTTTTGTTTCCTGCTCCGCTTTTTTGTCACTGTACACACCAAAACCAATGGAACTCAAAAAGTTAAAAAAGATATTGATGCCACAGGTAACCGGTCTGGTTCCATCCAGCTCATGAAGCTTCTGCGTCATCTTTCCACACAGCTCGATTCCTTTTTTCTGTGCAGTCTCAGATACTTCATTTCCAATAGAATACATCACAACGCTGGGATGATTATAGTCTTTGTCAGTCATTGCCTTCAGATCTGTCTCATAATTCTGTATTACTCTGTCGGCATAGTCATATTTCGTCTTGTGAATGTACCATACATCCACATATTCATCCAGTACCAGCATTCCCAACTCGTCACAGGCTCGCAGCATTGCCTTGGAACATGGATTGTGCGCCGACCGGATTGCATTATAACCATTTTCCTTCAGTATCCGGATCTTACGATATTCGGCATAATCATACGCACAGGCTCCCAGTAATCCATTATCATGATGGATACAGGCTCCTCTTAAAATGATTCTTTTTCCATTGATGCAGAATCCATTCTGCGCATCGCATCGGATCTCACGGATTCCGAATCGTTCCTCTCTCTGGTCTTCTCCAAAAGTTACTCTGCACAGATACAGCTGCGGCTGTTCCGGCATCCAGCGTTTCGCCTGCGGTAGAGATATTTCCAAATGACACTTTTTCTGTTCTGCACGACTGCTTACTTTTGTAAGCAGCTGTCCTTTTTCCAAAATTTCTATATCGAGTTCTCCGTCGCCTGTCGTCGCAATATCAATTCCTATGGCAGGAATCTCTCCTGGCAAAGTCGTGATACGGATCCCATCCATCTCTATATGTTCCACCGGAAGCAGATACAGCCACACCGGCCGGTAGATTCCCGTTCCGGAATACCATCTGCTATTCGGCTGCTCGCTGTTCGAAACATACACCTTTATACTATTGTCTTTCTCATAACAAAGTCTTTCAGAAATATCGATATAAAATCCGGTATATCCATACTCATGTACAGCAATCCTCTCACCGTTGAGAAACACAATTGCATTTTTGTAGATACCCTCAAATTCCAGAATTACTCTCTTTTCTCTCCAGTCTTCCGACGCACAAAATGCCTTCTCGTAAATATAATCATGGCATACATACCACCCATTATGTACACCACCGGCGCTCAGCTCATCCTTTTCATCCATCTGCATTGCGTCATGCGGAATATTCACCGTCATACCCTGTTCCGGCTGCCCCGCCCTCTTACAGATCCAGTTGTTATTCAGACTTATTTTTTTCATCACACCGGCACCGCCTTTCCATTTGTTATGACGATTTTATCGAATCCGCCGGGGAATCTCAATATTTCATACACAGACTGTCATGTACCGTTCCTGTTTTGACAACAGGAACTATACTTCCACAAAAAAACAGTAGACCCTCTTGATCTACTGTCTTTCATTCTAAAGAAAAAGCCTTCCTTTCGAATATTATTACATCCAAACAGGAAGACTTTTTCCATTATTTTTTCACTCTTTTTACACTATTTTTCACTGGCAAGAATTGCCTTTACTTCTTCTACTTCTTTATCTGTTGCTGCAGCGATCTGCTCTGCTGTGAAACCATTCTTGTACATTTTCAGGATAAGACTTGCTTCACCTTCAGGTGACGGAGAGATCGCACAGAAACAGATTTTCCAACTGGACGAAGAGCGTATCCGAGAAGAATCCATGTATGATGGCTTTTATGCAGTTGTAACGAACCTGGAAGGGGATGTCCGTGACATCATCAACATCAACAGACGCCGCTGGGAGATTGAAGAAAACTTCCGGATCATGAAAACGGAATTCGAGGCACAGCCCGTTTTTGTAAGACGGGAAGACAGCATAAAAGCCCACTTTCTGACCTGTTACATCAGCCTTCTGGTATACCGGCTATTGGAAAAGAAGCTGGGGGAAGAATTCACCTGCAGCGAAATTTTGAAGACACTCCGGGAAATGAATATGACCCTGCTGTCCAAAGACAGCGGCTACATTCCTTCCTACAAACGAACGAAACTGACAGATGCATTGCACACAGCTTTCGGGTTCCGAACGGATTACGAATTCATCTCTAAGGCAGATATGCGGACAATTATCAAGGAAACGAAGCAGAAAAAATAGCACAATTTCAAAAATAGTACATATCGATGCAAAAACGAAAACAGCCACACCCATGATAAATACTGAGGTTATGGCTGTTTTTGGCTCTATAAAGTGTCAAAGATGGGATTATAATACGTTCCACCTGTAAATTGCAAACACTCGTAAGTTTGCTTATCTGTAATTTAATGCCCATCTGTTTTCTGTCTGGAAATACAAAAGTTTTACTGGAATCTTTTGCTTCATAATCACGATGGTGCAGTCAAACTCTACCGATGGGATCCCGGCATACATCTTTGCTTCCTGCGAATGGACTTCGATCTGTTTGATGCAACGGATTTCTCCATCTTCATCCTGTACCTTTATCATTAGTGGAATGATTTTTCCCTTTTGTGTAAACCAGCACTCACAGGCAATATCCTGCTGTGATCCCCGTATCATACCGGCATCTTGGTTTTCATTATTTATGCCTATTCCAAATGCCATATGCTGCCTCCATCTAATCCACGACAATTTTACTGTAATCTACGCTTCTCTTCTCTCTTGATATTCCCCCGGACATATGGTCTATCGGCTGATTCACAAAAACTGCTCTTTTTACTGCATCATTTCCAAATCTTTTTCTGATAACATCTATCGTGTCATCCACCTTGGACAATTTTTCATAATCAGTATCATCAAAAAGTACCATCTGTCTTGAAAAATCACAGTCCTGCACCTTACCTGTATGCACCCCTAAATGTCTGATCGGATATCCATTCCACAATGCCACAAACAATTCACAGGCTGCATTATATATTTCCATCGTAAGATCTGTGGATGTCTTAAGTCTTTTCTGATGGGAAACATATGACAGATCAGAATACCGGATCCCCACTGATACAAGTTCAATCTCTACATGATCTTTTCTTAGTCTCGATCCAACCGTTTCCGAAAGAGCAAGTAACACTTTCCTTGCTGTTACTTCATCTACTACATCATAGGGTGTCGTTGTGCTGTTACCATATCCCTTATTAGGCGGTGCCACAGACACGACCGGTGAAAAATCTATACCGTTGGCAAAGTTCCAGACGATTTCTCCCTGCTTCTTAAACACTGTTTTGAGCCATACTGGATCCGTCTTTGCCAGTTCCCCTATCGTCATTATCCCAAGGTTAAGCAACTTCTTTGTCGTTGCTCTTCCTACAAAAAATAGATCTGATACCGGGAGAGTCCACATCTTTTCTTCCATCTCCTCCGGGTACAGCGTATGCACCTTATCCGGCTTTTCAAAATCAGAAGCCATTTTTGCAAGCAGTTTGTTTGATGATATCCCAATATTTACGGTAAAACCCAGTTCGTTACGCACTCTGTCCTTTATCTGATTTGCCGTTTCTACAGGATTTCCGAATAGGTGGCACGTTTCTGACATATCCACAAAGGCTTCATCAATGCTATATTGTTCCACATTGTCAGAGTATTCTTTTAAAATCCCCATAAAGGCCTTTGAGCACTGCTCATACATACCGTAATTCGGTGGTACCAGTAAAAGATTCGGGCATTTCCTCTTTGCTTCCAGTATGGTTTCCCCTGTGGTGATACAGTATTTCTTTGCCGGGATTGATTTGGCAAGAATGATCCCGTGGCGCATACTCATATCTCCACCTACAGCAGAAGGAACCGTCCGTATATCCAGTGTACCGCCCTTATGATGCAGCCTGTAAGTTGCCTCCCAGGACAAAAATGCGGAATTCACATCTACATGAAATATAATGTTTTTCAAACGTATGTTCGCCTCCTGCTTGTACATTATAGCAAACGCACGTTCGGTGTTCAAGATGTAATTATTGACAAATTTCCGTACCGCCCGATAAGAAAAGAGCCGTCTTGCACCGCTCCTTTGCTCTCATTATTTGCAATGCAGCCTGATATACTTACACCAGTCTGGAATATGTTCCAGAAAATCCTCTAATGATCCGTCTACATTTTTCACGGAACTGAGTCCCTTTAAAATCTGCATGGAGAATACTCTTCCCTGCAGTTTGATCTTACCTATGGGATATGTTTTATAATACACGGACAATGTCCCATTACTCATACGATACAGGTGAATAAACAATCTGTCTCCTTCCGGCAGGGAATCGTATAGTCTATCAAAAAATACCTCTTCCTTCTCATTTACCTCGTACTCTCTCTGGGATGTACAATTCTTCTCTATCCTGTACTTCATGAAATGTTCTTCTCCAATATGTTCTTCTTAGAACAGGCTTAGCTGTTCATACTCTGTACTTCGGTTCAGCTGGCAGGGAGTTTTCTTAAGAACCTTCCCATAACTCCCATCCTCCATGATCCAGGGAATTAGTTCATCCTCTTCCAGAATTAGGGGCATCCTGTCATGTACCGGTTCCATAGATGCATTTGCTCCGGTAGTAAGAATCACGAATCGGTCTTCCTCCCCAAACCGACTATAAAATCCTGCCATCCATAAAAGTTTTTTATCTTTTCTTTGAAAAGTATATTTCTTTTTATCCTGATTCCACTCATAAAATCCGGCTGCAGGTATGGCAATTCTCCTATGCGCTACACTATCAGAAAACATAGGTTTTTCATTAACAGTTTCGCTTCTTGCATTTATGACAAGTGTTTTTCCCTCTTTTCCCGGGAATCCCCAACGTTCATTGCAAATGGCAAGGATATTTCCTCTTTTTAACAATACTGGTGCAACCTCTGACGGGCGGACATCACCTCTATGGATATCTTCCATCACTGGCAGCTTTCCGTTTACCTTTGCATTCACAAGCCGTATTACCTTTTCCATTTCTTCTACTGTATCGTCATCCACGTAGTAACGACCACACATCTTACTTCCTCCAGTTTTACGAGCAATTCATTTTGATTTCCTGTCCTGTTTCTTCTCCACTGTCCTCTGCATGAAGTCTATGATAGATTCCGATTACTTCTTCCCTTGGAAATGTTGTAAATACTGCGCACAAACCCTCAAGATCTATTCCGCATCTTACCATACTCTCTACTGCTCTTATATCCCGTTCCTTCATATGTCTCCTTACACAATCCAGTCTTCATCCGTAATGAATACCTGCTCTGGAATGTTTCCTCTTCTTCCAATGTTCGTTATCATAAGGCGCTGCGATGGATTACACGATATGGTACACATTTTGTTTTGAAGAAGCTGATCCCCAAGGCAATAAATCAGAGTTGCTTCTGCATCGCCAATCAGCTGTTTTAAGTCATCTTCACTGATATTTTTAGGCTTTACTATGGTTCCAAGTCTCACGTACTTCTTTCCCCTGTATTTATCAAGCCAGTACCAGTAATGACTCTCCAATCTGCTTCCAAAACTATATACAGTCTTTCCGATATACAGATCGGATACGTGGTTTCCAAATCTTCTTGTAATATAGTATATCCCAATATCAGCCATTCTTTCATCATAAAGGATGTTCTCAATTTCCATGGGATACGACCATTCAATCGTTATCTTTCGCATAGATACACCTGCCCGGTATTAATCCAGTTTATCCAGAATTTCTCTTGCTTCCCTGAGAACTTTATTCGAATACTGATCCCCCTTCGCAATACGAGTCTCAATCATTGCAATACAGTTTTCTGCAATATCCCTGATATCTGCATATTCCTCAATGTCTTCCGGGTAATACTTAAGCATCCGCAAATAGGCATCCGGGCTTGTATAAATATCTTCTGCTTCCAGTGCCAGTTCAAATGCACGTAAATACAGCGCATGAGAATAGTCCAAGTTCTTTACAAGATCTCCGTTTCTATACATATCTCCCAGCTTATAGATGGCTGCAATGTCTCCAAAAATAGCTGCCTTATCCCAGCATTCCTTTGCTTTCGTCTTATCCACCGGAATACTTCTGCCATAATAATAGCAGTATCCAAGATTACTAAGGGCAATAACATTTCCGGCATCTGCAGATTTTTCATAATACCTTATAGCTGTTTCATAGTCTCCGGCCTGATATGCCTTTGCGCCAAGATCAAGGTCTTTATTACTCTGCTCCCTAAAGTCACTCATTCCTCTTCCCTCTCACTATAGGTAACGTCATTTCCATCAAACGTCCATTCCATAAGGATTCCTTCCTCCAGCACAAACGACAGGCAGGATCCTTTTTTCACAAAAGGTGCCAGAGCTTTCAAAAAGATATGTTCGTCTCCCTGCTTTTCTCCGGTAAAATGAAGTTCACAGATGTTTCCTTCTGCATCAGATACAGGAGCAAAGCGGATCGCAGACAGTGCCTGCTCAAAAGTCTTTGCCTGCATAATTTCTTCCGGCTCTACAAAAGAAAAATGCTTCCCTGACAAATCTTCTACGGGCATTTCTCCCATACCGCAGACAGTCCGAAGACTCCCCAGTGCCTTTTCAAAATCTGACTTATTTATAATGCATCGTTTCTGTCTTTGTATCATCCTGTCTGCCATATCTTTCTTGTCCTCTGACTGCTTTTAATAATTACAAAATATACTGTGATATCAGCCGTCCCAGTATTCCTACATCCACTTTTTCCTTAAATTCAAAGGTTGCTGTAAAGCCACTGGAAAACATAAGGAAGAGTTCTGAGTCAGGGAATGCTTCCATAAATCCCGGTGTCTGAATTGTAAAATACTGGATTCTGGAATATGGCATGGTCGTAAAAGACTTGCGCTTTCCGGTGATTCCCTGTACATCTACTGCGATAATTCTCTTGTTGGTGAATATCAGCTGATCTCTAACCGTCTGGAATGCATAGGCGATTTCCTCTCCATTCACTAAAAGTCCCATGACTTCACCTCTTACCGACTCCTTATTGATCGGTTTTAAATTAAATGCACTGTTCTGATTAAAATTGATTGCCATGTCTTATTCCTCCCGTTCCTCATGAAAATCTTCTGTTAATAGTAACACTGCAGGCATATATTCTGTCTCAGGAATCATATGCCTGATTTCTACAAATAGGTCTCTAAAATAATCACCGGTTACCATGTATTCCTGCTTATAACGTGTTTTGTCGGAATAGATAACCGTAATCTCTATACCACCAATATCCATAACCAGTTCCATAGGATCCTTACAAAGATACTCCGGCAGTATCTTGGTTATCCTCTCATATAGTGCCTGATACAAGGGACTGTTGGTTGTATATTTCCATTTGCGGACAGGATTTATCTTGGTCTCCTCTTCTGGAAGATATTCATAACTAATTTTTCCCTTTTCGATAGTAAGCCTGTCCTTATATGCTTCACTATAAGCACAATACCCGGAAGAACCTTTTATAATGATCTTCGTGAGTTCTTTTGCTTCTCCCATCCTACATAAACCTTCGCATATTTCCTTTAAGGAATCCTTTTAGTCTATCAAGTTTCGGAGTGCTTATAATGCCGTGTGTGATTTCACCACTCTCCATGTTTATGGATATCCTGGGACACTCTTTCGTAATTTCCTCAGATGGAAAAATCAGATAAATCCACTCGTCATCCAGTTCGTAAATTTTTACTTCCCGGCCAGTATATCCATTCTTATCTGCACAGAGCATTGCCTGATAAGTTGCTTCTTCAAAATTCACTTAATTTACCACTCTTTTCTCATTTTTCTACCGATAGCAGTTACCACACTTACGCTTGCTCTGGTTCGGTGCTATGGAAATGGAATAGCTTTCTGCCTCTTCATAGCTATTAAAATATACCGGATCTGTCATGGCGCTGTCACCATTTCCTGTTGCAGGGCAGGCTCCAACGATATGGATCTTTCCATTTTTTGCATTTACGGCATAAGATCCTGTTGCAGAGGGTGCCTGCTGTTCCGGCTGAGGTTCAGGGGTTGCAACAACCGGTGCCTGTGTAACCTCCGGCTTCGGTGTGCTCTGTTCCTTTACTGACACACTTCCGTCTAACGCACTGTCACCCGTTGCATAATCTATGGTTACTCCCGGCTGCACATTATAACAGAATACATTGAAGAGAATCCCGGATCCGTTATCTTCCACAGATTTTGCTTCCATAAGTACGCCGCTTGCCAAAAGGTTATTGCCATCAAATACCGGTGTTACACGGTACATTACATGATTTCCGGTTTCTTTTACATAATCGGCAACCATATTTTCAAAAGGAAGCATACCTTCTACATTCAGATATCTGGTCCCAGTAATTAAATTCTTGTTATTTGCGTTTTCCCCGGTCAGCTGATAACCAATCAGATGGCATCTGTTATACAGATAATTTCCGTCTACGACACCTGCATATTTTACGGTATGCCATCCGGTAGGCTTCACAGATCCGATATCCCCACGCTTTTCCGTAGGCATAATATCTTGTCCGACACTGGCGATGCATACACCGCATCTTCCCAAGGAATCCAGATCCGAATAATATTCATACGATGTTGTTGATAACTCGCTGGCTGCAAAGTACGGCACATTCTGATTGATTTCTACATACGGTTTCCCTGAATATGCTGCCACATTTGAAAGACTGAATTCTTCTGATACCTTTGCCACAACTTCCGGCGTAGGCTCCGGTGTCTTTGTAGGCTCTGGCGTTGCTGTCGGAGTAGCTGTTGGAGTCGCCGTGGGCTTTGGTGTTTCTGTGGGTTTGGGTGTCGCTGTAGGAGCTACTGTTTCCTGTACGGCTTCTGCAACCTCTACAGATGCTACTTCGGTACTTTCTTTTACAGAGTCTGCGGTACTTACGGTCTCTGAATTCCCCATTGCTACTGCAAAGGAAATGATGAATGCCATCGCAATAATAAGAGGCTTAAAAAGTCTTCGCTTTTTCTGATCTTCTACCGCATTATTATGCGCTTCCTGCTCTTTTTTCTTCTTTACCTCATACCACTTTGCCGGAGTATCCTCTGGCAAATCCGGTATTTCTTTGATTCCCAGTACCTTATCCCACAGATTTCTTACAATCCTAAGTGGTATGGAAAGAACTGCAGTTAGTACAAAAAGAATGCTCCCTGAAACAGATCCGCATCCGATTGCCATAAGCAGGCAGAATACCACGAATACCCATGCCAGTATTGTTTTTGCTACGCTCAGAACCTTATTCATCTTTCGTAGACCTCCTCTGTAATTTTTTCATGGCTGTATCCTTTAAAATCATAATTTTCTACCAGCTGCCATCCGTTTTTGATAAGCGGAATATCCATATAAAAATCCGCCGGATATCTTCTATTCCACTTATAGACAATAATTTTATCAATCTTTTCTATGTACCCAGAAAGCGCCACATTTTCCACAAAACAGATATCGCCATCCCCTGCATTTTTAAGGAAATCATCATCTATGCAGATGTTTTCATTTCCTTCAAATAGTTCTGCAGAGTAGGTATTCATGAAAATCCGCTTTCCTTTTGCGATTTCCAATATCCTTTGTATCAATACCCGGTCTCTGCTCTGCCTTCTATGGTTGAACAACATTCCCATGTCATCATCCACGCATACAATAACCTGCATCTTCCTTCCCCCTCACACTTTCATTTTTCTCCATAGTTCCAGCATTTTTTCGCTGCCACCAATGTTCTGGACTCCTCTGCTCCCCGGATGTGGCACTCCATACACCGTAATGGATTCATCCTGCGGATACGTTGTACACAGTGGGGCTCCTTTTTTGAGCAGCTTCAGATACCCTTTTACGGTAGTATCTGTCACCACTTCATAGACCAGTTTTCCAAGGCATACGATGACTTTTGGATGAATTGCAAGAACCAGTTTTTCAAAAAGTTCCTTATCCTGCAAAAGCAGGCTTTTTGTCATTCCCCCAGTCTCCGATCCTTCTCTGTATCCAAGGGAATAGTTGGTAAAGAAAATCCTTTTACCGGGGTCTACATTAGTTATATCACAGAATAGCTCCCGAAACAAAGATACAAGCATCTTATCTGTGGCATTCTTAGTATTTTCATAGCAAAACAGGTTTTCTCCATCTATAAACCTTTGAATCTTCTGAATGGTATCGCACTGCAGTTCTTCATTTCCCCAGTCCTGCCCCACTAGAAGAATATCAATCCCCTTCTCCGGGTCTTTGATCTGATATCCCTGATAATATGTCCACAAATTGATCTGATCTCCACGCTGCCACGTTTTGCTGGGCTTATAAGTAACTTTCCCATTTCCATAGGCTTCTCTATGAGCGATTTTTTCTTTTGCTTCTTTCACTACCTCTTCATAAGTCAATGAAATCCCCTCTTTACTTTGCTTACTTCCATTAGTCGGATAATCCCGAAAGACTTAAAAACTGCTGTCTTTTTTCTTCATACTCTTCTTTTTCTTTCGTACTAAGCTCTTTGTATAATTGATCATAATCAATATCTTCTCTCTCAGTTCCTGCCACAGAATCAAGAATTTTATAGTCTAACCACATCTGCCACAGATCCTCAAACAATTCCTTGCTATCCTGATAGACACTGTTTCCGTCAAAAGACTCTCCACCATACCACTTTAAAAATGCAAAACCAAACTTTCCTGCATCTACCACACACATATCCCCATACATTTCATACAGTTCGCTGAACGCATCTACTACCTTCTGGCACTTGTCATGTTCCTTTTTTGAATACTCTTTCTCCATGTATAATACCTCTACTTTCCAAACATTCTCTTAATAAATTCAATAATACTGGCAAAGAAGCCTTCTCTTTGCTCTGTAACTACCTGTTCCTTTACTTCTTCCAAAGGCTCAACACTCTTTATAAGTGCCGCCTTCTCTTCTCCGGCAAGATGCTTTTCAAAGGTATAACCACTGATGTAGGTAAGCATGGAATACAGCTTTTTCCCGTCCATCCCCTGATTATGAAATCCCTGGGTAATGTAACGTTCTCTGGGTGCTGTTTTTACATAATTGTTATGCCAGAGGGACAGTTCCATCGTCTGGAATCCCTTTATAATCCAGGTATCTTCTTTTCCTTTGACTGTAAGTTCCCACGCCTGATCGGTTTTGAATTTCAGTTCTTCCTCATACGCAAACTTTTCAAGCTGATAATCAGTGATGCCAGCTTTTGTAAGCAGCCTGTCAATCTGTGGGATCTGCTTCACGTATGGACTGCAGGATTTCCTTAAAAACATCCGTCTCCTGCACTTCTTACAGGGTCTCTTCCCTCCCGGTCTATTTTCGGATGCTTTAAATCTTGCCGGTAAAATTTCTTTTACCCGTTCGCAATCCTTATCATGATAGATATTGTCATCCTCGTCATAGAAGTATAAATATTTCGCATTATCAAGAAGGCTCTGCTTTCTGCCTAAGAGTTCTTTTTCGCTCTGTGGGATTTCCTTTGCTATGTATGTCAGCTGCCCGTTTTCGATAACCGCTTCACTTCCCGTTCTATGCAGGAAAGACAGATCCACAATATCGTCCGGTGTCGTAATCGCAATTTCATTTTTTCGTTTCTTCTGAATTCTGATTCCAAGATCCACACTGTTTCGCAGGTATCTCCAGATGCCATTAAAATTTTCTTCACTCACATACAGGACTTTTTTTGCTTCATCATAGCGGATAATGCTAAGTTTCATATACTTTTCTTTTTTGAAATCAAAATACACCAGAGCTGCATCTACGAGATCTTTCTTAATGTCTTCATAACCACTGATTGCGGATATCTTCTTTGGATAGATCACTATTTTTTTATCATACAGTTCTTCTCCCCAAAGAAGAATGTCAATATCAAGTCTTCTTGCTTGTTCTTTTACTTCCCGTTCATAAAATACCTTTTCGCTTGTTACTTCCATAGATTCCTCTGCATCTTTCTTACTTTTTCACAAAAAGTATCTATCATACCTTACATGATTGTTTGTATGCCCTACCTATGAGAATTTACAAAACCATGTATCTTACCAAGTAAGGATTCACCGTCTCTTACAGTATCTCCTTCAAAGATTTCCCTGTGCATCGGGCCATAGAAAAAGGTAACTTTGTGACAGCAGTCATCTATCGTCAGATAGCTGTTTTCTGCATTCCTTGCGAAAGCATATAGTTCCTCAAAAAATGCTTCCATTTCTTCCTTGCTTACCAGAGTTTTGCTTAATCCAACTCTTTTCCTTTTCTTATATTCCGTATAGTAGGTACAAATTTCACCTTGTGATAATTCAATACATAAGGTTCGACCCGGTCGCATTTTTTCAAGATCAAAAATCTGTTCTGTTAATTTCACTGATTCAATCCGATTGATCGTATCTGCCATAGTACGCCCACCTTTCCCAGTGCTTTTACATATAAGGTAGCCAAAAACTGCGAAAATGTATTTGCTCATGTATGACTAATTTTCTTCAAAATATTCCCTGCATTCTGTCAGAGACTTCGACAGTACAAAAAGTGCATCCGGGTCACACTCCATTTTTTCCGTATACTGGGAAAGTGCTACTAAAAGTGCTTCGATTCCTTTCATGGTGCAAAGTGCTTCTTCTTTCGTTTTCATCTGTGTTTCCTCCGATTCTCTCATTATTTTCCACATCTATAGTCCGGTCTTTTTTATCAGATCCAGTATTGCTGCATCTTTCTCAAGCCACCATGCTTTTACAGCATAATCTAACGAAAAGCTGTCGGAGACAAATTTCGGGATGTTTTCTCCCTCTGGATGTGCCGGATTCACTCCCGAAGAGTCCAAAATTTCTCTCAGTTTTTGCGCAGTATCACTGTGATCGGTTTTCTTTACCAGTTTTCCGTTATCAAATTCAAACTCAACCAGTTCCTTATATGCCCAGCTTCTCTGAAAGCCCATATGAATATAATATTTTCTTAGAAATTCATCTCCCAGTAAAATCTTACCGGTATATGCCATGGGAATATTCACATCTTTATATTCCCTATGCCCCATGTTATTTTCCGTCATTTCTTTTCTCTGTATCTGCTTTCCATCTTTGAAAGAAATAACTGTGCATTCATGATATTCCATTTCAGACACAGGTACACCGTTTACTGGTGGATAAATCTCATCTTTTGTGTTAATAAAGAGGTTTTGTAAAAACAGACCTTCCTGTGCTACCTTATATTCACAAAAGTATCCTCTCCAACAGGCAGTACACCTTGCTTCTGGAATCAGACCGTACTCCCTTGGATCAAACCCAATGGAATCTGTGATTGCCACCAGAGAGTAGCGTTTTTTTCTATGTAGAAATCTGTCTTCGATCTGTGCCGTCATGGTATCCCTCCTGTTTTTTGAAACATTTTCTGTTTTCGCTTCTTTTATAGTATAAGAATGCCATTTTTAGTGTCCCATATAATTCCCTCAATATATAAATTTTCTCCCTCCCTTCGATAGTAACACATCACTATTTCACATACAACTTCCCCACTAACCGATTGGCTGCCATGATGATATAAGAATTCTCCCCGGCATAAAGCCTGCTTCGCACCGTATTCACGGCTTACGGGCTTGACACCGGTTCGGATTCTTAAGTTGTTTGGTTAAGCCAATCAGGGTAAGGTCTGTTAGTCCATGATTCCCTTATTTTCTCTCAGTGCTCTTTTTGTTGCGATCAGAACATCTTTTAAGACTGCTCTCTCATAGGCATTTAAGTCATCAAACATAAGATCAATCTCATAGTTTTTGGGATTATTGCTTTCCATGGGATTTCCGGTGATGGATTCGATGCTTACTCCCAGTGCCTCCGCAATTTTCCCAACAGTTTTTAGGCTCGCCATTTTCTTTTTGGTTTCGATCTGACTGATATACTGGGCGGACAGATCACACTTTTCCGCCAGATATTCCTGTGACCACTTCTTTTGTCTTCTCCTCTCTCTGATATTTTTTGCAATGAGCTCTTTGTTAATTGACATAAAGCTACCTCCTTAAAAATTTTTCCTTTAAGGATATAGCCTATAGTTGAGTATATCGTCTATAGCTTATTCTAATCTTATTCTATACACGATACCATAATTCATAGACTATTACAAAGAGGTATTTATGTATAATCGTGATGAAATAGGTAAACGCATAAAATCGGCTCGTCAGGAAAAGAATTTAAGTCAGATGCAGTTTGCTGAACTTATCAATGTTTCCACCCCGTATCTGAGTGATATTGAAAACGGAAAAACCAATCTTTCCCTTGAAATATTCACCCGGATCGTGGAAGCGTTACAGGTATCGGCTGGCTGGCTTATTATGGCGGACACTCCGCAGACTATGGAATATTCCTCTGCGGAATTAAACCAGTTGTTATCCGACTGCTCCGTAAGTGAATCCAAAGCCATCTTAAAAATGGCGGAAAATCTCAAGGAGATCTTACGTTCAAAAAAATAGGGTCATATATTTTTCGCAAAAATAGGACTGGTGGTTTCGTTTGAAACCGTCAGTCCATTCTCATTTTCTATACGCATTTCTATAATTTTCCCATAACTTAAGGAGTCTTGGGAAAATATGAATGAATCCGAAGAAAAACTTTCCTCACAGGAACTAAAAAAAGCCAAAATCAGAGAACGTTATAAGGGAATCAATCCCGAAGAAATAGAAGTCATCCCTGCCCTGCCACAGATCCGTTTAGATGATCCTGACAGAATGCAGAGAGTTGCCGTATATGCCAGAGTCTCCACTGATGATCCTAACCAGACCTCTTCCTATGAATTACAGAAAAACCACTATCAGGATGTTGTAAATTCTCATATGAACTGGGTACTTGTCGATATTTACGCAGATGAAGGAATCTCCGGCACTTCCCTAAAACATAGGGATGCCTTTATCCGTATGATTAACGACTGCAAAGCCGGAAAAATTGACTTAATCATTACAAAAAGTGTATCCCGTTTTGCAAGAAATGTGGTGGACTGCATCAAACACGTAAGAGAACTGGCAGCCCTGACTCCACCGGTTGCAGTCCTCTTTGAAACGGAAAATATCTATACCTTAAATCCCAACTCTGAAATGAGTCTTTCCTTTATCTCCACACTGGCACAGGAAGAATCTCACACCAAGAGTGAAATCATGAATGCTTCCATTGAGATGCGCTTCAAGCGTGGTATTTTTTTAACTCCTCCGCTTCTTGGATATGATAGGGATGATGACGGTAATCTTGTGATAAATGAAGAGGAAGCCAAAACAGTACGTCTGATCTTTTTCATGTATTTGTACGGATTTTCCACAAAGCAGATTGCGGAAGAAATGACACTTTTAAAAAGACAGACCAAAAAGGGAAATACCACATGGAGTGCCAGCACCATCTTAAATGTGCTGCAAAATGAACGGCACTGTGGTGATGTCATTGCAAGGAAAACTTTTACTCCAAACTTCCTCGATCATAAATCCAAGAAAAATAACCAGGATAGGAACCAGTACCACAAAAAAGATCACCATGAGCCCATCATATCAAGGGAGGATTTCATTGCCGTTCAAAAACTTATCAGCAATGCAAAGTATGGTACCAAAGATCTTATGCCGAAATTAAACGTCATTTCCGATGGTTCCCTTAAAGGCTATGTCCTTGTAAATACCAGATGGTCTGCCTTTACCTCCGAGGATTACAAACAGGCCTGCATAAGTCAGCTGGATCCGGACGAAGATTCCCCTTCCCCTGTCAGAGTAAATTCTGGAGATTTTGACCTTAGAGGTTTTGAAGTTGCAAGGAGTCAGTTTTTTACAACTCTGGGAAAAGTATTTCTGACTTTCTCCTTTCGCAAAATCAGCTTTAGCAGCGAATGTGTAAGAAAACTGGATTCCCATTACGTGGAGTTTTTAATTCAGCCCTATGAGCATATCCTTGCAATCCGTCCCTGCAGTAAGGATTCCAAAAACAGTATGCAATGGTCACGGAAGTCAAACGGCAAAACCGTTCCCAAAGAGGTGTTCGGAAGTGCTTATCTTCCGACACTCTTTGAACTGTTTGGGTGGAATCCTGATCTGAAGTATAAACTGACCGGCACAAAGAAAGATTCCTACCTATTTTTTGACTTAAGCGATACGGAAGTATTCATTCCACCTTCCATTCTTGATAAAAGCAGTTCTGCCAAGACAGTGGTTGCCTACCCAAAGGACTGGGTACAAAATTTTGGTGAAGATTATTACAAAACAAAAGCCTCCTCAGATATAAACTATGCCACTCCCCCTACTGAGGTTACCTATAAAACAGATGCTGCTTTAGAAAACTGTACCAGCCCGGAAGATCTTATTAAAAATATCAATGGAATAAAGGAGACCCTATATGAACGAAACACCGCAGAATAACGAAGATATCATAGATGACACTGATTTCTCCTACGATGGCTTTCAGGTTGTAAGAGGTGAATTCTTTGCCCACATTTTTGAACCTTCTTTTACATTAAATAACTATAAATGTGGTGTAAACACTGCCTGTATCAAAAGGCTTCCAGACTATGATTATGTACAGATCCTTGTAAATCCTACCACAAAAAAGGTAGCCGTCCGCCCCTGCAGTGAAGAAGAAAAGGATTCCCTGCGGTGGTGCTCCGCTTCTGGGAAACGTACTCCGAAACAGATTACCTGCAGAATCTTCTATGCGAAAATAATGTCACTAATGAACTGGGACACAAACTACCGCTATAAACTTCTGGGAAAGCTGATTCGTTCAAACGGAGAACTCCTTTATGTGTTTGACTTAAACAGTGCCGAAACTTTCAAGCGAAGTGTTACCGAAGATGGAAAAGTAAAAACACAGAAAACACCCACTTATCCCGATGACTGGAAAAATCAGTTTGGTCTCCCTGTCGTGGAACATAAAAAATCCATGCAGGTAAATACTTTTGACAATTATGCTGTCTTTTCCTTAAACCCAGAACAGGAAAAAGGCGGAAATCTCACAGAAAAAAGAGAGGAACATTATGAACACATCACCTTTATGCAAGAATCTAGCCAGCCTTCCTTTAGTAATTGATCCAAAGAAAAGCCGACTCCGCATTTACAAGCAGACACTTGCTTTACTTGATAACCCCCAGTATATCCAGCTTTTAATAAATCCCGAGAAGAAAATCATTCTTCTCTGCCCTGCCACTTCCTATCAGTCTGCCTGTGAACGGATCAAATGGGAACAGTTAAGCGAAAGTAAATGCTGTGAAATTTACAGCACTTCTTTTGTAGGAAAACTTATGCTTCTTTCTAATGACTGGGACGAAAATATGTCCTATAAACTTAGTGGTACTCTTCTGCCAAAGCAAAAGATTATTATGTATCACATGGAAGATGCCGTGTCTTTAATTTCACCTTCCCAGATAAAGGAGTCTTGATCCATGAGTAAAAAATGCCATCACTTAATTATTGACGATGAATTCAAGGCGCTTTCTCCCATTTATTCCAAGGAAGATTACACAAAAACCGAGGTAAACTTAGTTCTTTTGGAATCCGCTCCTTATCCGATCAAAGTCTGGAGAAATATAATTCTTACGGATTTTTTATGCTATCAGATCTGCCACAAGCACAGTATTCCTTTTGAAGTTGAAAGAATGTCCTTCTATTCCAGAAATGATGCGCTTCTCTATGTCTGTGAAACCTACATTCAGACAGAATATCTGCCGGAACCACACAACCGATACCTGATCGGTAAAGCTTACTCTTTTATGCGTAATCTTATGTCGGACGTATATCACGGAAAAAGATCTCTTCCTTTTCCGAAAGAGCACACGCAGATACTGGATAACAAATACGTCAAAAACAAAACTGCATTCATAGCATCTTCCATCTTTCATGTTTCACCTACTACGGTGGCAAAGTACTCCAATTTTGCTACTGCTGTGGATGAAATACGAAGAAAAAATAAAACGGTCGGAGATGCAATTCTTACACAGTCCTTTCGGATATCCATGGAGAACACAATGCTGTTAGCCAAGTTATCTCCTGCGAGAATCGCACAGGCTTATAGGGAAGGCATCTCAAAACTCCCAGACAACTTTTACGATGAACAACCTCCTCTTCCACAAAAGGCAAATCCGCAAATCAAACAGATGCCGATATATGACAGGGATGCCGAACTTTCCAGTCTCACACTGACAATAAATGCATGGAATTCCTCTATGGAAAGATTTCTGCGGATCTCCAAACTTTGCCTTGCTTCCGAGGAAGCCAAGGAAAAATTAAACAGTTCCTTGGTAAAACTATGTAATACTGCATCACTTATCCAGCTTAAGATAAAGGAGTCCGACAATGAGCAATGAAATAGAAATCGACTTAAATCAGTTTGTCCCAAATGTCCAGTTTGAACTTATTCCCATTAAGAATCTGGTGTCCAATCAAGATTATCAAAGAAATCTGTCTGTCAAACACGTACAAAAAGCGGCCGCTCACTTTGATTTACGACAGATCAATCCGGTAAAAGTCAGCAGGCGAAATGGCATCAACTATGTCTTTAACGGACAGCACACCATTGAGATTATTGCTCTTGTCTCCGGCTCCAGAGAGACCCCCGTCTGGTGCATGGTTTACGATGATCTCATCTACGAGGAAGAAGCTGATATCTTTGCAAATCAGCTGAAATATACCAAAGCACTCTCCCCATATGAAATCTTCATGGCAAATGTGGAAGCTGAAAACGACATCCAGCTTACAATTAAGGCTTTGGTGGAATCTTACGACCTTGTTCTTAGTGCAAAATCTGCTCCTGGAAATATATGCGCTATCTCTACGGTAGAAGATATTTACGAAAAGTACGGATTTCACGTATTAGACAGAACCCTCCGCCTTATTGTTCAGACATGGGAAGGTGAACAAAAGTCCTTCTCCGCCAATATGTTAAGCGGTGTTGCCCGACTGGTAAACTGTTTTGGAGATACCATGAAAGATACTCTCTTTATAGAAAAGCTGGGAATGATCTCTATCCGGGAATTAAGCAGAACTGCCAAAGACAGACACGCTGGATCTCTTGGTTATTCAGAGGCTATGCTTATTTTTTACAATAAGAAAAATACCGGTGGATTGCAAATAGAAAAGCTGTACTCCAAAAATAAGATGCCTGCTCCTTTAGATGTCAATGCAGCCACTCCAGTTCAGCATCCCACTGATAATTCTACATCCAACGAACAAATATCTTTGTTCTATGATACTGATAATGAAGCTAACGAATCTTAAAATAAGGGGCATTTTGCCCCTTAAGCAGGAGAATTTCAAATGATAACAGAAATAGACTTTATAGAAAAAATGGAAGAATTAATACAATGTGATTATGAATATCTCGACTCAGTCAAATATATCTTCTTTGCATGGATTGAGTTCTTTGACATAGATTCAGATACTGCACTCGTAATGGCAAATCACCTTGCCAACTTATTAGATGGCACCAGCAAAACAGATATCGTATCTGACCTTCTTTCCGTTATAGAATAATTTTCCTCATAAAACACAGAATATCTAGTGGTGCCTATATTTCCACGATGATCAGAATCACCTCTACGGTTCCCATTCCATCCTCTTCTTTTATAAATTGTCGAAACGTTTTTAAATGATTCATATTTTTCTCCTTTTCTAAACTCCCACATTGGAAAACGCGGGAAACATAATTAAAATCATAACCACCAAGAGTAGCATTATCATTGGTAACAGTAATTTTGTAGATGCCTCCTCACATAATTTTCTGGCATTACGCATTCTCATTTCTTCTGCCTCTTTTGCCTCTTCGTGCAATTGCTGTAAAAGCATGGTGCTTCCCTTTTTTACATTTTGCGTAAGGAAAGTACTCAATCGGATATATTCCCGAACTCCTGTCCTTTTTCCAAATTTTTCATATGCCGCGCCCTCCGACACACCCATACGGATCTCACGGACTGCAATCAATAATTCTTCGTATGCTGCCTGTTCCTTTGCTCCTTTTTTCCGTTTCTGTTCATAATCTTCCGCTATCTTATTCACTGCAGCCCGTACCGTCAGTCCAGCTTCCAGATATAATGTTATTTTTTGCAGTATTTCCGGGTACTTCCTTTTTTCTTCCTGCTTCTTTTTCTCTACAAGCTCATGAATATCCCGATCTTTAAAAAAGAAGACTGCCACAATCGTCACTAGCGTTCCCAACAATAATTGAAGCTCCGTCAGATTTCTCTGTCGCCACGATATCTTTTTACCGTCAATTGACTCAGGCAGCATAAAAGCTTCCTGCTCCGGATCTGATGTCTGTGCATTTTCCAGCATTTTTTCCAGAACAGCTTTTTCACTTTTGTCGATTACATCATTCTGATTTTTTACGGTAACCGACGTTTCTGTCTCCCATTGGTATTCGTCGTAAGCAAGTTCCGCTTTCAAACGCACCGTGCTGTCCTGCTCCTGAGGATATACTTTCCCCTCCGGACTGATAACATCCATGCAGTCGCTCTTCCATGTAACCGTAAAAGGGTAATCATCATATTCCTCCTGCAATTGCAGATCTTCCCTGACACAGTCCAATGATTCATTGCCTCCGCAGATCAGGCCCGGCAGCTCCTCCCGGAAAGCATCAAACAATTTTTGCAATTCCTCCTGACGGTATTTTCTAGGTTGTACTGTAAGCGCAAAGGAATATTGACTACCATCCTCTACTTTTCCGATAATAATATAGTCCTTGCTTCCGCTTCCGGAATCTGCCCTCTTCATCCAACCGTTTTTTATAGGATTACCTTCACTTTTTCCAAGTGTAACAAACAATATCAGAAGAATTCCCACGAAAAATATCATGAGGGACATTGTTAACTTCCTTACATAATACTCTGTAATGCGCTCCTCCTGATTTTCTCCGGGATATAAACGGCTCAGATCTGTCTTTACCCTGTCTCTTCCCGGAACCGGTATTTTCCACAGGTGCATTTTCTTGTATATTATGAGCACTACCTGATAGCAGATCTCCACTACACCCTTTTTTCGTTCCATAGTATTCTCCCTTTAGAGACTTTCACCGATCCGTTCCATGATCTTCTCTCCTACGATATAGGCGCACAAATAGATTGCAAGGCATACTGTCATTATGATATATCCGGTTATGTTATGATACAGCGATACAAAATAACCCGGATATGTGACACCTATATAGAATGAGATTGCAAAAGGCATCACTTCCATCACTCTCTGTTCCAGGCGTCTTCCCTGCAGCAATGTCATCATCTCCTGTGTCGTCTCCACTTTATCGCTGATCAATTCTGCAGTATTTCGTATGATCTGCGATACATTGCCTCCTCCCCTTTTCGCCACGGAGAGTATCGTCGAAAACTGCTGAATCTCCTCACATCCGCTGCGTTCTGCCAGATCTCCTATCAGTTCTTCCAATGTGATATTTACGATCATTCCTCTGCGGATCAGTTCCAGTTCACCATACATTGCGGATCGTTCGCCAAAAAGCAGACGAATATCTTCTCTGCTCTCCAAGAAAGCATTTTCCACGGCGTATCCGGTTCTGAGTGAATTAGCAACTGCCAGAAGACATTCCTTGAACTGCACGGTCAGTTCCCATCGTTTTTTCTCCCTCTGTTCTCTGACACACTTCCGGAAATAAAGAATTCCCGGGAAAATAAAGAGAATGACAGCAAACACCGAACGATAGAAGAACCAGGAAAAAAAGAGAATTCCGGCTGTTGTGCGCAGCAAAGGATTCATCAATTCACGAAAGTCCGGCCGCTTTAAGTTTCCCTTCATGAAGCAAGCCTCCCTTTTTCTGTAATTTACCAACTACATTACCTTCGCTGCTCTCCCCCAGTTCTTCAAAGCAGTACAATGGATTCAGACGGATTTCGCCGTTCTCACAACCCACTACTTCTGTAATTTCCAACACTTTTCTGCTTTTATCCCGAATTCTCCCCAGGTGCACAATAATATCCACGCCGGATGCTATCTGGTTGCGGATCGCCGGAAGCGGCAGATCCATTCCCATGAGTACCATATTCTCCAGTCTCGACAACATATCTGCTGCACTGTTTGCATGCCCCGTAGACATACTGCCGTCATGCCCGGTATTCATGCATTGCAGCATATCAATAGCTTCCGCGCCTCTCACTTCGCCTACAATGATCCTGTCCGCCCGCAATATAAAAAAGTGAATATAAAATAAAGGAGGTGATTCAGCGTGGCTTGTAGAATTAAAACGCTCCTGCAGTGCAAGCACTGCAGGCATGATCTTGAGGTCGCGACAGTGTGCGGTGATCGTCGTGTGCCGCTTCTCTGGTGTCCTGACTGCGATATTTTGTATCAATATTTCGGACCGGAAGAGGTGATCGTTGATCGTTCAGCGAGCGTTGAATATGTGTGCGCGCTTGCGAATGAATTCCTGGTTGAAATGTCATAATTACCACCAAAAACCGGCCGAGATCTTTGTGCAGTTTACGGTTATAAATAACTTGAATAGTACCGGTATCAGAGCTAATATACAGACAACCTAAAGGAAAGCAAATAAACGAATCGGAGGTCTTGGCTATGTATGAACAATCTTTACTTTGTGGAATTATGAATGATTGGTATGGAAGCATGGAGGATCTGTTCCAGAATCTGAAGCATTACGGATTCGAGGTTTTGGAATCCAACCGTGAAAGCATCACGGTGTCCTGTGATGATGATGGCGATTATGTTCAGGTCGAGCTGGTTCTCGGTGGAACCGAGCGGACGATCGTTGTTGAAGATTTCAAAGAAATTTATCGCGAGGAGGCGTAAAAAATGAAAAATGTAAAAATCGAGTGGTGTGAAAATTTTATAAAATCTGTATTCAAGAAGCACGTTCCTTTTGAAAACGGCGGCATCGAGACTGGTTGTTTTTGGAGCATGGCAGAGCGTTCCGGTCTTTGGGAACGTGGAACGTATGGCACTCCGATGTCATCAGCTCTTGAAAAATTAACAAATGTCGATATCGTTTCTGATGATTCAGGAGCTTATCTCTACAGCGTGTTCAGATTGAAAAGCGCGGAGGCTTAGGCCTCCGGTATTAAACCGCCGATGGCAGGTCCGAAGCCCTGCAGGAAGAAGCGCGACGGATACCGTGGATTGATGTTCGACAAGTTTCCCTGGTTTTTAATGTGAAAGCCTGAAGGTCTGGCAGCCCCGCTGGACGTCCTCGTAAACCTTGCACCCGGCCACCGGCCAGAAAGGCGTCGCCTATGATTGTATAAATTTTATCCTGGGTTTTCTGCAGCTTCCCCGCGCAGCTTAATCGAAGCGCTCCACGGTAATCCTTTTAGAAAGGAATGAATCAAAATGTTTGACAAAGAAAAATTGAAACAGGCCATGGATGATCATGGCGATACAAATAAGGCGCTTGCGGTCTTCCTGGGCATGACTGCATCCAATTTCTCGACGATTTGGAACGGGCGGCAGCCATTCCAGCGCAAGCACATAGTCCGGATCGCGGTCCGGTATCAACTCTCCCCGCAGGACGTGTGGGATATATTCTTCCTGGCCGATGCTGAGGCCATCAAAAAAGAAGCCAGAGAGGTTTGACCTCCCTGGCTTCTGTCTATGTTTCCGACATTGATGTCGGGATCATGCTTTGTGTCCGTATGCTGTGTTGAGGCTGATCCAGCCTGCTCCGGACTTTAATCTTCCCCATCCATTTTTCTGCTCTACGATCGTGAATGTTCCCTTGCCGGTATACGCTCCGGTCCAGTCATAGTTTGTGCCTGGTCCTTTTCTGATGCGCAGATCCGAAATCGTGACGGTCCATTTCAGCGTTGATGGAGCTGCTGCAGGTGTGGTGGATCCACTGCTTACCTTGTGGCCATATTTGCTGTTGAGGCTGATCCAGCCTGCTCCGGATTTGAGCTTGCCCCAGCCGCCCTTTTCTGCCACGATTGTGAATACTCCCTTGCCGGTGTATCCAGCCGAGTCATAGTTTGTGCCTGGTCCTTTTCTAATGTTCAAATCGGAGACCGTGACCTTATACGCATAGTTGACTGTCGTTGCTCCGGACGGAGCTGGTGCTGGAGCAGGTGCCGGTGTGTTATCCTTTGCTTCTGCAGACAGCTGCGCCTTGAATGTCTGCCACTTCTTATCATCGGATCCGTTCTCCAGGTTCCATCCTTTAATTCCTGGACAGAGCTTGCCGGTGACGTCATAGTGGCGGATTACTCTGCTGGCCGGGATTCCGTATACTTCCATGAGGTATCGTCCCAGCTTCGCTGCGTTTGCAAGTGCTGCGTCTGTGAAGTACCAGTTATCGTCGTTCGGGTTCGTCACGCGGCCGGTCTTATTGGTGCTGCAGATCTCGATGGAGATGCAGTTGTGGTTCGTAGCGATGCCGTGGAGCTTGCCGCCCTTGTTTCCGTATGCGCTGCCACCGACGGCCCAGCAGGAGTATTTCTCCGGATCCGGATTGTACTGTACGATTTCTTCATCGTCCACGATGAAGTCTGCAGTTCCTCCGGCTTTTGGATTTGCAAACCAGGACGCTGTCGCTCTGGCCGATCCTTTTTTGCTCGTTACTCCTGCTGTGTAATGGTATACCAGGTACTTATCTTTCCCTCTGCCGGTTGAATACAGGCCGTGCGTCCCGGTCTGCTTGATGATGTTGATTTTCATGTTGGTTCCTCCTTCCGCGTCGTACTCTGTGAGTTCGTACTGTGTAACCAGTCGGTATGTGCTCTCGACGTAGCTGCTATCAGTCGCATATCCATCTGCCTTGATAAGCTGAAGGTATTTCTTTGGATCTGTAACACCTTTCAGATTTTTGTACCTCGGCTTCTGAATAAATTCGAAGTAACCCTTTACGCCTTCCTCCATGCTGTCGTATACTCTGAAATTGTCCTTGATCGTTGTCAGAGTCCCTGGCGTATATTCCTCCTTCGTCTCCATGTTCACGCTCTTGCCCTTCCAGGTTGTCCCGCATTTCATTCCGAAGTAGTTATGATACTTGGATGCCAGCTTGCTCTCTCCCCATCCGGATTCCAGGATTGCCTGGGCGATGATGGGACTGTGTACCAGGATTCCGTATGCTTTCGCGTACTTCTGCACGTGCTTTGCTATGTCTTCGATGAATCTCTGCTGTTTCTCTGTGATTGCCATCTTGCATACCTCCTAAATAAAAAAGGGCAGCCTGGTGGCCGCCCTGGGTGCTTTGTGCTTCTTATTCCTCTGAATCGTCGGATCCAATGTTTGCGGAGTCGGTGAGTCCTTCTCCGATGATGTATGCCACGACGGATGCTCCGGCCATGATGAGTGCCGTTACCTGTGTGGCTGTGTTCTCTGCGCCTCCTGTGGCTACGATCATCATTGATACGAATGATGCCACTGCTGTCCAGAGTTTTCTGCTTGTCAGTTTTCTTTTCCAGTCGATGTTTTTCATGATGTTTGTTCTCCTTCCTCGATGATATGCTTCAGTGCTTGCTCGTTCAGAAAGTTCTTTTGTTCGTGCTTGACCTTCTGAGCGTAGTCCAGGGCTGCGTGCATGTCTCCGTTGCAGTGTGCATCCGGGATTCTCTGCACGGCTCTGGCTGTGGCCTCTCCGAGCGCTATGGCTGCGTTCACGCTGTTGATGATGCAGAGCTCATTCTTCTCTCTGATCTGTTCGCGTTCGTCCAGCTGTTTCTGGCGCTCCTCGCGTTCCTCTTTTTCATTGTCCGCACGCTTCTTGAGATTCTGCTCGATGAGCCAGAAACAGAAGCCTGTGAACGCGGACGGAATGCTGGCGGCCACGACGATTGTTGTCATGTCCATTGGTTCCTACCTCCCTCCTGCATTTAATTTGCTGCAGCTTCTGCATGGCTGCTGGCCTGCCGGAATAAAATAAGCCACGCACTCGCCGCAGGTACCGAAGTACCGGCAGCTTTCCGTGCATGGCTCGTATGTCCTTCTGCAGGTGTTATCTGGATTCCGGTGTAGACACTGGAACCTCTGGCTCTTTCTTTGAGGCGATGATCTCCTGCATTTCTTCATCTGTGATCCATCCTCTCTTGACTGCGTTCTTCAGCATTGCTTCGGACGCGCGTCCTTCCTGGTATAATCTTTTCAGTCTTTCATACATTTTACTCACCTCCAAGAATCGCGAGCGTGATGTCGTCGACGCTCTGGTTGATCGACTCGATCTGAGCCTGCTGCTTTGTGACGGTCTTTGTCAGGATTTCCAGCTCTGATGGCTGTTCTCCAGATGCTTCCGCCTCCTTGGCATTCTGGATCCAGGTCTCTGTGTCTGCTGCGACTGCTGCAGCGAGGCCTTCTCTGTAGATCGTGTCTACTGTGTAGCGGTCAAATGTGAAGTATTCCTGTGGCTCCTGGTCTTCTCCTGAAGCCTGGCGTGTGAATGGTCCCTGGATATTGTCATATAAAATGACGGTGCAGGATCTTCCTTCGATTGGCGGGAGCGCCTCAATTTCAAACTGCGACACAGGCCTGATGTTGCTTTCTGTCTTCATCAGCGATTACTCCTTTCAGATGCTTAATATTAACAAACGGCCGCACCCACTTCTCGTAGAAGCGCTGGCTGTCTGAATTCACGATATATCCGATGTATGAAACCATGGCGTGCGCGTTCCGGATGGATGCGTATGCAGCTCTGGCGATCGTCCTGGCTTTCCGGCTGATCCTTAGCATGATCGACTTCCTGATGGTTGTCTTGTTCGGATGGAACTTGAAACCTAAGAAGTCAAGCGGGCGCTTGCTCAATATAAAGACCTGCCAGTTGTCCTTGACGGTCTGCTTCGTGGCTTTTACTTCGGCTTCGATGAATTCGAGAGCTTTGTGCAGTCGTCGTTTGCTTGAATCAAACAAGACCATGTCATCCACGTATCTCACGTTGTGCGCGGCTCCGGTTTTCTCGGCGACCTTGTGGTCGATGTCCTGAAAGAAAAAGTTGCAGAACCATGGCGAGGTAAAGAGCCCGACCGGGATGCCTACCGCATCGGTCTCCGGCAGCAGTCTTTCGTGCGTGGCCATCGGCTGTTGAAAGCTCGCGATGATCCGATCTGCCAGGCGTAGGAACTTCTTATCTTTTATCCTGCGTTGCAGCTTCTTCCGGAGTTCTTCGTGGTTCATGGTTGGATAGCACTTTCGGACGTCCAGCTTCAGGACGTATTTGGTATGCTTCGGATCCTTCCTGATCCACTTCTCGATCGCGGTCTTTGCTCCGTGCGTTCCTTTTCCCGGTACGCATCCGCAGCTGAACGGATAGGCGCTATGCAGAACGATCTGTTTGAAAATGCGAACGAATGCGTGGTGCACACACTGATCCGGCCAGAATCGCGGGATCGCGATGTCTCTGGTCTTCTTCTGAATGCCATCGTTGATTCGTCGCATTGTGTACTTGGCCGGTATGAAGGTTTCCTCATCCAGCATCCTCTGCAGCTCCAGCGCGTGTCCATCGATGTCCTCCAGGACCTTCTGGACCTCTTTGCGCTTCCGCTTATGTCTCGCCGCGTCCTTGATCGCTTCCTTCAGGTTGTCGATGTCTCGGACGTGCTCGAATAAGTGACCGACTCGCTTCGTGTATTTGATTGGTGGTAGCTTGTCTTGCTTTTGTGTATCTTCCATGAATGGCTATCTCCTTTCAGACTCTCTTTGTTAGCCTCGCTGACTTTCCAGCTCCATTCCTGGCGTACTAACCAGCGCCATTCGCGGCCTATTTTTACCAAGGGGTAAGGAAGCGCACCTGCGGCATTATCTTAACGAATAAATCGATGATGCCATAAAAAATCGAGAATCTAACAAAGTGGGCGACCGCCGATGTTCCAGTTCAGATTACCCGTACCGTTGTTACAGTTCCGGTAGAAAGGTCCGGCATTCGTACCGTTGTTCACGTTAGCGCCAGAGATCACCAGCCGCGCGCAGTTGCGCTCCCTATATTTAGTTTTATTTATTGGCAGCAGGCGCCTTCGTCTTTGCGCCTGCCTATTTTTCAGTTATGCTGCCGGTAGTTCCGGGGGATAAAGTTCCCCCGGTCCCCCTTTAAATGGCAGCCTTGCGGCAATGAGGGCGACCGCCGAAGCGCCAGTACAGATTACCCGTACCGTGGCCACAGGCCCGGCAGAAAGGTCCGGCATTCGTACCGACGACCACGAGAGCGCCAGAGACCACCAGCGTTCCTCCTTCGGAGGAATAGTAATAGTCTCCGACGTAGCTGTCTGCTCCGCCTCCTACTTCTACCGGCATTTCGTACTCCGGATGCAGGCTGTCGAATCCCATCTTTTTGATGAAGCCTTCATTTGTCGCGCATACGTAGCCGAGCTTCTGATAGTCTCCGGTGTATGTGTCGTCTGCGTAGCTTGCACGCTTATTGCAGCAGTAGTGCTGGCGGTTCTTGATGTTGACTCCGTCACGGAACTGCCATATGTTTCCGAACCAGTCCTCGATCCATAAGAAACGGACCGCACGTCTTGAGCCGAGCTTTGCTCCTGTTGGCCCTTCGGGATCCTCCAGGCATCCGTTCGGACATTTCATCGCGGTTGTTTCGCCGGTCTTCTGAGCGCATGACCAGATTACATTTCCGACCGCGATATCCACCGGATCTCCGTCAAAGTAGATTTCTGTCGCTGCTTCCACCTCTGTTGATGCCTTAAATGCTGTGATCGTTCTGCCCCATAATACTGAATGATTCCAGAGCGCTGTTCCGATGGCGATCTGCTGGCCTACGAAGAACTGCGCAGCTCTGTCACTTGCGATTGTGATGCAGTTGGTTCCTGTCTTGGCTTTCAGAGCCTTGTCGTCTCCATTCTCTCTGAATCCGGTACGTCCTGCGCCGAGGATTCTCTGCGCCTGGGTTCCTGCGAACATGATGATAAACAGATGGTCGAGCAGGAACATGTTCCATACGTCGTCAAGCTGCCAGCCTTCGCCTTTGTTGCGGCTGCGGGTTCTGAAGGTTGACCTGGTTACCTCTGTGAGCGGTGTCGCTCCGGCAATCGAACGGATGACGTCCTTGGCTCCTGTGGCTGCATCTTTTCCTGCGGATCCGTTGAAGATCGGGATGTAGATCTTGTCGCTAATGCTGCTTCCGTCTGTGAATGCAGGGTTGACGTGCAGGCCATCTACCGGTGCAGATGATACCCAGCGGTATTCCCACTCTACTCCGTCGCTATCCGTCTCAAAGTAGCGGGATGTATAGCAGAGCGGCATTTCCAGCATGACGTCTCCGTTATCTCCGGTCCAGGAGAAGTTGGCGTCTCCCAGGTATGCGGTGACTTTTCTGTCTTCTGAAAGGTTGCACGGTCTGCAGGCGTTGTATGGATATACCGACTTCATGAAGTCGTTCTGGACGTCTCCGGTTCCGACTGCTGCCTTGGCTGTAAGGCCGACAGCTCCACCGAGTCTTTCCCAGCTCTCTGCGCCGCAGCTCTGCTGGGCGACTTTCTTTCTGGCTCCGTATTTCTTCACGGCTGCCTGCTCGATGATGGTTACTCTGTCTGCCAGCGCTTCCAGGTCGCTCTGAAGTGCCAGGCCTCCTGCGGTCACGATTGTGACGCTTGATGCGTTGGCTACCTCCAGGTAGTAACTCATGGAAATGACGGACGGGATCACGCCATTGTATGCTGGCATGTAGTCGCTGGTGCTTGCGGTTGCGATGCTGTATAAGATTTCGCCATCGTCCGGATCCTGTGCAAAAATACCGAACTCGCGGATTTCGTATCCTGATTTCAGGACGTCCGTGTCGCTGGTCTTATTTGTGATCGCTACCTTCAGAACAAGTGTACTTCCGTTCTGGATCTCTTTGCTGTGGATTGGCAGTGTCTGCACTGGTGCCTTGAGTGACGTTCTGGTGTCTGTTGCCTCTCCGGAGCTGTACTGGCCGGATCCGGTCTGCGCCTTCGTGATCTTGATTGTGCATCTGCCCGCCTGGGCTTTTGCCAGGAGCGCTTTTCCTTTTGTGGTCAGTTTACTTGGATTCCAAATAAGCATTGATTTATTCCTCCTTTATGACTGTTGTTGTCTGATAGTCGATGTTTGCTCTCATGGCTGCTCTTTCGCTTTGTGAGAGGTCCGCTTTGCCGGTTTCTGCGTTCAGCGCGTGGGTGCTTTCCTCTGATGCATTGGCTGGCCCGACATCGATGGTGCCGGATGCCTCCGTGATACCGTAGCCAATTTTGATGCCCTTGGTCAGAACGCCTTGCTCACTGGTTTCTGAATATTTGT